>Ga0136653_10002144_pt1 | contig 10796 bp, 7 predicted proteins | sample LakKivw275mmetaG_FD_94866 | JGI IMG/M metagenome (GOLD analysis project Ga0136653, IMG submission 94866) | Anoxic lake water microbial communities from Lake Kivu, Rwanda to study Microbial Dark Matter (Phase II) - Lake Kivu water 275m metaG... | ecosystem: Environmental > Aquatic > Freshwater >... | reverse complement strand
TTCGGTTTGGCGGCCGACGTGGATTTCCCCGACAAGACGGAGTTGGCGTTCTTCAAATCCGTGACGGATGTCGAGCAAAGGGTTACCCGGGATTCAATCTCGTACACGAACGTTCAAAGCCTGGAAGCTGAACTCACCGAGTTGCAGACAAAACAGAAGGCGTTTCAAAGCATTTTGAGCGGCGCAATCCGCCGCGGCACCATGGGCCTCGTAATCGCCGCAATTTGGCTCGGCCCCGCCCGGCTCGCGTTTTCTTCAGCGAACCGCATGCTTTTCTCGTTCGGCGGGCGCACGACGCCGCAGCACGTGCTGCTTTTCGCGGGCGAAACAATCGGCAAATTCAGGGAAGCGACGGACGTGTTGGGCGCGGGCAGAATGGGCGAACTCGTCCAGCAAATGACTGGAATGGGGTTCTTTCCGCCGCAGAAAGCTTACAAGGCGGGCAGCTTGTTCTTCATAAACAAGCCGGGAGACGACTTGGCTGAAAGCAAGTCGTTCACCACGGTTTCTTCTTCCGACGGCTCGTGGCTCGTCAATACGCGTTGGGAGAAAGACAGTTTCGTCACCGCGTTCGAAGACTTGCGCAGCTTCGGCGACCGCGACAAGTACACGAGCATGCAACTGCTTTCCTACAACAATTTTCCGAGCGCGGCGCTTGACCGCAAAGACGCGGCAAACACGTTGTCTTACATCGCGGGCATGAGCGTTCCCTGGATTGTTACTTACTCGCTGCTCAGGGAACCCGGTTACGGAACCATAGGCTTGGTTCTCGCCTTGCTGATAAACCAGGAAATAGTTAAAGTCGACCCCGACCAGTTCAGGGACGTCGAGTGCAGCAAAGCCGCGCTCGACTCTTACAAGAAGCAGTACGCGGCGTCCATCGGCGTAGGCTGGTTTTCAAGCTATTTTCTCCCGATGCTCGGGTTGTTCAAAACCGCTTGGATTCAAAAAATCGTGCGCGTCACGCAACAAGGCGGCTTGATGGGCACTCTCACCGTACAAAACGGGATCAACATAATCAATTCGTTGAACCTCGCGAGCGCTTGGCAGTGGTGGATAATGACTCGCGCGCAAAACTACGTGACCGCGTGCAAAGACAAACAACACTTGATTTTCGCTTACCAGGAAATAAAACCCGTAACTAAAAAGAAGTCGACCGCGATGGACACGCAGTTGAAGTCGATTACGGACGCGCTCGCGAACTTGAAACTCGGGCAAGCTGCTGCGCAAGCGGCCGCGCCGAACGCCACGCCGCTCGAAAACATGAAGGAAACGCTGAACGTCAAACTAGGAATGAAAAACCAGTACGGCAACATCCAACCCGACGACATCTTCTATCTCCAAATCGAGCGCAGCGCGTTCTCGCTCAAGAGCCGTTTGTGGGACACGCTGGCGGGCGAAGGCTGCAGGTTTGAAGAGAATTACCAGAGCGGCGACCAAACCGCGCGCTTCACGATAGACGGACTCAACTTTTACGACAAGCAAGGACGGTTGACGGCGTCGTTCAACGACTACGCTTGGCGTTTGCGCTCGCTCGGACGGCTGCGCTCGCAAGAGCTGGCGCGCGTCATTATGCCGAACAAATTGATTCAAGCGCGGCTCGCTTGCGGCGAAACGCCGTTTCTCGAAGTCAAGGCTGGCGGAAAGCCGACGCTCGTGGGCTCGTGCGCTACCGCCGACTGCTTGAAAGCGCGCATTTTCGACGTTACGGGACGCAACGTTGACGCGGCAGGCGATTTGTCGCCGTTCCTCGGTCGCGTTTCAAGCGTTGACACGGACGAAGGAATCGCGGCAGTCGAGCAAAACGCGGTTCGCTTCACGCGCCTCGTCGCCACCGGCGGAGCTGGCGGGGCGAAGAAGGGGAGCGAAGTGAGCGCGCCGAGCGTTGAAGATTACGCGAAGCTCGCGAACCGATTGGAAGGCTCCAAGCTCACGGTGCGCGGAGACGGAATGGTTTTCGTTGACGGCCCGCCCGGCAGCACGGTGTTCAACAACTCGCTCGGCGAATTGCGCACGATAATCGGCGACCGAGGAAAAATCGAGTTCGACCCCGCGACTGGCAACCTCGTTTTGTTCATTTACGTTCTCGCGGACGAGCTTGCGGCGAACGTCAACAAAATCGACGCGAAGCCCACTGAAAACACGCTTCCCGACGGCTCGAACGTGTCCGCAATCAAAATGGATACCGGCGAAAAAACCGGGCTCGACGACTCGTTCCGCAACGCGCTCTCGTCGATTCAAGGCGACGGCGGAATGCAGTCGTGGGAAGACGAAAACCACTTGTTCTACCTCACGAAGGATGCGAACGGCAATTCGATTTTGCGCGTCGTCGACAAGAAGACGGGCGAAGCTACGGACTACAAGATTACCGGGCCAATTACTCAGAACCCGGACGGCAGCATCACGATTCCGACGGATAAAGGCAACTTCAAGTTCTCGTTCGGGAAAGACGGCGCGACAGGCGCGCCGATTCTGCACGCTGAAGGGCCGGGGCTCACCGACTTAGCCGCGGCGTTGCTTGCGGCGCGCGGGCAAAACGGAATCATGACTTTCAACCCGTCGACGGGCGCGATAAGCATTTACAACGGGCAAGACATTCCGTTGTCGCCCGAATTCGCTAAGAAAGGCATTTCGTTCACGGGCGACGCGAACGGGAACACTATCGGCGTGCCGCAAGAGAATTTGTTCGGCGCGACGCGCGGCGGAACCGCGGGCTCGACTGAGAGCGGTGGCGGGAGCCAGCCGTTTTCGCTTCCCGCTTGGCCGCGCGACCCGTTGCTCGCCGCCGCCTTGCTCGCGTCGATTCTCGGGCTCGTGCTCGTAATCCGCCGCAGGACGGCACCCACAACATTTTATTAGCCGCGCCGCCGAAACTTATTTTCGAGCCAGCGTTGCGTTGCCTCGGTAGCTCAGTGGCAGAGCGATTGCCTTGTACTCCCCCCTTTTCTTTTTCCCGAAAAAGAAAATGTAGGGTTCCAAAAGAAAAAGGGCGGGCGCGAAAGCAATAGGTCGAGGGTTCAACTCCCTCCCGGGGCTTAAAATTTAAAAAAGATTTCAAAAAAAATTTAAAAAAATTCGAGGTGCGTTCGATTGTTCAACGCTTACAACAAACTCAAGCGCGGGCCGCAAGTCGTTCTACCGAAAGACGCGGGGTTAATCGCGGCGTTCACGGGCGTGGGGAGCGGCGACCGCGTCGTCGACGTGGGCGCGGGCAGCGGCTGGCTCGCGATATTTTTAGGGAACATCGTTGGCGCGCAAGGCCACGTTTACTCGTACGAATTGCGCGAAGATTTCGCTGACCTCGCCGAGCGCAACGCGAAAAAGGCGGGGCTCGAAAGCGTAATCGAAATCATCCGCAAAGACGCCAGCCAAGGCATTACTCAAACCGACGTTGACTTGGTTACTCTCGACTGCGCGGACTCGGACAAACTGCTTCCCATCGCCTTCGGCGCCCTCAAGAAAGGCGGTGCGTGCGTCGGGTATCTCCCGCACGTTGAGCAAGTCAAGCAATTCGTTTTCGCCGCGAGCGACGCCGGTTTTAACGTGGAAAAAGTCATCGAGGGAATCGTGCGCGACTGGCTCGTGCGCGACCGAGGCTGCCGCCCCGAGAACACGGGGCTCACGCACACTGGCTTCTTGGTGTTTCTCCGCAAACCGTGATTATTCCGAGTGGCGCGGTATTCTAGAGTACGCGCCCCAATTTTTTAGAACGTCTAGCCTTACTCTTTCGGCAAATCGTTTGTTTGCCGCTATGATTGACACGGTTTGGTGGACTTCAGGAACGTCTTTATGCGTCGCGTATTGCTTGCCTGCAACGTCAATCAATTCGTCTGAAAGCTTGGAGAATTCCTGGAATGCTTCCTTCATTTTTCGACTCCGGCTCTTTCGACGATTTTTCGAATTTGTTGAGCTTGCTCAAAAGTAAACGCGAACTGGCCTGAAAAAATGCCAATTGGAGGGGGGCTTCGCCTGTAAAAATCGCCAAAAATTTCTTTCAGAGCGCCTTTTGCTTCACGGTCAACAGTCATTTTTCTCAAAAGTTCCTTGGTGAGCCGCCTTCCGACCAGCCTGTGGTGCCTGACGTTTTTCGCGACCTCGTCGTGCCACTTTCCCGGTTCAAGATAAGAATCGCGGTATTCCGGATAAGGCATGTTTGTTACTTCCTTCCAGTCGTAAGGGCGTTTTCCGATTATTTTTTCGGATTGGGCCGCGAGTTTGAGAAAAAGCAGTTTCATGGCTTTATATCAGCGCTTAGGATTAAAACAGTTACTTCTGGCCGTGTTTTTTCGCGTGCAGAATCAAGTCCATGAGGCTTATCGCCTCGTTGATTTCCTCGTACTCGTGCACGTAACCCATGTCAATCCAGTAATCGTCGAAAACGAAGCCGAGCAGCTTGCCCTCGTGCGTCAGTTTAGGGAGGACGTCGAAAGCGAAATCCCCCTTCGCCGGAAGACAAGACCAAATCTTTTTGTTGAAAGCGTACACCGCCGCGTTCCCGAGGTTCTCGAGAACCGGTTTTTCCTCGAAGCGCGTGACTTTCATCGTTTCGCGGTCCATGTGCGCGATTCCAACCTGCAACGGCTGAGTGAGGCGTTTCAGTGCGACGGTCGCAATCGCGCCGCTTTTGCTCGCGTGCTTCAAGTGAAAATCCATTATTTTCTTGTAGTTCAAGCTCGTGAGTTGGTCGCCCATCAAAACGAGGAAATCCTCGTCCTTGACGAGCGAACGCGCGTTCGCCACGCTTCCGGCAGTGCCGAGTTCCCCGCTTTCCACGGAATACTTGATTTTGACGCCGTGCCCGCTTCCGTCCCCGAAATGCTCCTCGATTTTCTCGCGAAGATGCCCCACCGTGAAAACCAAATCGGTAATGCCTTCGCTCGCGAGGTGTTCGACCGTGTATTCGAGGACGGGCTTGCTGCCGAGGAGCAGCATCGGCTTCGGCAAATTCAGGGTGTACGGTCGGAGGCGCGTGCCTTTGCCGCCGCACAAAATAACCGCTTTCACGTAAACCAACCCCTAACCGTTTTCCCGTTTTCCTTTGTTTTTTTGGCTTGGTTTTGCCTTTAAATCTTTTTGAAGCGCCCCGCGAGCTTCTTGAGGACTGCCGGCAGCGTCGTGTACTCCATTTCGTCGAGCCCGAGGCGGTGCGGTTCGAACGGTCCGTGCCTTCGCAAGTAGTCCGCCGCCTTGTTGGCTTCGGCGCGGCACAAGTCGAAACTCGGGTCGTCGAACAAATCAACTGGCCCCACGAGTTTGCCGTCGCTGAGTTGGAAGCCGAAGCAAATCACGCGAGGCGGGCCGTCGAAGCGCGCCGGCAACGCCGTTTTCTGCGAGCAAGGCATGAGCGGGCCGTGGTGAGAACCGCGCATCCAGCCTTCCACGATGAACGGGAACGAGAACGGCTCGAGCACTTCCCCAAGCGCTGGAAGCCCCGACTGCGAGCGCACTATGAGCACGGGGTCGTCTTTTCCGACGTAACGCCCCGCAATCATCGAGAGTTTTTGCGTGCTGCTGCAAGCCGCGGGGATTCCGTCGCTCCTGCGGTTGACGCGCGAGACGACGTAACGCCCGGGCGCGCCTATGAGCGCGAGCAAATCGTACGATTCTTCCGGCGTGTGCAGCGAAACTTTCTTGTGTTCTATGACGTCGTGCACGACGAACTCGAACCCGCCTTGCATCGACTCGTCGATTACGAGCCCCGCCGTATTGAACGGGTCCGCGAACATTTTGTACAACGCGTAATTCCAGGCGCCTGCGCTCGTCTTGTCCGCCATGAATATGGCTACGGGCTCGCTTTTACGCTCGTCGATTACCATTTCCGCGACGCCGGGCCCCATTCCTTTCACGTTTCCCGAAAAAGCGTCTTTAAGCAAGTCTTGTCCGGCTCCGTACAACTTGAGTTTTTTCGCCATTTCCGTTCCTTTCACGAAAGTGTCCCACGCGAGCTTGTGCACTTCCTTGTTTTCCTCGCCTTTGTAGTGCGTCATTATCAACTGCAAGTCGTCGCCGCAACTCGTCACGCAGTAATCGTGGAGTAGCCCGCTTTTCTTCGCTTTCGCCATTTCGGCTTCAGCGATTTTGATTAGCTCGGGGTGCACGCTGTGGTGTCCCGGGAATCCGCCGATGTCCGCCTTGATGACGCTCAAAGTCACTTTAGCCATAACCCACTTCCCACCTCTTCAAATTCTAGAATTCGTCGAGAATTCGTGGTTGGCTTTACTCGCCTTGGTTTTTTAAATGTGCGCTTCGAAAACTATTAAACTGTTTTCAAACTGTTTCGGGAACTGGTTTTCGTGGCTGGAGTTTTCAAGGCTTACGACGTTCGAGGCGTTTACGCGAGCGAAATCAACGAGGCGTTGTTCGAAAAAATCGCGCGCGCCTTCGTCGGATTCACTAACGCGCGAAACGTCGCGATCGGGAGGGACGCGCGCTTGAGCAGCCCCGCACTGCTTAAAGCCTTCGCCCGCGGCGCAGTCGAATGCGGGTGCGACGTCACCGACCTCGGTCTCGCGCCGACGCCTCTCGTTCACTTCGCCGTGTGCAGCCGCGGATTCGACGCGGGCGCCGTAGTCACGGCGTCGCACAACCCGCCCGAGTACAACGGCGTGAAATTCTACGGTCGCGGCGGAACTCACTTGAGTTACGAGAACGGCATATCGCAAATCGAAGCGAGCGTTTCGCGCGGCGCGCTCGTCAAGGAAAAACCGCCGCGCCTCGGCGTCGTTTCGCAAGTCGACTCCGCGCCCGCGTACGTCGCGAGCGCCCTCGCGAAAAATCGAATCGCGCGGCGCGTGAGCGTGGTTTTAGACGCGGGCAACGGCTCGGGCGGACCGCTCGCCTTGCGCTGCCTCCGCGAAGCGGGCTGCGACGTGACCGCGCTTTACTGCGAGCCGGACGGGCGGTTTCCAAACCACGCGCCCGACCCCACGAAGCCAGAAAACCAGGGGGCCGTGCGCGAAAGCGTAGTCGCGGAAGAAGCCGAGTTCGGAGCGGCGCTCGACGGCGACGCCGACCGAGCCGCGTTTTTCGACGAGTTCGGAGACGCCGTCGCGGGCGACGTGGCGCTCGCGGTTTTCGCTCAAGACGTTCTAGCAGCGCAGCCGGGCGCGAAAATCATCGTCGACGTCAAGTCGTCGCTTGGAGCAATCGAAGCGATTCGCGATGCAGGCGGCGAACCCGTTTTCTCGCGAGTCGGGCACTCGTACTTGCACGAAGCAGTCCAGCGCTTGCACGCCGCCTTCGGAGGAGAATACGCCGGGCACTACCACTTCGCTGAAAACAACGCGGCTGACGACGGGATTTTTGCGGCGTTGCGTATGGCGCGAATCGTGGCGCGCGGCACGCCGCTTTCCGAGCTCGCGGCGGACGTGCCGAAGTACGTTTCGACGCGCGAGTTGCGCGCGCGCTTCGCGGACGACGAAAAATTCGCCGTAGTCGAAAAAGTCAAGCAGTCGCTCAAGCGCAAGTACGGCGCGGAGCGCGCGATTACGCTCGACGGCGTGCGCCTCGACTTGGGGGACGCGTGGGGGTTGTTGCGCGCCTCGAACACCGAGCCGCTTCTCTCAATCCGCTTCGAAGCCAAGACGCGGGAGAAGCTCGAGGAAGTGCGCGAGATTTTCGCCCGCGAGCTCGAGCCCGCTGGCTTCAAGCTGCCGAGCGTCGGCGAAATGATGAAATGAAACGATGAAGTGACGAAGCGGCGGACGAAGCGGCGAAGCGGCGGCGCGGTAAACGGCGCAAGCAACGGCGCGAAGAAGCGTCAAGTAAATTAATCAAGTGAATTCATTTGCTTTCGATTGTTATCCCCACGTTCAACGAGGAAAAACGCATTCTCCCGACGCTCGAAGCTTTAACCAAGTTTTTGGGCGAGTTTCCGCGCGGGCGTCGCGAATACGAAATCCTCGTCGTGGACGACGGAAGCGACGCGACGGCTGAAATCGTCCGCGGTTTTTCGAAAAACAACCGCCGCGTGCGCTTGATTCGCTTCGCCCGGCGAATCGGAAAAGGCGCCGCAGTCAAACGCGGGCTCTCAGCCGCGCGGGGAAGCGAAATCGTCGTCTACGATGCGGATGCCGCCGCGCCGCCAAGCGAAATCCCGAAGCTCGTTCGCGCGCTGCGTGCGTACGACGTGGCGGTAGGCGTCCGCCGCGAAAGCGTTGGCCCACTCCGCAGGCGGTTGATTCGCAAGGCGTACAATTTTTTGGTGCGGTTTCTTTTCGGCTGGCGTTTTCGCGACACGCAGTGCGGGTTCAAGGCGTTGCGCGCCGCGGCAGCCAAAAAAATCGCGGGGGAATTGAGGCGCGGCGGCTACGAGTTCGACGTGGAATTGCTCGCGCGGGCGCGCAAACACGGTTTTTCGATCGTCGAAATTCCCGTAGAGTGGAGGCACGTGCCAGGCGGCCCGATTGACTCCGCAAGCTTTTCGGAGTCTTTGGCGGCGGCCGCGCGAATGATTTTCGGAACCGTTTTGGTGAGGCTCGAAGCCTAGCCTGGCAAACGGTTTAGCCGACGGTTTTCCCGGTTTTCCTGACGATTCCGTTGCCGGCGTCGACTTCGACTTCGTCGCCGTCCTTGAAGATTTTCGTCGCGACGCGCGTGCCGACGACGCACGGGATGCCGAGCTCGCGGCTCACGATGGCGGCGTGGCAAGTCAACCCGCCCAAGTCGGTGACGATTGCCGCGGCTTTACGCATGGCGGTTACGAGGTCCGGCGTAGTCGCAATCGAGACGAGCACGTCTCCCTTGTCCATTTTCGCGACGTCCGCGGGTTTGTTGACGACGCGCACGACGCCGCGAACGAAGCCGGGTTGAGCGCAGACGCCGCGCAACTCGCTCGCGTCCGCGATTTTCCGTTCAGCGAACGCTTTCGCTTTCCCGGCCGCAGCCGCGCCCTCGAAAACGCGCGTTTCGTTGCTTCCGTCTCCGCCGCGTTGCTCCACGAGCGCGAATTCGGCGCGCTGCTTCAACTTGTTCAAGTCGAATTTTCCTTTCGCGACGTCTTCGAGTTCGCCGGGAGCTAGGAGCCGGACTTCGTCGAGCGTCAAAGCGAAGCGCTTGCCGAACTCGCGCTGCACGCGCTCGATTGCGAAGTAAGCGTAAAACATGGATTCCTTGCGGTACGCCTTGATCAAGCCCAAGCCGCGCGCGACTTGCACGATTCGCGCGTCCTTTTCGCCGCAAGCGAAGATTTTCTCGTACTCGCGCTGCTTGCGCGCAAGCGCGGCGTCGCGTTCCTCCGTTTCCTTCAGCGCCGTCGCCGCGTTCTTCTCGCTCAATATTTCCGCGGTTTCCCGCGCGAAGTCGGCCGCGCTCCAAGCGGGGCCGGAGTAACCGTAGTAAACCCAGCCGAACTCGCGCGCGTGCTCCCCGAGTTTTTCAGCCAACGCAGGCGAAACCCGCTTCAATTCCGCGAACGCTTTCGCGGCGTCGCTTTTGTTTGCGAGGAGCGCGCGCTTTGCTTGCGCGTCCGCTTCGATTTCTGCCGCGATTTGCAGCAACGACTTGAATTCGCGTTTCGCGTTGCTTTCCTCGAGCGGAGTCGAGAGAACCGCCGCGTAATCGCCTTGCGGCGGCAAACGTTTTTCTTTCGCGCGCGCGGCGACGAAGTCGTCGAACTTCTTCATGTACAAGCCGTTCGGGAGCTCGATCGTGGTGACGAGCATCGCCCAAGAAAGCATTTCGGATACGAGCGCCGAGTGGCGCTTCTGCAGCGCGACGAGTTCGCTTGCTTCCGTTTTCGAATAGTCCGCGTCGCTTCGCTGCGCGAGCGCGCGCGAGAACGCGTAAACCTCGTCGGAGAGCTCAATCGTGCGGCGCTTCACCAACGCGAAAAATTCGTCGTCGTCGAGTTTTTCGAGAATGAGTTCGTTGAGCTTTTCGTATTCGCGTTCGTCAACCCACCACTTCAAGTGGTCGCGGCGCAAGTCGAGGTACGAAGTGAACGAGCGTCCGACGCGTTCGCGCAGTAGAGCGAAGCTCGGGAAAAAAACGTAGAGCGCGCTGAGGTTAGCGCCGTCCTCCTCGTTGCCCACGAAAAACGCCATTTCAATTCAACCCGCAACCCTGCGAACTCCTGCAAGCGACAACCGTTCGGACAACGAACAACTATTGCGACTATTAACTGCGAAACAAAACCAATTAAGTTTTAGTAGGCAAGCGCCTATTTTTATTAAAACGGGTGGTTGAACGGTTTCAACGGCTGAGTTAGGCGGTTTAACGGCTGGAGCGGCTGGTTTTTAATCGCGCCTCTTGATAACCAACCGTTATGAACCTCAACCGCGACAACGCCCGCGGCAACGCCTGCAGCAACGCCCGCGAAAACGCCCGCGAAAACAACGAGCTAATCGTAATCGGTTGCAGCGCGGCGGGAGCGCTCGCGGCGCGCGACGCCAGCCGCCTCGGAGTGCGGACGCTCGTTCTCGAAGAGCACTCGCGTTCCGGCAAGCAAGGAAAGTGCAGCGGACTCGTTTCGCGCCGGGGATTGCGCTTCCTCGACGCCGATTTCGAAAAAACGGTTCTAAACGAAGTGCGCGGCGCGCGCTTTCATTCAAAAAACAACTGGGTTTTTTCAGTCGAGCGGCGCTCGCCGGTGGCGTGCGTTCTCGACCGCCAACGCTTCGACGAAGCGCTCGCGCGGCAAGCAAAAGCCGTTGGAGCCGAGATTTTGTTGAAGCGCCGCGTTACCGCCGTAACTCAAAACGCCGACGGCGTTGCCGTTCACTGCGGCGCTAAGCGTTTTCAAGCTAGTTACTTGGTTGCCGCGGACGGCGCGACGTCGTTCACCGCTTCCGCGTTGG
>Ga0136653_10002142_pt1 | contig 10799 bp, 11 predicted proteins | sample LakKivw275mmetaG_FD_94866 | JGI IMG/M metagenome (GOLD analysis project Ga0136653, IMG submission 94866) | Anoxic lake water microbial communities from Lake Kivu, Rwanda to study Microbial Dark Matter (Phase II) - Lake Kivu water 275m metaG... | ecosystem: Environmental > Aquatic > Freshwater >... | reverse complement strand
GTTTTTGAGTATGACCCAGGGGGAGGCGTTAGATATATTGAAATTGGGACATAATGTATTTTTGACTGGTCCGCCGGGGAGCGGGAAAACTTTTTTATTAAATAAATACATTGATTATTTAAAAAAACATCGCCGAGGTGTGGCAGTAACCGCTTCCACCGGCATTGCTGCCACTCATATGCAGGGGACTACCATCCATTCTTGGACAGGCTTGGGAATTAAAGAAAAATTAAGCGATGGCGATATCAGAAAACTACTAAAGAAATCCTATCTTAGAAAAAGATTTCGGGATACTAATGTTCTTATCATTGATGAGATTTCAATGCTTCACGCTTTTCAGTTTGATTTAATCAACCGAATTTGTCAGACATTTAAGGATAGCCCAGAACCTTTTGGAGGAATGCAGATTATTTGCTCTGGTGATTTGTTCCAACTTCCTCCAGTCCAGAAAGGGAGAGAACCCGCCAGATTTGTTACTGAATCCGAGTCCTGGAAGAATATGGGCATAAAAATTTGTTATCTGGAAGAGCAGCATCGCCAAAAAGGTGGTGAATTACTCGACCTACTTAACCATATCCGGAACAAGGCGGTTGAGGAAGCGCAGAGAGTATTACTCAATAGCAAACTCGCAGGAAATACATTCCCCATTACTCCAACAAAACTTTATACCCACAATATTGATGTCGATGCCATTAATAATTTTGAATTGAGTAAAATAGACGGAGAAGAATTCGTTTATCATATGGATTCAAGGGGCGATAAAAATATTACCGCTATTCTCCGACAGAGTTGTTTGGCTCCGGAAAAATTGGTACTTAAAAAAGGAGCTAAGGTGATGTTTATAAAAAATAATTTTGATAAAGGCTATGTCAATGGCACGCTTGGTGAAGTGAAGGACTTTGATGAAAGTGGGTTGCCGGTTATAGAAACCTTTGCTGGCAATCAAATTGTGGCTACGCTAGCCAGCTGGACTGTTGAGGAAGATGAGGAGGTAAAAGCTGAAATTAGTCAAGTTCCCCTTCGGCTCGCTTGGGCAATAACAGTCCATAAAAGCCAAGGGATGAATCTTGATGCCGCTGAGATTGATCTTTCTAAATCATTCGTTGAAGGAATGGGATATGTTGCTCTTTCAAGGTTGCGCCAGCTTTCCGGACTAAAACTTTTGGGAATAAACGAGTTAGCCTTTTTAGTGAATGAAGAGATTTTAGAGTTAGACAAGACTCTCAGACAGATGTCAGAAGAAGCAGTTAAGGATTTTAGAAAAATACCTTTTTGGTTAAAAAGAAAAAAACAAAAACAATTTCTCCGTTCCCTACCCAAACTTAGTCGGAGTAAGATAAGAAGTGAAGAAAAGCCAGAGACCATCTCAACTTACGAGCAAACTAGGATTCTTGTTTTAGAAAAGTTACCCATAAAAGAGATTGCTAAGCGCCGAGGCTTAACCGAAGATAGCATTTTACAGCATTTAGAGAGGTTAGTAACAGATAAAAAGGACCTTGATTTGGAATATTTGCAACCACCCCCGGAACGTTTTGATAAAATAAAAATAGCTTTTCAGCAAACCGGTAATCGACAATTAAACCCAGTGCGTGAAATTCTTGGCGAGGATTTTTCCTATCAAGAATTAAGATTAGTCCGTTTATTCATTGAAAATCAGCGAAATCAAGAAGTAAAAGAATCGGCCGAAAAGAAAATGGAATCACGTCCTAAAAATTATAAATGTCAAAGCTGTGGCAGGCCCATAAGACACAAAGGAAATTGTCTGCCTTGTAATGTAATAATTAAATATAAACGAGAGGGCAAAGAAATACCCAAGTACTGGCTAAATTTCTACAAAAACAAAACCAATCAATTTTAAACAAATGCTTATAGCAAACTTTTAAAATTAGGCAAATTTATGGAGACAATAAACGAAAAAATAGCAGATTTAGCGGGGAAAAACTTACCATATATGGGGCAGTGGGAAATATCACAAGTGCCGGAGCCAGTTTTTGGATTGCAAACAAAATATGGATCCATACCCTTACTCAATTTAGTTGTTCATAGAGAATCTTATTTTATTTTTAATACCTATATTGCTTTACCCGGAGAACCCAACAGTGCCGCAAAAACTCTTATAGAAGCTATTGAACAACATAAAGTTATTCCAGAGACGCTTTTGGTGAGAGAAAAGACGATTATAAAAGAATTAGAACCAATTGCCTCTACTTTTGAATTTCAAATAGTTTATCCCTCTCGCTTTAAAGCTGTGCCAAGTGTATTGCGAGAGATGAGAAAATTTTTCCGCAATCCGAGATAAAAAAACATGCAAAAACACCCAGCATTGGTAGGGATTGTGCCGAGGAGGAATCTTTGGCTAAATAATTTGTAAAAACTATGAAACAATTTTTTGAACAGAATAAAACATTTATTGCGATAGTAATTGCTGGGTTAATAGTTGGCGCGGCAGTTTATGTTGGGCTTACCAAGGACAGGGAAGACGGAGAAGAGGAAGTTGTTTTAACGCCGACTGAGTGTTTGGCCACTTCTGAGGCAATGGTTACCAAGGTTCTTGACGGCGACACGGTTGTGGTTGAGGGCGGTCATCATATTCGACTTTTGGGAATTGACGCTGATGAAAGAGGTTATCCTTGCTATAACCCAGCTAAAGAACTGCTTGAAGATTTGGTTTTAAACAAGAGAGTACGGTTGGAAAAAGACCAGACTGACCTTGACCAATATGACAGGTGCTTGAGATATCTTTTTCTTGACGACGTGAATATTAACCTTGAGTTGGTTAAAGAAGGCCAAGCCATAGCCAGATTTTATCCGCCGGATGTAAAATATCAAGAGGAAGTTATTCAGGCTGAAAAAGAGGCAATTAACAATAAAGTGGGTTGTAAATGGGCCGGGATAGAACCTGAAGTAGAGGAGAGGGTTGAGTTTCAATGGGAAAAATTAACTACCGAAAAACTGGGATTTGATGTTGTTGGCGCCTGCCGGGCAGGAAATTATTATGGAAAGGAAATGCTTGTTGAAGGTGTAGTTGCTGACGCCTATCGTTCAAAAACAAATACCATCTTTTTAAATTTTGAAAAGCCCTACCCCAATCAGTGTTTTACAGGAGTAATTTTTAGTTCCGACCAATACAAATTTGTGGCTTCGCCAGAAAATTATTATTCAAACAAGACCGTCAGAATCAAAGGAGAAATTAAAGAGTACCAAGGCAAGCCAGAAATTATTTTGAAAGACCCCTCTCAAATTGAGATAGGCAAATAAAACCAGTCAATTTTAGATAAAGCGTTTAAAAATTAGCTCAAGGAAAATTTATGAAAAATCTGCGACCATTAAGTATTTGGGAGTGGTTGGTTTGCGCAACTGGAATGTTTTTTATAGGATTGGGAATAGGATATATAGATGTTAGGGTAATAGATTATGGAATCGGATTTTTTATTTTTGGGCTGATTTTGGAGACCCCAGCTTTTTATTTGATATATAAACACAAGAAAGTTAAAAATTTACTCGAATTTAAGAGAACTTAATTTAAATAATCAATTTTAGCCAAAGCCTTGAAGTAGAAATAAAATATGAAGGAATTTAAAGTAAAATATTCTCACAGAAAAGCAAAGGAAATTCTCAAAGAAATTGGGGCAAAATTAAAAGAAAAAAACCAATTAGAAGATTTTTATCTTAATAGTGGCCCAAAGAATATTTGGAAAATTTCAAAGGAGAACGACAAATTATATTTAATAAATCTCATTAAAGGAAAAAGTGATTTCGATATTAATATTTCAGAAAAGTTAGACAAAAAAGCCAGCAGGGGCCTAATGCAATATTTTTTAAATAACCCTCTTGTTATGAAGAAAATAAGACAACACTATTTATGGAAAGGCACAGAAATAGTGCTTGATAATGTTGTGGGGTTAGGAGAATTTATAGAACTTTATCCTTCAAATGAAATAATAAAAAAAGAACTTTTTAAGATTTTTAACATAAAGTCATCAGACCTGATCACCGAAAGTTATTACGATTTGTGGAAAAAGAAATAATCAAAATTTAGGCCCGAGGTTGTGAAAAAAGCCCAGCACTGAGCTTTTTTAGTTAAAATCTGATATAATTAAAAAAGTTTTTAGTTTAAGCGATGAATAATTTAACTATTGAGAATTTCAAAAAAGAAAAATCAGGCCTTTCTTTTCTTGAAGCCAAAAAAAGACTTGAGAAGTTCGGCCCAAATCAAATCACAAAACCAAGGGAAATAAGTTTTTTCGACATTGCTAAAGAAGGAATAACTGAGCCAATGATTTTGCTTTTATTAGTCGTTGGCTTTTTTTATGTCCTCTGGGGTAAATTGGGCGATGCCCTGACAATTTTCAGTATTATTCTTATTTTGGTCTTAGTGGAGGCTTGGAATGAATATCGGGCAAAAAAGGCAATTTCTGCTCTTTCAAAAATGGCTGCTCCAAAAGCAAGGGTTCAAAGAGAAGAAAAGATTTCTGAAATTAATTCAGAGGAAGTTGTCCCCGGCGATATTTTAATTTTGACTTCTGGCACTAGAATTACTGCTGATGCGAAAATTTTTCTTTCTTTTAGCCTTCAGGTTGATGAATCTTCTTTAACTGGTGAATCTTTTCCAAAAGAGAAGAGAATTGGTGATGAAATCTATGCTGGAACCTTGGTTGTTGCTGGTGAGGGAAAGGCCGAAGTTTTTGCTACAGGTAAAAATACAAAATTTGGCAAAGTCGCAATCCTGGCCGAGGAGATTAAAGAACCGAAAACAGAACTTCAGCTGGCAATGAGTTCATTAGTCAAAACCCTGGTTTTAGTTGCCCTTTTCTTTAGCATTCTTATTCCTCTTTTAGGAATTTTAAGTGGAAAAGATTTTAGGGAAATGATTTTAACTGGCTTGGCTCTGGTCTTTGCTACTGTTCCGGAGGAACTACCAATTATTATTACTATGGTTTTGGGATTGGGAGCTTATTTGCTTTCTCAAAAGAATTTTTTGGTTAAAAAAATCAAATCAGCTGAAGTTTTAGGCGGTGCCACTGTGATTTTAACTGATAAAACAGGCACAATTACTGAAAGTAAAATGGAGGTTGTCTCTCTTTTCCCAGAGGAAGAAGATTTAAAAATTCTTAAATCGGCTTTGGCAGGATTAACCGAGATTTCTTTATCTCCTACTGATAAAGCGATTTTAGAAAAAGCTGAAGAATTAAAAATAGAAAAGAATTTCGACAAAATCATTAGGGAAAGAAGTTTTGGTAATCATAGACAAACGAGGGCTATCTTACGGCAGGTTAATGGCGATTTGGAACTGTCGGTTATTGGAGCACCAGAAGAAATATTAAGTTTAACAAAAGAGAAAAACTCCGAAATTGAAAAAGAGCTTGAGAAAGAAACTGGAAAGGGAAGAAGGTTGATTGCTATAGCTCAAAAAAAGATTTTGCCAGGAGAAAGGAATTTACCCTTTTCAGATTTAGAAAGGGATTTAAATTTCGTTGGTTTAATTTCAATTGAAGACCCAGCCAGAAAAGGAGTGAAAGAGACAATTGAAACTGCCAAAAAAGCTGGGATTAGGACAGTAATGGTTACGGGAGACCATCCCCAAACAGCAAAATTTATTGCCAATCAGATTGGTATTCCATCAGAAAAGGTTTTAACTGGTGAGGACTTAGATAGAATTTCAGACGAGGAATTAAAAAAAATTGTCAAGGAAGTTTCGGTTTTTGCCAGAAGTAGACCCGAAGATAAATACCGATTAGTAAAAGCTCTAAGAAAAAACAAAGAAGTGGTAGCAGTTACTGGAGATGGGGTTAATGATGTGTTAGCCTTAAAATCAGCTGATATTGGTATTGCCATGGGTATTAAGGGTACCGATGCCGCCAAAGAGGCAGCCGATGTGGTTTTGGCTGATGACAATTTTGTAACAATCTCAGCAGGGATTTTTGAAGGAAGGAAATTCTTTGATAATTTAAAAAAGGGAGTCAAATACTATCTTTCTTGCAAAACAGCTTTAATTTTAATTTTTCTTTTACCAGCTATCTTAAATATTCCCTTTCCCTTTGCCCCGATTCAAATCATTGTCTTAGAACTATTTATGGACTTAGCAGCTTCAGTAGGATTTATTGCCGAACCAGCAGAAAAAACTATCTACACCCGACCACCCAGAAATCCAAAAGAGAAGTTTCTTAACCCAAGCATGATTAGGGGAATTGTTTTGTCTGGTGTAAGTCTTTTTATTGCAGTTTCTATCCCATACTTTTATGCGCTTTGGCAAAATTTACCATTGATTCAAGCTCAAACCCTTGCTTTCTCCGCTTGGATCATCGGTCACATAATTCTCGCTTTTGTCTCCCGCTCGGAAAAAGAACCTTTATATGCTTTAGGCATTTTCTCTAATAAAATGATAAATCTTTGGGCGATTGGAGCATTAACTTTTCTTTTGATAGTTACTCAAGTTTCGGTTTTAGGGAGAGATTTGAAACTTCAATCTGTTACATTAACCCAATTAGGCTTAATCTTTGTTGTTTCATTTTGTGTCATTGCTTGGATAGAGGTTGTTAAGGCGTCGTCTTTTAGAAAGACATAAATTTCATTGTAATTGCTGACATAAGCACGGGGTTTGATTAACCAGCGGTTTCTTTCTTTATAATTCCATTAAACTGGTTCTAATGGACTCCAGCCCGCGGAGCAAATCTCAAACCATTACATGGGGCTTGATTTTTTTTGTAGGATTTATTATAATAAAACATTAACAATTTAATAAAAAAGGAGGTTATACTTTTAATGAAAAGAACATTAAAAGAGCTGAGAGAAATTGTCCTAGGAGAGATGAAGGATTTACCCCCAAAATACAGATGTCATGAGGTGGCAAGAATAATAGGGAATAAATTAAGTTCTCTCGGATGGAACGTAGCGATAAGAGATGGAATAGTAGTATATGATACTTTTTTTCTCCGTAGAAATTTCTTGAATTCTTTTTGGAAATATATGAATTTTTCGAAAGAGATTAAAGAAGAGATGTTGGGGAAAAAAATGAAAAAGAAACTACGGGTTTTCCATTCTTGGTGTGAAATTATTGAAAACCAAGATAATGTAATTATAATTGACTGGAACGCTTATCTGGAGCTATCCCGAGACCAAGCATTGGAACACATCCTAATTATTGAAGACAAAGAGAATCTGCCTCATAAATATAATCCCATAGGAGTCACAGTTGGTAGATGGATTATTCTAAAAATGTTTCCACCTTTAGCTATAAGGTTAAGATTTTAAGAAGGCGCAACAGCATAATCCCGGCGCCTTCTTTTTATTTCAGATTTGCATTAAACTGGTTCTAATGGAATCCAGCCCGCGGAGCAAACTTGAAGCCTAAAGCACCTTTCAAAGAATTTTATCATCGGCCTATAAAAAAATTACCAAAGCTTTAATAGAAGGTAAAGCGATAAAAATAACAAGAATAGAATAGCTAATCAAAATAGTTAGAGATTTTATATTATAATTATGGATTTCGGAAATCCATAATTTTAATTTGTCGCCAAGAAGACAATTTTTTGATAGAATAATTGTATGATAAAAGCAGTAATTTTTGATTTAGGTTCAGTGTTAGCGAGTAGCGAATGGTTGCTTGTTTATGGGAAAATTTCTAAAAAGTCGAAAATTCCCGAAGAAAAAGTAAGAAATATTGTAAACTCTCTTATTAGAAAATGGAGTGTAGCAGAAATTGATGAAAAGGGTTTCTGGGAAGAATTTAAAATTCAGACAGGTGTGAACTTACCTGAAGAGTTTACTAAAGATTTTTGGTCCAAGACCTATAAGAAATGGTCTAAAGATATTAAAGAATCATGGGATATTTTAGTTGAGTTAAAAGCAAAAGGAATTCGTTTAGCTCTTTTGTCAAACACTATTGAACCCCACGCTCTAGCTAATGAAGAGATGGGAAGATTTAAAAGACTTAGGGATATAGGAGTTGAGGCCTTTGTTTTGTCTTTTAAAGAAAGACTTCGTAAACCCGACCCCAAAATTTATGAGGTTATGCTTAAAAAATTAAATCTTCCAGCCAAAGCTTGCGCTTTTATAGATGACCTACTTGAAAATATTGAAGCAGCAAAGAGATTAGGAATGCAAGGAATTCATTTTCAGAATCCGGAACAATTAAGAGAAGATTTAATTAAAATAGGTCTACTGTAGATAGGTTTTCTCAAAGGAAACTAGGAAACTAGACTAGTATGAAAATTCGTAAGTTAAATAGAAGTTTTTATAGTCGGCCAACATTAGAGGTAGCCAGAAATCTCTTAGGGAAGTATATTGTTCGCCCCATTAGAAAATCTTCGATTTCTAACGGGGTAAAAAAAATTGTTACCAAAAGATTAGAAGGGAAAATCATAGAGACCGAGGCCTATATTGGACCAAAGGACAGAGCCTCTCATGCTTTTGGGGGCAAAATAACCAAAAGAAATTTAGCCGAATATCTCATCGGTGGCCACATATATATTTATCTGGTTTATGGGATGTATTGGCAGTTAAATATCTCAACCGGCGGGAAAGGAAAGCCGGAATGCGTGCTGATTCGAGCTTTGGATTTAGGTAATCTGGCATCGGGTCCGGGAAAAGTTTGTCGTTTTTTAAAACTGGATAAATCCTTTTACGCCGAGGATTTGACCAAAAGCAAGAGAATTTGGCTGGAAGACAGGAGTGGGCTCCCCGAGAAAATCAAGCCCTTTCAGATTATGTCAACCAAAAGAATCGGCATTGATTATGCCGGCCCTTACTGGTCAAAAAGAAAATGGCGTTTCCTATTAAAATCTATTAAAACTTAGGCGGAACTCTATGGAAGGAAAAGCTAAAAAATATTGGTCAGGATATGTAACCAAACATAGTTTTGCCCTGGATTTGGAAGAAGGCGTTTTTACCTGGGATAATCCGCGAAAAATTGCGGAGTCCCTCAAGAAATCAAGTGAGGCGAGCCCGAACAGGAAAGGAACGCCTTTTCAATCAGCTATGTCAATGCTAAATTTTTACATCAATCGCGCCGGTAAGAATTTAAAACCCAAAAGAAAGAGAATTTTGGAAGAAACAAAGACGGAGTTACGAAGATTATTTAAAGCTTAAACCCCTTGTCTGAAAAAAATTTCTTTAAAATTTAAAAAATTAACTAAAGAAAATGAAAGTAGAAAAGAATTTGGAAGAAATATCTTCAAAAATAGAAAAGTTTATAAGGGATTCGGTTGAGAGGTTTAATAAAAAAGGAATAATAATTGGATTAAGTGGCGGAATAGATTCCGCTGTTGTAAGTTTTCTTTCGGTGAGAGCCCTAGGTAAAGATAGAGTTTTTGGATTAATAATGCCGGACAAAGAAAGCACACCAGAGAACATAAAAGACGCCAAAGAGATAGCTAATTTATTGGCAATAGAACATAAAGAAATAGATTTAACCCCGCTTTTAACTGAAATCGGAGTTTATAATTTAATACCCTTTAAAATAGAAAAAAATAAGTTCTTGCTTAACCAGGCTCTGAAATTATTCAAAAAAAGAATGAAAATTAATATGATTCACAGTTTGGGGATTTTAGGGGTAACAACGCCAAATAAAATATTTCAAAGAGCTAATGCTGTTATATTGCCTAAATTAAGATTAAGGAGTTTACTTTTATATTATCTCGGTACTTTAAAAAACCTTTTGGTCGCAGGTACGACAAATAAAACCGAGTATCTATTAGGCCATTATGATAAATACGGAGACGGCGCCTGTGATATAGAGCCAATAATAGGACTTTATAAGACCCAAGTAAAAGAACTGGCAAAATTTTTAGGAGTTGCTGGGAAAGTAATAAAAAAGCCGGCCAGCCATGATTTGTTTGCCGGTAGTATTTTGACCGATGAGGTTTTAATGGGTATGAATTTTGAAAAAATAGATTCAATTTTAATTGGGTTGGAAGAGGGAAAAGAAAATAAAAAATTAGCCGAAGAATTAGGAGTAGAAATTAAAATTATAGAGGAGGTAAAGATGGCCATTGCAAACGAAAAAATAAAAAGAGAAATGCCATTTTTACCCGATGTTTAAAAAAAATTAAAGCCAGTTAGAAATCCGCCAGCTTCACCTCTGAAAAGGTCGCCAAAAAGCCGATTTTTTGATAGAATAAAGAAGAAAATAATAACAAAAATATGTTAAAAATGAATTTAATAAAAAAGACCTATTTGTTGTTTGGCCTGGCTATAGCTTCTGTTATTTTGCACAATGCTTTTTACGGGATTTTTAATAAGGAGGAGCCGGTATTTTTTATTTTAGCTATCGGTCTTTTTTTCGCTTTTGTCATTTCGGTTATCTACAACACCATCAGCTATCTTAGAAAGAGAGAACCGAAAGATTTGTGGAAACTCGGCTGGCTAGGGCTGTTCGGTTTAAGCGGTTTGATGCCGGGGTTTAATTACGGCCTTTTCGGGTTTTTTGGATTCTTTGGTTTTTTTGGAGCTAGAGACTGGAAACGACTCAAGAATAACTAATTTTATTAAATATGATTGAGCATTTTAAGACAAATCCTCAGAAGGCAGCTTCAAAAATATCAATCAATAATAATTTGATAGCAGCCTGTTTGGCAATTTTTGGCATACTTTGGGCGATTGCCCCTGAAAAATTGACCCCTCCAATTATTATTCAATTTGCTTTTGCAATTCCCTTACTTTACATTTCAAGCATTGCTTATACAAAAATTGCCTATTGGAAACAAGTTAAATTCTGGGATTATTTGGGTTGGTTTACCGGCACTACTGCCACCGCCTTTGTTTTAAACATAATCGCTCTCCTAATATTTATCTTAGGTTAT
>Ga0136653_10002138_pt1 | contig 10804 bp, 12 predicted proteins | sample LakKivw275mmetaG_FD_94866 | JGI IMG/M metagenome (GOLD analysis project Ga0136653, IMG submission 94866) | Anoxic lake water microbial communities from Lake Kivu, Rwanda to study Microbial Dark Matter (Phase II) - Lake Kivu water 275m metaG... | ecosystem: Environmental > Aquatic > Freshwater >... | reverse complement strand
GGCCTGGGTGAAGCAGGTCCGGTAACCCTCGGTGACGGCCTTGATCCCCAGGGCGACGGCCAGGTGGGTCTTTCCGACTCCGGGCGGCCCCAGCAGGATGACGTTCTCGCCGTTGGCGATGAAGCGGCAGGTGGCCAGCTCCTTGATCTTCTTCTTGTCGATGGAGGGCTGGAAGGCAAAGTCGAAGCTCTCCAGGGTCTTGACGAAGGGGAAGCGGGCCATGGAGGTGCGCATGGCGACGTTCTTCTCGGTCTTGGAGGCCACCTCCTGGGTCAGAAGCCCATCGAGGAAGTCGCTGTAGGAGAGGCTCATGCGGGCGGCCTCCTCGAGGCTCGACTCCAGCAGGCCCTGGATGCGGTGAAGCCTCAGGTGCTTGAGGTGCTCCTGCATGCGTTCGATCTGGGCGCTGCTCATCGGGCACCCCCTTCCACCAGGCCCTCGTAAAAGGCCAGGTCGCGGACTTGAACATCCGTATCAAACGGAGGCGGGAATCGCAGAGCGCCGACGTCAGGAGCCGTACGATGATAGATACCGGCATAGTGGGCACGGTCAGTCCGGCACCGATGGCGCCCCTCGCACCGGGGATGGGTCACGATCAGGTTGCCGTCATGGTAAATCATGACCCGGTCGCCTTCGCCCCGGACCTCCACGGGCTGCCCCACGAACCGGAAAGGAACAGAGTAGCGGTTGGTCTCGAAACTCACCAGGCAATCCCTGGCCACGTGCCGCAGGGCGCGGTCCTGCAGGACGTAGGGCGGCCGCTGACGATGATCCAGCAGCAGTCCCTTCTCCTCGAGGAACATCTCGGCGGGTTTGCGATGGGTCGTGCCGTGGATCCGCTCGTCGGCGACGGTCATGATCCAGTTCATCAGGACCTCGTTGAGATGATCCAGCGAGTCGAAGGCCTTGCCCCGGAGAAAGCGCTTGACGTACTTGACGCCCGATTCCACCTTGCCCTTGGTCTGGGCCCGGTAGGGCCGGCAAAGCCGCGGCTGGAAACCCCAGTAAGCACTGAAGTCCCAGAAGACGGGATTCCACCGTATCTCTCGCCCCTCGAAGTCCCGGGCAAGCACCACCGTCCGGGGATTATCGTAGAGAAACTCATGAGGTATGCCCCCGAAGTGCTCGAAGGCCTCCTCGTGACACCGGATGAAGGTCGGCAGCTTCTCGTCCAGCGTGGCCCGGGCAAAGAGCCTGCGGCTGTAACCCAGGGTCATGACAAAAAGCCGGATCTTGACGCTGCGCTGCGCGATCGTCGTCCAACCATGCCCCCAGTCCACCTGGCCCTGCCGGCCGGGCTCCGTCTCGAAACGAACCGTGGCCTCCCGGTGGGCCGCCTCCCGCAGCGGCTGCACAAAGCGTCGAACCGTGTCATAGCCGCCGGTGTAGCCTCCGGCCTGAATCTCCTCGAAGACGGACCGGGCACAAAAGCCCACGGCGGCAAGCCGCTGACGGATATACACCTCATACGGGCTCAGAAGCGTCTCCTCCGGGCGCTTGCGATGATAGGGCATGGGCGCATTCTGACGGAGAATCCTCCGCACGGTCTGAACATCCAGCCCCAGCGAACGGGCAATGGACTTCTTCGTCTCCTTGAGCTTGAAGCGACTGTGGATCTCATGCCACAGATCCCCTTTGACCATCTCGCCACCTCCCGATGGGTTCATCGGGAGCAAGCATACATTCTCTCGTTCCATGTGTATCCCCCTTTCAGTTATTCAGGGGGGGGATTTTTCAATGCCTGCAGGGGGTGATTTTTGCATGCTTATTGACAGCTTCTGGGCCGAAGGATCTCGCCGGCCGAGGTCTCTGAGGCCAACCGGGAGCTCGTCGAAGCCGTGGAGAAGTGGCGGATGCGGGACCTGTCGAAGGAAGCGATCCGGTATCTGTTCATCGACGGGGTCAACTTCCGGATGCGTATTCAGCGACACGTCGAGATCGTCCCCGTCTTGGTGGCCATCGGCGTCACGGCAACGGGACACAAGCTCGTTGTGGGGCTGCAAGCCGGGGACAAGGAGTCGGCCACGAGCTGGCGGGAGTTCTTCCGGGATCTCAAGCAGCGGGGTCTCGACGGCAGCAAGGTCACGCTGGGCATCATGGATGGACTGACGAGCCTCAAGACGGTCTTCCGGGAGGAGTTCCCGAAGGCCAAGACCCAGCGCTGCCAGGTCCACGTCGTTCGCAACGTCCTGGCCAAGGTGCCCCGGAAGCTCAAGGCGGAGGTGGCGGCGGACATCAGGCCCATCTTCTACGCCCCGTCGAGACAGCAGGCCCTGGAGGCCTTCGAGACGTTCCGCGAGAAGTGGCAGGAGGTCATCCCCTCGGCGTTTGCGTCCCTGGAGCGTTCCCGGGATGCGTGTCTGACCTTCTTCGACTTCCCGGTCGATGAATGGGTGTCGCTGCGGACGACCAACATCATCGAACGGCTCCACAAGGAGTTTAGGCGACGGACCACGCCGATGGAGATCCTGCCCGGGGAGGCAGCCTGCTATCGGCTCCTGGCCTTCATCTCGTTGAAGAGGGAGCTGCATTGGCGATCAACCCCTGTGGGGAAAGTGCGGAAGAGCCTGCCGTTCTTCCAGAAGATGGACTACAGGCAATTTACACAAGAAAGTTGACAGTACCATAATGTTTTTGAGATGCTCGATTTGATCGTTACTCAGTCAGCAAAGTGAGAGGAAATGAGGAATCTCCGCTTTGAGAAAGCACTTGTTTTCCCAGACATACCTCGCGCCGCGCCGGGCAATAATGTCCCTGGTTGCTCTCCTCACGATCTTTCTTTCCTGCCGCGTCAATTTCAGCGGTTCCAGGTTCCCGAGAAGCCGCAGTGGGTCCTCCCACCAGTCCTCAGGAAACGCCAAATCTCGGTCGAGATCGTAACAGGCTCTGGCGACCTCTAAGTCAAGCATGGAATTGTTTGCAGCGTGCCTGAAGGCCTCCCGCTTCCTCTCCTTGCTCATTTCCTCATCACGTGGTTTCTGTGAATTTTTATGATCTGGCATACCAATGCTTCCTTTCTGCGAACTCGTACTTTATGAATCACCTACTTTTTATCTTCCGGGCGCTTCCCGAGCCAGCCTTCAGTCTCCAGATCGTTGTTCATCCTGGCTTCCGGAGGCCCTGGAAGGTTAACCCTGAGCCCTTGCCGTCTGAGCGCTTTCACGAACTCCATGGGGCAATGTGGCGGATTGGGCACGTTGGGAGCTATGCCCTGACCCTCCAACCCCTTTTTGAGTTTCTCGTTCATTGTAGCTCTCCTTATTCGATTGAAGCAGCCCCTGTCCTGTCATTTCGAACTCCCTTGTCTGCAATCGGTCTCATTGGCTGACTGCTCTGACTAAAAGAAATATAGATCCTCCCTCTTTATCACCTCGAATCCGATCGCCCGTAGATCTCTGCATATCGCCTCCTCATGTTCTTCGTCGATGTGATAATAATCCCCATTGAGCGTTGTCCTTTGAAGTGACGCATACTTTTCCAGAATGTCAACCGGCAGACAACAGGCCGTCACCTCTTGCAGCCGTTCCGGATAGTCCCCGTCGCAATATCCAGGCACATAACCAGCTTCAAACGGGTCAGAGTCTTTTGGTCTTGGTTCATCCCAGTCATCGAAGCTAATGGTAAGGATCTCCTCGTATTCATCAGGATCATCCAGCGCTACCCTGAATTCCCCCCAGGTTTTCGCCTTTTTCAAGGCGTTGCGTATGTCGGATATGTATTCCGCATCTATAGGTTCGGCAAACACAATCCCATTCACCTCCGGACTTACCCTATAGTAAAGAGTGGGCCTTTCTATCCGGTATTCTAGGGGAAAAGGGATCACAACCGATCTTTTCAAGAGTAATGTTTCCGCCTTTTTTGATTTCTCGAGCTTCATCCTCACTTTCTCAGGAAGATTCCTGATTGCGTCTTCCAGGTTTAATAACCTGCCCCTGGCTGAGTCGTTTGTCATGACATGCCTCCCTTCCCCACGTCACCATTCAGACCCTCCATTGTTGCTTCTGTGGACTCTGGTTCCCGTGTGGTTGGTTTCTCTCTGCCCGTGATTGCTTTGACACCGCCGAAGCGGTCATAAAGCCAATCCAGGATGGGCACCCCGCATTCGCCCAAGGTTTTCTCAAGCACAACCTTCTGCTCCTGAATGGACATCGGCTTGCACTCCCCGGGTTTCTCAAGTTCGAGCTGCAGCCATCCCCAAAGGAAATGGAAGATATACCCGGACGATGAGTTGTGAGGCCACTTGAAATCATAAACCTTCTGAACCGCCTGGATCGCCTCCGCGGCCCTCGGGTGACCTGATGCCTTGCAGTAGTCCATGTATTCCCTGCAGCGCCCCAAAAGCGTCCACCGGAGGTATTTCACATGCCAGTCGTCGCTACAGGCGGATCCGCCACGGCCCCTCATCCATATCCCCCAGTCGGCAATATCCTCGACGAGGGTTGAGCCGATCGAAGGTTGATCAACACTCCTCATTTGCCCTTTGAGGCGTATTTCGATTCTCGATTTCGTCTCTTTCAGATCAGTCGCTACAGACACCTCAGACGAATCCTTCCTACCCTTTTTCATTTTTGACCTCCTCGATAAATGAGATCTCCAATAAAAAACCCCGCGGCTAAACAAGCGTAACCGCAGGGTTATTGGCTGTTTAGCACCTTGTTGAGGCGGCTGCAAGTTGCCCGTAAATCAACCCGCCAAAAAAGTTGTCAAAGAACAAAAAGCCCGCGCTAAAAGCACGGGCCCCAAAACCAGCCGGCCTTTAGCACATTTATATAGCGGAGCGAGTAGCCTTTTTAAATCACCAATCAGTAATTTATAAACTATTATCGGTATTTTTCAATAAAAAGAATTGTTTGCTCCCCGAAAATGCCGGAAACAGTTTAGTCCGAAGCAGGGATACAACGACTATCTTTTTTTAGCCTTTCTGGCCGGTAGAATATGCCTTCCCATTTCTTCTAATTTCCCCGCCACTTTGAGATCAATTCCACGCTTATTGATTCCGGCAAACCATCATCTCTTAAGTGGGAAGAGAGATAGGAATCTGATGGGCTTTTCAGCCCGACTCGCGTTGACACTATATAAGATACAGCCTCTGCCTCGATCTCAACGGTCGAGTGGGTCAGATTGATACGGCAGGGCCACCAGTTGTCCTTGTCTGTCCCGAGATGGCCAAGGTAAATGTGAGCCAGCTCATGGCACAGGACCGAATATCGGCTCCTTTTGTCCAGGTGATCGTGAATCACTATCCTCATCTTGTAATCACTGTCGGACAATCGTGTAGTGGCGAGGCCTGCATGCGTGGAGGAAAGTGATTTGAACTGGACAAGTATCTGGTCCCGTGCGGCGTTGGTCAACCTGCGCTCAACAATCTGCGAGTCAAAGTCTCCTTTTGTCTGTGTAAAAGGTCTCAATTCGTCCGGCAATGGAGGGCCTTTTGTGGAATCGAGATCGTAGACCAGCATGACAGGGTGCATGGGGGCGAGGATCAGCATTGGCTTTGCGTCATCGATCACAGATCTGCTGAACTTCCGCATCCAATCTTTTTCTGTCGTGTAGAAGCCGCAACTCGGATTCTGGATTTTGACCGGCATATTGTTGTATGGGGCATATTCCCTGAATTTCGCAGCGAACTCTATCATCTCGCGGAAAGCTGCCGAACTTCTATAAGCCCTGCTCTTCCTGAACAGGTCGTCAAGGGTGCTTTTGTGCTCCTGGGAGGGTTTGGCGCCCCCCCTTAATACTTCGTCGATCTCTTCATCACATCGGACTGTGTCCAAATACTCTCGGTTATAGCGCCTTAAATGTTCGTGCGTGCTTACCTTGCGTATTGCAGATCGCAATACCTGCCTGATCGATTATTCGTATTTATCTTCCAGATATTGAAGCAGCTCACCTGCACTCGGCTGCCGACGCGAATCAAGGATCTCGATTATTTCTTTTTCCACGAGCAGCCCAAGCATCATCGCCTTGAATTCAGCTTCAATTATGCAATGACCCCAGAGTATTCATATCGGGTATTTCCTTCTCATTGTCGCGATTATATTGAGAGGCAGACGCTTTATTCGCCATGTTGAGCGAAGGGAATCTATGGAGAATGCTTCCTTACGTCAGAAAGGATGTCAAGAGATACTTGCATCGGTGGGCTTATTCCTTACCTTCGCATTTGTTGCCGGATAACCAGGATTCATGTGCATCCTTCAAAGATTCTCTTACTTTCTTCACAACGTCAATTGAAAGGAATTTATCCCCGTAAAGATAGGTTTTGCTGACTTCCGTGGGGGCTACGTCAGCAAGGCGAGGACCATATTTTTTCTTCAGGATGTCTACAATTTCCTCATACCTGCGGAACCCCTCATAACAGGCCAGCTCCCGCCAGATCTCCCTTTCCCCGTGTTTTATGACTGTAATGGGGGTAGAATCTTCCGCGAACTCGAAATCCCATGTGAGAGTCAATGATTCCCCAGCGAGGTCCGGAAGGTTGATTTCAGTTTTCAGCTTAGCCAGCTCCCAATCCGAATGAAATTTTTTCCATTTTTTGACGTGGTTCTTTTCGCTTTCACTCAACTTATCCCAGTTTGCCTCATACTCTTCAATGGTTGGATAACTTACGATTGCAAGCATCGGGGCATTAAAGGGGTCGCGCACGTTGCATACGGGGCAGGTGGAATCCCATAATTCATCGTAGATCTCTATCTGGCCGTCCTCAAACGTCCCTTTCCACCCGCATTTCGGGCATGTCAAGATCTCGGTCCTCCATCCATCGAACCAGTTGAATATTTTTGTTACCATTTCATTCCTCCTTGACGCGCTAATGACCGTAATGCTTAAGCCTCTGGCACGCCAGATGATACTTCATGATGATAATCACTTTTGTCTAATCGCGACATAGAGGGAATGCTCGTTCCGGATCACCTTGGCACACTCCATTTTCTCGTCGCCGTTATTGGACAGACAGTCCTTAATCTGCTGAAGCCACCACCGGTATTTCTTATACCAATGGACGATCTTCCTCGTGTCGATGAAGGAGTGCTCCTCCTCATAAGTCACGATGAACATCGCCCTGACCTGCGGATGGGTGAAATCGGCATTGAAGAGCATCTTGTCGGCTCTGAAGAAAGCAAGGCCCAGAAGCCAATCGACCTTGAGATCATCGATCTCGAGTTCATCGCTTGTTGCATAAGTGATAATGTCGCGGGGAGACATCATGGAGCCCCAGCCGGGTATGTCAACGAGGCGAACGAGCGACGACCCGGATGTGACATAGGGATGGTTGATGACCGTCCCGCCGTGTTTCTTCGCGAGTCCCTCCGCCAGTGCGTGAAGTTCCCGGAGATCCTGCTTCGTCGGTTCCTTTCTCACGGGCTCCTGCCCGTTCTTCATCCTGTAAAGGACCCGCTCGCCGACGCTGTATTCGGCGGGTTTGTCGATGAGTTTGACGAACTCCTTGCCGAATGTGTCGGCGAGGTATTCCATCAAGTCCCGTTCCGAAAGGATATATCGATTCTTCATGGCTCCACCTCCTATCCGGTCATTGTTTTTTCCCGTATAATGCCCTCAACCGGCCCAGTTCGGCTTCGAGTTCCTCCACGATCGCGCTCTTGAGCCGCCACTTCAACACCCTCAGCACTTCCTCATAAAACCAGAGCTTTTTCTCGGGCGGGGCGTTGAACGCCCCCCACAGGGCCTCCCCCCGCTCTTCGTAGGCCCCGGCGATGGATCGAAGATTGTGGATCTTGTCCGCGGCGCAGAGCAGGAGGGCTTTTTCGCTTTCGCGCTCGAGGGCCCGGAGATAGGCCCTCTTGCGGGCCTCCCAGGTGTATCTGTCGTCGCGGCCCGGGGCCTTGTCCTCGGTGACCCCCCTTACGATCGCCGCCACTTCGGGGCCGAAATCCCTCGCAAGGTCGTGAGGTCCATAGCCGGGGACGTCCTCCAGGACGTCGTGAAGCAGCGCGGCGGCGATGACCTCCTCGTCGGCGGTGTACTCCCCGACCTTCCAGGCGACCGAGAAGGGATGACAGACATAGGCCAGGGAGGGGTCCCCCTTCCTGGCCTGATCCCTGTGCAGCCTGCAGCTCAGTTCGATCGCCTTCTGTATCTTGCCGGTCAGCTTGATCCGTCCGGCATCCGGCATCTTTCGTTCCTCCCTTCATCTGTCGTTCCGGTTCCATGATAACCGGGGATTATTGATTTGACAAATTAATAATATTATGTATTACTATTAGCATTACTAATAGGTGCCTTATGGAGATCCAGCAACTCCTCGGTTTCATCGCCGTGGCGAAGACCGGCAGCTTTTCCGCGGCCGCCCGGCGCACCCACCGCACGCAGCCCGCCGTGAGCCTGCAGGTCCGCGCCCTCGAACAGGAGTTCGGCACCAGGCTCTTCGAGAGGCTCGGCCCCCAGAGGGTCACCCTCACCGAGGAAGGGCGGCTGCTCTACGACCTGGTGGAGCCGATCGTCGGCGGCATCACGCAGCTCGAGGAGCGGTTCAACGAGGCGAGGAAAAAGCTGGACCGGTTCAGCGTGACCGTGGCAAGCCACAACGCCGCCATCCTGTACCTCCTCCCCGATGTCGTGAAGGCCTTCGCGAAACAATTTCCCAAAGCGAAATTGTCGGTCGTGAACCGGCCGAGGGAGGGAATCCTCTCGATGGTGAAGAACGACGAGGCGCACCTGGGCATCACCTCGATCGTCACACCGCCGGCATGGGCGGAGTATGAGGTCCTGGGGCGGTTCAGGCGGGTCCTGATCTGCAGAAAGGATCATCCCCTGATGCGGTCGAAGAAAATGCCCCTGGCCGAAATCGCCCGCCACCCGCTGATCCTCCCGCCGATCGGGAGCAACACACGGGCCGCCATCGACGAGGCGTTCCGGAAAGAGGGGCTCACCTATGAGTTGGCGCTTGAAGTGACGGGGCGAGAGGCGGTGAAGAGTTTCGTGGAGGCGGGGCTGGGATTGTCCATCCTGAGCGAATATTACCTGTCCCGGGAAGATCGCAAAAGCCTGATGGTGACGGACGTCAGCACGTACTTCGGCCACAGCGAGGCGGGGCTCCTGACGCGCAGGGGCCGCTACCTGAATCACGGTGTCCGATATTTTGCAGACCTCGTCCGAAGGGAGCTTCGGTCAGCGGGTCAGGCTTGACATTTTGACATTCGAATAGCCTGCATCGCCTGTGAATCAACTTTGAGCTCAGCGTGTAAAGGCGGAGTTATTGTGCGATCCGGGCCCGGCACTGCCGCCTGTCCATTGTTTTCGATGCACCGGTTTCATCGCGCCGGCAAGGACGATTCAATGTTTTTTCCTGCCGGTGCTGTATGCACCCACGAGGAGTGCCACGGTGATGGCAATGTAGAGCTGGCCCGTGACCGCCTCGAATGCAGCCAGGGAACGGGCCTGGGCCGACAGGGGGAGGACATCCCCGTAACCCGTCGTCGTCAGCGTCACGAAGCTGAAATAGAGGAATCCCGGTCGGTTGGTCTCGACCCCCGCGAAGTTGAAGGAACCGGGGTAGGCTGCCTCCACAAAATTATACAGTACCGCAAACAGGATACCGATGAGAACGTATTCACTGGCCGCGGCCATGATCATGTCGGCCGTCACCTCTTTCTGCTTCGCGAGAAAAAGAAAAATGGCAACGACGGCGTAACTCACAAAAAAGGCGGCGGCGACCGTGCTGACCCATGAGGTCAGGGTGGTCTGAAGAAGGATGTCCATGATATCCGTCAAAATGACCACGATGGCCATGGCCATGACGATCCCCTGGTGTTTTCTCTTGTCCTGAACGGCCCAGACGCAGGAGATGAGGATCACCCAGAGGAAGATGTCCGTCACGAGATTCAGGGTTTTTGCCCCCGCAAGGAAGGGCCGGAGCAGAAACATCAGCATGATGGTGAAGAACAGATAGGAGAACCGGGCGTTCAAAATTTTCGTGGTGACACTCTCGATCTTTCTACGCATCCGTTCTCACTCCGTCCATGTGACGGCCGCAACTTTCAGGTTCTGGTCACGCTACTTCACAGGGGCTTTCTTCCTGACGGCGCCGGCCGGTTTGTCCCCCGAAGCCCCTTCGCGGAGCAACGCGACGATCCTGTCGATCATGTCGATCTGCTCTTTTGTGACGCCATCCAGCTTTCGGCCCAAATCCAGGAAACCCCGCACTCGCTCCCGCTCTTCCTTGTTGGAAAGCAATGCGGGCAGGGCTTTCAGGGTGCGCTCGGGCTCCAGGAGCGCCATGACCCCGGCATCGGAGGTCAGTGCGCGCCTCTCAGCCTCGGTGAGTTTCGACAGCACCTCGTCCTGACTCACAATCCTCTCGCTCATTTCCAGGCGCGTCAGCGGGATGGCGCCGGCAAAGCGGCCCACGAGGGCGCCGATCCGCGCCAGGGCCTCGGGGTATCCTCCCTTTTCAATTCGAGCCAGCGCTTCCTTGATGAAGGGAAGTTCACGGGGGTCCGGCTTCGCCTCGACGGCCTCACCCGGCTTGGCGGTGCCCGAAATCCCGAGGGCGATCATCGAGCCGTAGATCTGGAAGAAGGCCGCTTCACCCGCGGCATCCCTCATATCCCGGAAAAAGTCCCAGGAACCCATGATCATCTCGGACCAGACGGCCTCGAGCCTGCGGAAGGGATTGTCATCGGAGACCGGTTTCCTCCCCGCCTTGACAGTGGAGGCCATGGCTGCAAGGGGCCGCATGATCGGGTTCAGGTCGCTGAAGAACCAGCGCTGAGCCCGCAGGGGGTGAATCATGCGGCCCAGCTCCGCCGTTGCCTCGTTCACCATGCTCCTAACAAACGGCCTGCCGTAG
>Ga0136653_10002137_pt1 | contig 10813 bp, 9 predicted proteins | sample LakKivw275mmetaG_FD_94866 | JGI IMG/M metagenome (GOLD analysis project Ga0136653, IMG submission 94866) | Anoxic lake water microbial communities from Lake Kivu, Rwanda to study Microbial Dark Matter (Phase II) - Lake Kivu water 275m metaG... | ecosystem: Environmental > Aquatic > Freshwater >... | reverse complement strand
GTTCCTTGGTGCGGTTCTCGTTGTTAAATGCATGATCCAACGGCACGGCGCGGCGCAGGGTCTCGATGGACTTTTGGTAGAATGTCGCGCTTTCGCGGGTCGGGACAAGCGAGCCGTCGGCGCCACGTTGGGAGAGCAGGTCGCCCTTGATGCGGTAGTAGGCGCCGAGATGCAGGAAAACAATCTGCGCGCGGTCCGTGATCTGGGCGGCTTTTTCGCCCTCCTCGATGATCCGGTCAATGTTCTTGCCTTGCGGATCCTTCTCGTAGAGGGCGAAGGCGAGGGATTTGTGGCTCTTGAAGCTGTCCGGACAGACTTCAGCGGCACTGGTCCAGAGCCGGACATCGTCGTCCCAATCGTAATTGCGGACGAACGAGCGGATGCCGTACGCGAGCGCCAGCGTGCCGAGGAAACCGCGGGCCACCACCTGCAACCAGACCCGTTGCGCCCATGGCGAAATGTCCAGCCGTGCGACCAGTTTACGGCAGAGCGGATACGTCAAAATGACGAGCAGCGCGGCGTAGGCGATGGACGGCAGGTACATGAACCGTTCCGCCATGATGCTGCCGATGCACCAAGCCGTGTTGTCACGCAGCGACAAACCGAACGTCGGGTTCGGCACCAAGTTCGACGACGGCAGAAACGTCAAAAAGAAAAACATGATGAAGAAGAACGTGGTCTTGTAGCGCCGGTAACTGAACACAGCCAGTGCCAGAATCGCCAGCACCAGTCCTAGGACCGCCACGGACTTCCAATCCTCCCAGCCGCTCAACGGGAATTGCACCAGCGGAATCTGGTTATACGAGTAGTCGCACGACAAATGTGCCGGCCAGAGGAGCAAGAGGAAATAGCGTCCGATCACCTTGATCGCCGTCAGCCGCGCCTCCCAGAAACTGAGATCAATCAGCGGATTGTCCACGAACGGCAGTTCCGGCGGACGCAGCTTCCCAAACACCGCCCGGCGCACGTGCCACAACGTAAACAGAAGTGGCAAAAAAACGATGTAGCCCTTGATGAAAAACTCCCATCCGTTGGCCAGTAGGTTTAGAAACCAGTTCTTCGCCAGCTGACGGAGGCGAAAGGTGAAATCGTACAACACTATCAACGGCAATAACACTACGGCACTTTCCTTGCAGAACACGCCCAGCATCATCAACGAAGTCATCAAACCCAACCAGCATCCGCTTCGAATACCTTCCGTTGAGATGACAGGACCCAACGCTGCAACAGTTAACCCGCCGAGGATACCCGCCACTAGCGCCGTTGGTAGATTGTGCGGGAAGACTAGCCACGCCACTAAAATAAAGACTATAAGGTATACCAAAGCAAAGACAGATGCCGGTTTGTCGAAAGATTTCGTGATAGCGGATCCTGTTTGTTTTCGAATGGCGACTCGGCTCTTCGCGTAACAAAGAAACCCACCCAGTACCGCCGCCATCGCAAACAGGTCCGCGCGGCCCACGATATTGGAGACCGACTCCGTGACGATCGGGTGCACGGCAAACAGCAGTGCCGTCAACAACGCCGGCCAGAGCTTGTCCATCAGCACCAGCACGAGGAAATAAATCAACACCGCGTTCAGCCAGTGCAGCATCAGGTTCAGCCAGTGGTACGTGGCTGCCTTGTCAGCGCTGTGCAGGACGGCATAGTTGAACAGGTACGACAGCGTCGTCAGCGGTCGGTACAAACCGCTCACGGCCTTCGGATACCAGTAGTCCTGCGTAAAGATCATCTTCACATTTTCCCATTTCGCCTCCCGCAGGCGCGGGTCTTCGAGGATGATGAACTTATTGTCGAGCGCAAACTCGGTGTTGCACAGCGTGTTCGCGAACGTAAACAACACCAGTATCCCCAACAGCACCACCACGCCCCAATGCGCCGCCCAGCCACACGGTGACCACAGAACCTTCCGCACCGGAGGTTCCAGCGGTGCCGGTTTCACAGCGGGAGCAGATTCTTGTGGTTGTGGCGTTTCCATGAGTTCTGACATGCTCGAAGTGTGTCAGCAGCCGCCTCCAAAGTCAAAAGTCTTTTCGCCGGCTGTCTTTTCGCCGGCTCACAGCCGGAACATCTCCGGCAACAGTTCCGACAGCGTCTCCATCTTCGCGCGCCGGGTGTCCCGCGCATCACCACAAATCACCGCACAATCACCGAACTCCGCCAGCACCTGCCGACACGCCCCACATGGCATCGCCGCGCCCGCCGACACAATCGCGACCGCCACAAACCGTCGTTCCCCGGCGGCGACAGCGTTACCGACAGCGACGCGCTCGGCGCAGATGGTCAGGCCGTAGCTGGCGTTCTCGACATTGGCGCCGGTATAGATTTTGCCGCTTGCCGCCAAGACCGCGGCGCCGACGCGGAACTTCGAGTGCGGCGCGTAAGCGTTGTGACGCGCCGACGCGGCGGCGGCGATCAGGCGTTGCGCCCGTTGAGCGGTCAGCTTCATAACGCCGCGAGAAATCCGCCGAGCAGTTTCACCAGCTTGCCCTCGCTGGCCTTGCCGACTTCCAGCACTTCCTCGTGCGAAAGCCTCCTGACGCAAATCCCGGCGGCGAGGTTGGTGATGCAGGAAATACCGAGCACTTCGATGTTGTGGTGGCGTGCGAGAATCACTTCGGGCACGGTGCTCATCCCGATGGCGTCGGCGCCCTGCCACGCAAACGCCTTCACTTCCGCCGGCGTCTCGTAGCTCGGCCCGAGCGTCGCCAGGTACACGCCGCGGCGCAACGGAATCTGGAGTTCCTCGGCGGTCTTGTCCACTTTCTCGCGCAAGCGCGTCGAGTACGCCTGCGACATGTCGAGGAAACGCACGCCGCTGTCGCCGTTGATGCCGCCGACGAGCGGGTTGACACCCAGATGATTGATGTGGTCCTCGATGATCATCAGATCGCCCGGGTTGAACTGCGGGTTGATGCCGCCGGCGGCGTTGGTGACGACAAGCACCTTCACGCCGAGCGAGTCAATCACGTGAACCGGATACACCACTTCCGCCACCGGGCCGCCTTCGTAGAGGTGTTTCCTCCCGCACAACACCATCAGTTTCTTGCCCGCCAGTTCACCGAACAACATTTGTCCCGCGTGCCCCGGCACGGACACCTTCGGGAAATGCGGCACGTCGGCGTACGGAACCACCAGCGGCTTGTCCAGCGCCGACGCAACACCGCTGAGGCCCGACCCGACAATCAACGCCACCTCGGGCTTGAACCCGGCCAGTTTGGATTCGAGGAACTCCTTCGATTCTTTGACGGTCGCCATCATCGTTATGTCATCCTCTCGCAAATCAATCGCGGCCGATGCGCCACCGGTTCCGGTCCGATGGCGTAAGCCCGCCGTATCATCGCCGCCGCTTCCGCGGCGCAGTTCGCGTCGTTAAGGTGCATCAGCGCCAGCGGCTCGCCCGCCTCGATGCAGTCGCCGATTTTCTTCGGGCACTCAAACCCGACCGCAAAATCAATCGCCTCACCGGCGGTTTTGCGTCCGCCACCGAGCGCGATCACGGCGTAACCGATCTCGTCGCACGCGATTGCCTGCACCACCCCCGTGACAGGCGACCGCACCGGCTCGACAAACCGCGCCTGAGGCAGTTCTCGCCGCAAATCTCCGCCTTGCGCCGCGACCATCTCTTCAAACTTTCGCAGCGCCTCGCCGCTCGCAAGTTTCTTGTGCAACATTTCGCCGGCGACTGCAACATCTTTCACCACACCCGCCATCGTCAATATCTCCGCCGCCAGCGCCAACGTCACCTCGACAAGATCCGCCGCGCTCAAATCGCCCCGCAACACCTCCAAACATTCCCGCACCTCCAACGCATTCCCGACGCAACTGCCCAGCGGCTGGTTCATGTCCGTCTGCAACGCCACCATTTTCTTGCCGTACCGCTTCCCAACCTCGACCATGGCCCGCGCCAGTTCGTGCGACGCCTCGCGCGTCCGCATGAACGCGCCGCTGCCCCACTTCACGTCGAGCACCAGGCCGTCCACGTTCTCCGCCAGCTTCTTCGACATGATGCTCGCCACAATCAACGGCAGACATGACACCGTCGCCGTCACGTCGCGCAGCGCGTACAGTTTCCGGTCGGCCGGCGCAAGTTCCGGAGTTGTTCCGGTGATGCAGCAGCCGACGCGTTCCGTCACCCGGATTAACTCAGCCAGCGACAAATCCGTCCGGAACCCCGCGATGCTTTCGAGTTTGTCGAGCGTCCCGCCGGTCGGGCCGAGCCCGCGGCCGGAAATCATCGGCACCTTCACGCCGAAACACGCCACCAGCGGCGCGAGAATGAGCGAGGTCTTGTCGCCGATGCCGCCGGTGCTGTGTTTGTCGCAGTGAAACGAGCTGCCGCGCGGCCACTGGATGACTTGGCCGCTGTCCACCATCGCGCGCGTCAGCCACATCGTCTCCTCGGCGTTCATTCCGCGGAAACAGGTGGCCATCGCGAATGCCGCCATCTGGTAGTCCGGGATTTCGCCGCGCGAGAAACCGAGGACGAAGGAACGGATTTCTTCTTCCGTCAACTCCAGCCCGTCTCGTTTCCGCTGAATGACTTGTGCCGGCAGAAACATGGTGTGAGTTTACTGGTTCTGGCGGCTTTTCACAATCATCAACACGATCCGGCTCAGAATCATGCCCGGCAGGAACAACAATAGCAGCAGGCGCACCAGCAGGAACGCGCCGGCGGAGGCCATCATCCAAGACGGCGTGTGTTGGCCGGCGGAGAAGATGACGGAGACGACGTCGCGCTCGGCCAGCCAGTGCAACAACACGAAGTGCAGCACCACGAGGACGATAATCTCCGCTGCATACTGGATGAGTCGGCGTTTCATGGCGACGACCTCCGCGCGGTCAGCATGGCAAACAGGATGGCGTTGCCAAGCGGTCCGCCGGTGACGTATTCGCGGCGGTCGCCCCGGCGAAGCGGCGCGCCGAACAGATGTGCGGTGCCGGTGAGGCGTGTGAATTCCTCGGCATCGCCGTGGATGCGACTACCACCGATGAGGAAACCGGTCGCGGAGATGCTGTAACCGAGGATCAGCGGGCCGCTGTCAATGTCGCCGCAACCTTCGGGACAGTGGTGCGGGTATTCGCGGACGACGCCGAAGCCGAGGAAGGTGTCGGCAAGATGCTTTCGCGCGGCTTGGTAGAGGTCGCGTGAAAACGCGGGGTCGGCAAAGGAGAGGAAGTAGGCGGCGAGCGCGGTACCGGAACCGCGCGGGGAGTCGGCAGGGGCGCCGGAGTGTGGTTCGACGGCTTGGATGAGAAGACCGGTTTTGGGGTCGAGGTAGTTTTTCCGGCATCGGGCGATCCATTTCTCGACGAGGGGACGATGTTGCGGAGCGACGGAAGCAATGACGGCGGCGTTGTCCACGGGGTACGTCTCTGCCGGATAGGATTGAAGAAGGAGGGTGGGACTGCGTTCAAGGCGTCGGACGAGGGCGCTGGTAATGCAGTCGTTGAGTGCGGCGTATTTGGAATTGGGGTTGAGCTGGCGGTGGAGGCTGAGGAGGAGATTGAAGTAGCCGAGGTAGGCGGCGTGGTCCTGGCCGGTGTCGCGGTCGAGGGTGTCGAGCGGGTCGTTGCGCCACATTTCGCGGTCGAAGGCGCGGACGTCGGCGCTGAGGATGCGTTCGATACAGAACTCCATGAGCGGGAGGTAACGGGCGCGCCACTGTGGGTGTTCGCTTGCGGTCTGGCCGAAGCCGAACCCGGCCATGAGGCAGGTGCCGAAGAGCCATTCGCCATTGAACTGTGCGCTGCCGGTCTTGAAGTGGGCGCGGCTGAGCGGATTGGTGACGAGGCGTTCGACGCCGCGGGCGAGTTGGCTCTGAAATTGTTCGTCGCCGCGGAACCAGGCGGCGCTGTCGCGCTCACACCAGCGATGCGGGACGAACCACAAGGGCAGGAGAAAGGCGGCCACGCTGGCCGCCCACACGGTGAATCGTCTTCGGTTCACAGAAAACAAAGCAACCTGCTCCGCGCAGTGCGGAGCAGGCTGTTGAGAACCCAATACTTGTTACCTCTGTTCGCGCCAGAAGAATACTATCTGAAAGATATTGTAGAAGAAGTCGCCGATTTGTTTGAGGAGCTGGCCGAACACGCCTCCGCCGGTCGAGTCGCCCTGAATGTCGCCACCGGCGCGGATCTGATCCACTTGGGTGGCCAACTGTTCAATCTGGGTGTCGCTGAGCATGGCGAGGCGGTTGCTGACTTGGTCGCGGGTCAGGCCGAGTGAGGTGAGTTGTTTGGCCACGGCTTTCTCGCCGAGAAATCCTTCCACCTTGGCCAAAGCCGCTGTGCGGCCCGATTCAATGGAATCGACGGGCGCGGCCACAGCCGACGAAACTGCGATCACCGTCACCACCATCAACACTCCGATAACTTGAGTTAGCTTCATGACTGCCTCCAATCTGTGCGTTGTACTATACCTGTGCCCCGTGGACAGACAAGAACATTTTTTCGCGTACCCAAACCACCTCGCGGGCAGCGGTTTCCACGACATTTTCGCGCGTCGTGTAGGTCTCGATGATGGCGGGAATGGACGGATGGATGATCGGAAGGATGGAAGTCAGGAAACGCTCGACTTCGCCAAGCGTCGAGCCGTCTCCGGGCGGGCAGACCGGCAAATGATAATGGATGCGGAACTTGCGAATGTCCGCTGGCGGCGGGGCCGCGGGCGAGTCCAATGAGAAGTAAATCTTTCGTCCGCTGGCATCTGCGCCGCTGACTTGATGAAGGTAGATCGAGTCGGTGTGGAAAGGTGTCCAGACGGTCATCTCGGCGGCGTTGGAGACGTGGATCTTGGCGATGGAGACGCCGTGGCGTTGCAGCAAGGCGACCGACTCAGCCAAGTCCTCAAACTGAACCAGTTGATGCGAAAGATCGAAGTTTACGCCGAGATGCGGGCGCAGGTCGTCGGGCACGAACCGCTCGAAGAACTCGACGGCTTCCGCCGTGGTCTCGACGCAGAGACCCGGCTCCGGTTCGAGCGCGACCACTCCGCCGGTCGCCTTGGCGTGTTCGGCACAGCGCAAAATGTTTGGCGCGACTGCAGCCATCGTCACCGGTTTGAGCGCACCAAACGGGACACTGATAGATGCGGCTGGCGCGAACAAATCGAGGCAGGCGTTGGTGAAACGGACGCGGGCATCGGACTCGTGCCACGCGGGGAGATAAACGCGTTCCTTGACGCGCTCGCCGTGAAACGCCGGCATGACGAAGGCGTTGATGGTGACGAGTGCGAGGCCGTGGGCGTTGCAGAACGACTTGAGAGCAGAAGCATCTCGGAGTTCGCGCAGCAGGCTTTCGGAGAGGCGCAACTCGATGGGGAACGGCTCGTCGGGAAACGCGAGCGATTTCAGTTTGAGAACGTCACCTTCGAGGCACGCCCACAATTCAGCCAGCGTGCGGTACGGAAAGACGTTCAGGGCGTAGCCGACGGGGCGGCGGAGAGTTTCTGGCATGTGGCAGTGAGGAACTCGATGGCGCGGCGCGCGACTTCGGGCGCGCGATGGCTATCGCGGGAGAGTTCGACGTTGATGAGGCCGGTGTATTTGTTTTCGACGAGCACGCGGAGGATGGCGGCGAAATCCAGTTCGCCCTCGCCGAACATCAGGTGCTGGTGTTTGCGGTCGCGGATGTCCTCGATGTGGATGTTGCGGATCAGCGTGGCGAATTTGCCGTACACTTGGCGGAACGGGATCGTCTCGGTGCAGAACACGTGGCCGATGTCCAGCGTCAAGCCAAACCGCGCGCTGGTCAGGTGTTTCTTGAGGACCTCGAATTTTGCCGTGTCGTCCACCAACATTCCCGGTTCCGGCTCGAACGCGAGTTGGATGCCGCGGCGTTTGGCGTGGTCGGCAAGCTGGAGGCATCCGGTGACGAGCCAGTCCCACGCCTGATGTTCCGGCACGTCCGGCTCGGCGACGCCCGACCAGAAGCTGACGCACTCGGCGTTCAACTCCGCCGCGATGTCAACCGCCCGGCGCAAAAACTCCAGCCGGATCTGCCGGCCTTCGGCGCTGACCAGCGTGGGGTAATGTTTGCGTTGCTGATTCAGAAGGTAGCGCGCGCCGGTCTCAATGACGCAGCGCAACCGCAGCCGGTCAAGCACCTGGCCGAGCCGCATCAGGTCGGCCGGCTCGGAGGTGAACGGGTTGCAGTGATAGTTGTCGAGCGTGAGCGCGACGCCTTGGTAGCCGCAGTCGGCAATGACTTCCAGCGCCTCCTCCAGCTTGTGATGGGCGAACCCGTTCGTGTTGTAGCCGAAGCTCAGATTCATGACGTGAAACGTTGCAAGTCTCGCCTAAACTGCTCGATAATTACCGCGAGTCTGCTAAATTTACCAGTGCAAATGAGAGTTTTTGTGCTTTTTGTCAGCCTGCTGTCGGTGGCCGGTATTTCGCGGCCGCCCGCACAGGTGGACTCCAACCTGCTCCAAAACGTCCGCCCCGTCCAGCAGCGCGACACGGCCCGCGCCCTCGCGCACCAGAGCAACGGCCTCAAGCTCGTCGGCGAAGGCAAGTTCGAGGCTGCGCTCGAACAGTTTCGCCGCTCCGCCTCCTACGACCCGAACCTCGCGCCGACCTACATCAACATGTCCTACTGCCTCGACCGGCTCGGCCGGTTCGAGGACGCCATCAGCGAGCTTCAGGCCGCCGAGAAACTCGACCCGAACAATGTCATGATCTTCATCAACTGGGGCAACTCGCTGCTGAACCTGAAACGCTACCAGGACGCCCTCGAACCGCTCAACAAAGCCGCCATCATCGAGTCCACCAACGTCCTCGTCCGCCTGAACCTTGCCGTTGTTTATTCGAACCTGAAACGTCCCAAGGACGCGATCGCCGAACTGGAACAGGCCGCCGCCGGCGCCCCGCAGAACGCGCAGATCTTCTACAACTGGGCGCTGCTGCTTTCCAACACCGGCGACGTCGGCGCCGCGCTGGAAAAATACCAGCGCGTCATCGAACTCGACCCCAAAAACCTCTCCGCCTACTTCAACCGTGCCGCGCTCTTCGAGAAAACCGGCCAGCTCGACAAAGCGGTCGCCGTGATGCAAGACGCCCTCAAGGTCTTTCCTGACAACGCGACCTTGAAGGAAATTCTCCAGAAACTCGAAACCGTCCAGCGCCAGCGCAAGCAACCCGCGGCGCTGCCGCCTCCGACCTTGAACCGCTGAGCGTAGTCCTCACGCTCCGCGTGAGGATCCTGCTCCACACCATCACGCGGAGCGTGATGACTACTTTAACAGGTGCTCCTGCAAGAAGAGCACCGTGGCGTGGAACTGGAAATCGGAGTTGCGTTTTTTGCTGAAGCCGTGGCCTTCGTCGGTGGCCATCAGGTACCAGACGGCGCCGCCGTTCTTGCGGATCGCGTCGCGCATCCGCTCCGCCTCCGTCACCGGCACGCGCGGGTCGTTTTTGCCCTGCACGATCAACAACGGCGCGCGGATTTTGTCGGCATTGTTGGCCGGCGAAATCCTGTCGAGGAAGGCGCGCATGTCGGACTTGCGCTCGTCGCCGTACTCAGTCCGGCGGTTGGCACGCCGGTAGTCCGAGGTGTCGCGCAGGAACGTGGCGATGTTGGCAACGCCGACGTTGTCCACGCCGCAACGGATGATGCTGTTGAATCTCACCATGCTCGCCAGCGTCATGAAACCGCCGTAGCTCCCGCCCATCACGGCGATACGTTTCGAGTCAAACGAGCGGTCGCGCCGGATCCATTCGAGAACGGAGCCGATGTCCTTGACGGAATCCTCGCGCTTGAAGCCGTTGTCGAGGGTGAGGAACTTGCGTCCATACCCGAGCGAGCCGCGCACGTTGGGATACACAAGGGCGACGCCGAGTTCGTTGAGGTAGTAGTTCGCGCTGCCGCGGAATCCCGGCCGCGATTGGCTGGACGGGCCACCGTGGATGATGACAATGACAGGGCGTGGAGCGGGAAACTTTGTCGGATCGGGCCGATACACGAGCGAGGAAATAACGAGGCCGTCGAAGCTCTTGATCTTTTGGATTTGTGGTTCGGAGTACTTCTGTCTGAGCGCGGTCTTGCCGGGGCGGTTGGTCCAGCGGGTGATGATGCCCTTGTCCAGATCGAACGAATACGCGTCGTTGGGAATTTGCGAGCCGTTGAGCGTGAAGCCCAGCTCGCGCCGGCTCTCGTGCCACGCGAGACCAGTGATGAGGTCGCCGGGGATTCTCGGCACGCGCAGTTCCCGGCGCTTGGCGAGATCGAGTAGGTGCAGACGACTGAAGCCGTCCTCGTTGGTGGTGAAGGCGATCAGTTTGCCGTCCGGCGAAATCTCAAAGTCCTCCACGTCCCATGGGATGTCGGCGGTGAGACATTCACGTTTGCCGGTCTTGAGGTCGAGCCGCGTGAGCGTGAGGAAATCCGAGTGTGCATCAGTCATCGCATAGACCGCCGTGTCGCCGTCACCGAAACGCGGATGCGTGAAATAGACCTTCTCGCCTTTCTTTGTGAGCAGCTTGCGCGCTCCGGTCTTGATGTCGAGAGTCCAGAGTTCGGTCTGCGAGTCGGAAATGCCGTGGTGCAACAGCAGCTTCGCATCGTCAGATGACCAGTCGGAAACGGACCACGCGGGCGACGAGTTCGTCGCGACGCAGCGCGTGGTTTTTGAGATGGAGGGATTGACGATGAAGATGTCGTTGTCCTTGTTGTTGCGGCGCGTCGAGGCGTAGGCGAACCACTGGCCGCTCGGCGACCAACGCGGGCTGGTGTTGCGCGATTTGCCGTCGGTGAGCAGCCGGATCACGCGGTTGGTGACGCTGGTGTCCAACGCGTAGAACTGATACTGCTC
>Ga0136653_10002134_pt1 | contig 10816 bp, 8 predicted proteins | sample LakKivw275mmetaG_FD_94866 | JGI IMG/M metagenome (GOLD analysis project Ga0136653, IMG submission 94866) | Anoxic lake water microbial communities from Lake Kivu, Rwanda to study Microbial Dark Matter (Phase II) - Lake Kivu water 275m metaG... | ecosystem: Environmental > Aquatic > Freshwater >... | reverse complement strand
GGCCTGTAGTATCAGCGGGGATTTTAGCGGCCGGCGTGGTCTCGGCGTTGGCCTCCACGTTAATGGTTTCATAGCCTTCGCCGCGTTTATGAATCAAGAGTGAACGATTTTTGCCGAAACTGGCGAAATGCAATTTATTTTCGTAAATCACTCCCAAAGTAATGTTGGTCGTCAGGGGATTTATTTTTATTTTCTCCTTAAGTATGAATTCAGCCAAGCTTTGGTTGGTCTTGGCTAAAGCGGCCTCAAAAATGTTTTCTATTTTTAAACCCTCAATTTTCCCCCGCAGCATTATTTTCTCATCGTTATAATAATTGTCGTTTAAATTGGCCAAGAGAAAATCCCAAAGCTTGCGGCCGTCGTTTTTTCGACCGCCAATTTCGGCTAAAATAAAAATTTTTCCGGCCAAGTTTTCCTTGAGGGCGTCGGGCTGGGCGACGTAAACGTCGCTTAAACCGGCGGCCTTGCCGGAATTTAAAATCAGGGAAGCGATTTTATTATACATAAGCAAAAATAGTCCTTACTGACCAAGGCGAATTCGTTTGACTGTTTGTTAAAGATATTATACTATAAATCCGTAAATAAATAAAATATGCTTAACGCGCTTTTCGGCTCCGAGGCGAGAATAAAGATTTTAAACCTTTTCCTCCTTCATCCGGAAGAAAAATATTACCTGCGGCAAGTCGCCCGCGAGCTGAATTTGCAGGTTAATTCGGCGCGGCGGGAGCTGGAAAATATGGTTAAATTTGAGCTTTTGCGCACGGAAAAAAGCGCTCTTTCAGAGTCTTCGCCGGCCAAAAAGAAAAAAGGGGGAGAAAAGAAAGGGGAAAAAAAATATTTCAGCGTTAACAAAAATTTTATCCTTTACCCGGAAATCAAAGCTTTGTTTATTAAAGCGCAAATTCTTTCCAGCCAAAAATTTCTCGCCGGCCTAAAAAAAATTTGCCAACCGAAATTTTTGGCCTTAACCGGTTTATTCACCAATTACCCGGAAGCACAAACGGATATTGTCATCGTCGGTTCCTTGCGCCGAAGCGCTTTTTTAAAATTAATTAAGAACTTGGAAAAAGACTTGGGCCGGGAAATAAACTACACGATTATGAACGAAAGGGAATTCCGCTACCGCCGGGAAATTATGGATATGTTTTTATATAACATCCTGGAGGGCAAGACTATTGTTTTGATGGATAACCTAGCCGCGAAGCGGCAGACAAAAAATAAATAAGTCGAGCCAAACACTTATGGCTATAAAGCAACGAGCAATCCGAAAATCTCTTATTAGAATCGGCGAATACGCCCTGCTTCTGGCAGCGGCGCTTTTGCTTTTAAGCCTGCTCTGGCTTTGGCCGACTTACGGTGGCTTAAAAAAAGCTGTTAGCGCCGGCTGGGCGGGGAAAAATCAGTTAAGCCAAGCTGTCAGTTCCTTAAGGGCCGGCAATTGGGTCGAGGCAATTAAAATCAGCCAAAAGGCCGAAAACTCCTTTAGCGCCGGCTTGGCTGATTTGGCCAGCGTTAGCGGCCACTTTATTTTCCGGCGGCGCGGACCGGCGAGAAACCAGCTTAACGATTTAAAATATCTTTTGGCCACCGGAGAAACTTTAAGTCGAGCCTTCAACCGCGGCCTGCCTTTAGCCAGGGATTTAGCGACTGTTTTGGCGACGGCGCCAGGCGGCGATTTTAATAATTTAAACGCCGATCAGAAAAGTCAGTTTCTAAAAAAGGTCTATGAAGCCGAACCAGAATTAAACGGCCTTAAAGCCGATCTGAACCTTAGTCTCTTAAATTTGAAGAAAATCAGGCGTTTAAGCCTGTTTTGGCCCATTTACGGGCAAATCAGCGCTTTAAAGGACCAGCTGGCCCTCGGCGACCATCTCTTAGCCGCCTTAGCCCCTTTAAGCCGGCTCCTGCCGGCTTTAGGCGGCTATCCGCAACCGGCTCGCTTCCTCCTTTTATTGGAGAATAACGACGAATTGCGGCCGACCGGCGGCTTTATCGGCACTTACGGAATTTTGGCCACCGACAACGGCAATATAATCTCTTTAGAAACCGAGGATAGCTACCACTTGGATATGCCGGCCGTAGGCAAATGGAACCTGGACCCGCCCGAACCGATCAAGAAATATTTAAAAGTGGAAAATTGGTACTTACGCGACGCCAATTGGTCGCCGGATTGGCCGACCGCCGCCCGTCAAGTCTTGGCGATTTATAACGGCGAAAACGCGGCCACCGGCGGCGCGACGCAAATTTTCAACGGTGTTATCGCTATTACGCCCGACTTTGTCAGCGATCTCTTGGCTTTGGTCGGACCGCTAACAATTTCCGGACAGACCTATAACGTTGACAACTTTCAAGAGCTCCTGCAATATACCGTGGAAGTCGGCTACAAGAAAGAAAATATTTCCTCTTGGAATCGCAAGGAGATTATTAATGAAATTTTGACTGAACTGCAAAAACGTCTTTTCGCTTTGCCGGCTGCCAACTGGAAACAACTTTTAAACATTACCACTAAAAACATCGCCGCCAAAAATATCCAACTTTACTTGACGCGCTCCGACCTAGAAAGGGAAGTGATCACTTTGGGCGCGGGCGGACAAATAGCGCTAAGGAGCGGCGATTACCTTGGCGTCGTGGACGCCAATTTGGCCGCTTTTAAAACCGACGCCGTCGTGAAAAAAAGTTTAAGCTACGCGGTTACGGGTGAGACGGGCAAGAGCGGGGTGGCGGACAGACCCGCAGCCACGGCCGTTTTGACTCTTAGTTATAAGCATCAGGGCGGCTTTGACTGGCGCACCACCCGCTACCAGAGCTATACCCGGGTTTACGCGCCTTTGGGCAGCCGCTTAATCGCCATAAGCGGCTTGGACGAAGCGCCTGATTTAAGTACGACTGACGACGCGGCTCTGGACAAAACGGTGTTCGGCTTCTACTTCAGCGTGGGACCCAGCCAAAGCCGGGAAATAACTTTGACTTATAGCCTGCCCGACGCCATCGCCCAACGCCTGGCGGCCGGCGATTACAGCCTTTTCGCGCAAAAGCAGGCGGGGCGGGAAACGGCCGGAGGTTTAGTCGTCACGGTTAAAAATGGCAGAAAAACTATAATAAACAGTCAGGGAAATTTGTTGATGGATGAAATTTTCACTCCTTAAAATAAAGGTTTAGGTAATAAATAAATTATTAACAAAAAAGCGCTGGGGAGCGCTTTTATTTTTGTTCAATTTATTTTTATTGAATCGTAAAGGCAACGCTGTAACTTAAACCCGAATCCAAACCCACCACTTTTATATCTAAACTTTGCGGGGACAGCTCGGGAATGGTCAAAAGTTGATTAAAATCGCCGCTCGCATCGGCGCGGGCGTAAACAGTTTCACCGTTAAAAGTAATATGCAGACTTTCGTTGGGCCAATAACCGCCGCCAGTTAAATTAACCGTCTGACCGGCGGCGCCGATATTATGGTCTAAATTGAGAAACAGCGCTCCGGGGGCTTGCGGCAGGGCCAATTCTTGAGCGCGAATAGAGGCGATTTTATGTAAATTTTTGTCTAAAAGAATAATATTAGAAGCGTTAAAAATCACCAAAACGTCTCCGGCGGGTGTCATCACTAATTTCAAGCCCATAGCCCAACCCCCGGGACCGCCCAACTGAGTTGTGTAGGCATAATTAACCACTTTAAAATCGTCTTTGGTCATTTTCACGACACCGAAGCCGTTGGAAAAATAGACATAGGGATTAGCGAAACTGCTTTCCACATCATAGCCGGGCGCGTCTAAATGTTGGAAACTGGCCAAGAGCTGGCCGTCAAAAGAAAATTTCTGGGCATAATAATCATCAACGGCGTAAATGTTATTGGTCAAACTATCAAAATATATTTTTCGATCGTGCGTAGGGGAATTAAAATTCAAAGGAATTTCTTGAACAACACTGCGACTAAAGCGATCATAAACCTGAATTTGCGTTTCGTTAATGCCGAATAAAAATTCTTGGCTGCCGGAAGAACGCAAACTGTATTTATTGTCCGGCGTGAAAGCAAAAGCGTCTATGGGCTGCAAGGCGGGATTAATGATTTTGACGCCCTCATCGCTGACGGTGCCTAAATTATCGCCAAAACTATCCACGCGATGATACCACTCCCAATAACTGTTGCTTTCTTTGGCAACTAAAGACAAATTTTTCAGATCACTAAAATCATATTTAAAAAGCGTGTATTGGGAAACGGCGTAAATAAAGAGCTGGTTGTTTTCCACACTTAACTTCAAATCATGAAATTCAGAATAATCTTTAAAGAGCGGGTCATAATTTTTCATTTTTAAAAGCGGCGTAATTTCATCGCCGGTAAGGGAAAATATCTCCAGATAGCCCGTATCGGTCGAGCCGAAAATAACCTGTCCCTGATAATAGACGGCGTCGCCAGAGTAATATGGCTGGACGGCGGCCTGGGTCGGAGGGGAGCTGAAAAGATAAGGCAAAACCAGCAGGCCGAAGATAAGCGCGCCGCCCAATTTCCGAAATAGTTTTTTCCGTTTTCCCGTCAGGATCATAGATTAGAAGCTTTTGTTTTCTTGTTTTAGGTTAACAAATTTCGTCAAAATAGTCAACGCTTCGGTATTGACAACTTAAAACAAAAATTATAACATAGATAATCACCAATAATCATAGTTCTTTAGCAATAAAAAAAACCTGAAAGATGAAAAAATTAATCCTGTTTCTTTGTTTTTCTTTTGTTTTTCCAGCCTTCTTGGCAGCGGAAACTCCTCTGATCGGTAAGACGGCGTGCCATTGGTACCTGCCTAATTTGCCTTTGGAGCAGGCGCAGAAGCTGGTCAAGTACGACCTGCTCATCGTCGATCCGGAGTGCATTTTCACCAGCCGGGCCAGTTTGGACTTTTTGCGGCAGAGCCATCCCGGAATTAAGATCATCTGCTATTTCAATCCGGTGGAGTGGTTTAACCCTATGTTTCCGGACAAACCCTGGAGCCTCTGTATGGTCGCTTCGCTGAATGAAAAGCCGGAGTGGTGGCTCAAAGGCACGGACCAGAAGCGCATTACTTTCTGGCCGGGCATGCAAACTATGAACTGCTGCTGGGATTGCCCGACTAGAGAAATCGGCGGGCAAAAGGTAAATTACGTCCAATTCATCACTACCAGGTTCATTAAGGATGTCCTGAAAAAATATGCCTTTGACGGCGTTTTGCTGGATAACCTCTGGAACCGGGTCGATTGGCTGGGAAATTACGGCCAGAACCGGCACGGCTTGGACCGCGACGGCGACGGCAAAGATGATGCGGCCGGGAAAATAAACCAAAGCTGGAAAACCGGCCTGGCCTATGTCGCCGAAGAAATCAGGGATTTCGGCGGCTCGGATTTCATCGTCATCGGCAATCCGGCCAATTTGGATTACCAGCCCTATTGTTCCGGCAAAATGTTCGAGAATTTCCCGGACATCTATTGCAACGAAGAGGATAAAAAATACCAGGCTTGGTATGAAAACTTGGATTATGCCCGGGCTTTCCCGGGTCCGTGCGTTTTCAACGCCCGGGCTGATAATTATTTTTTCACCCTCTGTTCCTCACTCTTGCTGGACAACGTCTATTTCTCTTTCCAGCAGAATTCGCCCTATGACCCCAAGTGGGAATTGAACCTGGGCGAACCGCTCTGCCCGGCCGAAGATTTGGCCGGCGCCTACAAACGTTGTTTCAAAAACGGCAATGTCTTCGTCGACCCCGGCGCCAAAAAGGCCTGGATAGTCTATAAGGACGGCCGGGAAAGGAAAGAATAATCCTTGTCTGGCAATTAAGACTACAATAAAAAGCTATTCTAAAAAGAATAGCTTTTTGCTTTAGCGCGTCGGGCGCTAATTTTTTTTGGAGGGCCACAATAGACGATAAGTACTGGCCACATCCCAATTCAATTCTATCACATCCAGCCGATGGCCGAATTCAAGATAGAATTTTTTGACGCCGTCGTCGTAAAGGTAACCGACCACCGCTTTCGGCTCAAACCGGGCGTTGTCTTTAACGTCTATACGCTTGGCGGCCGCTTCGAACTGAGCTTTGATATAAGTCTTGTTGACCGCCTTGAAATTCACGCTATCGCCGATATTGCCCTCGCCATGCCAGATTCCGGTCCGCCTCGACCAATAATTCTGCTGGTACTGCACCTGGATCTTGTAGCTGCGGAACCAGCGATTCTTCTTGTCGGTCAGGTTGGCGCCGGCCAAACTATAGGTGCCGTAATCGTCCTGCCAGGCTTCTTCGGTCATGGCGGCATCGTGGCCGTGGTCGCGAAAAATCTTAAAGCCGGGGAAAGCCCACCAGCTGTAATCATAATTCTCGGAAAATTTTCCCCAGCCGATGAAACTGGGGCCGACAGTGTACTCCTTGGAGGTAAAATGATAGCCGCCGAAAAGGACATTGACGTTGGTAAAGCCAAGAAAACCGCCGTAAAGCATGTTTTCCTTTCTGAAATTAAGGCCGGCATTACTATACTCATAGTTGCCGTTGCCGCTTTTGTCGGTAATAATGATTGTTCAACTTATTATTTCTATGCCCCAACGTCAAGTACCCCGACATCAAGGCGCCGACTAAGGCCCAGAAGCTCCATTGCAGGGAGGAATCCTTGAGTAGGTTGTCGCCGACACTGGCCAGATAAAAGGACAGAGAAAAAACCAGGACGAAGAGGAAAAGGAGCTGGCGCCGCGGCCGAGTTTCCCGCTGCCAGCCCCTGGCCAGCTTGACGAGCAGGGAAACTATTAGGCTGGCGTAGATTATGAGTCCCAAAATACCGAGTTCCAATAAAATTTTAATGTAATCATTATGGGGCTCGCTCGAACCCAAGAGATAGGAACGGTTCTGGCCGATAACGATGGTAGCCGTGCCGGCGCCGTAGCCGGTCAAGGGCCGAGCCTGGGCATAACTTAAGGCGTCGCGCCAGAGATCCAGGCGCCAGACCGTGGAATCGCTGGCTGAAAATGGCACCAGACTGTTGACCCTTTCCTGAATAGCCGGGGAAACGGCGTAAAAGAGAATCAAAGCCGTTAGGGAAACGATGAGAAAAATGCGGAAACGGAAAAGGCCGATGAGCAGAAGGACGACTATTAGGCACAACCAGGCGCCGCGCGTATAGGTGAGCACCAAGACGGCCAGGAGCGGCAACGACAAGAAGAGATAGAAATATTTTTCCACCGCCTCCCGTTTCAAGGATAAAAAAAGAAAAAAAAGCAAAGTCAGGATAAAGACCAAGTAGAAGGCGAGCATGTTGGGATGGACGAAGGTGCCATTGACCCGCCAGCGGCTGCCGTCAAAAAAACCGCCGCCGTTTAGCGCCTGGCCCAAAGCGACGGCCACAGGGATAAGAGAAGAGAAGATAATCGTCTTAATAAGCCAGGAGACCTGCCGCCCATCATAAAACAGGAAAAAACCTAAAAGGAATAGGGCGAAGAAACTCAACCAGCGCAAAATTTCCACCAGTCCGGATTGAGGATCGATGGAGAAGGGGAGCAGGAAAACGGCCAAAGCCAAAAAAGCCAGCCAATTGGCGGCCAAGGGGATTTTTTTTCGCCAAGCGCGTTCGCGGATGAAAATCGTCAGGGCGAAAATAATAACCAGAGCGCCGATCAGGGAAGTAAAATTTACGCTCAGGCCGCCCAAATGGAAAATTTCTTGGTCGGTTAAAAAATCCACGGCCGTCCTCACGACCAACAAGCCGGCAAAGGCAATCCTCGGGAAACGGAAAGACAAAGTGAAAAGGGCGAAGACGAAAAAAACCAGGAACCACAAGCCTATTCCTTGGGTCCAAAAAAGCGCCGATAAGAAAACGGCGGCGGCCAGAAAAAATGCTAGGAAAACAAAGGCCGGCTTGGCCGGCCTAGGCGGAACGGCTCGTTGCGCAGGGAAAATCGGCTGGTGTTCAGTTTCCATAAAAATGCTATAATAACGATATCTAAATTCTATATAGCTAAACTGAAAAAGTCAAAAAAGTCAAGATGCGCCTTCTTCAAGTCAATAAATTCCATTACCCTCGGGGCGGGGCGGACAAATATTTCCTCTTTCTGGAAAAAAGCCTGCGCGCGGCCGGCCACGAAGTCGCGGTTTTCAGCATGGCCCATCCCGACAACGAAGCTTCTCCCTGGCAGGATTATTTCGTTTCTAAAATAGATTTTGAAAGAGGGACTCTGAAAGATAAATTAAAAACTCCCGGGCGCGTCATCTACAGCCTGGAGGCGAAGAAAAAATTCACCCGCCTCTTGGAGGCTTTTCGACCCGACCTTATTCATTGCCATAATATCTATCACCAGTTGTCGCCTTCCATTTTAAGCGCCGCCAAAGAAAAACGAATACCCATAATCATGCATCTGCATGATTATAAACTAATCTGTCCCAACTATCGCCTTTTTATTAATAATGAATTTTGCCGCCTCTGTTTGGACAAAAAGAGTTACTGGCCCTGCGTCAAAAAAAATTGTTATTCGGGACGCGGCCGCAGCTTTTTGGCCGCCCTGGAAATGGGTATCCACCACCGGCTCCTAAAAATTTATGAAAAAAATATTGATCTTCTGCTCGCTCCCAGCCGATTCATCGCCGATTTGACGCGGGAAGCCGGCTGGCCTAAAGAGAAAATAAGAGTCCTAATGAATCCGGCTCCGGCCTTTTCGCCGGCGCTCGCCAAGGAAGGCGATTATCTTTTCTACTTCGGTCGCTTAGCGGCGGAAAAGGGAGTCGACAAACTTCTTGGTGCCGTAAAAGCGACGCCTTTTAAACTAAGAATCGCCGGCCGCGGTCCCCTGGAGGCCGGCCTGAAAAAAGAAGCGGCCGCGGAAATTAAAAGCGGAAAAATAAAATTCTTGGGCGAACGCCGGAGCGAAGACTTGAACCGCGAAATTGACGGAGCCGCCGCCGTCGTCCTGCCCTCGTTATGGCCGGAAAATATGCCCCTGGCGCTTTTGGAAGCTTTAGCCAGAGGAAAAATAATTATCGCCAGCCGGACGGGCGGCCTGCCGGAGATAATCAGAGAGAATGAGAACGGCTTCTTGTTCACCCCCGGGAATATCCAAGAATTAAGCGCCAAAATAAAACTTTTGTTAAATTTGCCGGCGCCAGAGAAAGCGCGCCTGCGCGCCGGCGCCTTGGCTATCGCCAAACGTTTAAATCCTGAAAACCATTTGCGTCATCTCGAAAAAATTTATAAAGAATTAGCCAAAAAATCGGAATGAAATCCGATTTTTTCTTCAATCTTCAGGGCGAGGCGGGAGGGGTGTAAAAAATATTGACAAAAAAAATTAATTATGTTAACATCATTTGAAAACCGGAAAAACAAATTTTTAAAATAGTCCGATTTAAAAGATAACTTATGGAAGCAAGGATTTTTTTTAAGCTGGTTAAAAAAAGGAAAGGCGCGATTCTTTTGATCATCCTGCTTTTCCTGCTCGTCGCCGCGGCCGTCTCTTTCGGCCAGCCCTTGAAATACCGGGCCCGCTCGCGCCTGCTCATTATCCAAGAGGGCACTTTTTCCGACCCCTACACGGTGGCGAAATCAAACCAATATTTAAGTTCATTATTGTCCGAAGCGACCTACTCCGGTTCTTTCTTCGAACTTTTAACCGCTTCCGGCTATAACGTCGATTGGTCCTACTTCGGCAACGACTATAAAACGCAGCTGAAAAAATGGAAACAGACCATCGTCGCCAAAAACGTCAATGATACCGGGGTGATGGAAATTGACGTTTATCACCCCGACGCTTACCAAGTCAGGCAAATCGCCCTGGCGGTCGCCAACGCCTTGGTCAGCCAGAATAAAGATTATCAGGGCCTGGGGGATATAAAAATAAAAGTCATCGACCAGCCAGTGGTTTCCGCCTGGCCGGTTAAACCGAACCTGCCTTTGAATTTCGGCGCCGCCGGGCTGATCGGCTTAATCACCGGCCTTATTTACGTTTATTATTTCCCTTTGAGTCTTAAGGATAAGCGGCGCTTAAAAATAGGCGGGACCGGCGGCCAACGCCCTCCCGAAATAGTTAGGCCGGAAGAAAAAAAAGAAGAAGCGGGGAAGAGTCGGGAAAAGGAACAGTCACATTTTTACGGTGATTTCAAAAATATCATTCGCGGTTAAGCGGCGGGGAGGCGACTCCTCCCTAAAGCCGAGAGGCGAAAAAATCCGCCTTTCAGTTTTGGGAAGTACATTAACAATTAAAAATAATGGACATGAAAAAATTTATTCTTTTTTTCTCTCTTTTCTGGCTAGTGACAAACGGCCAGGGTCAAGAGCTCATCGCCTGCTTCGGCGGCGGCCGTTTGGCGGCCGAACGCCTGCACGGCGACTTCGAGTTCCTCGAAGCGCGCCTGATGTTCGGCCGGGCCAAACTGCAAGTCGGGCCGGCATTTAACGCTACCTGGGCCTACGTCGTCGACCACGACTTTTACTACCAGGGACGCGAATATATCGGCGGTCTCTCCTTAGCTTCTTGGAAACGGGGATTGAGGTTAGATCGGTATGTCTGGGCCAGCGCCGGCTACCGTTGGTCAAACGACCGCGGTTCCGACGGCCATTATGAAGCCTGGCAAGACGATCGGCTCGCCTATTTTTTGGGAGGGTGGCGGCTAAGCGACCCCCTGGACGGCTGGCTGGGAGATAATCTGGCTATGTTCGAATTCCAAACGCCCTTGCAAAACGGACAAATCACGGCCCGCTTTGAAGGCGACACCATCAAGGACGCCCGGCCATTCAACAAGGAAAGGCTGCGTCTAGTCGATGAAATCGGCGTAAAAGCATTACCCTTATTCCTGGGATTCGCTTGGCAAGAATTCCGTTTTACGCCCCTAATCC
>Ga0136653_10002133_pt1 | contig 10817 bp, 9 predicted proteins | sample LakKivw275mmetaG_FD_94866 | JGI IMG/M metagenome (GOLD analysis project Ga0136653, IMG submission 94866) | Anoxic lake water microbial communities from Lake Kivu, Rwanda to study Microbial Dark Matter (Phase II) - Lake Kivu water 275m metaG... | ecosystem: Environmental > Aquatic > Freshwater >... | reverse complement strand
GTTGGAATCGGTAGTAATCGCGGATCAGCCAGGCCGCGGTGAATACGTTCTCGGGCCTTGTACACACCGCCCGTCACGCCAACTGAATCGGGGGTACCTGAAAAGACTTTTCAAGTAACTAAGGTACGCTCGGTAAGGAGGGCGAAGTCGTAACAAGGCAGCCGTACCGGAAGGTGCGGCTGGATCACCTCCTTTCTAAGGAGTATCATTAGAGGTCCGAATACCTCCACTTTAATGAAAAAGGAAAGCAAGGGTGTAATAGCCCTTGCTTTTTTTTGTCTTAAATGGTAAAATACGTGTTCAATTGCGATTTTGCCAACGGACGGAAGAAAACAAAAATGGCTGAAAAAAGAGATTACTACGAGCTTCTTGGCGTCGGAAAAGATTCCTCCATAGACGCAATAAAGAAAGCCTACAGAGCGATGGCTCTTAAATACCATCCTGACAGGAATCCGGATAACAAAGAAGCTGAAGAAAAATTCAAGGAAATCACCGAAGCCTACGAGGTTTTGAGCGATCCTGAAAAGAGGAAGATTTACGACCAGATGGGACATGCAGGTTTCGGACCTCAAGGATTTGACTGGACCCAGGATTTTTCAAGGGTCCAGATGGATTTCTCCGACATCTTCGGGGACATATTCAGCAATTTTTTCTCCGACAGCTTCGGCAGGCAGGGCTATCGTGCCGGAACTGCGGAAAAAACCAGGCATGCGAGAGGGTCAGATCTTGAATACAGGATGTATATAACCCTGAAAGAGGCGGCAACCGGCGCTGAAAAACACATAAATATCTCAAGGTACGATGAATGTTCCGTCTGCAAGGGCACGGGCAGTAAATCCGGCAAAAAGACGGCGGGTGAATGTCCTGCCTGCCAGGGCAGGGGACAGGTCGTAAAAAACCAGGGGTTTTTCACCGTTGCGCAGACATGTCCGAAATGCAGGGGAGAGGGGACAGTTATTTCAGATCCCTGTTCCCATTGCAGGGGAGCCGGCAGGGTAAGGAATAACATGCACAGGATCCTGGTAAAGGTTCCTGCCGGCATTGAAAACGGCAGCAGTTTGAGGTTGAAGGAACAGGGAGACGCAGGTCTCAACGGCGGGACCAGGGGAGATCTCTACATAACGATATTCATTGAAAAAGACCCGTTCTTTGAGGTGAGGAACTCCGACATATTCTGCGAGGTTCCCATAACCAGCACGCAGGCGGTGCTCGGGGATGAAATAGATGTTCCCACCCTTATCGGAAAGGTCAAGATGCGGATACCGGCCGGCACGCAGGCAGGAAGCATCTTGAGGTTAAGGAGCCAGGGGATGCCGAGAATTACAGGATTCGGCAGGGGAGATCAATTCGTCAAGGTAAAGATTGTCATACCCGAAAGACTGTCAAGACAGGAAAAACTGCTGTACCAGCAGATAAGAGACACCGAAATTCCCGATAATTTTCCCGAGATAAAAAAATTCCACAGTACCCTCTGAACCAATAGATCACAAAACAACTTTCTCGCCGGTTTCCATTGACCTGTTGGCCGCAAGGCAGACCTTCAGCGTTTTCAGCGCATCCTCGTAAGGCGATTTTATTCCGGAAGAGTCCCTGTTTTTCAGGCCGTCAATGAATGCCTTGTCTTCCAGGAACCTGACGTCTGCGGTCTTCTCAATTGTTTCCTGTTTCCCATCGGTGAAAACGTTTAATTTTTCCCCCACGTACTCAATGAGTTTCTTCTTGCAGATAAACCGTATCTTCCCGGGGAAATATTTGGTTATGGAAACGAACAGGGCATAGGTGCAGACCAGGTTTCCCGAAATGCCGCTTTCAAACTCAAAGACCGTTCCGCTTGCGTCATCACCCGTGTACAGCTTTTCCTCGGGAAAGAATCCCCTGGACCTGCCGGTATAGACTGATTTCACTTCTCCCAGCAGGTATCGGAGCAGGTCTACGAAATGTGTTGCCTGGTCTACAATCTGTCCGCCTGCATTCTCCTTGCTTTTTATGCTGTCCACCAGCGGGATTGTCCAGAAATATTCCGCCGCGGGGAAGATAACCTGTTCGGAGGCAAGCAGTTCCTTCAATTTCGCAACGATGGGACTGTACCTTGATTGATACCCGACCGAGTGATAAATGCCGGTTTTTCTTATCTTTTCTGCCACTTCGTCCCCTTCTTTTTCGCTCATGGCAACGGGTTTTTCAAGGAAAAACGGGATTTTTTTCTCAATACAGTAAAGCGCATTCTCCGTATGGACGTTTGCGGGCGTGCATATCCAGACCGCATCAAGTTTTTCTCTGTCAAGCATTTTCCTGTAGTCTGCATATGGTTTTGCAGAGATTCCTTTTGCCGAGTCTGCCAGCACATCCGGGAGTATGTCGCAAACGGCGGTAATCCTGACTTCCTCAATCCTGTTCAGTGCGGCAAGATGTGATTTATAAATTCTTCCGGTTCCTATAATCCCCACATTTATACTCATTTTTTTCCTCCTATGAGATTTTCAAGGAATTCTTTGGACTCCAGGATCTCTTCCGTGTTCTTGTGGTGCATCTCAATCGTCAGAAATCCGTCATATCCTGCGTCCTTGAGAGCCTGTACATACGATTTGTAGCCGACCTTCCCTTTTCCGGCAGGAACATCATGCACAACGAGGTTGCTCGTGCCTTCACTGTACCCCGCCTTCCTGTCAAAGACTATGTCTTTTGCATGGGTGTGTATGATATTTGAGCCGAGTATTCTTACTCCTTCCGCCGGGTTTTTTCCCGCCCAGACGATATTTGCGGGATCATAGTTCACCTTCAGCGCTCTTGAGTTCACCCTGCGCGCCAGTTCAAGCCAGTCTTCGGCATCTTTAACAAAACAGCTTCCGGACGGCTCAATAGCCAACGCTCCCCCGGTCTTTTCCGCACAGGCGCAGATTGCCCGGATATTTTCGGTGCAGGATTCCCATGCTTCCTCTTCCGACATTTCAGCCGGCTTCTCTTTTGTCTCGGCGGTCACGATGAAACATCCCAGTTCTTTTGCCAGGTCAAACCGCATCCGGAAAGCGTCAATGGTTTTTCCGCGTTCTGCGGAGCTGACAAGGTTCGGTCCTCCTCCAATTGCGGAGACAACAATACTGAGTTCCGAGCATTGTCTCAACAGTTCGTTCGTATCTTTAACCTTGTCGGGCCATACCTGGAAACCGTCAAATCCGTTTTTGGCAATGAATTCCAGGTTTTCTTCAAGGGTGCCCGGCAAATCCTTTTCGCAAACACCTATTTTCATTTGAGTATCTCACTTATCTCTTTCTTATCCAGCGAGTGGAATACGAGCGGCTGTGAAAAATCCGCCATTGATTTCTGCCAGCATGCCGCCAGGTTTTCTTCGTTATGGATTGCCGAAACGTATCTGCTGCAGCCTGTCCCCTGGTCTGAAACGAAGAGCGGAAAATGCCTGCTCAACCTGCGAATTCGGGGAAATTCTTCGTCAAAACCCCATGCAAGTCCGCCTATCTCCTCGCAGGAATATCCCCTTGGTCTGTGCACACCCTTTTCGTTCTGGGGATGCTCCCTTATGCACTCGGCGCCGTCGTAGAAATAGACCGAGACCGGCGGCAGTCCGGCGAAAATGCCGATCTTTGGCACAGGCATCCTGCAGGTGAGCCGCGAGACCGCTATATCCCAGGTGTAACCCCTGGGCAGCAGGTCTTCGCTTGTCGTTCTGACCGCAGAAGAGTTTTTTATCTCTGCAGCTCCGGTGTAACTGCAATTCCAGGAAAAAGGATGCTTGCAGTAGATCATCCAGGTTTTATCATTCATGTCAAAGACTGCCGGATCTTTTATGTGCAGTTTCTCCGGGTCCGCAGAGGACAGAACGGCTCTTATACGGGAGACGTCAAGATTTTCAAGAGAGTCACCCTCAAAGACGTCAATTTCCCAGATGCCTGTCCCGGGTTTCTGGTATTCAGCAAAACCATCGGGATAGGATATGTCCTTTTCCGTTGAAACAAACATCTTCACCGTGTTCCTGCCGCAGTAAAGGCTGGATCCTTCTATGGAAACAACCTCTTTCCCGCGGCACTTCAGGTCTTTCTTGCTCCATGAGCGGATCTTCCTGAAAGAGTTGCCGTTGTCCCCGGAAATGAATACCGCCAGTTCCAGTCCCCTTTCCCCTGCGGAGATGCCATACCTGCTGTCTCCCGCATTCCTGTATCTTCCGGAGACTGCCAGGTTGCCCTTTCTGTCCTTGAGGAGTTTTCCGCCTCCGAACCAGAATCCTCTTTCCCTCTTGTTGGGTTCCACTATAACACGTGCCTTTTTCTGGTCAACGAGCGCCTTGCCGAGCTCCACGAGCCGTTCTTCAATTCTCTTGTCCGTTTCACCTTTCATGTTTCTCCTCGCAACAGTCTGTTAATGGCATCTTTCGTCTGTTTCAAGAATTCCATCTTCCCTGTTTCAGGTAATGGTAATTCCGCAATCATCCATCCGTCGTACCTGATCTCATTCAACCTGGAGATTATTCCTTTCCAGTTTACCTCTCCCCGTAGAAGCTGTCTCATCGCAGGCATGCCTTTTTCATCCCAGACAAAGTCTTTCATGTGAACCTGGCATATCCTGTCCTTTCCGATATCCTCTATCCAGTCTTCGGGCTCTCCGAGATTCAGAAAGAAGATGTTTCCAGGGTCAAGGTACATCCTGACGAAAGGACTTCCGATGCCGTCAATGAACCGGCACCATTCATAAGGAGTGACAAGAAATTTGTTCTCAACGTTTTCCAGTCCGACGATTACTTTTTGCTTTTCTGCAAGAGGGGCGATTTTCCGGGCAGTCTGTGAAGCGTTCTCAAAGAGCCCAAGGTAAGACTGTCCCTTTTCCCAACGCCCCGGGACAATCAGAAGCACATTTCCGCCAAGCATGTGAAGGCATTCCATGGCATCTCTTGCAAGGGCAACGGCTTTTTCCCTCTCCGCCGGCGATTCGGAGGCGAAGGTCTGCCAGAAGAGGGGACCGCCCCGCATTGAGGGTATCTCCAGCCCGATCCTGTCCGCCTCTTTTTTGAGCAGTTTTGCATCCTTCCTGAAATTGCCTGTAGACGGTATCCCGTCCGGATGAAATGTCGGTTCCACACCCTCAAACCCGGCTTCTTTTATGTACGAGAGAACTCCGGAATAATCATTACTCTTAAGGACAAGAGAAAATGCAGTTTTCATAGTGGGAAATATTTTACCTGCAGAAAGAGCGGAATGCCTTAAGTTTTCTGTGGAGATATCTGTAATTTTCTGTCTTTTTTGCGGGATTTCCGGAAGGCGGAAGGAGAGAGTCCCGTTTCCCCGGTGAAAACGTTGCTGAAGTAGTTGCTGTCGTTCCATCCCAGGCTGAAGGCTATCTGTGTAACAGGGGTATCAGTATCGGAGAGGAGTCTCTTCGCCGCGTTAATCCTCAACCGGTCCCGGTATTCCAGGACCGTCATTTCAAGCTCTTTCCTGAATAGATGGCTCAAGTAGTCCGGGGTCACCCCGATTTTCTGCGCTATCTCCCTGGTGGAAAACTGCCCGGAGTAGTTTTCCTTTATGAAGGAAACTGCCGATTGAAGTCTCCTGTCCTTTGTGCTCTGGTTTCCGGTCAGCCTGCCGAGAATTGCGAAGATTTCAACCTCCGGCAGGCCGGTCAGAACTGAATTCAGGAGAGCGACGATCCCCTTGACCGTCTGCAGGGGTATAACCGGTATTGACTTAACGGCCTTCTGCAGGCTCTTTCTGTCCACAGGCAGGTCCCGGGTCTTTTCCAGTATCTCGGTGACGGTCCTGGCGGAAGGCGGACTGAAAAACAGCTGTCCGCCGACCACCGGTACAAGTTTTCCTCCGCGCTTGACCGGAAAAGCAAAGTCAATCAGGCCTGCATGACACCGGTGGTAACAGGCCTTGCCGGAATCCTTCACTTCCGTGAGCAACCGGCGGTCGCATTCCCTGCAGCGTTTCAGCCCTTCGGGATTTGCCCTGATGATACTGCAGAAAGACGTGAAGACCTTTTTTCTTAACAGGGGGCGCATGAGAATAAGATGTTCGGGGTCAATGCTGTCCTGCGAGGTTCTTGTATAGGAATCCGCTATCTGACGCGCTATTTCTCTTATCGCCCTGGTCTCGCCGCTGAAAGAAAATTTCTTTAACATCTTTAATTTTTTGGAGCTATCTGGTATACTGGAAAACATTATAACCTGCTCTGTTGTAACAGGCAATAAAGTCTATGGCAACTATGGACATAAATTCATACCTGGGCAAGGAATTTCTGTGCGGGGAGTGCGGGAAGAGGCACAGGGTGGCGCTGAAATACATTCATGAAGGGGGTGCCGGAGAACTCGGCCCGTTTCTTGAAGATGTTTTCGGCACAGGAAAGGAAGTGCTTCTGCTTGCCGACAATATTACTTGGGAAGCTGCGGGGAAAAAGTGTAAGGAGTTCATTGAGGACAAATATAAGGTTGTTCCGGTTATCCTGTGCCCTGCGGGTGAAAAGAAAGTCACCGCCAGGGCAGAGTACCTCCCTGGTGTTGAGGGAAAGGCACAGGATGCGGATATCATTCTGACCGTGGGTACAGGGACAATTACAGACCTGGGAAAACTGACAGGCAACGCTCTCGGAAAGCCGGTGCTGGCTTTCCCTTCGGCGCCCTCAATGAACGGATATACCTCGCCTGTTGCCGCATACCTGAAGGACGGATTGAAGCTTACCGTGTCCGTAGCGCCGGCCCACGGAGTTTTCATTGACATGTCAGTTCTTGAAGAATCCCCGTTGGAACTGGTCAAGGCGGGTTTTGCCGACAGTCTTGCGAAATCCTCTGCAAACGCGGACTGGAAAATGTCATCAATCATAACCGGCGAGAGTTTCTGTTCTCTGCCGTACAAGATTACAAGCCGCTCGGAGGCAAACTACGTTGACGGGGGTGAACTCCTCCTGAAGAAAGACCGCAGGACAATAAGCTCGCTGATGGAAGGTCTGAACCTCGGCGGTATATCAATGATAATAGCGGGCAAGTCCTCTCCCGCATCGGGCGGGGAACACATGATCTCCCACTTCCTTGATATGTATTCTCACAAATACAGGGATGAGGTTTTTGCATACCACGGACTTCAGGTAGGAACGGGCGTTTTCATATCTGCACTGATCTATGAGGAATTGAAAAATCTGTCTGCCGGTGACGTAAGGAAGATGCTGGCAGGGACTGCTGTTAACCATCAGTCACAGCTGGAGAAGCTTGTTTCCATGTTCCCGGAAAGCGCGGAACCGATAAGGAAAGAATTTGATGAAAAGATGCGCCAGGTGGCAATGTTGAGAGAGGCGCTGCCGGCAAGGTGGGAAGAATTGAAACGTGAAACATTCGGAATGGTTTACCCGCCTGGAAGGATACGGGCAATTTTCAGCAAAGCGGAAATCCCCCTGCACCTGAAGAGTATTGCTGTTGATGAGGCAATAATATACAATGCCTTAACGCTTGCGCGTTTTATAAGAGGAAGATTGACTGTTCTGGATCTGGCCGGAGAAACAGGACTGCTTGAGAGTTTTGCCGAAAAATACGGGAGGATGAGCTGATGAAAAACTTATTGATCGTTGCGCACAGAGGTTTCTCTGCAAAATATCCCGAGAATACCCTTCTTGCTTTCCGGAAAGCGATAGATCTGGGCGTGGATTTCATTGAGATTGACGTTCATGAGACGAAAGACGGAGAGCTTGTAGTCATTCATGACCACACCCTTGAAAGGACGACAGACGGCAAGGGATACGTTAAGGAAAAAACGTTCAGGGAAATAAGAGAGTTTGACGCCGGAAAATGGAAAGGGAAATTTGAGGGCGTGAAAATCCCGTCCCTGGACGAGGTCCTGGCTCTTGTGACAGGTAAAATAAAACTTATGATTGAGATAAAGGAGGCACGCCCGGAAAAGATCATAGAGCTGTTGCGAAAACACGGGATGGAAGAGAGTGTCGTAATGGGGTCCTTTAATCTTGAGTACGTGACGAAAGTAAGAAAGACGGCTCCTGCTATCTCAACGGCCCTGATTTCAGGGGAGTTCCCGGAATCCCCGGACGTGCTTGTCAGCAACGGCATACCGCTTCTGGATGTTGAATACCACCAGATAAACGGAGACAGGGTGAAACAGTTTGTCTCGCGGGGTATCTCCCTGACGGCATGGACGGTTGACGATGAAAAAGATATGAAAGAACTTGTCAATACGGGTATCTCCTTTATCACGACGAACAGGCCCGATGTCTTGAAAAAGGTGCTTGACGCCAGTTTATGAACAACGGAGGGCAGAAGATGAATATCATATGTGTTGTTTTTGATTCGCTTCGGAAGGATTGCATAGGCGCTTACGGGAAACCGTTCTGGGGAGAGGTGAAAACTCCTAAACTGGACAGGTTTGCCGGAGATTCCCTGATGTTTACGCGAGTATATCCTGAATCCCTGCCAACCCTTCCCGCAAGAAGGGCGATATACACGGGCAAGAGGGTATATCCGTTCCATAGGGGTGATTTTTGTCTCAAGGGGGATTTTGTGGGCGCGGCCGGATGGGGGCCAATACCGGAGAAGGATGATACGATAGCCGAGGTACTGCATGCAAACGGGTACAGGACAGGTTTCATATCCAGCGTGTATCACCAGTTCAAGCCGTCAAAGAACTACTGGCGCGGTTTTGACCAGTGGACATTCATCAGAGGCAAGGAGAACGATCCCTACAGGAGCGGCCCTGAACCGACCGAGGAAGAAATAAGGCACTACCTTCCGAAAGAAATGGATACACATCCGTTCAGAAGGGAATTTATCAAGAGAGTCATCCAGAACATAAGGGGATTGAAACACGAGGAGGACTACCCGGTTGCACAGGTGATGATAGAGTCGGCGAGGTGGCTTGAAGAGAACAGGGATGCGAAGAACTTCTTCCTCATGGTTGAGAGTTTTGACCCGCACGAGCCCTGGAATGTGCCTTCCCATTACAGGCACATGTACGATAAAAAAACGACCAGGGAACAGATACTTTCGGGTTATTCCGATACGCGCAGCCTGCCTGCGGAACTTGTGAAGCGGACGCAGGCAAACTACAGCGGCCTGGTAACAATGTGCGACAGGTGGTTCGGGTATCTTTATGAGTCAATAAAGAACCTGGGGCTTCTGGACGATACCGTGGTTATAGTATCCACCGACCACGGACACTCCGTTGGAGACAAGAACTATATCGGCAAGAGAGGATATCCCTCTTCTCCGGAAGTCTGCGACGTTCCTCTGCTGGTAAAACATCCCAAGGGAGAAGGCATGGGCAGAAAGAGCAACATATTCGTGCAACATCATGACTTTTTTTCCATGATGCTCGGGTTTTCAGGCGCAAAGTATGATGCAAAGGACAAGGGGATAACCGGCAGGGATCTCTGGAGTGCGGCACTTAAGAAGACTGACAGGGGCATACGTAAGCACGCAACAATAGGCTGGCAATCCGCGGTTACGGTAATTGAGAATGAATGGTGGCTTAACTGCAGGGTTAACGGCAAAGGTTCTTTCCTTTACAATCCGAAGAAAGATCCGGGTATGAAAAAGAATGTCGCTGACGCTAACCGGGATACCATTAACAGATTGTTTTCCCTGGCGGTTAAGGATGCCGGCGGCAAATTCCCGGATTATATCATGGAGTCTGCCGAAAAGGCCGAAGATATTCCGGGCTGCAGTGCAGTTGCGGCGAAAGTGTCCGGGTTGTAAACCTGTTATTCTGCCAGTATGTAGGCAAACATGAGCGGCGCAACTATCGTTGCATCGCTCTCAATAATGAACTTCGGGGTATCGACACCAAGTTTTTCCCACGTTATTTTCTCGTTGGGCACTGCTCCGCTGTATGAGCCGTAAGATGTCGTGCTGTCGGATATCTGGCAGAAGTAGCCCCAGAGTCTGCAAGAGGTTTCACCTATATCCTGCCTTATCAGCGGTACAACGCAAATGGGGAAATCTCCCGCAATTCCTCCGCCTATCTGGAAGAACCCGATACTGTTCTCTTTTGAATTGGCCATGTACCAGTCAATCAGGAAGTCCATGGTTTCCAGTCCGGATTTTATCGTTGACAGATTCTTGAGCAGGCCTTTGCGGACACACGACAAAAAGGTGTTGCCCAGAGTGGAATCCTCCCATCCGGGTACAAATATGGGAATGTTTTTCTTGCAGGCGGCGATAACCCATGAGTCTTCCGGGTCAATCTGGAAATGTTTTTCAAGGTCTCCGCTGTCTATCAGCTGGTATATGAATTCGTACGGAAGGTATCTGTTCCCTTCTTTTTCCGCCTTCTGCCAGAATTTCAGAAGATGTCTTTCAATACGCCTCATCGCCTCTTCTTCCGGGATGCAGGTGTCTGTTACCCTGCTCAACTTTTTTGAAAGCAACGCGGATTCATCCTTCGGAGTAAGATGCCTGTAATCGGGGACCCGCACGTAATGGTTGTGGGCAACGAGGTTGAAAAGGTCTTCCTCAAGGTTCGCCCCGGTGCATGTTACGGCATGGATCTTCTCCCTGCGTATCATCTCCGCCAGGGTGAGTCCCAGCTCCGCGGTGGACATGGCGCCTGCCATGGCAAGCATCATCTTCCCGCCGCCGTTTATATGTTTGACGTATGCCTCGGACGCATCAACAAGGACTGCGGAATTGAAGTGCCTGAAATTATGTTTTACAAAATCCTTTATGTCCCGGTATTTGTTTGCCATCTTACCCTCCTTGCAGGTGCCGATTTTTTCTGTATGCGTTTTACCATTCCGTCCGGTTTGTGCGATGTATTTACAAGCGGGATACCGGTTGATGCCTGTGCCGACGCCTGAAATCCACCATAATACAC
>Ga0136653_10002131_pt1 | contig 10826 bp, 8 predicted proteins | sample LakKivw275mmetaG_FD_94866 | JGI IMG/M metagenome (GOLD analysis project Ga0136653, IMG submission 94866) | Anoxic lake water microbial communities from Lake Kivu, Rwanda to study Microbial Dark Matter (Phase II) - Lake Kivu water 275m metaG... | ecosystem: Environmental > Aquatic > Freshwater >... | reverse complement strand
GGTGAAAGTGATTCTCGAAACCGCCTACCTGACGCTTGATCAAGTTGCTAAGGCGTGCCTCCTCGCTGAGGAAGCCGGCGCGAACTTCGTGAAAACCTCGACCGGTTTCGCCGGCGGCACCGCGACGCCGGAGATCATCGAAGTAATGAAGAAGACCATCGGCGGACGGATGAAGATCAAACCCTCCGGCGGCATCCGCGATTGGAAGACAGCGGTCGGTTACCTACAACAAGGCGTTGACCGTCTCGGCGTCGGTTCGACGGAAGCGGTACTGGATGGAGGTCAGGCCAGTGGCAACTACTAGGTTCGTCATTCTGACGTGCTTGGTGTTACAGGCAGCGACCGCTACGCCGCTGGCTGAGCGGGCGCGCGAATACAAAACACAACTCGGTGAGAAGATTCTGCCGTATTGGTACGACACGGCGCAGGACAAGACGAACGGCGGCTACCTGCTGGCCGATCCGGGGCAGGCGAAAGAGAAAGCCATCGTCACGCAGGCGCGGATGATCTGGACGTTCTCACTCGTCCACCGCAAAGGCTTCTCGGATTCCAAGCGCAACTATCTCAAGGCGGCAGAGCAGGGATACCGCTTCCTCATTGAGCATTTCCTCGACAAGGAACACGGTGGTTACTTCTGGAAGACCGATCTCACCGGCAAGCCGGTGAAACAACACAAGTTCATCTATGGCCAAGCATTCGTGATTTACGCACTTGTCGAGTATTACCGTGCCAGCAGTGACAAAGCCGGGCTGCAACACGCGATGGAGCTTTGGCAGACGTTGCAGGCGCGAGCACACGACGGGAAGTACGGTGGCTGGGTGGAGCATTTTACGAGAGACTGGATGCCGTTGCCGTTGTGCGATCCGTCCGGTGAAGTTGAGGTCGCTGGATTGAAGAGTGCGAACACACACTTGCACGTGATGGAGGCGCTGACAGAGCTTTACGACGCCACGCACGTGGTTGGAGTCCGCAAGTCGCTGGAAGAAGCGTTGATGATCAACATGATGTATTTCTACCCACTCGCCGCCGGGCAGTCGTGTTTTCACCGGAACCCCGACTGGTCGGTGGTAACCGACCCGCGGAGCTCGGGACTTTCGTATGGGCACAACGTCGAGTTCGCGTGGCTGATGATTCGTGCGGAGAAAGTGCTCGAATGCGAGCTATCGTGGCTGGAGTTCTACATGCATCTCGGCCACGCATTGGAGTGCGGCTGGGATGCCAAGCGTGGTGGCCTCTATCATCGCGGCATCGGTAACGAACCGGCCAACGACACGAAGAAAGTCTGGTGGGTGCAGGCGGAGATGTTGGCAGTGTTGACGGAGGCGCTCCAACACAAGGCGAATCCGAAATACGAAACAGCGTTGGTGAAGTTGCTCGACTTCATCGCGAAATATCAAGCTGACCCGAAAGATGGCATTTGGTTTGACGCCGTCACTGCCGACGGCCAGCCGAAGAACCCGGCGAAAGCGCACAACTGGAAAGCAAACTACCACGATGTGCGGGCCATCTTGAAATTTGTGGAGGCGTTTGAACAACCTCGTTGATGAACGACTCGTTGTTGTAGGGGCGCACTGCGTGCGCCCGCCGTGGGTATCGCATCACAACGGGGCGCGCGCAGTGCGCCCCTACATAGGATTCGTCGAGAGAACGTAGAGAGGCACGATATATGGACCTGAAGTTGAAAGACAAACTCGCACTTGTGACCGGCGGCTCGCACGGCTTGGGCCGGTCGATCTGCCTCGGTCTCGCCGCCGAGGGTGCGAAGGTCGGCGTGAATTATCATCGCAACCCGGAGAAAGCCGGATCGGTGGTGAAGGAAATCTGCGCGAAGGGTGGTCAAGCCGTCGCGGTGCCCGGCGACATCGCGGTCGAGGCGGATGTCGCGGGGATGTTCGACCAGCTTGGTGTCGTGGACGTGCTGGTCAACAACGCCGCCGTCTGCCCGGTCGCTCCGGTCACCGAATTGAGCGAGGCGGACTGGAACCGGACATTCCAAGTCAACATGACCGGCACATTCCTCTGCTGCCGCGAGTTTGCGCGGCGTCGCAGCGGCGGGCGGATTGTGAACATCTCCTCGCAAGCAGCATTCCGTGGTTCGCAATCGGGCAAAGCGTCCTACGACGCCAGCAAGGGCGCGATCATCGCGTTCACCGTCTCGCTTGCTCGCGAACTGGCGCCGAAGAACATCTGCGTGAACTGTGTCGCACCGGGATTCATGTACACCGAGATGCTCGCGCCGTTCATTGACGCGAACCGCGAGAAGTTCGAGGGACGCGTCCCGCTGCGCCGCATCGCGACGCTCGAAGAAATCACCAACGTCGTCGTCTTCCTCGTGTCGGAATGTTCGAGCTACATGACCGGCGCGACGGTGGACGTCAGCGGCGGCTTGGCGATGCATTGATGCACGTGAGAGCGTGTTTGGAAAGTGCTGTAGCGACGCTTCTGCGGAGCGCCACTCGTTGATTTACCGCGGAATTCGGCGTTTGACACAAACGCCGCTACATCAGCAACCGTCTCTTTACCGTCGAACAATCCGTGATCCTCTACGTGGTCGGCAAAATCAGCGACGCCAAACTCCAGACCGTTCGAGCCAAGATTCGCGAACTGTTTGCCTGACGTTTGACGCCATCGCCACGCGTCTGCCGGCGGAGACGCATATGTATGTCCCGCGAATCGAGGCAACCATCCTCCGCCGCGAAGTTGCCCAGAACACAGCCTTTGTCTTAGCGTTTGGGCTGTTTGCTACAATCTCACATAGTTTCTGCGACTGCCGGAGAATCGGGATTGACTTGGCGGGGGGAAAATTTACACTGGCGGCCACTTAACCCAATCCCTTGAGGAGGAGAAGACGATGAACACGACAATGTATCTGCAAGTAAGTGCCTTGATGTTCATGGAGTATGCGGTGTGGGGGGCTTGGTATGCCGTGTTGGCGGCACGGCTTCTCGGCCCGCTCCAGATGACGGGCAAACAAACCGGTTGGATTTATGCGACGCTTCCCTTAGCCAGTCTGGTTTCACTGCCCTTTGCTGGGTTGCTGGCGGACAAGTATGTTGACCCACGTTGGGTTCTTGCTTTCTGTCATGCGGCCGGAATCGTGCTCCTTTTCCTAGCGGCTCGCATCAGCAAGTTCAAACCATTGTTCATTGTCATGCTCGTTTACTCGATGCTCTATGGGGCGACTCTCCCGTTGGTGAACCTCGTGATGTTCCGTCATATCGGGGAGATTAAGGTCCAAGTGGGTTATATCTTCATCTGGGCGCCAGTGGCTTGGGCATTGATCGGTTACATGCTCACCGGCTGGCGCAATCTACGCAAGACCGAGGGCGACGGCAGCGATTGTCTGAAGTTCGCCGCCATCCTCTCAGTAATCATGACCGTGGTTTGCTTGATCCAACCGCCCACGCCACCTGAAAGCAAAGAAGGCATTCCCATGCTGCAAGCATTTTCAATGCTCTTGAAGTTTCACTTTGCTGTGTTCTTTGTCGCGTCTCTCGTGGTGGCAGGAATGATGCAGTTTTACTTTCTTGGCACGGCGCGCTACTTGACCGACCTCGGTGTTTCGGGCAAGAACATTCCGGCAAGCATGGGCATCGCGCAGGCCGCGCAGGCGCTGGCGACGTTGTTCCTGCTGGGCTTGTTGTTTGACGACAAGATGCTCGGCGCGAAATGGACGATCACGCTCGGCGCGGTTTGCTGGCTCCTGCTCTATCTGGTCTATGTGTTGCGATTACCGAAGGGCGCCATTGTTGTATCTCAAGTTCTCCATGGATTGGCTTACGTGTTCTTTATGATCGCCGGCCAGATGTATGCCAACGATGTGGCACCCAAAGGTGTCGGCGGTTCTGCCCAAGCATTGATTTTCTGGGCGACGAATGCCATTGGGTTGTTCCTCGGTACTCAGTTGGCGGGTGCGGTCATGGACAAGTTCTCGGTGGACGGCAAGTTCAACTGGAGCAAAGTGTTCGCGGTGCCGATGCTGTTGACGCTGGCCGGCGTGCTCGCGCTGGTGTTCGCCTTCTAACGCGGAGATACAATGAGTAACATGACACGCCGTGAATTCATCGGCGCCACGGCTGTCGCGGCTGTGGCGGGGTTCCCGTCCATTCTCAGCGCGAAGTCGCCGAACAGCACCATCGGCGTCGGCCATATCGGCATGGGCACGCGCGGTGGCGACCTCATCAACGGCGTCGTCAATTGCGACGGCGTGAAGGTCACGGCGATCTGCGACGTGTATGCGCCGCACCGGCAGAAGGGCGTGGAGCGCAGCAAGAATCCCGACGTGAAGACATACGTGGATTACCATGAGTTACTCGCCGACAAGAACGTGGATGCCGTCGTCATCGGCGCGCCTGACCACTGGCATTGCCGGATGCTGCTCGATGCGGTGAAGGCGGGCAAGGACATCTACTGCGAAAAAGGTTTTGCCCTGACGTTGCGTGAGGCGAAGCTGATGCGCGCCGCGATCAAGAAGAGCAAGGTTGTCTTTCAGCTTGGCCACCAGGCGCGGCAGAGCACCTGTGCGTTGCAGGCGAAGGAACTGATCGCGAAAGGGATTCTCGGTCCTATCACGCTGGTTCGCACGGGCCGCTTCGGCAATACGGAACCGGCACATCCGATCTGGCGTTGGTACGGGTACTACAGCCAGTGGGAACATCCCGACCCAGCGAAGGTCGAGAAAGAGGTCAACTGGCCGCTCTGGCTCGGCGATACAAAACGGCAGCCGTTCAACGAGCGACATTTCTGGCACTGGCGTTGTTACTGGCGCTACGGCACCGGCCAAGCCGGCGATCTGCTCTCGCATGAATTGGATTTCGTCCAATACCTGCTCGGTCACGGCGTCCCCGACACCTGCTACTGCACCGGCATCAACGCGCTGTTGAAGGACGACCGCGAAGTGCCCGACACGTGGAACGCGATTTACGAGTTCGAGAAGATCGGGCGCACCGTCACCTTCAGCGCAAGCATGAACGCGACGACCAAACAGCCCGTCGAGCTCTGCGGCAAGGAAGCGACGCTTCAGTTCGACGGCATCGCGCACGACGTGACCGACTTCAAGATCATTCGTGCTCCATTCAACGAGCGCACTGAGCTTCCGAAGGGCTACGCCCGTGGCAAGACGCCGCAACAGCCAAACCACATGGAAGACTTCTTCAACTGCATTCGCACTCGCGGCACGCCCAAGTGCAACGTGGACGAAGCGTTCGTCGAGTGCGCCACATTCCTGATGTCCGTCGAGTCATACCGGCAGCGGCGTCAGGTCCGCTGGGACTCGGCGCGCGAGGAAATCGTGTGACCGTGTGATTGGCTACTCTTGCGCCTTCTTCAACCAAGCCACTTCTTTCTTTAGCACTTCGACACGCTCGGCCTCTGGGAATTTGCGGAGCGATTCATCCTCGATGCAGAGGTCGTTCGCATAGTTCGCGCGGCGCAGAATGGCGGCGACGCGTTTGTAGTCAACATCGCCGTCATAGACGGGGCAGTTGAACTTGGCGTATTCCCAACCCATCTTGCGGCGGACGTTCTTCTGGTCGTCGGGATACTTGATGCTCTTGCAATGAGTGTGATAGACGCGCGAGGCGAACTTCTCGCAAATCTTGTAGATGTCCTCCAGCGGATGACCGAACCAGTAGAAGTTGCCCGTGTCCATCGTCAGGCCAAGCGCGGGCGAACCGACGCCGTCGAAGAGCTTTTCCAGGAACGCCGGGTCATTGGTGGTCGCGCCGTGGTTTTCGACGCCGAACCGGATCGGCGTGTCCTTGGCGATGTCGCAAAGTTGTTTGCAGGTCTTGATGGCGAACGGGAGGAACGCCTCGCCCTTGATCTTGCGCGAGACCACGTCTATGCGGATCGCGTTGACGCCGACTTCCGGGGCGATCTTCACGAGTTTCTTCATCCAAGCGAGTTCGTCGTCCAGCCGCTCATCGAAACGATTGCTCATCAAGAACGCCGTGACCGTCGCCCCGGCCTGCGCGAGGTCATCCTTGAGGATGTGGATGTTGTCGGGCGTGTCGAGGCTGTATTTCTTCGTCGGGTGGAAAAGGCCCGCGCAAGCGAGATTCATGTCCACGTCTGCCTCCGCGCCGTTGACGCCGATGGCCTTCATGGCCGCCCAGCAATCCGTCGCGCCCGTCTGTTTCAAATCCGCGGTGCGGCAGGTGACGGGAAAGCCTTTTTGTCTAGTGACACAACCGGTTAGTGGCAGCAAGCTGGCTGAGAGAACCAGACCAGCACTTTGTTGGATGAAACTGCGGCGGGAAAGAGGATGCGCGTTCATGATGGCCGCTTACCTACTCCCGATGCGACGAAAGAACAAGCTCATTACGACTTGTCGAATTGAATCCCGATGGGTATAACCTCGTCCGACTGCTCAAAGGAAAATCGAGTGCAATACAAAACAATGTGGATGGCTGTTTTGTCTGTCGGCCTGTTGGCTGGCCAGCTCGTTGCCGCGCCGAGTCTCGGCCCGTGGTATGCAACGGGCCCCCTGGCCGCCAAACGATTCGACGATCCGCTGTTCCCCGAGCAGAGGGTTGATCTCACTGCAAGAGATGACAAAGGGGAGATTGTCTGGTCGCAACATCCGGAGTGGGCCGATGGCGCCGTTCACAAGTTGATCGCCCCCGCTTCTTCGTCCACGTATTTGTACCGCGTCATCACGGTCGAGAAGCCCGTACACCTGCCCGTGAGCTTTGGCAGTGACGACGGAATTGAAGTCTGGTTGAACGGCAAGAAGATCCACTCGAAGAATGTGCCGCGCGGCGTGGCGCCCGGCCAAGACCCGGTGATGTTGTCGCTCGCGCCGGGCGCGAACCCGTTGCTCGTGAAGATTTTCAACAGGACCGGCCACTGCGGGTTCTTCTTTGGCGCCGATGCCAATTCGTCCGCCCCGCCGAGCGTCACGACAGAAGCAGTACGGCTGGCAATCGAGGATCTGTACAAGAGTTTTCCGAACCAGTACAGGGCTGGCGCGGAGTTTTTGAAACGTCTCGATACCATCAAGGATGACGCGGAATTGGCCGCGCTCCAACGGGAGGCGTTGCTGGCGAATCCGTTGTTGAACTTCGACCGGCTTCTGTTCATCAAACGCGCCGATGGCAGCGATCCGAACCCGAAGAAGAAACAAACATTCAAGCAGCTCGGCTTGCCGCAGAACTGGCAGAGCAACGCCACACTGCCAAAACCCGGTTACAACAACGAGATCGCCGTGCTCTCGCCCGTGCGTCCAGAGGGGAAGGTGACGACGCTGTTCAAACCGCGCGAGCCGGTGTTTGTCGGTGATGTGGACCTGCATTTCGACGCGGACCGCATGATGTTCTCGATGTCGGGGACAAACGGCTGGCAACTCTGGGAAATCAAGGCGGACGGCAGCGGGTTGCGTCAGGTCACGCCGGACATTGCGAAGGTTGACAATTTCGATGGTTGTTATCTGCCGGATGGGAACATTCTTTTCAACTCGACGATGAACATTCAGGGCGTGCCATGCGTCAGCGGCAGCGACAAGGTCGCGAACCTGTGCCGGATGGACGCCGACGGCAAGAACGTCCGGATGCTCACCTTCGATCAGGACCAGAACTGGTATCCGCGTGTGCTGAACGACGGGCGTGTGTTGTACACGCGGTGGGAATACTCCGACACGCCGCATTATTTCACGCGGCTGCTGATGAGTATGAACCCTGACGGCACCGGTCAACTCTCGCTTTACGGCAGCAATTCCTACTGGCCGAACTCGACCTTCTACGCGCGCCAAGTGCCGGGCGCGAACTCGAAGTTCGTGGCCGTCATCTCCGGCCATCACGGTGTGGCGCGGATGGGGGAGTTGATTGTGTTTGACCTCGCGAAAGGCCGGTTCGAGGCATCCGGCGCGGCGCAGCGAATTCCCGGCTACGGCAAGAAGGTGGAGCCGGTCATCGTGGATCAACTGGTGAACAATTCGTGGCCGGAGTTTCTCCACCCGTATCCGCTCAGCGAGAAATACATCCTTGTCTCCTGCAAACCGACGGCGCAATCGAAGTGGGGGATTTACCTCGTGGACATCTTCGACAACATGCTCTGCCTGCTCGAAGAGGACGGCTACGCGATGTTCGAGCCGATCCCGTTCCGCGCGCGCCCGAAACCACAGGTGTTGCCCGACCGCATCCGACCGGAGATGAAGGAAGGCACCGTCATTCTCAGCGACGTGTATGCCGGGCCGGGCCTGAAAGGCGTGCCGCGCGGGACGGTGAAATCGCTTCGCTTGTTCAGCTTCCACTACGCCTACTGGGGAATGGGCGGGCACATCAACATCGGCATTGACGGCCCGTGGGACGTGCATCGCATCCTCGGCACGGTGCCGGTCTACGAGGACGGCTCCGCCAACTTCAAAGTCCCGGCCAACACGCCCATCGCGATCCAGCCGCTCAACGAACGAGGTGAAGCTGTCGCGCTGATGCGGAGCTGGTTCGTCACGATGCCGGGGGAGAACGCGTCGTGCGTCGGTTGCCACGAGTCCGTCAACTCCGGCCCGCCCGCGAAACCGAGTCTCGCGATGCGGCGCGCGCCGAGCGACATCACGCCGTGGAACGGCCCGGCGCGCGGGTTTAGTTTCCGCCGCGAAGTCCAGCCCGTTCTCGATAAGCATTGCGTCGGTTGCCACGACGGGAAGAACGAGGCGATGCCGAATTTCACGGCGAACCAGCCGCCGTACGAATTGAACCGGCGGAAAGGCGCGTTTCAATTCGATGCGTCGTATGCCGCGTTGATGCCGTACGTCCGGCGGCCGGGACCGGAGAGCGATTTCCACATACAGGTGCCGATGGAGTATCACGTCAGCACCAGCGAACTATTCCAGATGCTTGGCACAGGCCATCATAGCGTGCGGCTCGACGGCGACGCGTGGAGCCGGCTCGTGACGTGGGCCGACCTCAATGTTCCGTGTCACGGCACTTGGGGCGAGCATCGTGGCCAGACCATCACCGAGCAACACGCCTTGCGCACCGAATACCACAAACAACACGCCGGCATCACGGAAGACCCCGAAGCGTATCCGGCCTCCGTGGCCACGCCGCGCCCGGTCGCGTTTGAAAAGCCGCGCGATGTGCAGCGCATTGCCACGTCGGAAGTCAGGGCGGAAGGCTGGCCGTTCGACGCAGCGGAAGCGAGGCGGCGCCAAGACACCGCGGGTTTGCCGGTGGAAATGACGGTTGATCTCAGTGGCGTGCCGTTGGTGCTGGCGTTGGTGCCGGCGGGCGAGTTCGTGATGGGCGACGCCGATGAAGCGCCGCAGACGCGAGTGCGGACCGCAAGCGCGTTTTACATGGGGAAATTGGAGATCACGAATGAGCAGTTCCACAAGTTCGACCCATCCCACGACAGCGGCTACATCAGCCATTTCAACAAGGACCAGAACACCCGCGGCGAGGCGGTTGGCGGCGACCGACAGCCCGTCGTTCGCGTGAGCTGGCAACAGGCGCAGGAGTTTTGTGCGTGGCTTAGCCGCAAAACCGGGAAAACGTTCGCGTTGCCGACGGAGGCGCAATGGGAGTACTCCTGCCGCGCCGGCGCCGCCACGGCCATGAACTACGGCGACACCAGTGCAGACTTCATGAAGTGCGCAAACCTTGCTGACAAGCGGCTTATTCTAATTCGCTTTCAAGATGAGACTAAATGTGGTAGGGTCTTGGCATGTCAAGACCACGTCGGATTGATCCACTCATCGTGCAGCGGGCACAATTGACCGCCGCCACCTCCACTTCGGTCGAGTCCCTGCGACAATGTCAGGCGGTGCTGCTACCGGCCTTGTTCGGGGCGACTCTGGAACAAACGGCGAGCGTCCTCGGCGTGGGGCGAGCGACCGTGGCGCGACTCCAAGCCGCCTTCCGAAAGCAACGCTCGGCGTTGCCAACAGCCCCGCGCAACTGGGGCGGACGACGGCAATCCTTGCTCACCCCGGAAGAAGAGGGCGCGTTCTTGAAACCGTGGTTGGCCAGTGCGGCCACCGGCAACTTGGTGGTGGTTTCTCCGATTCGTGCGGCGTTGGCGCAACAGCTGGGCCAGCCGGTCAAGCCGTCGGTGGTGTACCGGTTGCTGGCCCGCCATGGTTGGCGCAAGGTGGCTCCGGACACACGCCATCCCAAGAGTAAACCCGAGGTTCAAGAGGCTTGGAAAAAAAACTCCCGCAAGTGCTGGCAGCCCTGCTGACTCCGGACACGGTCAAGGGACGACACGTGCGGTTGATGTTTCAAGATGAGGCGCGCTTTGGCCGGATGGTGCGGATTCGGCGCTGCTGGGCACCGGCGCCGCAACGCCCCGTAGTCGACAACGGTTACGAGCGGCAGTTTCAGTATGTCTATGGGGCGGTCAGTCCACTGGAAGGAGAACTGGACTGGCGGCTTTGCCCCGCCATGAACACGGAACACATGGGAACATTTCTGGCTCAAGTGAGCACGGCGCATCCCCATGATTTCATCGTCATGGTTGTGGATGGTGCCAGTTCGCACGTGGCCAAGGCGCTGGTGGTGCCGGAGAATATCCGCTTACACCGCCTGCCGGGATATGCGCCCGAACTCAATCCGCAGGAACATCTGTGGGATGAACTGCGTGAGAAGGAATTCCCGAACCGGGTGTTTTCAGACATGACCGGAGTGGTGCGCACTCTGGAAGCGGGTCTCCCACGGCTCGCGGCGGATCGAGAGCGCGTGCGGAGTATCTGCGCATGGCCCTGGATAGTTAGTCTCACCTTGAACGCGAACTAGAATTAGGGGTAAGCGCGCCACGCTTAGGGGTAAGCGCGCCACGCTTAGGGGTAAGCACGCCGCACTTGGTGGCAAGCGGCGCGCAGTTATGGG
>Ga0136653_10002130_pt1 | contig 10828 bp, 9 predicted proteins | sample LakKivw275mmetaG_FD_94866 | JGI IMG/M metagenome (GOLD analysis project Ga0136653, IMG submission 94866) | Anoxic lake water microbial communities from Lake Kivu, Rwanda to study Microbial Dark Matter (Phase II) - Lake Kivu water 275m metaG... | ecosystem: Environmental > Aquatic > Freshwater >... | reverse complement strand
GTTTCTTAGGAGGCCTATTCCTTCTATCTCAGCTTCCATCAGATCTCCGGGTTTGAGCAGTCGTTTTTCGGGCTTGGCATAGAATCCTACTCCTGCCGGTGTGCCTGTGGCTATGATGTCTCCGGGCTGAAGCGTCATGCCGTTTGAGATGAATGTGATTAGCTGCGGGATCTTGAAGATCATGTTCGCTGTTGTGCTTCTTTGCCTTATCTCGCCGTTGACTCTCAATTCCATCTTCAGATTGTGCGGGTCGCTTACTTGTTCGCGGAAGACCAAGGAAGGGCCCGTGGGTGCGAATGTGTCGAAGCTTTTTCCCCTGAACCATTGTTTGTCTCCGAACTGGATGTCTCTTGCACTTATGTCGTTGAACACAGTGTACCCGGCGATGTGATCGAACGCATCTGACTCAGCTATGTCTTTGCCCCTTTTTCCTATGATGACTGCCAGTTCGACTTCATAGTCCACTTGGGTTGAGATCTTTGGGTAGACCACTGGATCCTCCGGGCCCACAATGGTCGTGCTCGGCTTGCCGAAAAGTAGAGGGCGTTCAGGTAAGGGAACCCGAGCTTCCTCCGCATGGTCCCTGTAGTTCAATCCCAGACAGACTATCTTGGGAGGAACGGGAACGGGCGGTAAAACGCGAACGTCGGTCGTCTTCAGTAGGACTTTCTGTTGCTGCAGTTCTCTCGAATGCTCTGGCAGTAGCCCGTGGACATGATGAGTCAGGTCGGAGGTGTAGCTCCAGAGTTTTTCTCCAATTTCGAGAAAATCGATCATTCTCTGCGGGAAAGACTCAGGTGTGTCTGCGTGCGTTTCTGTCACTTTGGATAGAAACAAGTCGTGTGCTCGACCAAGGTCGATCATGTCTTGGTCATGCATCTCGCCGAGTCTCTGTTGACCATGGAAATCGAATGATGTTAGTTTCAAGGCGATTCTTCTGCCGGAGTATTGAGTTCGACAATACTTAATACCGTTGAGGAGCTTTCCGTTTTTTTCGCCACTCAGCGAGAGGATGATGTGTTGGGCAAGAAAGTCGGCGTTGCTGTCGTAGGCGCAGGTTTTGTCGGAGGACAAGCGCATGTCCCCGCATTCAACAAAATCCCCGGATCAGAACTTGTAGCACTTGGAGATCAGGTGGAAGAAAGGATCAAGAAGTACGCGGACAAGTACCACGTCAAGTACTATCTTGACTACAATCAACTGCTCGATGATTCAAAGGTGCAAGCTGTGGTCTTGGCAGTTCCAACGCCATTCCATTATGAGATGGCTATGAAAGCGATAAGCAAAGGAAAGCATGTGCTCTGCGAGATGCCTCTGGCACCTCGAGCTTCTGAGGCAGAAAGGCTTGGAAAGGAAGCCGAGAAGGCCGGTGTAACGCTGATGCCGGTTCTCAATTTCCGATTCACACCCAACTATGTGAAGGCCAAGGAGCTGATCGATGCAGGCAAAATCGGTAAACCCCTCGCCGTTTCGTTTAGGGAATTCATATCGGCGAAGGATCTTGCTATGCAGTGGCCTGCCAATTCATGGGCATGGAACATTGAGAAGAGCGGAGGCTACCCCGACTTCACATTATCAGTGTGGTCAATCGATCTTCTAAGGTGGCTGCTGAACGCGGAGATCACTGAGGTTGATTGGAAATCGAGCTATGCTTCGCTGAAAGAATACGGCGGAATAAAGTCGTACAACACAATGGGGCTTGTCAAGTTCTCAACTGGCGCCGTTGGTGCGCTGCACTTCAGTTCGATGGTGGCCCCCATCGCTGGCACGAGCAGACTTGAAGTCTTCGGAGAAAAGACCTACAATCTACTGGCAAACTGGAACGACTCCCTCATGTTGGTCGGACAGGACCCGGAGCGTCAGGAATGGGTGTTCAAGGAAGGAGGAACCAAAGTCTGGGGGCACTATCAACTCGACGAATACTTCATCCAGTGCATACTCAAGCATCAGAAACCGAAGATAACCGCTGAAGACGCAGTGAAGGCCATCGAGGTCGCTTCAAAGATCGTAAAGTAGAAACGAGCAGGCTTCCGACTAGCCAGTCGTAATCGCCATAGTCTCTTTCAGCACAGCCACGTTCATTTGACCGGATCTGAATGTTTGTCCGGTCCTGATGTTGTTTATTGAGACAACTGCTGGCGCGAAAAGGTTAGGGTCGATCTTGTAGAAGTCGAACCCTGCCGCCTTGAATACTTCGTAGAACGGTTTCCCGTACTCTCTGGCGGTCGAGGATGGCGCCTTTGACACGATTTCTTTCAGTTTCTCATCGTCTTCGAAGCTAACGGTATAGTGTGCCTCCCCGCCATAGGAGAGTGCGTCGTTTGTTCGTCCCATTGCTCTTGCGGGTTTCGGATGGATCGTAGGAATCGGGGCCGAGCCGAACCCATGGATGATGTTCTTGGGGTGGAGACCAAGTCTCCTCAATTTGTAGATGCCTGTCTCCACGATTCTGCCCGAGATTTGAACACCGCCCGCGACCGAGTTGGTGGGAGTTGCGAAAGCGTAGACTCTGGACGGTTTGACGCCGCATTCTGACGCGATGTATGAGATAGCGTCATCTGGAGGCAGCTTGTCTGATTCGAGTACTATGACTGCGGTGTCGGCTTTGTCCTCGTACTCGATCTCGGCATAGATATCTTTGGGTTTGAGAGCGAGCGCTCGTGCTGGCCCTGAGCCCATGCCGAAATATTCGTCCGTCTTGATCTCCCACCCTGCGAATTGGGAGGCCAGCGTGCTGATCGCGGGCTGATCAGTTGCCACATTCACAGTTGGAAGATCGAAATCGTCGTATGCTCTAGAGGAGATAGAAACCTCGCACAACCCTGCCATACAGAGTCTTACAGCCATCAGGCCAGCCTGATATCCTCCCCGGGCAGCAACGCCGGCATCAATGATCGTCGCTCCCTTCAGGCGTTTCTCAACCTTGACCTGCAGCTCATCTTTGCGAGCAATCACTTCCTTCACGATCTGCATCGTACGCTTATTGACACTAATTGTCATGCGGCTCTACCTCTCAAGGTACCTTTCATTCAATTTCAGATCCGGATTGTCAGACACACGTGCAAAAAGTTGGCCCTTTCCTCCCTCATTCACATCCCCGCTGAAAACATAGAACGGGCCCGGTATCTTTTCATCACCCGCCTTTGCTCGTTCGCGTATCTCCTCGAACTGGAAGCTAGGCAGTACCCCTCCCGCATTACCAAGCACGATAACCTTTCCTCCTGTCATCTGTGCCCCGACGCGACCTTGGCAGCCACGTTCGACGACGATTGTTCCATTCTTCATGTGGATGCCCGCGTAAAGGTCACAGGCTCCCCTTACCCTGATCATCCCGTTCTGCATCCAAGCTCCTGCTTCGGTGCCGCAGTCGCCGTGGATGGTTATTGTGCCTCCACGCATTCCCTTAGTTCCTCCTCGCACGGAACCCCCGATGGAGTCTCCTGCGTTGCCTTTCACATCGATCTGGCCGCCACGCATCTGAGTTCCAAGCCACGATCCCGCGTTGCCGGTCACAGTGATTGTTCCTGCCTTCATTCGTTCTCCCAAGTACATGCCGGCTTCACCGTTGATTTGGATCGATCCGCCGGACATCTCGTAACCTATTCGCCTGACCGCACTTACGTTTCCAGCAATCTTGATGGCGCAGTCGTTTGGTGTGCGACCGATCTCGCCAGCGACTTTGAAGAGCGAGCCTAGCTTGACCTTCCGGTTTCCCTCCCAGACCTGCGTTAGTTCAGTCTCTCTCAGCGATTTTCCCGCAACGAAGTCTGGACTGATGCATTCAGCCGTGACTGGGATCTTGAACTGCCGGACAGGAGTGATCGCAAGATCTGCCATCTTCTAGACGCCTGCGTTCGTTGTGATTGCTTGTGATGCGGTTAGGTATCGCTCCTCGATTGGATAGTTGGCCATTCGTACCGTGTAATAGTCGTCAAACTTTGACTGCAGATCAGCCATCATAGTCTTCTTGATGTCCTCTGAGACCTTGGGCTTGGTCCAGAAGGTTCTACCCCGTACGCTCCTGACGACTTCGCCCTTCTTGACGACGATGCGTCCCTCCTTGAGGGTGTAAGCTGCATGAGCGAAGGCCCTCCTCACTATCCTGTACTCTCTCGCTGGATCGAGTTTTGTGGGGTCGATGTCGTAGATCGCTATGTCTGCATCTGCACCGAGTCCGAGGTGACCTTTGCATTCGAGACCGAGCGATTTGGCGGTCGCAGCCCGGGTTATTGTTGCAATCTCATAGAGTGAGTATTCCCTGTCGATTCCTGGCAAGTTAAGCCGTCTCTTGGCGGTTTTGTTAATCTTGTCAATGAGCTTCTGTCTTGCGTGGTTGCTCACGAGCCATGAGATTACCCGCGGATAGGACGTGAACGGTCCGCCGTTGGGGTGATCGGTGGTCAGGTAGATCTTCCACGGGTCTTTCACGAGGAGCGCAAGTTCGAGGGCGATCCCCCACTGCATCGCGTTGATGTAGTTGCTCTTCTTGTAGGTTGCCGAGACTATTCCTGCGCCTGTTTCTGATTCCACATCTGCGTTGAACCATTTCGTCTTCGCGAGCTTGAACAAGGCGAACATGGCTGGTCCATCGGCTGTCATCCAGGTTACATTGGTGAAAATCAGTTGGCCAGGGTCGATTGTGACGTGATCATGAGTATTCACGTAATCCGCGATCTCGGGCGCACCTGACCTCACATCCGCCCATGACCACCCTTTCCTCCCGGTAAACTGCACGTGCGTTACATGCATGGCCGGGCGTCCTTCTCTTCGAAAGTCCCGCGCACACTCCATCGTGTCTAGCGTTGTCTGGTAGTTACCCGGCTCGGAGAGCCCGTTAGGGTGGATATGAACGGCATGCGGCAAGTCAAGGAGCTTGTTCACTTGGCATAGAGCCTTGACGATCTCCCTTGGGGTCACATCGAAGTTCGGAACTGTGTCGTCGAGGTGTCTGAGGTTACGTCCCCACCGCCAAGCTTCAATTCCGCCCGGGTTCACGATCTTTATCGCGTATCCTTTTGTTGCCTCAAGCATCCAGGCCACGTAAGCCGCAAGCTCCTCGATTCTCCCCTGCTTGACGTACTCCATGACGAACCAGTTGTTGCCGAAGAGAGGAAAGCATCCCTTGTCAATAATCGGAATATCATTCAGTTCCTCGTGCGTGTGGCGAGTCGTGAGTGGCGGAGTGGCTGGCTCGAAGACGGTAGTGTAGCCCATTCTGGCGTATCGGTAACCGGTCGTGAACACAGACGGAATAGTGTGCCCAACCCCGGAACGGGCGTACTTTGTCTTCACTTCAGGGTCTCTGGAATGGTCTTCCGGACGCATCATCCTTGCGCAGTTAGCCTTGGAGCCAGCGATGTGTGAGTGAATGTCAACGCCTCCGGGCATAACCGTCATGCCTGAAGCGTCCAGCACGCGCGCTTTTCGGCCTACGCGTTCGACAATCTTGCCATCCTTGACTGCGACATCCATACCTTCTCCTTCGATTCCGTTCAGGGGGTCGAAGACGTACCCGTTACGAATGAGAAGCTCCGGCATCAGCGTCTCGCTCCCAGTTTCTTGACGCGTCTGATGATGGTGTCTAGGGTCTCTACGTCGGGCCTCACGCCTATGGGAGGATCAATCACTTTCTTGGCTTCGAGTGCGACGCCGTCGATCCGGTATATTGTCCCAGCTGCTTCAACTCCGAGGATTGCCGATGGAATGACGACCTCGGCTGCTTCGGAGGTCGGAGTCCTCTTCGGCTCCAATACAATGATCGGGATCTTGAGAAGGTGCTTCACCGCCTCTCTCGGAAAATGGGAAACGGGATCTGATGCGACAACGAGCGCGGCATCTACTTCCCCTCGAGTGATCGCGTCGATGGCTGAGGTGTCGCCAGGATTGAATCTGGGATATCCCTGTGTCAAGTCCACAGCGTAGGGGTACCCGGTCTGCCAAGTTGAGACCTCATTGGCGCCCGCAACGTTGAACCACCCGCGCATCGGAACGATCACGAACTTCGTCACAAAGTTCAGATCTTTCACGAGCGCCAGCGCGGCCTCCGTGTTCCGATGCTTTCCCGCAGTCATCGTGAGGCCCAGACCGAAGAACAATGCTCCAAACTCACATTCCATCATCATGTCCGCGATTTCTTCGACGGTCTCAACCGGAACTCCGGCAATGGTTTCCTGTTCGATCTGCTCACCGTTGATCGCAGTCCTCAGTGCTGTCAGCAGTTCATAATCGCCGTTAGGCTGGACTTGGATGAACCGGTCAGCAAGCTTGGCAGTATCCGTTTGCCTGACATCCACGACGATGAGTTTTCGGTCTTTTCGGGTCTTTCGGAACCTTCCCTTGCTGAAAACCGTGAACCGGTTCGTGTGACGTGGATGTGAATGGACCGGGTTGCATCCCCAGTAGATGACGAGGTCAGCTGAATGTCGGATTTCTCCGAGCGTGGACGTTGCCTCGCCTGCGTCTTGGACGCCGAGTATCGTTGGGCCATGGCATGATGTTGTGGTGTTGTCGATTAGACCGCCAACAAGTTCGGTGAGTTCGATGCCTTTTGATATTGCCTCACATGATGTCTGGCTCCATCCATACAGCAACGGATACTTTGCGTTATTCAAGATCCGCGCTGCTCGGTCTACCGCTCTCGCAAATGTGGTGGGACGGAGCTTTCCGGCTTTCCTTACGAGCGGTTTCAGCAGTCGGCTCTTGTCTGAAGTCGTGAATCTGCTGACCGAGATAGCGCAGCCGTTTCGTGCCGAGTCGATGATCCGTCCGTCATAGGTAATCTCAAGATTATCACAGCCAGATGCACAGAATGTGCAGAGAACGTCCTGTAGCGTGGCTTTCGGCATTCTTCTTACTCACCCTTCATGCGGGTGATTTCGTGGAGGGTTGCGATCTTCGCTTCCCCGGCTCTCTCGACGGTTGCCTTTACTCCTTTCAGAGTCGGCATGCCGGAGGTATGTGTTGCCGTTCCAAAGAGCATACTCGCCCAAGCACCGTATGGAATGAATGCAACGCGCTTATGCGGCGCCTGTCTAGACACGGAGGCTCTGAGGATCACCTCTCCGAATTCTGTCTTGAGGCGGACATTCTCGCCATCCAGTGCACCAAGTTCTTTCATATCATCGGGATCGAGTTCGCAAATGGCGACGGATCGAGAGTACTCCTCTGAAAACTTGCCAAGCTCTCGGCTTCGAGCTTGCGAAAGGCTTCTCCCCGAGATTACGGTGACTTCGATAGCGGACATCGGCCAACGATCTTGCGGCAAGATAGCACAGTCATCGGTATATTACATCCGTTCCGCATCCGTTATACAGTATGTTCAGATGGTAGAACTGAGATCATGATTCCGAGATCGCGAAGAAGTCTAGGCGTAAGCGTCGTTGCCGTGCTTGCGGCCCTTCATATCGTTCTCTCGTATTTCCCGCCTTTCGTTGGCTTTCGACGAATGAGCATAGTCCTAGAGCCCATGGAAGGCATCATAGGTGGCCCATACCTTGGGTTCCTCGCAGCAACGATTGGCTGGATTGGGGGTCGTTTCGTCAGGCCTGATAGTTTCTGGATAGAGAATCTCTTCGGAATCGCAGAAGCCGTAGGCGCTCTCGGAGCAGGATTCCTAGCTACGAGAAAATGGTATCTCACAGCAGGGATCTACGGGGCTCTACTGTTGGCTTTTCTCGCTCATCCGTTGGCGAGGCAGATACCTTTGTGGACGCTCTGGGACACGTATCTCGGATTCGTAGCTGTGTTTGTTGCGGCTTTCTTTGTGCGAAGGATACGTGATGAGAAACCGATTGCCTCACGCCTCGTTCCGGCAATTGCATTGATTGCTTTTGTCTCCGTGGAGCTCGACGTGATGGTAAGAGTATTCATGCTCACAGTAGGAGGGCTCTACCAGCTCTACCCGATTCCAGTGGGCCTCTTGGCGGGAGTATTCGTCGCGGGAGCGTTTCAGACCCCTGTTGAGGCAGCCTTCTGCGTTTTAGCTTCCACGCTCATCGGCGTTCCAGCGCTCATCGCTCTTGAGAAGAGCAAGATACTCAGCTGGCCATTCTCGTAGACGCCCACAAGTCCGAACGTCGTTCAGGATCATTCCTTGGGCGCGTTTGCACCGTCGTTTTCTGGTTGCGCTACGGTTTCGTAGGTTTGTCCATCAGCTTTCTCTTCTTGAGAATGCTGCCATCATCATAGTGAGGGGTCCTGGAAACGGTGTCTTGTGCCTTCTCGGTCTCTCTCGCGTCATCAGCAAGTCGGGCAGCCTGCCGCATCATCTCATGCGCTGCCGACATAATCTGCGTGTACCGTTCCCATTCCTTCACAGTGAAGCATCCTTCGACGCTCAGGTCTGCGACCCGGCGGGCCGTTTCATAGGCTGCCATCGCCTTCGTCGCCGAGTATGGGTTCGAGAACGACGCAGCTTTGATGGCCTTCTCCTTGTCCACGACGATCTTCGGCAGTGGGATTTGAATGCCCTTCTTGATCGATTCTATCGCGCGGTCAATCTCCGCAGTTAGCAGGTTCAGGGCTCCTGTTATCGCGAGGACTCGTGCGACGTCCAAGTTGAACAGAACCATCTCCAGAGGGTCCAAGAATTCCCTTCTTGCGCCGATCATCGAGTCTGCTTCAATTATGATGTAGCCGAACCCCTGCTGCTCCAGCTCTTGAACGGATTTCTTCGTTGCGCTGTCAGAGACAACCACGATTGGAATGCCTGCAGCTTTGATGATCTCTCGAGCCTTCTTTGGGCCTGGAAGCGTCGCGTTTGGGCTCGTTGCGATCACTATCTGAGGTTTGAAATCCAGCATTCTGCGGGCAGCTTCTTCCGCTTGCTCTATACCGAGCTTCGCACCTGCACCCACGACTCGTACGTCGATATCTTTCCTCTCAGCTCTCTCGTCCAGCATGAACTCGAGCAGTAGTGCGGATCCGATGCACCCGAGCTTCAGGAAGCCGACCTTGACGACCATGAATCAATCAGGCTCTGAGACGAAATTGCTGTCGCCGTCTTTAACTGTTGGCATACCCCGGAAGGAGCGATCTTGTTCGACCTTTTCTCCAGTAATCGTTAAATGATCTGACGATCGCTCAGCTTTCAGGCAGCCAAACTCACGCGTCCTTGGTGATGCATCGTGCAATTCAACGGGGTCGAAATCGAAGAAACATTTGCAGAAGCATTCCCGATGGTAGTCGGCAGGATTCTCGTGACTGCAGCCAATCCAAGCTGGGCCATGACTGCGGGCAAAACTGCGACAGGCTTCGCTTCATCGATAATCATGTCGCCCGCAGAAGCAGCAGTCGAGGGTAGCACTGCTCCTCCAGAGAAGACTCCGGACGGGCGCCCGGGGATCTATGTCCAAATGTGGCATCGATCAAGGAGAGAGCTGAAGTTGCAGATGATCACGCGCATCGGGCAATGCATTCTAACCTGTCCGACGACTGCGGCTTTCGACGCTTTGCCTGATGCAGTGCGCAAATTGAAGATTGGACTCGCGCTTCGGAAATTTGGTGATGGTTTTCAGAAGCGGGACAAGCTTGGGGATCGAAGCGTGTGGCGGATACCGGTCATGGAGGGCGAGTTCATCATTGAAGACAGATTTGGAGTCAAGAAGGGTGTCGCGGGAGGCAACTTCATCATCATGGCCAACTCACAGGCCGCGGCCCTAGAAGCGGCCGAAAAAGCCGTTCAAGCGATGGGTGTCGTGGAAGGTGTAGTGTTACCCTTCCCGGGAGGCATATGTCGATCCGGATCGAAGGTCGGCTCGATGAAGTACAAGCTGCCGGCGTCGACGAACCACCCTTTCTGCCCTACGCTCAGAACTTCAATCTCCGATTCCAAGATCCCGGAAAGCGTGCAGAGCGTGTATGAGCTCGTCTTCAACGGACTCGACGCTGAGATCATCAAGAGAGCCACGGGAGTTGGCGTAGAGGCTGCTGCTAGGACTTCTGGCGTGGTGAAGATTACGGCTGTGAATTTCGGTGGCAAGCTTGGGCCCTATAAAATATCGCTCGTGGACGCGCTCAAGTCTGTCTCGTAGCAAAGCTCACCGAATCCTGAATGTATTGAAAGCGCCGAGTTTGGAAACATGCGCACGGAGATCTCTGACGGCGTCTTCTTGATCGATACTCTGGCGGCTGGAACTCCAGGCTTAGTCGCCTGTTACTTCATCAAGGGAAAGAGGTCCGCGCTCGTGGATGCCGGATATCCTTCGAGTGCGAATAGTGTCCTCACTGAATTGAGATCACTCAGTGGCACTGGGCCGCATGTTGATTATCTGATTCCGACTCACGTACACTTGGATCATGCTGGAGCGATTGGTCGTCTCTCCGAAGAGATGCCGAAGGCGCGAGTCTTGGTGAACGAACACGGCCTCAAGCACTTGATCGACCCGTCCAAGGTGGCTGCGACCGCTGCGAGCCTCTTTGGAGAAAAGGCCATGAAAAAATACGGGACACCCCTGCCCGTGCCTAAAGAACGGCTTGAAGCGGTTGGAGAGCTGTACAAGTTGGATCTGGGAGCTGGGAGAGAGCTCAGGATATTCTACACCCCTGGCCACGCGTGGCATCACCTTTCCGTACTTCTGGAGAACGAACGTCTTCTGATTACTGGAGACGCTGTTGGAGTGCGTTATTCTGGGTTCGATTTTCCCATTCCAGCTACGCCCCCGCCCGGTTTCGACGAAGAAGAGTACGTGAAGGCACTCACAGAGTTCGTCGAGATGGATCCGGCGGTGCTACTGTTGCCTCATTTCGGGTCTGTGCGGCAGCACATACGAGCTTTCCTCGCAACGAATATCGAGACAATCCGGCGGTGGACCTCAGCAGCTGCCGAAAT
>Ga0136653_10002129_pt1 | contig 10828 bp, 13 predicted proteins | sample LakKivw275mmetaG_FD_94866 | JGI IMG/M metagenome (GOLD analysis project Ga0136653, IMG submission 94866) | Anoxic lake water microbial communities from Lake Kivu, Rwanda to study Microbial Dark Matter (Phase II) - Lake Kivu water 275m metaG... | ecosystem: Environmental > Aquatic > Freshwater >... | reverse complement strand
TCCGACAGGTCTTCAATGCGGCGCACCTCAGCCACTTCCGAGAGCAGCGTGATGCCGTCCGCATGGATGGGTTCATACAGCAGGACGCGGAATGGCCTGCCTTCCACCGATGCTTTGCATGCGCGGTTCGCGTTCTCTGTCAGACGCATCGCGTCACTCCTTGCACGGCTGTTTCCGGACATACCTTTCCACACCTTGACGGTAGTGGCAGAAGTCTTGCCACGAGACGTCCGGAGGAACAATGTGGTCTATGGTTGGGATGTATCCGCCCTGCGCAAGCATGAATGGCAGCTTTGAGTCGAGCATGGCATCGATCGCGGGCCGTCAAGCTATCCATTCTTGCATTCTCCTGGCTGACTCTGGAAAAACCCTGCCCAATAGAGTCCCTCCTAAGCCAGCGCGGGTGAGAAGCAATGGTCTACAAAGGCAGCAGGTCACGTCGGCAGACACTACGGGATCACCTATGTAGTCTGCGGCAATCGGCGCTGGGAAGCCGCTTCTCTCCCGGTCTGTAGTGTGGGCAAGCGTCCTAGTAGGGGAGCATGCCTCCACAGACGTTGAAGGACTGGGCGGTGATGTAACTCGCATCCTCGGAGGCGAGGAAGGCCACGGTGTTGGCCACGTCTTCAGGCCTCTGAATGCGCCCGAGAGGCACGCCGGCTACTGCTTTGGCCTTTACCGAACCGAGTGGAACACCCTGCATCTTGGCCGTGTCACGGTCAATCAGATCCCACATATCGGTGTCCACGATGCCGGCGCAGACGCAGTTCACCAGGATCTGATATGAAGAGAGCTCCAGACCGAACTGCTTGGTCAGTCCCACCACGGCATGCTTGCTGGCAGCATAGCCACCCAGGGGCGTGTCTTTGCCTGGGGCAATCTTGCCCGCACCAGAGGCATTGTTGATGATACGACCACCTTTTCCCTGCGCGATCATCTGACGAGCTGCGGCCTGCGTGCACAGAAGCACGCCCTTAGCGTTGACGTCCATGAGCCTGCCCCAGGTCTTCTCGTCCAGGTCAATCAGCTTGCCGACAGCGCCAATGCCAGCGTTGTTGACCAGGATGTTCAACTGGCCGAACTCGGCCACCGTCTGTGCGACCATGGCATCCACGTCGGCCTTGTTACTCACATCCACCTTGAGTGCTGCAGCTCTTCCGCCCTTGGCCTGGATCTCCCGCGCCACCTTCTTGGCATTTGCCTCGTCGATGTCAGCCACGACCACGGCGGCTCCTTCTTGGGCCAAGCGCAAGGCAATGGCGCGCCCAATGCCCCGCCCGGCTCCCGTGACGATCGCCACCTTCCCATCCAGCTCGTATCTTGGCATGCTTCTCCTCCCTGCAGGCTGTCACACCTACTTCATCGCATATGTCTCGCTCGTCCGAGCTCCGCTCCTGACTGCGGCCGCCACGGAGAACGCCGTGTTCTTGAGAAATGCTCCATCTGAACCGACGCCGATGAACTGGTACCCCAGGTCCCGGTACTTGGGCACAGCGTCGACGCTCGGAAGCAGGATGCCCATGGCCTTGTGATTCGCGCGGGCCGCGCGCTCGATGCGTCGCAATGCTGCCTGCGCCACATCGCTTTCCAGTTCGTTGGGCACGCCCAGGCCCGTCGTCAGGTCCAGCGGACCGATAAAAAGCACATGCACCCCGGGAACCGCAGCAATGGCTTCCACGCCTTCGACCGCGGCTTGCAGTTCCACCTGTAGAACCGTCAGCAACAGGTCGGCGGCGTGTGAGCGGTACTCCTGGTACTCGCTCCCGAACAGCGCGGGGCGAGTCATGGCGGCTACACCGCGTATGCCATCGGGGGGATAACGCATGGCTCGAACGGCTTGTCTGGCATGCTCCTCCGACGCAATCAGGGGAATCACCAAACCAGATGGGCCGATATCCAAGGTGCGTTTGATGAGCCACGGCTCGTTGAACGCAACACGCACCAGCGGCACGGTGGGCGTGGCCTCGATGGCCTGCAACTGATGAAGCAGCTCGCGAAAGTCGCCGGTGCCATGCTCCATGTCAATCACTACCCAATCAAACCCGGCACGGGCGCAGATCTCGGCAGTCAGGCTCGAACCCAGGTTGAGCCAGGTCCCGTAGACCACTTCTCCGGACTCTATGCGTGGGCGCAGGGTCTTGATCAAAGTCCGTCCTCCGCTTGGTTACTCAGGAATCAGGTACAGTGGGCAAGCCGCGCTGCCCAATAGGCGAGAGAGCTCCTTGGCACTGCTCAACACATCCCTGGCAATGTCGCCCTGTGCCAGGTAGGCGCGCATGCGGTGTGCGGGGCCGGAGAGGCTCAGGGCAGCAAAGGGCCGGTCGTGCGCGTCAAAGACCGGTGCGCCAATGCAGCACACTCCGATCACGCTCTCTTCAAGGTCCAGGGCATACCCGCGCTTGCGGATTGCTTCCAGGTGCGCCATGAGCTTCGTCCGCGCCGTCACAGTGTGCTCAGTTACCGCCGGCAGTGGCCCATCTCCCAGCCAGGCGTGCACCTGCTCCGCAGTTGAGAAAGCCAGGATCGCCTTGCCAAGAGAAGTCGCATGCAAGGCAGCGCGTGTGCCCGTTGCCGTGCTGGTGCGCAAGGAACGCGGGCTCTCGATGCGCTCGATGTAGAGTACCTGATTGCCCTCCAGCAATGCCAGGTTCACCGTCTCCTCATAGTGATTGCGCAGACTCGTCAGCAAAGGCCGCGCCAGCCGGGCGATGTCGCGCGACTCCTGCACAGCATTGCCCAGTCGGAGCAGTTGAAAGCCAAGCCGGTATTTGCGGGTCTCCTCATCCTGATGCACGTAGCCGCGCGCGCCCAGGGTCACCAACAGGCGAAAAGCGGCATTGCGCGGCATGTTCAAGCGTGAGGCCACTTCGGCCGCTCCCAAAGGCTCACGCGATTGCGCCAGGAGATCCAGGATATCGAGCGCGTGCAGCACTACGGCGATTTGATACCTCTCGGTTGTCATGGTGCCCGTACCTTTCCGCGACATGCCGCATCCGGATCGCATCTCCAGCACCGCCTGCAGCGAACCTGATGTGGACTGCTCGCGTGCCTGGCCAACTACATCTTGCACACCTGGATCAGCTCGCCTGCGAAACCCACCGGCGTCGTGAAGTTGACGTACAGCACCATCTCGCCCGTTTCCCGAAAGGGGGCTTCCTGGGGCCGATCGGTCTCAAAGACCACACCCTTCTCACCCAACTCATGCATGGCGGCCACTATGTCTTCCACTTCCCAGGCCACGTGTTTGACTACGCCGGCCTGCTGCCCTGCGGAAGCCTGCATCAGCTCCAGGCCCGGATAGAACGCGATGCGCCCCAGGCCCGGGACAGTGACCTCGCGCTGTTTGGCAATGCCCAGAGCATCCTCAAGGTAACGGGTAGTCTTCTCCAGATCGGGCACGTCCATGGATACATGCGTTGAGAGTACCTTCAGCTTGGCCACCTTCTGCCTCCTGATGCCATAACTGGACGGCGGACTCGTCACACAATCGCCAGGGCGCGAATGGGTGCACCGTCGCGCCCCATCAGTCGCAGTGGAGCGGCCATGAACAGGAACTCCCTGTCCAGGGGAAGCTGGTCAAGGTTCGCAAGCGCCTCCACGATCACGATCTGTGCTCGCAACAGAGTCTGGTGCGCTTCGACCCAATCTGTTTGGTTCGGAGTGGGCGAGTCCATTCCCAGCAGGGCTACCTTGTGCTCAGCCAACCAACGACACGACTCCAGCGTCAGATACGGATGATCTGTGAAGTACTCTGGCTTTGGATAGCGCCTGTCCCAGTCGAAGCGCAGCAACACCCGCGCACCTGGCTTGAAGATCTCGGCGCGCTGTTCCAGATCCGCCGCTTCCACCGGGACCTTGCCTTGCTTATCAGTCAGATCCATCACCCTGGCGGAACCAATGCACGCCGACAGGTCGAGTTGATCCACGGTCCTGCCAGCTGGGAAGAAGTGGTAGGGAGCATCCAGATGGGTGGTGCCGTGCGTGTTGATGGTCAGCTTTGTGGCATTCATCTTGTCCTTTGCCACAGTGTGTGTTTCCACCACGGAGCATTCGGGCATGCCCGCATACGTGGGCGCCCCGTGCACAATAGCCTGCGAGAGATCGACAAGCTGCCCGTCGACTGGGGGAAGCGTGACGCGCCATGGTCCTGTGCTTTGTCTTTCCGCCATGCCAGAAGCCTCCTTTGTGTTCCTGCTTGTGCTGCAGACAGCCACAAGGCCAGCGCACAGTCGCGCCACTCTCGTGGGGCCACCTCAGGCTTCGACCCAAGCGCCCCCGGGTTGGAGGGCGCCTGACCGCCGGCAGCCTACAGCAAGCTCTGACTGAGACCGGATCTCTAGCTCTGAACCTCAACCAACTCAAGAAGGAAGCCATCCGGATCCTTGAAGAAGATCACTTTCCAGCTTCCCTCCTCGGGTGGGAAGACCACGGGGGGATTCTCAGACACAATCTCCACGCCGGCGGCCTGCAGTCGCTTGACCGTGGCCGTGAGGTCCTTGACGCCAAACGCGAAATGGGCGCTGGGTACGTCGTTGATCTTGGGCTTCTTCACGTTGCCCTCGGGGGTCACCCACTGAATCAGGTCAATGGTGAAACCAGGGCCCTTGGCAGGACCTGGGCCTTCGGGGGCGCGGCACCGATACTCGATCATCTTCACACCCTTGGTGGCCGTCATCTGATCGATCGCGCCGCCATCGTGCTGGACGTGCTCCAGCACATTGAGGCCCAGGATATCGCCGTAGAAGTGCCTCGACTTCTCAAGATCACTGACCTGGATGGCTATGTGTTCGAGTGCCAGTACCTCGCCCATGGAGTCCCTCCCTCTTGGATTGACGGGCCCTCTTGCGGCCACGCTCTTTGATATTTGTATCACATCTTGACCCAAGAAACAAGCAGGGTGTAGCCATACTGTAGCCCTATCACCCGTTGAGGTGGGGCAGAGACGGGGTATATTGATGCCGCAAAAGCACGGGGAGTTGGGGCTGCAAACTCTGGCCTTCCCAGCGACGTTGCCCAGAGCGTATGCTGAGTTGTCATTCAACACTCTCGCACATTACCTTGCCAAGATGGGCGTGGTGCGTTATACTTGCCTAGATGCGCCGCACAATACCTCAGCGCTGCCGGGAGAGCTCCTGAGGATTGCCCGTGCATTTCGCAGAATTCTTGGAAGCTGGCAGGGGATAGATGACTTTGCTGAATGCCTTCTTGCTGAGCCTGGTGGGTGCTGTGGCCACAGGAGTGGGCGGCGCGGTCGTCGCTCTCTTCGGCGACTTTGACATGCGCACTTATGACGGCTTGCTTGGTTTCGCAGCCGGGGTGATGACCGCCGTGGCGACGCTGGGTCTTACGCATGAAGCCCTTGCGCTGGGGGGCACTTGGACCACCCTGACCGGACTGGCTGCTGGAACGGCGGCCCTGTTCGCATTCGATCGCTTTCTGCCCCACGAACACGAGGATCTGTCTTTTGCCTGCAAGAACCCGCTGGAGTACCGCAGGGGTCTCTTGCTCTTTGTGGCCATGACCCTGCACAATGTGCCTGAGGGCCTAGCCGTGGGCACGAGCTACGCGGCTCAGCCGCGCCTGGGCCTGCTGTTGGCTCTGGCCATCGCTCTCCACAACATACCTGAAGGCATTGCGGTGGCGGGACCCTTCCGCGCCTGTGGCATGCCTCCCCGCCAGTACATCGGCTGGGCATTGGGCTCTGGCCTGGCTGAACCGGTGATCGCGCTGTTGGGCGCTGCCTTTGTCCTGCTTTTTGATCCTATTCTGCCGTTTGCCCTGGCCTTTGCCGGCGGCGCCATGCTGTACGTGGTCTCCGACGAGCTGATTCCCGAAAGCCACAGCCACGGGTTTGAACATGAGGCAACCTTCGGCTTCATCCTTGGTTTCATGGTGCTGCTCGGATTGATGAGCTGGCTCGAGTAGTCGAATGGACGCCAAACGCCGGTCTCCTGCCGGTGCCGTCGTGCGCCGGCGTGTGCACAGCACTAACCGACCGGACGGGCGACGGCTCTGGATGTCTTCTCCGGCAGACTGCCGCCCTACGGCAAAGCCAAGGCCTTGAATATCACCTGCCCTTTGGTCCCCTCGCTGGCTCTGCACACGCTGCGTTGGCCGCGGATCTAGCCTTGGGACAGGAGTGGAGCGCTTTCCCACTGTGACCTGAAACGTGCGAGCGGAGAGATCCTCTGCTGAATGCGTAGTGCGGCGTTATCTCGCATTGCCGAGCGCTGGTCGGTGTCCGATTTGACAACCTGTGACAACTATGCTAGTATTAATATGTGCGTGGTGCACATAGGTGCATAGAAAGGTGAGATTCCAATGCAGGAGTGCCGCCGGCGTGGGAGACAAGGCGAGGTCTGTCCGCGTCGTATCGACCGTTTTCTGGAGCCGTGTCTCTTGTTGCTCCTGCACTGCAGTGAGATTCACGGCTATGAGCTCTCGGAGAAGTTGAAGGCCTTTGGATTCGAGCAGAATCCGGTGGATTCCAGCACCGTGTACCGCATCCTGCGCGCCTTGGAAGAGCAGGGGTTCGTCACCTCTCGCTGGGATGCGGGCGACGCCGGTCCAGCTCGGCGCTTGTACCACCTCACAGAGCAGGGCGACCGCTTCCTGGCCTCATGGGTGGAGGACCTGCGGGCGACGGATGGCGTCCTGCACCATTTCCTGAACGCCTACGATTCGCACATGGCGAGGCATGCATGAGCGTTGTGGGTGATCTGTTGGCACGTTTGCCGCATGAGCCGGTCAGGTTGTGCGAAGTGTGCGTGGGGGCGTTCTGGACCGTGGTCTGGACCGAGCAAGGGGCTGGCCTGGCCTCGACCCAATTGAGTGGGCACGCCAACCATGACGATAACCTTGTGCACTGGGCCGGAGACCTGACGCGTCACAGCGCTCAGGAGTTGGCTGGATTGCTCGCGTCTCGAAGCGCTCTGGAGGCGGCGTTGGGCATGGCAGCGGTGAACGCCCTACTGGAAGTGGACGAAAACCGGCTGACCGACCGCAACGCCTCGGAGGAAATCGTGCAACGGGGCAAGGGCAGGCGGGTGGTGATCGTGGGGCATTTCCCGTTTATCCCCAGTGTTCGCCGGGCAGTTGGCCACCTGGACGTGCTGGAGCTTGACCCTGGCCCTGGCGACCTGCCCCCACAAGCCGCCAGTGACGTTTTGCCCAGGGCAGATGTGGTGGCCATTACTGGCACCTCACTCCTGAACAAGACCTTTGATGGCTTGATTGCGCTGTGCCGCCCGGACGCCTTTGTGCTGATGCTGGGACCGACGACGCCACTATCACCGGTGCTGTTCGACTATGGCGTGGATTTGGTCGCAGGGACGCGGGTCATCGATCCTCTCGAGGCGTTGACGACAGCCAGCCAAGCCGCCAACTTTCGCCAGATGCGTGGCGTGCGGCTAGTCACCATGGCGAAAGATGTCCTATGAGCACACATATTCCGTTACGAAGAGGAGGCACTAGAGGTGGCAAGTGAGGTAGAAGTGCGCAAGGCACTCGAAGGGGTCATGGACCCCGAGTTGCATCGCAGCTTGATCGATCTGGGCATGGTGCGCGATGTGCGCATCCAGCGCGATCAGGTAGACCTTACCTTAGCGCTGACGACGCTGGGCTGTCCGTTGAAGGACCGCATCGTCGGAGATGTCAAGGCGGCAGTCGGAGCTCTGGAGGGCGTCAAAGAGGTGCGGGTCGAGTTGACCGAAATGAACGACGACGAGAAACGGCGCATCGGCATCGGCGTGCCTCAAGCGCAAAAGGGCATGGCCGAGCACCTGAATGACATCCGCTGCGTGGTGGCGGTGATGAGTGGCAAGGGCGGCGTGGGTAAGTCGCTGGTCAGCGGGCTGCTGGCGCTGGCGCTGCGGCGGCAGGGACACCGGGTGGGCATCCTGGACGCGGACATCACCGGGCCGAGCATCCCCAAGATGTTCTTTCCCAACGGGGCCCGGCTTGGCAACAGCCCCATGGGCCCGGTCCCTCCGCAGACCGAGAGCGGCATCAGGGTCATGTCCATCAATCTGCTACTGGAGCAGGAGGACATGGCAGTCATCTGGCGCGGGCCGCTGGTGAGTAGCGCGATCAAGCAGTTCTGGGGCGACATCTTCTGGGGAACGTTAGACTATCTCGTCGTGGATTTGCCTCCCGGCACGTCGGACGCCTCGCTCACCGTGATGCAATCGCTGCCCATGTCGGGCATCGTGCTGGTCAGTTCTCCGCAGCATCTGGCGGGCATGGTGGTGCGCAAGGCGGCGAACATGGCCGCACAGATGGGGACGCCCATGCTGGGGTTGATCGAGAACATGAGTTACTTTGAGTGCCCCGATACTGGCAAGCGCTATGACATCTTTGGCCCCAGCCATGCCGAAGAGACGGCGCGGAGCATCGGGGTTCCCTTCCTCGGGCGGCTGCCCATCGATCCGGAGATCGCTCGGCTGTGCGATGCTGGGCGCATCGAGGAGTATGCGGGCGAAGCCTTTACGCCGATCGCACGAGAGCTCATCGCTCAGATTGCCGATGCCAGGGAGTCGTAGTCTCCGGAAACTCGCACTGGCTGATGGGTCGGGCTGCTCTCACAAAGAGATGACGCGCGAGCAGGCATAGAATCGTGAGAGACCGAGATGCTCAAGGAACTGGTGGATTGGCTGAATGAGCACCTCGAAGCTACCAACAAGCGCCTGAGAGATTTGAGCACAGCGTAGCGACAATGGACCGGATCGGACAGCTTGAACGGGAAACGGACGTTCAGGCCTAATCTGTGAATTGGAGGAGGAGCAGGTGATGCGCATTGCGGTCTCTGCTGACAACAAGAGTGGTCTGGAAAGCGTGGTCAGTCCCCATTTTGGGCGCTGCCCATACTTTGTGTTGGTAAGCCTGGAGGGTGACCAGATCACGGAAGTGCAGGAAGTGGACAACCCCTTCTACGGCAATCACGAGCCTGGCCAGGTCCCGGGCTTCATCTCCACCCTGGGGGCGAACGTCATGCTCACTGGCGGCATGGGTGGAAGGGCGATACAGTGGTTTGAGTGCTATGGGGTCGAAGGAGTGACCGGCGCTTACGGCACAGTACGCCAGGCGGTGGAGCGCTACTTGGGAGGAGAGCTGCACGGTGCCGAACCGTGTGCGGAAAGCCGGGAGCATGGACACGGCGCCGACGCTCACCCCGAGGGGCAGAGCCCGGCACAAGCGGAGATCCCGGCCGAAGGCCAGTATGAGAAGGACGATCTTGGTCGGCTGCGTGAAGAGGCTGACATGCTTCGTCGCCAACTCGAGGACGTCGAGTCCAGATTGAAGCGCATTGGCTAGAGTTCAAGATGAATGCTAAGCCGCGCGCCTCGGTGCAGCCGGTAGCCCTACGCGTTGCCTGGGCATCCATCGCTGTGAATGTCACGCTGAGCCTGCTCAACCTGGCCATCGCGGCGGCTTCGGGCAGCCTGGCGGTGGCGGCCGAGATGGTCCACAACTTGGTGGACTTGGTTGCCTCCGTGGCAGTGCTGGCCGGGGTCAAGATCTCGCAGCGCAAGAGCCAGGCCTTTCCCTACGGGCTCTACAAGGTAGAGAACGTGGTGGCGGTTGGGGTGGCCATTCTGATCTTTCTAACGGGCTATGAGATTGCTCAGCAGGCTTTCGGGGGTGTCCCGAGGCCTGCAACGGTCAACGCTTGGATGCTGGCTGGAGTGGCGCTCTCGGCGATTCTTCCGTTGGCCTTCAGTTTCTACGAGATGCGCGTGGGACGGGCGTTGAATTCTCCCAGCTTGATTGCCGAGGCCCAGGAGTACCGTGTGCATGTCTTCTCCTCGGGTTTGGTGTTCCTGTCGCTGGCCGCGCAAAGGATCGGGTTCTCGCTGGACCGCTACGCGGCGCTGCTGATCGTCGTGCTCATCGCCAAGACGGGTTGGCAGTTGCTGGCCGACGGAATGCGGGTATTGCTGGATGCGTCACTGGACGCCAAGACTCTGGCGCAGGTACAGGCCATCCTGGAGGCTGAGCCTGCCGTGACTACAGTGCGTTCGCTGGCCGGACGCAACGCCGGCCGTTATCGTTTTCTGGAGGCTGACGTGGCGTTGCGGGTGGCCGATCTGGAAAAGGCCCACATCGTCAGCCAGCGTTTGGAGGCGGCTGTGCGCGATCACGTGCCGCGTGTGGAGCGGGTGCGCATCCACTACGAGCCGGAATTGCGTACTCAAATGCGCTATGCCGTTCCCCTGGCGGATGCTGGCGGCGCCATCAGTGAGCACCTTGGCGACGCACCTTACTTCGCTCTGGTCACGGTGCGCTGTGCTGACCATCAGGTCGAGCGCCAGGAAATACTGGCCAACCCGCACGCTGGGATGGACAAGGCCAAGGGCATCCGCGTGGGAGAGTGGTTGGTCAGCCTCAAGACCGATGTGGTGCTGTTGCGAGAAGACGTCCACGGCAGGGGGCCGGCCTACGTATTTGCCGATGCCGGTGTGGAGACGCGCTTGACACAGGCCACCACTCTGGCCCAGGCCGTTGAGGAAGTGAGGTGTTGAAAGCGATGCCGATCTATGACTACCGCTGCGCTACTTGCGGGGCCAAGGTCGAGATGCTGGTGCGCGGCAGCCAGGACGTGCCCACCTGCCCGCACTGTGGCGCTGCGCTGACTGAGAGGCTGCCCTCGGCCCCTGCCTTCTCCCGCGAGCACACGACCCGAGAGGCAGGTAAGACCTGCTGTGGGCGGCAGGAACGCTGCGACAGCCCGCCTTGCTCGACCGGAGGAGCATGCCGGCACGAGGCGTAAATCGGAAGAGCTGCGTGATCCAGTCGCACGGTTCCCACTGCACGTTGGTGTACCATAGGC
>Ga0136653_10002128_pt1 | contig 10829 bp, 9 predicted proteins | sample LakKivw275mmetaG_FD_94866 | JGI IMG/M metagenome (GOLD analysis project Ga0136653, IMG submission 94866) | Anoxic lake water microbial communities from Lake Kivu, Rwanda to study Microbial Dark Matter (Phase II) - Lake Kivu water 275m metaG... | ecosystem: Environmental > Aquatic > Freshwater >... | reverse complement strand
GCAGAATACCGTCGCCAGGTACAGCGGCCGCTGCGCCACCAGACCGGTTGACTGGAACCACTTGCTCATCAGCAAGCAGGTGCCGTTGACGAAAAACAGGCTCATGAGCAGCGCGATATTCCCACCCGTGAGCCGCGTGCTACTGACCCCTCTGTCCAGGCTCAACAGCGGCAAGGCCAGCAGCGCCAGGACAATGCCGCAGGTCTTGATGGTATCGGGGGCCTCGCGCCAGATGAGCATCGCCGCGGCGAGGGGGATGATCACGGAAAGGCGCACGAAGGCGAGCGCGATGGCCACGCCCCTCAACTGCATGGCCGGCAGCAGTAGCAGATATGCAACGAAGTATATGCTACCGGCGACGGCGCCGATGGAGAGCGCCCCCGTGGCAGCGGGCGGCTTCAGCAGCCAGTACACCACCCAGAAAGTTGACGAGGCGAAAATGTAATTGACCACACCAGCCGCCAGCACGTTGACGCCCGCGCGTTGGGCCGCCCGCACGATCAGACCGAACGCCGTATTGACCAGAATGGTGGCCCCGAAGATCAGCATGGGCGGATCAGCACAAACATAGGGGCCGGCTCACGCCGGCACCCCTGTCAACCTTTCTCATTGTGCCGTCACATTTCTGCGGCGCACGCGCATTACCTTCTCCTGCGCAACAGAGGAGGTCTTCGTGCACCAGTGGAGAAATCACCAGTTGCATCCCTCAGTGATGCCAGATAAGCCTGAATGATAACACAGTTCGCCAGAAAGTGGTAAGCAGATGCGGGAACTAACTCCCAAACAGCTTCGCAATGAGTGCGATCCGAGGCTATTCAAGTTCACGACGACTGCCGCGCTTGTTGATCTCGATAAACCCATCGGCCAACAGCGCGCCATGGAGGCCCTCGAATTCGCTGCCGATATCAACAGCACCGGCTACAACGTCTATGTGATGGGGCAGATCGGAACCGGGCGCTCCTCCACCTCGCGCGAGTTCCTTGAGAAGCGCAGCAAGCAGAAGCCGACACCCGCTGACTGGTGCTATGTCTACAACTTCGCCGATCCGCGCGTCCCGAAAGCGATCAGCCTCCCCGCCGGCAAGGGCCTCGAGTGGCAGAGCGACATGGACAAGGTCATGGGTGAGCTGGTCACCCAGGTCATGCAAGCATTCGAGAGCGAGGAGTACAACGAGAAACGCGACGACATTCTGCGCAGCTTCCGTGATGAGCGCAACCGCGAGCTGCAGGAGTTCGAGAAGGAAGTCGAGGCCGCCGGCTTCACTTTGGGCCGTTCGCCTGCAGGCTTGATCGTTGCTCCCGCGTCCAACGGCGAGGTCATGGACCCGCAGGAGTACCGCGACCTCAGCGAGGAGAAGCGCAAGGAGCTTGAGGAGAAGCGGCAGGAGTTGCAGGGCAATCTCGCCGAGATCATGCGCCGAGGCCAGCGGGAAGAGAAGCATACCAGGCAGCAGGTACACCAGCTCGACCGCGAGGTAGCACGCGGCGTCATCGAGCCGCTCTTCGAGGACATCCGCGAGGAGAATAAGCAACATGCGGCGGTCCTCCAGCACCTCGACGACATCCAGAATGACCTGCTTGAGAACATCAACGTCTTCCACCAGGCGGCGGAAGACGGCGACGAGCACATGCGCTTCGCCACCGCCATGGGCGGCGCGACCGGCGTCATGCCGATAATGGAGCGGTACCACATCAACCTGCTGGTCAACAACCAGGATCAGGACGGCGCGCCCGTCATCCTTGAGTCCAATCCGACGATCGAGGCCCTGACCGGGGAGATCGAGTACCAGACGCAAATGGGTGCGCTGGTCACCGACTTCACAATGATCAAGCCCGGAGCATTGCACAGGGCCAACGGCGGCTACCTGCTCCTCGAAGTCCTCCAGGTGCTGCAACGGCCCTTCGCCTGGGACGCATTGAAACGCGCCCTGAAGAATCGGCAGGTGCGCATCGAGTCACTGCGCGACCAGTTGCGTTTCATCTCAACCGTCAGCCTCGAGCCGCAGCCGATCCCGCTGGATGTGAAAGTGGTACTCATCGGCAGTCCGCTGCTCTACTACCTGCTCTATGAATATGATGAGGACTTCCGCAAGCTCTTCAAGGTGAAGGCGGACTTCGACAATCAGATGGATCGCTCGGCGAAGGCCAGCCGCCAGTACGCCACGCTCATCGGCCAGATGTGCCGGGACGAGGACCTGCCTCACTTCTCTCCGCAGGCAGTGGCAAAGATCGTCGAGTACGGCAGCCGCCTGGCCAGCGACCAGAAGAAGCTCAGCATCAACTTCTCCGAGGTAACCAATGCGGTCCGCGAGGCCGCGTACTGGGCCTCACGCGACAAGCGTGACATCGTGGGGGCTGACGACGTCCGCCACGCGCTCCAGCAGCAGATATGGCGCTCCAGCCGCATTGAGGAACGCATCATCGAGATGATAGCCGACGGCACCATCATGGTGGACGTGGATGGTGAGGTAGCCGGGCAGATTAACGGAATCGCCATCCTGCAACTCGGCGACTACATGCTGGGCAAGCCCAGCCGCATCACATGCCGCACATATCTGGGACGCGCCGGCGTCGTCAATATTGACCGCGAGGCCAAGCTGACGGGTCGCATACACGATAAGGGAGTCCTCACAATCAACGGCTTTCTCGGCGAGCGCTACAGCCGCGAGCAGCCGCTCTCACTCTCCGCAACCATCTCCTTCGAGCAGCTTTACGAGGAGGTCGAGGGCGACTCGGCGGCATCAACGGAGCTGTACGCCCTCATGTCCAGCCTCGCCGATGTGCCGATCCGGCAGGGCATCGCAGTCACCGGCTCGGTCAACCAGATGGGGCAGGTCCAGGCCATCGGCGGCGTCAACCGCAAGATCGAGGGCTACTTTGCCACCTGCAAGGCATTGGGGCTGACCGGCGAGCAAGGCGTCATCATCCCTCACGCAAATGCCCGCCATCTGATGCTCAACGACGAGGTCATTGATGCGGTGAAGGAAGGGCAGTTCCACATCTGGGTGGTCAAGACCATAGATGAGGGAATCGAGTTGCTCACCGGCATGAAGGCGGGCAAGCGCAACAAGCAGGGCGAATTCCCGGACGATAGCATCAATGGCCGCATCACCGCACGCCTCCGCGAGATGGCCGACAAGATGAGGGCTTTTGCGCGGCCGGAGAAGAGCGACGCCAAAGACGAGTAGTAACATCGCCGCGACTATTCTGGGGGGCGAGCCGGCCGGTTCGCCCCCCTGCAATTACAGAGACGGCCGCTTGCCATTGTGCTGAAACGGGCGATTGATGCCGGGACAGGACAGGCCGAGGATTCGAGTTTCCAGACAGTGGCTGCAGCTTCTCGATGAGCTGCGGCAGGCGCCGCGTCGGGTGCTCATCGTGGGCCCCACCGACAGCGGCAAGAGCACGCTGGCATCCTGGCTCGCAGCAAAGCTGAGTGAGGTGGCGCCGACCGCAATGGTGGATGCCGATGTCGGCCAGTCCCAGATTGGGCCGCCGGCAACAGTTGGATGGCGCCTGACGGGAGACATTGGCCACTGCTGCTACTTCGTCGGCGATGTCAGCCCGGCCTCGCGACCGGCTGCGGCCCTCAGCGCCTTGCTGCGCTCGGTCCGTGACGCTGAGGCGGCAGGCGCCGCCTACACGATCATTGACACCACCGGCTACATCCACGGCGACGATGCAGTGGCGCTCAAGACCGCCAAGCTGGAGATGCTGGCCCCCCTTGATGCGGTGGTGATTGGCGATGACAGGGCGGCGCGTCGTTTGCTGAAATGCTGGCAAGGCTTCTCGCCGGCGACGGTCACGCGTCTTGACACCGCCGACAGCCTGCAGGTGAAAACGGTGGTGCAGAGGCGGCGGCACCGTCAGCAGATGTTCTCCGGGGCCCTCGCCGACGGCAGCATGCGCTGGATTAGCCTCGACGACAAGGCGATCTTCAGCACATTGGGCGACCACCGGCACACCGATGTCGCCGGCGGGTTGCTGTTGGGCTTTGTTGACGAGCTGCGGAGGCTGGTCTGCCTGGGGTTGTTGCAGAGCATAGACCTGAAGAACCGCCGCCTTCTCGCCTATGCGCCGCCGGCCGAGAACGCCGCGGGCGTGGTATTCGGTGCAATCTTCCTGAACGCGGCCGGAGAGCAGCTCGACCGGCCCCCTGGAGGCAGAATGTCATGAGCAAGCAGATGGCTGCCGACCTCAAGGCCGGCGACCGGGTGCAGGCCCAGTTCGTGCTCAGCCAGAAGAGCCTGGCGCCCTTCAAGAACAAGCCGGGCAGCTACGCCAGCGTGGTCCTGGCCGACCGCAGCGGCACGATCATCGGGCGGGTGTGGGATAACGCCGACGAGTTTGACGCACAGGTCAGTACCGGCGACGTTGTCATGGTGCAAGGGCGCGTGGAGGACTACAAGGGCACTCTCCAGGTCATCGTGGAGCAAGCACAAACGTGCGCCGAGGGCGAGTTCGACAGAGATGATTTCCTCCGCGCGGGCAAGCGCGACCCGGCGGTGATACTGGCAGACCTGCGCCGCTTCCTCGACATGGTCCAGCACAGGCACTTGCGCCCGCTGCTGGACCATTTCTTCACCGATCCCGACTTCCTCGACGCCTTCACCAGGGCTCCGGGAGCCAAGGCGCTGCACCATTCGCACGTCGGCGGGCTGGCCGAACACACCGTCGGTGTGGTGAAGATCCTGCTGGCAGTGCGCGAGTGCCATCCGGAGCTGGACGAGGACATGCTGCTGGCGGGCGCTCTGCTCCACGACATCGGCAAGCTGAAAGAGCTTGCCGTTGACACCGGAATTGACTACACTGACACCGGCCGCCTCGTCGGGCACATAGTCCATACCGACCGCATGGTCACCGCCGCAATCGCGACCATCCCGGACTTCCCCGACGAGCTTTCGGACCGGCTTTGTCACATTCTGCTCAGCCACCACGGCCAGAAAGAGTACGGCGCACCCATCGTGCCCATGACGGCCGAGGCGTGCGCCCTGCACTACGCGGACAATCTCGATGCACACGTGCAGTACTTCCAGCAGGTGATTGAGCAGGGCACCGGCTCCGGCAATCGCTGGTCCGAATATCAAAAACTATTCGACCGCTTCATATATCTCGGCACGGCAGCCGACACAGAAGGGGAATGACGGATTTGCCGGCTTCTCTTGAACCTTCGCCGCGAAGGGCGCGTCTATCATGAATGCAGGGCACCAAGCTGGTCTCCAAGACATTCAGAGACTGGTCCGGCATGCCCAGGGGGGAGACCCCGGCGCATTCGAGAAGCTTGTAGACGCGTATAAGTCCAAGATCTACAACTACGTGCTGCGAATGCTGGGCGACCCCGAAGTAGCCGAGGACGTGGCTCAGGAGACCTTCATAAAGGCATATTCGTCGCTCGCAAGTTTCCGAGGAGCATCTTCATTTCAAACATGGCTCTATCGCATTGCAAGCAATCTTGCCATAGACACCATGCGGCGGCGCAAGTACCGCCAGAACGTGTATTCTCTCGATCAGCCCATGGACACCGACGAAGGGCAGATGGAGCGGGACATCGAAGATGATGGTGCCGAGCCGGATCGCCAGTTGCAGAGCGCACAACTGCGCAGGAAGGTAAGCGAGGCGATCCTGCGACTTTCGCCGAAGCTGCGCACCGTGATAGTGTTGTATGAGCTGCAGGGGTTGAGCTATGAGGAAATCGCCCGTATCGTGGGGGCCCCGCTCGGAACGATAAAGAGCCGGCTCTTCAATGCCCGAGAGCAGTTGAAGGACGTCCTGGCAAACGACGTTGATCTGGAGCTGTTCAGGTGAACTGAAATGAGATGCAGAGACGCACAAAGACAACTCGGCGCGTATGACTACGCGGCATTCGATCCCGAGAAGCTTCCGGAGGCGTTGCGGGAGCACCTGGACACGTGCGCCACGTGTCAGCAATGGCTGGCTGGCACGCGGCAGCTCAGTGGCATGCTCAGGGATCTGCCGAGCGCCGAAATGCAGCCGGATTTCACGCGCCGGGTCATGGCTGCCATTAAGCAGCCCCGCCCCAGTCTATGGCAGAGGTGGCTCCCTGGCTTCACGGGGGCATTGAGAGCGCCTGCGCCTCTGATCCCGACCTATCAACTCGTAGCAGCGGCTTGTCTGCTGCTGGTTCTGGTGGTGGGGGCGGCGCTCTACACCGGCCCCTTCCGGACGCAGGCCATTGACACCGGCGTCGGGGTTGTCGCCGCCGATGGCACCAGTGCCGGCTCAACCGGCATACCGGTCTCGGCCGGCGCTCCCGCCTTGCGGGTCACTGGCCGCGATCTGGAGCCGCTCAAACTCGATGACCTCATAATGAGACACCAGAACTACGAACTGGCCAGGCCGCTCGGGCCGGACCCCGGAGTGAGACAGGCGAGCGAGGCCTCTTACTGAACCGGGTTGTCACATTCACAGCATCTGGGCGTCAAGGGATTGGTTGTAGTGACGCACTTGGGCAGGCATACGTAGCATGACAACGGGCCGCACGCCTCTGCAACAACCTCACCTCAGCAGACGTACAGTGATGTCACGACCGCTTGCAGCCATCATGGCGATGGCGCTCCCGCTGCTAGTGCTCCCCTTCGCGGCAGCGGACGAAGACGCCTACCGCATCATGAACGATGTGATAATGTCGAAGGGCAACGTGGACTACGCCGCCGAGCGGGTGGTCGAGTTCTACCAGAATGGCCGCAAAGCGCGGGTGGTGCGCCAGCGCGTCTTCAGGAAGCGAGGGGACAAGCAGCGCATCGAGACCCTTGAACCGGTGACCGAGGCGGGTCAGCTCGTCGTCTCCAATGGCGTGTTGCTCTGGGAATACAGCCCCCAACGCGGCTTTGTCGTGCAGCGTCAACTGCCGTCGCCGACCATGCTCAAGAACAATCGGGAACGTTCGGCGCAACTCATTAGGGAGGCCCTGGTGCTCCAATACGCAGGACGCCGGACCATGGCGAAACGCCCGTCACACAGCATTCTCATCAAGGATAAGGGGGGCCGCCTACTCCGCAAGTGCTGGGTAGATGCCGATAGCAACGTCGAACTGCAGGTTGAGACTTACGGCGAGAATAGTTCGCTATCCACATCCATCGAGATAACCTCGATAGACTACTCACCCAGCTTCGTGCCCGGCATGTTCGACTTTGCCGCTCCAGCGGGAGTGAAGATTGTCCACGCCCCCGCACCGGCGCGACGCATGACCCTTGCAGCCGCCCAACGCATCGCCGGGTTCTCGGCTGTCGTTCCCACCTACCTGCCGCCGAGCTATGTGTTTGAGGCCGACAGAGTGGCGGTGACCACTTACCGTGGCCTGCCGACGCTGTGGTTGACTTTCTGCAACGGCCTGGACACCTTCTCCCTGTTCGAGAACAAGTGCGCGCAGAACTCCGTCGCAGCCAGGCAGCAAACCTGCGCCACACAGTGGTGTGACAATGGCGTTTGTTTCACCCTGGTCGGCAACCTCACGTCGGATGAAGTCGAGAAGTTGGTGAAATCGCTGGGACGCTGAGAGCCATAGTCTGGACCATGCGGTTCCGGAATTCGACGAGCCACCGCCCTGCGCGGTGGCTCTTTTCATCTCGCAGATGCCCATCTTCCTGTTGCCCGTTACCGACTGAATTCCGGTCGGCGGTCGCTACTCCTCGATGGTGAGCAGGTACGTCCGGACATTGGTGCCGACGGTCCGCAGCAGCATCTCCGCAAACTGACGGTCGTGAAAATCAAGCACCGCGGCGACGAAATTGTCCTGCTGCATCACCGCGGCCATGCCGTGCTGAATGGATCGCACAATGGCGGCACGGTCGGCGATGGCGGCCAGCGGATCGACTGGGCGGCTGCCGTCCGACAGTTGCAGCAGCATCGTGTTGTACGCCGCCAGTGCCGCGGCCGAATCAGCGCACCGCGCCAGGACGAAACGGCACTTGCTGTCGGGCCCCTCCACGTATGTGACTGTCAGGGCGTCTGTGATTATCTCGAAGCCGGGAACCTGCCGGCGGTAGTACTGCGGCGAGGAGGCCTGTCGCGCGCGGGACGGCAGCAACCGCAGCATTGCCGGAAGCTGGCCGGAAACGGGAATGTCTTGGGTGGCCGTCAACGTCAGTTGATGGATCGGCAATCGCAGGGGCTGCTCGTCCTCGCTCGGATGGCTGTGAATGTAGAACGGCCCGCGCCATACGTGCAGGTCCGCGCCCAGCCAGTACGCGGCCGTGGGGATGGCGTGCGCCGCCTCCGCAGCCGTCATCCGCTGGCGGCTGAAGGCCCCGAACGCATCCAGATCGCTGCCCATGCGGTGGATGTCAACGCTGACGCGCCGGGCCCTCTCGCCCAGCAGGTACTCGGCGTGAACCGTCCACAGATACTGGTAGCCGAGAAGCTCGGCCGCACGGTCGCCCAGGTAATCGCGCAGACCCTCGGCGTCCAGAACGGTAGGCCCCGAGACCAGGCTACAGTTCTCGAAGCCGTCGGCCAGCCCCGACAGCCGCTCGACGAGTTGCGGCGAGTCGGGATACACCAACTCAACGGGCGCAAGCTCCGCCACCGGCCTCCGTATCGCGGGGCCCGGCTGAGCCCATACCGCCGCCACGCAAACGAATAGCAGGAAGCAAACCAGACCGCCCACATGACGTGTGTCGTCCATTGCTCGGCTCTCCATCCTGCTGTCGGCCTTCCGTCCATCACCTGCAGTGGTAGCAGCCTAATCGTTGCAGACTGCCTTGCTGCCGGTGTTGATCGCCACGATGTTGCAGCGTACGCGATTGCGCCACTTGCCTGCAAGCTCAGCCAGCGGCATGACCGCGGCCTTCGCATCTCCCTCCGTGACTGTCAAGAGCAACGTATCGCCGCCCAGGATCTGCAGGTCCTCACCGGACTTCTCGACATTCATCTCCTCAGGCTTGTACGCACCACTGGTCCATTCCTCGATCGCCCTGGCGGCGGCCTCGGCGCGCTGAACGGGGGTCAAATCGCCGGCCGGCTGCGTGATTGTCAGCACCGCCGCTTCGCCGATGATCAACTGCCCCGCCTCGCTCCCGTCGTCCTGTTTGACCGCCTGTGCCTTCGCCTCAATCGCCTTCGGCTCCAGCTTCTGGACCTTCGGCGCTTCCTCCGCAGTAGGGGCGCGCAGACTGCCGGCTGCGAACTGGGCAAGCGCTTCTTTCAGCTCCTCCAGCTTCCAGTTGAAGCCCGGCGGCATCTTGAAGTCCACGACCTTGACTTTGCCGTTGTCGTCCCACGCAACCATGTGGTCCTCTCCGAAAACAATCGCCATGCAGCCCAGGCCGGATTCCTGCCATCTCCTGGCGCCATCTCCGGCGTCTCCGAAGTCAACTATCTCAATGTCAATCACCCCGGAGTACTGCTGCTGCGCTTCACCGAGCAGGTCAATCGTTGACTTCTGGCAGCCCGTCGTGACATTAATGTAGGCCGTCACCTTCGGGAGCGACTCTGGCAGCTCGGAAGTCTCAACCGAAGCCGGCTCGGTTGACTTCGGGCAGCCCACCGCCGCAAGCAGGGCAAACACCGTCAGTGATAGAAATACTACGCGAGCCATGTCGCGGGGACCAACCATTACGGGCCTCCTTCGGGACGCGCTCCTACACCCGAAACGGTAACCCAAAAGCAATCGCGCGTCAAGCAAAATGGGGAAGGCCTGTCGTCATACGGAGGAACGGTTGATGAAGCAGCGTTGGGACACGATAGTCATTGGAGGCGGCGTTGCCGGCTGCACTGCCGCGATGTACGCAATGCGCTACGGAATGGACGTCGCAATGCTTGAGATGCTCACCCCAGGCGGGCAGACCACCACCGCCACTACCATTGAGAATTACCCCGGGTTCCCCGAAGGCATACAGGGCCCTGAACTGGCCCAGCGCGTCCACCAGCAGGCCGTCAACGTCGGCGTTGAGATCATCATGGCCGAGGCAACGGGCATGCGCACGGGCGACGATGGCCGCTGGATGGTACAGACAGTCAAGGGCGAGATGGACGTGGCGGCCGTCATCATCGCCACCGGCGCCTACCCCCGCAGTCTGATGGTGCCTGGCGAGAAGGAGTTGCGCGGCCACGGCGTGTCCTACTGTGCCACCTGCGACGGCTTCTTCTATCGCGGACAGACGGTGGCTGTCGCAGGCGGCGGCAACAGTGCGGCGGAGGAGGCGCTCTACCTGGCCAACATCGTCGAAAAAGCCTATCTCATCCACCGCCGCGATGAGTTGCGAGCCGACGAGTATCTGCAGAAGCGCCTCTTCGACCGCCAGAACGTGCACATACTGTGGAATACCGTCGTAACCGCCGTGGAAGGCGAGGGCGTGGTGCAGCGCCTGGCACTGCGTAACACGCAGACGCAAGAGCCGGACAGCATCGAGGTGGCGGGGCTCTTCATCGCCATCGGCCACATCGCCAAGACGGAATGGCTGGGCGGCCTGCTAGAGCTGAAGGATGGCTTCATCGTTACCGACCGACTTATGAAGACCAACCAACCGGGGATATTCGCCTGCGGTGACATACGCGACACGCCCCTGCGCCAGATTGCGACAGCGGTGGGCGACGCGGCGATTGCCGCCTTCTCAGCCCATAGCTATGTGGACCGATGGAAGTCAGAGCATCAGTAGCACCTCATACCGGTGACGATACGGGAGGGCACAGAGGATGGTAATCAGGACCGGAGAATGGATATCAGAGGCCTGGGACCTTGTCAAGCAGGATTTCTGGATGCACGCGCTGATCGCCCTCATCTTCTCGGCGGTCAGCGGCACAGGCGTCGGCTTCATCATCGTCGGCCCCCTGACGCGTGGCTACATCTACGTCATCATCACCAAGCTGCAG
>Ga0136653_10002127_pt1 | contig 10835 bp, 12 predicted proteins | sample LakKivw275mmetaG_FD_94866 | JGI IMG/M metagenome (GOLD analysis project Ga0136653, IMG submission 94866) | Anoxic lake water microbial communities from Lake Kivu, Rwanda to study Microbial Dark Matter (Phase II) - Lake Kivu water 275m metaG... | ecosystem: Environmental > Aquatic > Freshwater >... | reverse complement strand
TATGCCCTATCCAAACGCAGAGGATGTGCTCCTGAAGAGCCGGATGAGGGAAAACCTCACGTCCGGTTCTGTGAGGGGGCTCATAGTCACCTCGGAGCCAGTACTCCACCAGGAGGTAGGCTATGAGCTCTACTCGACAAATCACCAATGCCCAGTAAAGTCGCTTATTACCTAGAGCAGGTGGCTTTAGCCTTCTTTGCCGAAAACTTCCTTACGGTGCGCCTAGCTACGATGAACGTCCTCGGTGTTCGCACGTAGCCTACTGGGCAACCAAACTATAGTCATTGGCAAAACAAATCAAACATATTTCTCAGGTATTCATCAATCCAATCAGCTGCGAAACTTAAGCTCACTTCTGCCCATGATCCTATCTGGACCTTTAAGTTTAAAAAGTTTAGTCAGAGACTATAATTGGAGCGAACGGTGAACCTGCCTTAGTTCTGTCGTGCTGATAATCCTAGATACGTGGCAACCATGTTCGATAATGCTTTTTCGTAGTTATGATAGCACGGGAGATGCGCCACATGTGAACAGTTACGCCATGAATATGTTGGGGTCATTGACGAGTTAGGCTTTTCAGTTATGGGGAACAAGGCTTTTTTTTGGATGTTTTCACTTTCATACAAGTTAGTAGAGCCTATCTCCTTCAAAATATAGTTCTCCTTCGAATCTAAGGATGTCAAAAGTATCACGGTGACGCTTGGAATTTGGCTTTCGCCGAGGCAAAAGTCTATCGAATACTTCCAAAATTGTTGTTATTAATCGGTCATGGGACGAGACGGATGACTGGCGTAAAGGCGGGGTCCAAGACACTGACAATTCGATTATTTGATTGTTGTGGCCATGCAACATTTCATTTGCCACTTGGACATCGACGGAATCCTCATTGAGCGACTGAAGACGCTCCTTGAGCCTCGCCAACTCTGTCCTCATTACACTCAGATCGACCTCGCGTACTTCGCGAAAACGTTGGACACAGGCCATTCTTCGAGAATGGTCTAAGGGGAGCCCGGGAGTGAAATGCCGTTCCGTGCTCAATAGCTGTTCTGGCGGATCCCTCATGGAATCTCCAAACATGGAAAGGATATGCTCTGTTACTTTAGAAGAGCCCACTCTACCTGGTAGCTCTGAAAGGATTCCGGCGTTTTCAATGCGATTACGCACCGAACCCTTTGCGAATTCTTCCCAATCACGAGCTGTACCAAATAAACCGCTCAGCGGCTCGAACCAGACGGTACATATAGCACCTAGCACTGTCTCTGGGGCTTCCACCATACCCTCGACTCTACGAAAGACAAGTTCCAAGGGCGCGAGTAATGCCCGAAGGTCAGTAACTTCACACTCGGCACAAGTCCAAGGCAGGAATTGCCCCAGCATATGTTGGCGGTGTACGGCAACTTGGGCTCGATATCCTGGTGTCGTTGAAGCACTTGCAAAAAGTTGAATAGAAACGTCTCGCACAGGATCGACATGGTGAAAGGTTTCCCAACTCCTAGCCCGTCGTCCTATCTGTCTTACATACCCATTTGGGGCCACATATGCGTAGTCATGGTCTGCGACGATATTTGAGTTAATATAAGCGTAACTCCACCAGTCGGTAAGCGCCCGTTTCCACAAAGCGTGGTGTTTTTTTTCTTTATCAGAAAGGGTGAACTCTATTGGACTGCATACAAATGACAACCATTCATTGTACTTCAACGGGATAGATACCGTACCTAGGGTTTCTTTAAGGCCCTCTAAGAAAAACTTCAGGTCTTCATTGCTGCTGGTAACTCGCCAGCCTAAGAGATACGGACCTTGAAGTGAGTGAAGGGAGGTGCCCCATGCAGGGAAAGAATCTATATGACGCGGGGTAGACCTCAGCGCCAGCTGAGATGAAGCTAACTTTAGTTCATACACCTGGTAATAAGGCAAGGCGCGATATCCGGGCATAAGAAGAGGAAAAACCTCGCACTCGAGTGTGGGAGAGGAAAGCCTGAGCAAGCCTGCGTAAAAGCTCTGTATTTGACAAATAATGGCTTGCTGGCTTTCCTGAAGTGACGGCCTATTCCTTACTCGTAAGGTCATAGTTCGCTGCGAAAGTGCACTAAGGTTTTCGCGGATCTGCATAGTTGCGTTTGTCCAGAATGAGATCTTGGATCTTGGATCGTAAACAACCAATAAAACGGGGAAGTAGCTCAGAAGCCAAGCTTTACATGTGGAGGTCTTAAGTCGGACGCTGAAGGTTCCATCCGAGAGAGTTTTTACGTAGTGACTCTCTTCACCAAGGGATTTGACTTGGCAGCGGAAGTGAAGCCCAGTCCTTTGATTGTCGATAAATATTGTGCAATCCAAATCCTCTCCATAGTCGCTACTGATACGGTCTCCGGTCCAGCCCCACTCTTGAAAAACAGGTGCAACAGCGCTCTGCGCCACGTCCCCGGCGATGTGGCTTGCCGGTCTTCTTGGCGTGGAACTTATTTCCATGGTTCTTCTAATTTAAGCCTAATATTTATTTCTTCTTTCTTCTATTACATCTCAATTGGATATCAAAAACCTTTTTGAGATGGTTATTGGCTTACGCAGACCACATCCCTTCGAGCATCACCCCTGCCTCATACCCTACATGATCATTTCCCTGTTTGCTCTTTTGGTGAGTACGGCGGTAAACTTCGAAATTGAAGCTTCAAAAGCGCTCATACTTTTTTTAAAGAATTGCACGATGAGCAAATACTACGAAGTGAGGAAGCGCGACGGCCCGGCACGAATCGGCTTACTGTCACCCCCGGAAGTAAAAAAGACCCAGACCCCTGCGGTCTTCCACGTTGAAGCTTTGCTGAACGGTGAAGAAGGCGTTGACGTGCGCTCGGTAGAAGCTGCGAACTTCCGCGAGTTCTGCCAGCAAGAGACGTGGGACGTACCGCGTGCCGCGGTCCTGCTGCCTGACGTGCACCCGCTTTTCTCCAGTATGAACGGAGCGATCCCTTCGCTCCACGTCGATTGCTTCGTGCTCTCCTATGCGTCGGCGCTGCTGTACAGCCCGCGTGAGTTTGTCCGCCGCATTATCGCAGCACGGGAGGCGATCCCGCCCGATGTGGCACTGTGGGTGCCCGCGATCGCGACGGCGGAGAATGCCGCGCTCCTGATCTACCTGGGCGGTGATCTTCTTGACGACACGAACGCCGTGCTCAGCGGCTATCAGGGCATTTACCAGACGGAGGAAGGCACGTTAGAGCTCAGCGATCTGGAGGAGTTCCCGTGCACCTGCCGCGTCTGCACCTCGTGCACGCCTGACGAGTTACGTGAGTCGGAGCACAAGGAGCGGGCCGCGTTACTGGCGCAGCACAATACGATTCTGCTGGAGAAGGAGGTACGGAAGATTCGAGCGTATATCCGCGCGGGCAGCCTGCGCGAGTACGTGGAGCTGAAGGTGCGATCCTCGGCCTTCACGACCGCGGCGTTACGGATTCTGGATCGCGAAGAGGAAGAGTACTGCGAGAAGCGCACGCCAGTTGCCCGCAATCACGGCATGATGATAAATACGATGGAATCCTTGTGGCGGATCGAGGTGAAGCGGTTCGCGCGCCGCGTTACGGAGAGGTATGCACCTCCTGAGCGGCGGATCTTGCTGCTCATGCCCTGCTCTGCCCGGAAGCCCTATTCGATCTCGCCCTCACATACGAAGTTCATCGAGGCGATCGAGCAGTACCGGGGAGATATCCACGAGGTGATGCTCACCTCGCCGCTTGGCGTCGTGCCGCGTGAGCTGGAGCTCGTGTACCCGGCGGCCTTTTACGATATTCCCGTGACGGGCTACTGGGATGCGGAAGAACGAGCATGGGTTGCCTCGTGCTTGCGTACGTACCTCGCGCGTCATGCGAGTAACTACGACGGGATCGTCGCGCATCTGACCGGCCCGTACCGCGAGCTCTGCTCAGCGGTTGCCGCGGAGCTGAACCTTGATGTGGAGTTTACCTGCGCGGCAGGCGAGCGTGAGACCTCCCCGGAGGCACTGGGCCGGTTGAACGAGCAACTAGCTACCCTGTGCGGTGGTGAGAAGCGCTTACCTGGCTTTGAGCAGCGAGCGAGCACCATCAGGGCGATGGCGGACTACCAGTTCGGGCTCGAAGCGGGCAGTGAGTTGCTGCATCGCGGTGAAAGTGAACGGCTGAAGATCACCGGTAAGTTCCCGGCACATGAGCTGCGCGTCGACGGTAGCGTCCTCGCGCGGCTCGTGCCCGACTACGGCCTGCTCGTGCTCACACTGGCGGGCGCGCGGCGCATTCAGGAGCTCAGTTCCGGCTACACGGTCCGTATCGACGACTTCATCCCGAAGGGGTCGATCCTGGCACCGGGCGTTGTTGACGCGGATGACGCTATACGGGTGAATGACGAGGTGATCTTCGTCGGCCCCAGGGCATGGGGGGTGGGTCGCGCGAAGATGAGCGGCTGGGAGATGGTCGCCTCACGAAAGGGCGCTGCGGTCGAGGTGCGCGAGGTCGAAGCACTCGACCGGGCTTGATTCCTGCGCGTGACGGCCGGGAACGGCGGCATCATCACAAGCTTTAAATGCCGTGATCGCAGACCTTAGAGTAGGGCAATGGCAGAAGAGAAGGAAGTCTCTGAAGTATTCTTGAAGACCCTGGACAGCTTTTACCAGGAAAGTGATGCGATTTTCAAGGAGTTTGATGCTATTCTTGCCCGGTACAAACGGGGCGAGGACATCATGGATGCGTTACGCGAGTTCCGCATCCGCCGGTCGAGTATCTTCTGCTTCATTGATGCGATCTTCCATAAGAAGGTTGAGCTCGCAGATAAGCTGAGGAAAGCGGAAATCGGGAAGGAGAAACGGGCGAAGGTCCGCGAATTTAAGGACCGATTCGCCGATCTGGCGGATGATATCGATCTCTTTGTGCTACAAGAGATCGGCGTGGACCGCTGGTGAGCCGGCGCGCTACGGTTCAGTTCAGGTCACGAGCGCGGTAAAGATCTTCCGTACCTGCTGCTCGGTCGCTTCCGGACTACCTTCGTTCGAGATTATAAAATCGGCATAAGGAAGTTTCGCCTTCAGCGGCAGTTGCAGTGCCACCATCTTCTGCGCCTCTTCTTGTGAGAGACCATCTCGTTCCATCACCCGGCGGATCTGCGTCGCCTCGCTCACGTAGACCACGATGATGGTCTCAAACTCGTCCTGCATGCCCGTTTCGATCAAGAGCGGGACGTCAACCACCACGATCGCCTTCGGATCCGCCGCTGCTAGCTCCTCGATCGCCGCGATTCGATCCTTCATCTTCCGGGTCACTTTGGGCTGGATAATCCGCTCGAGCGCCGTTCGCAGCGCCGCGTCGTTGAAGACGATCTTCCGCAACTTCGGACGGTCCAGCTCCAGATCTTGTTTCAGGATAGCGGTGCCGAACCGGCGCACGATCGCCCACCAGGCATCTGAGCAGGGTATGACCGCCTCGCGGCTCAGCACGTCGCAGTCAATCCCGTACGCGCCGAGCTTCATGAACTGCTGAAGCACGAGCGATTTGCCACTTGCCACGCCGCCAGTGAGGCCTACGATTCGCATAGTTGCTAAAAGTTACTTTTGGCGCTATAAAGCCACCGCTGAAAGCAACGAAGTTGATGAAGAGTTCAATGGTGATCGCCAGGGTGAGATTGCATCGATGATTGGCCCCTCAGTTCGTCCTTGGGTAGCTCTCATCAAAAAATCGCGGTCTGACTCCCCCTCCCCAAGGTTTTCGCATTGTGCTTGTCCGTCTTAACATTCGCATCCGCGACCATACGCGTCTTCAATGGATGCGCACCCACAACGTGATACCCCACGCTCTCCAAGAGATCATAGTCCGAGAAGTATTGTGCCATCTATAATTTACTTAGGCCACCCATCACGATGCTAGTAACTTAGTCAAGAACTAAAACCTCAAAAAAGAATTTATTATTTCAATTCTGCGATAATCTCATCTCTCGATCTACCTGTTATAGTCGCCTTTGTTTTTATAGCCTTATTTAACACCCCGACGCTAACCTCATCCGTCAATGTGACCATTATAATAGTTTTGGGGTCGCAACCGCGGATGAACGTGCATTCCCTACCTTTTGTGGTGGAGTGCCGCCAATCTTCATTTTGGATGAGCTTAATAAGTTTTTGTGCTGATGTTTTACGAGATAATTTTGCCATCTTTATTATCACATTTGATTATACATTCAATATAAGCTATTATCGCATTTTTTATATTTCTCATCGTTTTTTCTTCCGTTTTCCCCTGCGATACGCACCCCGGTAGTGATGGGCATTCCACAAAATAGCAACCTTCTTCCTCTTTTATAACAAGAACTTCGTAACCTAAGATGTGAGGGGTTCTTTTTTCAAGTAATTTTTCGATTTTTAATTCCTCTCCAAATTCGGCATCCAAGAATAGCGGTGTAGATTTACATAATTTTAGTAGAACTGCATGAGGCACATATTTCCAATCATTGACAACATCTGATAGTATATCGAATTCATCATTGGAAAGAGAAGGACAAATAACAGGTGGCTTTTCCATATTGGGTTCAAAAAGGATACCAGGGTAGCCTCCCTGTGTTTCTTTCTCTACCATTAATATCTCTTCTCCCGCTATCACCGTACCCGTGTACTCAATGTCAGGACTCCAGGGGCCATAATAATATTTATAGAATTTGGCATCTGTTAATCTCCTTTTTTCTTGATAGAGTGAATAGAACTCCGATAAATATATTAATGCCGTAAGTTGGACCAGCGGTAAGTACTTCATGGAAAGCGTCAAATAGATAATAATATCCTTAACCTTTTTGGAGAATCTCGGGCGTTCTCCCCAAATCTCCGGGAATGCACCTTTAACGACTTCCATACGTAATAGTTAGAAGGAGGAATGAGTATATAAAAGCATCTATTCTTTCCTGAGCCAATTGCTCCTTGTTTTCGATTGCTTCAACCGAATGGAGCGCTGAGATGCTCTTTTCAAGGTTAGCAGCCCCACTCTCGGGCGGAATGCGAGCCCGTAGGCGAGGGTCTTCGAGCTCTTCTACAAGGTGGACTTGAGCAGCGAGGGACCGGAGCGGGATTGGCGATCATGAAGCCGCCTTATTCCAGATCACTGATCCCTGACTACCGCGTCTCTCAACCCTCTTCCAAGTTTGGATATGACGACGCGCCTTTTAGATAATCCGTCATGCGTGATCTATAATCAAAAGAACAGGTCTATACTTACCTCTCTCCAGATTCGCCCTTGGGAAACGAACCAGCGAAATATACTATACCCCGGTTTAAAGGTCATCCCCTATTGAGGTCCTCCAGGGAGTATTCCACCTCTTCTTGATTATTCCAGAAGTCGAAAGCCCCTGTGCTCAGTGAGAAATCGCTCCATGAATCTCCATCTCTGCCCTTAGACTCCCTCCGCTTTCGCATGAACGTGATGAAATCATAAGCCACTTCTATCAGATCCTCGGGAAGCCGCTCTATCTCTCTAATAAGTTGCTCTTTGGTTCCCATACCCAACCACCTCATTACCCCTTTATTTGACTTCTCGTATGTTTAAGCTTATCTAAGAACTCCACTTGATATCTTCCTCCAGTCCCACAAGGATCGACATGCACTGATTCCATCGGATCCGTCCGTCAATCGTACCCCGCGGCACTGGCAAGCCCGCGTGCCTTAAGTTCTTACTCCAGCCCCTTCTTTAGCTTCGCTTTCACCTTCAGCACTTTGTCGGTCGCCTGATAGATTTTAAGCCCCGACCAATGGACTGCGGATCTTCAGATAGTGCTCGTTTGCTCGTCACGAATCCATAAGCCTCCAGGATCTCCAAGGTCAGTCGTTATCCCGGAGTCTTTTGACTTCAAATCCACCCTTTAGATATGCTATAAACTCCTTCACAAATCTGTAATAATCCTCTCTGTCGATCTCGGTTCTACGGAGAACCTGTGATAGCCTAAATAATATTTGACAAGAGAAGTGCCGCCCTTGAAGACATAGTCATTGACGAAATTTGTCTTTGACAAATCCAGCAGAATGGTGTGGAGCAGAAAATCTTTCTCTACTAAATCAGCTCATCTGTTTAATTCTTTACTGACCTGGTAAATAAACTCCTTCATTTTAGCTTTTCAACTACTTCCCTGACACTCTTCGGGTATTTCTCGGCGTAACTAAGCAATGTATCCCTATTTGATTTCTCCATAAATTCTGAAACATCCAATATTATTTTATTTTCGGGAATGCTCCTATATTTTTTAATGTAAATGAAGTCCAAAATTGTCTTTTCAATGTTCGAGAAAACAAGGTTGTTTTCCTTTTGAGTACCGAAAATAAGAGGTGTTTTGATTTTGATGAACTTGAATTTATGCCCGGCTATTTCAACCTCCTTTGCTCTGAAGAGTGTGTCATTGATGACCGTATCGATAGCGAAATATTCGTGGGTGAGATTGTTTAAGGTCAAGGCGGTATACAGCCCGAAATACCAGTTGGTTATCCCTTTGAGTTTAAGGCCGTTGGCGATGAGGTCGAGATGACCGATGGTAAGGGTGTCAAATTTGATCTCTTCCAGGGACCGGACATAGAAAACGCCCTTGAAGATGCGTATCAGGTATCTTTTTTGATGAGATAATTTATTGTACTCCTGTAATCTTTGTGTAATCCGTTGCTGAGGTCTTTCAATTCCTCAGCGACGACGAATTTTCGCTTCTCTACCAGCAGCCGCTTCATGATGCGGTTTTTCATTTTATATCATACTAGGTCCTTTTCAGGTATATTATAATATAAATTGGATCGTGTCCTTGAGAACGAGCGTGCGGAGCGCGCCCCTAGCTTCCGGCGATCGAAACGTGCTTTCACCTGTAGAAAAAAATAAAAAAAGAGGGAATGAGCCGATTCTGCACTTCCCCCCTCTTCACCACGCGTTTCGCTTACTTCGCTGCTTCCAGAATATCTTCTACCTTCACGGTCTTCCGGCCAGCGTGCTTCGCGAGCGCTACGGCTTTCTTCGCGATTCTAGCGCCTTCAGCCTCAAGCAGCTTCGCCAGCTCTTCCGTGGCATCTTCGCTCACGCGTTCGGCTCCTGCCTTCCGAATAATAGCAGTTATCGGTGCTTTTGGTAATTCAGCCATTTTCTTCACCGTAATTGAGTAACGAGCGTGTATATAAAAGCTTTTCGGTCATTGACGGTACGAGCGCGGCGCAGGCGAGAACGGCGCAGCTGCTAAGCCTGCGATTGGTTTGCAGCCGGATCCTTCTTTTCTTCACAATGCAGCGCGCGCGCCTGATCAGCACGGCAGCGGAAGAAGCGGCGGAGTACGCCCGGGAGCCCCTCACGCGCGCCCGCGAAATTGCGAAGCGTGCAACAGCGGGCCTATGTGGCGCGGGACGGCGTTGCACCATCGGCTAGCTGCGCGGCTTCCCACGCTTGCACAGCCTTCAAGGCAACGCCTTTTGCCCCACCTAAGCTACGTACGTTGGTCAGTAGTAAAGGGGTAAGGTAAAAAAGGTGTTACCTATACTGACCTCGCCAAGCGAAAGCCGAGGCTGATGAGGCGGTCGCTCTGGCTGGCGCTGCGATTCGCTGACCGGCAGCGCCTGGCGATGCTGCGCCAGCTACCACCCCGATTGACCCGAAAGATCCCTCCGAGGCCAGATCCTCCTTCCCATGCGCTGCCATCGGTTGGTGCGCCATTGTAGTTCGCATGGCGGGTGTCCTGCACCCATTCCCAGACATTCCCGTGCATATCATAGAGCCCCCAGGGATTGGGCTTCTTCTCGCCGACCGGATGCGTCTTACCGCTTGAATTATCAAGATACCACGCATACTCGCCGAGTTCCGAGTCCGAATCGCCGAACGAATAGCGTGTGGTGGTGCCCGCGCGGCAGGCGTATTCCCATTCCGCTTCCGAGGGCAGCCGGTACGTATTCGTGCCCATCTTTTCGTTGAGCTTCCTGATGAATTCCTGCACGTCGTCCATGACACCTGCTCGACAGGCAGGTCGTCGCCTGTGAAATAAGACGGATTATAGCCCATAAGCGCACGCCACTGCTGCTGCGTGACCTCAGAGCTGCCCATGTAGAACGCATTTTCTATAGCTACATGATGGACTGGACCTTCATCACTAAATCTACCCGCTTCGTTAGAGGGCGAGCCCATCTCAAATTCGCCTGCCGGGATCAACTCGAATTCCATGCCAGTGGAAGGGGTGAACCCAATTTCTCTATCCTTTCTCGCAAGGTCTGCACGGCGGAGCTGCGATACCTTCCAATCTTCTCTTTCCTTTTTAAGCGGTACGAGCTTCTCCATAGCTCACATCGCCCTTTACGGTTACGGTATAGCGGTGGGTATACTTTTGTTCACATCTTTATAATAGTTGGTACGCATTGGGGGCTGTCACCTTGTTGGGGGGTTGAGATAGCTTCCCGAATTTCACCGCCCAGAACTCATCTTGCATGCCGCACACGCGATGCATCGCGAAGCGTGTGGCAAGGCAAGCGAACCCAGCGCCCGCGCGGAGCCACTGGAAGCCGCGGTGACGCCCTGAATGCCCTCGGCGCGCACTGCATAATCCGCGGCCGTTCGCTGACGGCGCGGGGTGGGTGGACCGATGAAGAGCATACGCGCGTAGAGGATTCCTTTTTTTCTTCACGAGCGGCGCGCACTCCGCCTCGCTTATTTATTTTTGGATTTGTTGATAACAGGTACTAGGAAAAATAGAAAGAAGACAAAGAACACATAATATACCTAAGTTTCAGAGGATAAATAACCATAGACTTTTTAGCAACAAACTTTGCCACTATTTCCAGTAAACGGAGGCATTTGGTTGGGTATTCACATCCGTAGTCAATAACCGATATG
>Ga0136653_10002126_pt1 | contig 10836 bp, 7 predicted proteins | sample LakKivw275mmetaG_FD_94866 | JGI IMG/M metagenome (GOLD analysis project Ga0136653, IMG submission 94866) | Anoxic lake water microbial communities from Lake Kivu, Rwanda to study Microbial Dark Matter (Phase II) - Lake Kivu water 275m metaG... | ecosystem: Environmental > Aquatic > Freshwater >... | reverse complement strand
ATGTAAATGTGCTCGTGGCCGTATTCGAGCCAGCGGCCAGCCAGCCCGGTGACGTAGCCGGCCTTTTTGAGCAGGTGTGCAAAAGTCGTTTCCGATTTGCCGAGGTCGTAGTTGGGGTTGGAGTAGGTCGGAGAACCCCAGCGGCCGGTGAAGTTGAACCAGCCGGTGCGAAAACCGTATCGGCCCGTGAGCAACAACACGCGCGACGGCGAACAAACCGGCGTCGCGTAACAGGTGCGGAACTGCATCCCTTGGCGGGCGAGCGTGTCGAGGTTCGGCGTCTTGTTCGTTTTGTTGCCGTAGCAACCGAGTTCGCCGGCTCCAAGATCGTCAGCGAGAATGACGATGATGTTTGGTCTTGTTGGCTCCGCAGCAGCCATGACAAATGCCATGACGACAGCGAGACAGCAAATGATGGTCTTCATCATTTTGTTGTTCATAGAGTCTAACGCAGCGCCTCAGTTTTCGCCATAGCTACGTGTCTCAAAAACTGACACTCCGGTCTCAGCGGCCAGCGCCGGACAAGTGACCGTATTTCGTCTTGAAGAACTGGTACACATTTTCCGCTTGGGTCGCCTCGAAACCGTCTTTGGCGTTCGCATCGCCGGCCTTTCTGTTTTCCAACGGCGCAACCAAGTCCGTTACTGCCCGAAGTTTTTCGGTGTATTGCTCGACCATGCCGAACTCGCGGCGCGCGAGCGCCGCCTCGCCGCGCCGGTGAAGCATGGCGGTGCGGATCAGATGGTAATAGAAGAACACCATCGCCTCGCCATACGCAAAACGACGGTCATCCTCCATGAGACGCGCCGCTTCGTCTTGGTCGTGGCATTCTAGCAGTGCGGCATCGAGTTCCTTTCGGGCGAGACGCATTTCCTCCACGATCTCGATCACGTCCGGGCCGTCGTCGGTTTCCGGGTGATAACTGTCGTAGCGCAGGTGCTTCAGTGGAAAGATCTCCCGCGAATCAACCGTCAGTTGCCTTCGCAACGAATAGCGGTCCTTGCCTGCATAATGTTTGAAGGGCTTGAAATTCGCCGTCGCTCGTTCCAAGTGACGATAGAACGCCCGCGTATGTTGGGAAGTCGTGGGATAGAACGTGCGAAAATACTCCGTCAGTAAACCCTCCGAGTCCGTTTCGACATTCCACAAGAGCCGGGCAAGCAGATACTGGTTCAGCGTCCACGTGCCCCAGAGGTGCGTGGGCGTGTGCATGTAATTGAAGTGCCGCGTGCCGGTTCGGTAGTACCAAGGGATGTCAGCGGCCATGATCGAAGGGAAAAGCACCGGCAGTCCCTTGAAGCTGCTGACGTTGTAATACTCGCCGATGAACAGCGATCCTTTGTAGTGCCGGTCCGGTTTGGTCGTCCACCCCTCGTAGTGTTCGCGCAAGAATTGGTTGATCTCCGTGCATTTCGGGTCGGCAAGCGTGTGGACGTAGCATCGCTCGATGGGGAAGAACGTGACGGAGAAGCTCTGATAGTCGAAATCGGCCGGCAGCGGGCGCGACGGAGGAGACAACGTTTCGTGATAGGCCAGCGAGGCGAGCAGCACCTTCCGGTGCAGGCGCGCTTCGCGCTGGGCTTGTTGGATCGCCTTTTGGACGGCGTAGCAGACGTCGAACAGCCGGTCGGTATAGTTGCCTTGTCGCGCGCAACATTCGCACTCGCACCATTTCCCATTGTCGAGCATCCAGAAATTGACGATGTCCACATTTCGCCACGCGCCGTCAATCAGACTCTGCACCAGGTTCTTGGCCAGTTCGTTGGTGGCGTCCTGATTGGATGTGCAGTAGTTGTCGCCGGCACCGACAAGCTTAGCGCTCCGTTTGCCCTTGCGCAGTCCGTACCATTCGGGATGAGCTTCAAAATAGGTGAGCTTGCCGTCGCCGTTTACGTCACCCGCATAGTCGCTTCCGCAAGGATACGGGTCTTGCGGTTTGCCTTCGTCGCCGCGAAATCGCGGATGGTTGTAAGGATACTCAGCGTCAGGATTCAGGAAAAGCGATTGGATGCTGTGACCTCCGCGCGCCAGCAACATGCCCAGCTTCTTGTGGAAGTGCACGTCTTTCCCGGTTTCGTCACAGTAGTTCATCCGGTTCCGCGCCATCCAGAAGAAGATGTCTTCGTTGCCGCGATCTCCGAGGCCGATGAATCCGCGCGAAAGAAAAGAAGGATTCTCCGTGACGCGCAACGAGTGCGGCAACTCCGACCGTTTCACCGGGCGCACCGTCCCGTGCTCGCCCAACCCATAAAAGCGCATCCCAATCTGTTCCAGAAACGCATACACACCGTAGAGAGTGCCGACTCGGTCTTTCCCTTCGATGACGGTGACGATCCTCCCACCTTCGCGCTCGGCGTAGATGCGGAACGATTGTTCTGTTGTGAGTTCTGCGGCTTTGGGCAGGGTGCGCGAGGCGATTAACGGATTGGAGTTGCGGCTGCCGATGAGTATCACATCGCCCGACACAGGAAGTGCGTCGAGGCTTTGAATGTGTATATCATTCTTCGAGAAAAGCGTGCAGGCGGGAAATAGTTCTGCGAGTTCCATCGCGGCGAAACACTCCGTACAAGCGCGGTCGTCGGCAAGATCAGCATCCCACCAATTGACTTTCTCCTCACCGACGGCGGCTTCTTCCGCGCGGGCAAAGCAACCCTTGTTGACGATGATCGTAACAGGGCCGGCGGCAGCGGCTCTTTCTCCAGAGATCGCCAACGTGCACAGAAGATACGCTGCCAAGCATCCGCGCGTCAGGAATTGTGGGTTGAAGTTGTCGTGGAATTTCCCGGCAGTCATCATGACGAATCTCCTTTCGTGGTTGGCCGTTGCTTCTTCGCGTTCCTCACTCTCTTACGGGACGCGGCACACCGAGACAGATGCGGAAACCGTCGCGGGAGTCGGAGTAGCTGGGGCCGCGGAGGCCGAGGCGGACGGCGCAGCGCGCGTTGCCGGGCACGTCAAAGTAATTGCCGCCCCGGCAGACCGGATGCGGGTCCTTGGCGACGAAATACACTTCCTCGTGAGCCCCTTGCGGGTCGAAGTGGTCGAGCACAATCTCCCACACCCCGCCACACATGTCGGCAAGGCCAAAACCGTTACGGCCCTTTTCGCCGTAATGGTTCACTGGCGACACAAACGCGAACCCGTCGCTCCACGGCGCCTTCGCCAGCGGCCAAGCTTTTTTCCGGCCCGGCAGAAAATCCATTGCGGAGATGTTCAGCCGGCCTTCGCCCTCCTCAAACTCGTCGCCCCACCAGAAGAACGCGCGCGGCCGGCCGCCGCGGCAGCCATACTCCCACTCCGCTTCCGTCGGCAGCCGGTATTCCAAACCTGCGGGCAACCGTCCGGCCTCGCGCTCCCGCTTCGTCAACCACTGGCAGAATGCCCGTCCGTCGTTCCAACTCACGCACACGACCGGAAAGACACCGCGGTTCGGGAACGCCCAATTCGGGTCGCGCCAGCTCTTGCCCGGCATCGCCTTCCACGGTTGCGCTATTTTCGTCGTGAAGTGATAGCCGTCCCATGACGGATCGAAACATTGCGTCCATCCGCCGGGCTTTTCGGCGTCGGTGACGTAGCCGCTCTCCTCCACAAACCGACGGAATTGTCCGACGCTGACTTCTGTGCGCCCCATCCAAAAACCGTTCTTGACTCGCGTCAATCGCGGATCGCCCTCCGGCTTTTCGCGCGTCGTTCCCGGCGCGGCGCCGCCTTCGATGCCGGTAGCCCAAGCGCGCTCCTCCGGTGTGCTGCCCATCATGAACTCGCCGGCCGGGATGTAAACCAGTTCCAGCGTCACACCGCCTCCCAGATCAACCTTCTTGGTCGCGCCCTGCGTCGGCTCGTCAGCCGCCACGGCCAATGCCGTGACGACACAGGCGAGACAAACGTGCCATTGCCGGCTCATGATTACTGTGGGACTCCCTTGGCAGCGCGATAAAGTTGCACGGCGTCGGTGGCGTTGAGGGCGCGGTCGAACAACGCAAACTCAGCGATCTGGCCCTCCAGCGGCGCGAAGTTGTCGCAACGCGCTCCGACAAAAAACGTGTTCGCGCCTGCTGTCGTCACGTCGGCTTCGCCGTCGAATGCCGGTGCGCCGTTGAGGAACGCCGTCACGCGTCGGTCTGCGCGGACCAACACGACATGGTTCCATGTGCGGGGCGCGATTATCTCCCGGCTTTTGAGAAGCTGGCCGCGTTTGTTGCCGTTGAAGAAGATCAGCCGGCCGGAATTTTGCCCGTGCGTGCCGCCGATGCCGAGGTGGTCGCCGGGCGCGGCGTGATCGCCAGCAGGGCCACGTGAGAACAGATAGGCCGTCACGGGACGAGCGTCGTTCGGCAGGGTGTTTCGGAACCAGAAGGCCACGCTGTATTGTTCGCCGAGTTGGTCGGTGCGCGCGCTGGTGTCAGTCGTGACGAGTGGCAGGTGAACACGCGGTTTCAACGCCCGAACCGCGCCGGCGTAATCGCCGGCGAATTGCGGCGATGGGACGCGCGATGCGGTACGTGTGCCCTCAATCCCCGACACTCTCCAATGCGTCGCGATCTCCGCAGGAGTCAACGCGCGGTCGTAGATGGCTACTTCGTCGAGCTTTCCTTCAAAGCCAACTGCCAGCGTGATCTTCTTCGGCCCGGCAGGCAGTGTGCCGGTGATGGCATCAGGCGCAAGGGTGCCGTCCAGATAGACTGTGACTTGTTCGCCGTCGCGGACCAGCACAAGATGTTTCCATGTTTTCGGTGGAGCCGATTTGATCGAAATCGGCTGGCTATCGATCTCGAGCAGGTGACCCGTTCCCGGCATACCGTCCCAGAACCAGAGTTCGATAGTGTAGGTGTTCTTCAGTCCGTTGAGGGTGGCGTTCAACTTATGGCTGGCAAAATGCGGGCAACGATTGATCGTGATCTCGCCGGCAAACTTCGGCCCGTCGAGCCAGCGCGCCACGCCAAGTTCATACGCCGCGTTGCGTGCCGCGCCCGTGGCGTCGCGCGCGACGGGGCCGCTCGACTCATCGAGCCGCCAATACGCGAACGGTTTCGAGGCCAGCACGATTTCCGCGTAGGCGCCGTGCAAAGCGGCAACCCTGTGTCGGCTCTTGCCGCTGACGTCTTCGAGCAGATTGAGCAATCCGTCCACGATCTTCGGCTCTGCGCTCACTTCCAACCCAGCGGTGCGGCACGGCCATGTGTTGTAGCCGCCGAGCGGATACAACTCCGGCGGTGGGATATAACCTTCCTCGGCGTTGGCCAGTTCGATGTTCATCGTCGGTTGCAACGGGCTTTGCGCTTTGATCTTGAGGCCGCTGATGGCGAACACTTCGCACGGCCAGATGGCGATGCCAAAATCACCGACGCGCACCACTTGCAACTTCACGTTGCGGACTGGGTTCTCCTTCAGCCAGAGTTGTTCGCGCGCATAAACTTCCTCGCGGGATTTCGGCTGGCGGTCGCCCATCTTCTCCATGAGGTCACGCGCCCACGCGAGTCGTTTCGTATCCGGTTGTCGAGTGGCGAGACGCAGCGTCTTCTCGCGCATCGCCAACGGAACCCAGTCTTGGAACACGATGGTCTTGTAAGCGTTGGCTGCGATCTGCGCCAACTCGCCGGCGTAAGTGTCCATTGTAATGTTGGGCTTTGGCTGGCTGTAGTCCATCCAGTGTTGGTCGCCGCTGGTGCCTTGCGACATGATGCCCACGAAATCGTTTCCTGCGCCGATGAGCGGCCCGATCTTCTCGGCAAACAATCCGTAGTAATCCGCAGAGATCGCCGGGGCGCCGAAGTAATGCATCGAATAGTTTGCCAGCACCGCGACGGAACGGCCATCGGGCGATTGCACAGCCAACAACGTCAACGCCGGATCGGACGGTCCTGCCGGGCCGATAGCGTCGGGGTTCTGGTAGCCGGGATGCATGTTGGCGCGAACGGTGAGTTGGCCGAACGGATCGTTCAGCATTTTGTCGGGCCGGCGAATCCAGACGCGTGTGTGTGTGTGGTTCGGCGCCTGCGCGACCGCCCAACCGACGCGCGCCGGGGCGAGATTATCCACCGCGCGTTTCAAGCCTTCGACAATCCGCGGCAACGCGAACGCCGGGTAATTCAGATCGGCCGGCGTGCCGAGCGCCTGCATCAACGACGGCGCGCTGTGCGTGTGCACCGCGGAGAGCATGATTCGCTCCGCCGGGATGCCGGTGAGTTTCTGCGCACGCGCTTTCACCGCGTCGGCGAACTCGACGGGGATCACGCAGGTGTCGAGCACGCCGAGCGCAACGCGCGTCCGCCCGTCGTCGAGCACGAGCCAGCGGACATGCAACGGACTGTGAACCTGGTCGGCGGTCTTTGCGAGGAACCCGCCGTTGACGATGACGGGGAAGTTGGTCGGCGTGACATCCATCGCAAAGGCACCGGCGCGGAAGGTCTTGGCGTGCGAAGTGGCGGTGGTCAGCAACAAGACCGCTACGAGAATCGTCTTCATGATGCGGCAGTCTAGCGTAACCCCGCCGTTTCCGCCATAGCCGCGTGTCACAAAAACTGACACTCCGGTCTCAGCCGTCCGCTACAGGAGCCTTGGACGCTGGTACTCCCTTCAAGGGCATCCGGACCCTCATGCCACATCAATGTCATAGCTATGACATTGATGTGGCAAATGGGAAATGGGTTTGTCCGGAAAGGAATTGCGACGATAGAGCGGCGCGGCTACCGCGGGGGCGATTGCGTAACGACGACCGTTATGCGAAAATTGCAGTCGGTTCGAGCATGGTCACCGCCATTCATTTTGAAACCATCACGCCGCCGGGCGGGTTGTCGTTCCGACTGCACCGCTGGCGCGACAACCTCCGCGAGGTCGAGCAGTTCACCGCCGATGGCCGCGTGGTGCCGTTTCAAGGCGCCGGCGACCACTGGCATCTGCACCGCGAGATGGAACTGACGTTCATCGCGCGCGGCCACGGACTGCGGTTGGTGGGCGACCACATCGCGCCGTTCCACGGGCCGGACTTGGAATTGCTGGGGCCGCACCTGCCGCACTGCATTCAAGGGCTGAGTCATTCGACCGGGATTTGCGTGCAGTTTCACTGGCCGCTGGAACATCCGCTGCGCGCGCTGCCGGAGTTTGCGTCGCTGGCCCCGTTGTGGGAGCGCGCCCGACGTGGCTTGTTGTTTGGAGCAGCGACACGACGAAAAATCGCTGCCCGGTTGTTGACGATGACGGAAATGTCGGTGGCCGGGCGGTTGGGAATGCTCCTGCAAATACTGGCCGACTTGGCGGCGGTTCCTGCCGGGCAGATTACCGAGTTGTCGAGCGTCTCCTTCAGCGTGCAGGAGGGCGAACGGTATCAAGCGGGCATCGAGCGTGTCATTCGCCGTGTGCTGGAGAGATACGCAGAGCCGCTCTCCTTGCACGAGGCGTTGGAGTTGGCCGGGATGAGCAGGGCGAGTTTCGAGCGACAATTCCCGCGCTACACGGGCACGACGTTCACGGAGTTTCTCAGTCGCGTCCGTCTCGATCACGCGCGGCGGCAGTTGCTGGGCAGCCGCGAGAACATCAGCGCCATCGCCTACGCGACCGGTTTCAACAATCTCTCACACTTCAATCGCCTCTACCGCCGCATGTATGGCCGCTCCCCCAGCGCTGACCGCTCTTATTCGAGGATGTAGCCCTCTTCGCCGTGGTCCACCACGTCGAGGCCTTGCGTCTCTTCTTCCAGCGATGGACGCAGGCCGACGATGAACTTCACGATGTGCGCGATCACCACCGTGCCGACCAACGCCATCACGAGCGTGATGCCCATCGCGGCGAGCTGATGGAGCCAGAGTGTGTGGCCGACAACATCCTTCAAATTCGTTGCGAGGTTCGCGTTGGCCGCGTGCGTGGCGAGGAATCCAGTCAACAGCGCGCCGAGTGTGCCGCCGACGGCGTGGACACCGAATGTGTCGAGCGCGTCGTCGTAGCCGAGCATCGCTTTCAGTTTCACGCAGGCGAGGAACGGGATGAAGCCCGCCAGCACACCGATGATGACCGCGCCAGTGGCGCTGATGAAACCGCAGGCCGGCGTGACCACGACCAGACCCGCCACGACGCCGGAACAGAAGCCGAGCACGCTTGGCTTGCCGCGGATCATCCACTCGGCGGCCGCCCACGTCGTCGAGGCGATGGCCGCCGCGAGTGTAGTGGTCAGGAAGGCGTTGCCCGCAATGCCGTCCGCGCCCACAGCGCTGCCGGCATTGAAACCGTACCAGCCGACCCACAACATCCCGGTGCCAACCATGCAGAGCACCATCGAGTGCGGCGCCATGATGACCTTGCCGAAGCCGAGCCGCTTGCCGAGGATCAAACACAGAATCAACGCCGACCAGCCGCTCGACATGTGAACCACCGTGCCGCCCGCGAAATCAATCGCCTTGATCTTCGCGGCGGCGTTCCAGACACCGTTCATCAGGCCGTCAATGCCCCAGACCATGTGCGCCAGCGGAAAATAAATCACGAACATCCAGAGCGCCACGAACAGCAGCACCGCGGCGTATTTCATCCGCTCCGCGATTGCGCCGACAATCAACGCCGGCGTGATGATCGCGAACATCATCTGGTACATCGCGAACACGTTGTGCGAGACCCACCCGGCGTAGTCGGTGTTCGGATTGCCGTCCACGCCGCGCAGGAACGCGAACTTCAACCCGCCAAGAATCGAGCCGCCCGGCGCGAACACGAGGCTGTAGCCGACGGCCCACCACAAAATCGTCACCAAACCTGCGATGCCGAGACATTGCGCGAGCACCGACAGCACATTCTTCCGGCGCACCAGTCCGCCGTAGAACAACGCGAGGCCCGGCAGTGTCATGAACAGCACCAGCGCCGACGACGTCATCATCCAGCCGTTGTGCCCCGGACCGGGGCCGGCGATCTTCGAGGCCACGTTGGCGGTGCGGCTGCCGTTGTTGACATACGCTTCGAGGTCGGCGAGCCGTTGCTCGACGGTCGGCTCCGCGGCTGACGCGACGACCGTTGCGCACAACAGAATCAACAAAAGATATTTCCAGTTCATGCCGTGCTGCACTTGCACCGGGTGTGCCAGCGCCGTGGCAGGTTTGGGCAAGCAGAGCCGGCGCAAGCACTTCCGCGCGACCGGAACAAAACCGGAACACGACGCCGGTGCAGTCAACTAACCAGCGTGGTCAAATCCCGACACCGTTAACCTCGACCAACTTGCTATGCCCGTAGAAATCGCGAGGTCATCGGCTGCCTTTCTTGTTGTTACAGCCCGTGCATCGCAGTGCAGCATTCTCGACGGTCAATGGATACCAGTATTTCGCAGGAAGCATGTGATCGGTAGCCCGCGTTCTGCTGGCTTTGAACTCCAACGCTTGTTACGCGTCGGTCTCGAAGGCGCCGGATGGCCAACAAGGCTTGCAGGCCGTCGTGTGCCAACGGCCAGACGTAGTGTTCCTCGATCTCGGTTTGCCCGACAGGGACGGCGTGGAGGTGTTGAAACGGCTGCGCGAGGACGAACACGATAAAGTCCGCGCGCGCGACGCCGGCGCGGACAGTGACGGTGAAAGGCGATGAAGTCCGGCTGACGGCGACGGAATACTCGCTGTTGCACGAACTCGTGCGTCACGCCGGCAAAGTGGTGACGCACACGCAACTCTTGCGTGCCGTCTGGGGACCGCAGGCCGAGACGCAGTCGCAATATCTTCGCGTGTGCATCACGCACCTGCGTCAGAAGCCGGCACCGGCAGGCCGGTTGATCCGCAACGAACCGGGCGTCGGCTACCGTCTGTTGCTGGAGGATTGACCGGACGGAGTCGCTCAGAAGGTGAGGGTGAGGCCAATATTACCGATGGTTTCGTTGCCTTGGCCGATGTCGCGCAAGGAATTGAGCGCGACCGAAAACTGCACGCCGGCATGAACGGAAAGATGCTTGTTGAGTTGCAGGTTGGCGGTGAGGCCAAGTAGCAAATCGTTGAAATCCGCGTTGGATTGTGCGGCGCGGGAGTTGTAGCCGAAGTCAATTCCCAGCGCGGCGCTCGGCGTGATCGTGAACGACTTGGTGAGGTTGAACGGGTGACTGATGCTGGCGGTGCCGTAGCCGGTGCGGAATTTGTCCACATCCCAGTTGATGGTCAGTTTCGGGTTCAGCAACGGGAAATCGTAGGCAAGCACGCCGTACAAGTCCCACGTGTCGGCGCCCGATTTGGCATCGTACACGTACCACAACGCCCCGGCGGTGGCGGTGAATTTGCCGAGGGTCTTGCTGTAGTCGAGCGACAGATCATTCTCGACGTACCACGGGTGGTCGGGTTGTTTGTAGTAGCTGTAGTAACCGATGTAGGTGAACGTCACGCCCTTGTAACCGGCGATCAAATGCGGCTCGTACAAAGGCTGGTTCTTGGAGACATCCACGCCCCGGAAGATGTACTCGGTGAAATAATCGAAACCTGTTTCGAATTTCCAATCATCAGCCCGGACGCCGGTGCCGAGCAGCACGATGCAATTCACCAACACAGCCAGATACTTCATGATTTCTCCTTTCACGTTGAGTGCCTGGCATCCTCGCAACCCACATGCCATGCGCCACAGCGCCTGCTGCAACTGCGTGTTCCTCAAGGAGATCAAAAAATGGCAATTCAGCGAGGACTGTTGTTGCCTGACCGCAATGCGCAATTCGGCGCAGGCGCTAGATGGCTTCGACGAAAATGACTTGAACGGAGGTGTTGTCGGTGGTGTTGCGCTGCTCGGCGAGCGTAACCAGCTTGCGACAGGCAGTCGCCGGATCGAGTTTGTCAACAATCCGCGCGATTTCCAAATCGGAGACGTACCCGTGCAGGCCGTCGCTGCACAGCACGACTT
>Ga0136653_10002124_pt1 | contig 10842 bp, 7 predicted proteins | sample LakKivw275mmetaG_FD_94866 | JGI IMG/M metagenome (GOLD analysis project Ga0136653, IMG submission 94866) | Anoxic lake water microbial communities from Lake Kivu, Rwanda to study Microbial Dark Matter (Phase II) - Lake Kivu water 275m metaG... | ecosystem: Environmental > Aquatic > Freshwater >... | reverse complement strand
TTTTTCCTCTTGACAAGCGTTTGGTGTTGTATTACTTATTTTTTGTTGGTGCCCTAATGGGCCGGGTCAAGCCCGGCCGGGCGTTGAGAAGCAGCACGAAATGACCCGTTCGCCTCAGCCTCCCGTTACAAAGCCCGTTTGCGTTAACGTTAACATAGATATCCCCACCATTCCATCGGCAAGGAGAGGACGATGAGGAAAGACAGATGGTTTGTGATGGTGTTGCTGGGTTTGCTCATGGCCGCGGGGCTGAACGCCCAGGTCACGCGGCTCAGCGGCACGATCAACGGCGTCGTCGCGGACGACGCGGGAGCCGTCCTGCCCGGCGTGAAGGTGACGGCGAAGAGCCCGGCCCTGATGGGCGAGACGTCGGCGATCACGGACGAAGCCGGCTTCTGCCGCCTCCTGAACCTGCCTCCGGGGATCTACACGGTCACCGCCGAGCTGCCGGGCTACAAGACGGCGAAACGCACCGACATCAGGGTGGAGACTGGCAAGACCTACACGGTCAGGCTGACCACGCAAATGAGCGAGCTGACGGAAGAGATCACCGTCACCGGCACTCCGCCCGTGGTCGACATCCAGTCCAGCAAGATCACCACGGTCGTCTCCAACGAGCTGCTGAAGAACCTTCCCCTCAGCCGCGACATCACCCGGATGGCCGCCTTCATCCCCGGCACGGTCGACAACATCCTCGGCCCCTATAGCGGCCAGGTCCACGGCGGCAACACCGGCGCGACCGCCTATGAGATCGACGGCGTCAACGGCGAGAGCGCCACCACCGGCGGCATGCAGAACGCCCCGCAGTTCGACAGCGTGGAGGAGATCGAGATCTCCACCGGCGGCCTGCCGGCCCAGGTGGGCGCCACCGGCGGCTCATTCGTCTCCGTCATCACCAAGTCGGGCGGCAACCAGTTCCATGGCCAGGCCCAGTTCTATTACACGGCCAAGGGTCTCAACGAGGTGCTCTTCACCGACGACGAGCTCGGCGCATTCGGCATCGGCAAGCCGACCTTCGCCAAGTACGACTGGTCCGGCTCGGGCTCCCTGGGCGGCCCGATCGTCAAGGACCGGCTCTGGTTCTACGGCACGCTCGAATACGCCAAGAACGAGTACGCGCTGAGCTTCCTGCCCTTCACGATCGGCGGCGTCAGCTACGAAGGCTACACCAATCCCTCCAAGACCCTGAAACCGTTCTTCAAGCTGACCGGCCAGATCAACAAGAAAATGCGCGCCTTCATCATGTACAACCGGTCCACCACCACGAACCTCGCCAACACCGGGCGCAACATCGCCTACGACGCGACCCTGGACAGCGACTACACGCTGCAAGCGGGTTCCGCCGAACTGAACTGAACCCTGAGCGCCAACTCCTACGTCAACATCCGCGGCGGCTTCACCGGCAGCTATCGGGCGACCGTGGCCCACAGTGACGCCCGGGACAACGTCTCCAATATCGACAACTACAACGGCCGCCAGTGGGGCAACGTCCCCGGCGACGAGCAGTACACCACCCGCAAGAACCCGTTCACCGCGTCGGTCCGCCTGACCCAGTTCCTGGACAACGTGCTGGGCGGAAACCACGAGATCGGCGGCGGCCTCGAGTACCTCTACCAGTTCGACCGCCTCCCGGTCACCCGCGGCAACGCGCAGATCCACTATTGGTACAACGGGAACCCCTACGGCAACGTGGCCCAGGGCCTGGACCGCGGCGTCTACGGCGACGGCACCATCCGCTTCGGCGTCCTGCCCTACAACAAAGGCGACGCCGACAAGGAGCTCCAAGGCTACCGGGTAAGCGGTTACCTCCAGGACGCCTGGACCATCAAGAACCGCCTGACCGTCAACCTCGGCGCCCGCTTCGACTGGTACTGGGGCGGTTTCGGCGGCGGCGGTTCCACGGGGCTCGACTCAGACACCTTGGCCTACCAGATCGGCGAGGGGCTGAGATCGGGGCTCGGCCGCAACCCCTATGCGGCGTTCAGCGTCGAGCCCATCAAGAAGGCCATGGACTTCAAGACCATCTCGCCGCGCATCGGCCTCACCTATGACCTCTTCGGGAACGGCAAAACCGCCGTCAAGGCCTCCTTCGGCCGCTATTACGAGGCCATGCCGGTCATGTGGTTCCACCGCGTCCAGTCCGACATCCAGGCCTACTACAATTTCTATTGGTGGGATGACAACGGCGACCAGATCGCCAACAGCGGCGACACCTTCAAGCCGACCAACCTCTACCAGTTCACCCCCCAGGACCCGGAGATCCTGAAGTACGGCGTCGCCGGCAAGGACGCCGGGAAATTCGAGCTGAAGGCCCCCTACAACGACGAGTTCATCCTCTCGGCCTCCCACGAAGTGGTCAGGAACCTCTCGGCCAAGGTGCAATACGTCCATCACCGGACCTATCGGGACCATTCCATGGGCAATTACAGCATCTCGAACGATCAGGCCCTGTGCACGGAAGCCGACGCCCCCGGCCTGTGGGTCGCCAAAAATATCACCATCCCCGCTTACCAGGACTACCCGGCCCACAGCGCGACCGTCTATTTCGCCAGAAACGGGTCGTTCTGGGACAGCGTGATGTGGCGGCAGTTCACCAGCCCCTATTCCAAGCGCAGGTACAACGGCATCGAGCTCTCCGTGGACAAGCGCTACGCCAACGGCTGGGCCCTGGGCGGATCGATCACCGTCTCCCGCACCAGGAGCACCGAAGACACCGAATGGGGCGAGCTGACCCCCAACAACGTCAACCTCTTCGACCTCTCCCCGCTCGACATTCCGGTGGTCGCCTCGGTCTACGGCTCGTTCAAGCTGCCGCTCGGCCTGGTCAGCTCCTTCATCTTCCGCCACGAAGAGGGTCGGCCCGTGGACAACTCGATCTGGGTCTATGCCGGCGACGCGTGGGTCGCCGCCAACGACATCAACCCGGATTACGCCTGGGCCTACTGCCGGATCGATCCGCTGGGCACCCGCCGCGGACCTTCTTACGACAACATCGACCTGCGGCTGGAGAAGGAGTTCAAGTTCAAGTTCGGTACCTTCTCCGTCTTCGCGGACGTTTTCAATCTACTGGGCCGCAGAGAGCTCGAATACGGGTACATCCCCGGCGACTGGTTCGATTCCGGCACCGGCGAATACAATACCCGCTGGGACTACGGCTTGGTGACCGGGATCCTGTCCGGCACGGGCATCCGGACGATCAAGCTGTCGGGCCGGATGTCCTTCTGATTCAGCCTCGCGAGAAGGGGAGGGGCCGCTCCCTCCCCTTCTTTTTTGCGTACCGAGGGCCCATCATGGGAGCGACGTATTCTGGAGATGGAAATGGATATGAAGCACCCCGCACTTAGGAAGAGCCTCATTGCCGTCGGCGCGGGGATCGCCGCGGCCCTGGGGCTGTTCTTGGCGTCCGGCTTGGGCGCCCAGGACAACCTGGGCCACGGCAGGGTCTCCGGACAGGTCGTCGACGCGAAAAAACAGCCGCTGGCAGGGGTCCAGATCGTCGCCCAGAGCCTGACCACGCTGACCACTCAGCTCAACACCCAAACGGACAAGAAGGGCTATTTCGTCGTCGGCGGGATGGGAACAGGCACGTGGCGATTTACCGCCAGCAAAAGCGGATACCGGGCTGCGGTCCTGGACGTCGACGTGCGCCAGCTCCGGTCGAATCCGCCGGTCCTCCTGGCCCTCGAGGAGATCGGCGCGGCGGTTCTCGAGGACGGAACGGCCAAGGACCCCGGGGCCGCGCTGGCCCGGGCGAACCAGCTGCTCGTGGAGGAGAAGTACGAGGAGGCGCGGACGCTGCTGGAACGATACCTGAGCGACCATCCCGACGCCTACCAGGTCCGGCTGCAGATCGGCATGTGCTGGCTCAAGCAGGGGGCGGCGGACAAGGCGGAAACGGAGCTGAGACTCCTGCTCGACAATGTCCTGCAGAAGTCAGGTTCTTACGATAAGGATCCGGCTCTCTCGGAAGCGGCGTTGGCCGGGCTGGGCGAAGCGGCGGTCGTCCGGGGCGACCTCGAGACCGGGATGAAGCACTTCAGCCAGGCCCTGGAGATCTCCCCGACCAATGAGCTCCTGGCCTACAACGTGGGCGAGATCCTCTTCTCCAACCAGAAGATCGATGAGGCCATCCAGTACTACCTGCTGGCCGTCCGGCTCAAGAAGGATTGGCCCAAGCCCTATCACAAGCTGGGCTTGGCCTACCTGAATAAAGGCGATTTCCCCAAGGCCTTGGAGTACCTGCGGCTATTCGTCGGCCTGGACCCCCAGAGCCCGGCGGCCAATGAGGCCCGCAAGATCATCGACGCCATCGAAAAGAAATAGCGCAAGCAAGGTCTGCCCAAGGCTCTTGAGGAGCCCCGCTCAGAGGATTTTTAAATTGAAGGCGATCTGCTCCCTGGCTTGTTCAGGGATGGCTGGACCGTAATCTTTCAGGGCACGCCTTCCATCGTCCCTCCCAGGGGTGACATTATCTTCCTTCCGGGCTCTGGGGTTGTCAACATTATGTCAATATGTCGCGAAAATCGCTGGTCGCGGAAGGCGAAGGCTCACACCGCCTTGCCGGACGGAGACGATCTTCTCGGCACCGGGTCGGGGGTTCGAGTCCCTTCGGGCGTGCTCCCCGTTATCGCCGCGGGATCGAACGCAGCAGCCCATGATCTCTGGGAACCTCCCATTGACGGGTCCCCCGTTTATTGTTAACCTTGGCCCAACCAGGCAAGGGATGGGAATGACGTCCATCGGTGATTCCATCGCCCATTACCGGATCCTCGAGAAGATCGGGGAAGGGGGGATGGGCGTTGTCTACAAGGCCGAAGACACCAGGCTCAAGCGGACGGTCGCGCTCAAGTTCTTGCCGCCCGAGTTGACGAGGGATTCCCCGGCCAAGTCGCGTTTGATCCAGGAAGCCCAAGCCGCGGCGGCCCTGGACCACCCCAACATCTGTCCCGTCTATGAGATCGGCGAAGCCGAAGGCACGATGTTCATCGCCATGCCCTGCGTCAGAGGCCGGAGCCTCAAGGAGGCGATCGCCGCGGGCCCGCTTTCCGTGGACGACGCCTTGGACATCGCTCAGCAAGTCGCCGAGGGCCTTCGGGAAGCGCACGAGAAGGGCATCATCCACCGGGACATCAAGCCGGCGAATATCATGCTGGCCGAAAAGGGCCAGGCCAAGATCATGGATTTCGGCCTGGCCAAGCATGCGGGGACCGCTGACGTGACTCGGACGCTGGCCGTCACGGGAACGCCGGCCTACATGTCTCCCGAGCAGGCGAGAGGCGAAGGCGTCGACCGGCGCACGGACATCTGGTCGTTCGGGGCGACACTCTATGAGATGCTGACAGGGCAGAGGCCTTTCGGCCGGAAAAACGATCAGGCCCTGATCCATTCGATCCTGAACGAGATCCCCGAGCCCCCGTCCCGCGCGCGGCCGGAGCTCCCCGCTCAACTGGATCTGATCGTCCAGAAGGCCCTGGAGAAGGACAAGACCCGTCGCTATCAGGACATGGCGGTGCTGCTCGAGGACCTCGAGGCGGTCCGGGCCTCCGCGTCGGTCGCGCCGAAACCCGGGAAATCGATCATCGTCCTGCCGTTCGAGGACATCAGCCCGGGCAAGGACAACGAATATTTCAGCGACGGCCTGACCGAGGAGATCATCACCGATCTTTCCCATGTCCACGACCTTCTCGTCATCTCGCGCAGCTCGGCCATGACGTTCAAAGGGACGAAGAAGAAGATCCCGGAGATCGCCCGGGAGGTCAACGCCCGCTACGTTCTGGAAGGCAGCGTCAGGAAGGCGAAGGACAGCCTCCGTATCACGGCCCAGCTGATCGACGGCGCCAACGACGCCCATATCTGGGCCGAGAAATACACGGGCTCGCTGGATGATGTGTTCGACATCCAGGAGAAGGTCTCCCGCTCCATCGTCGAGGCCCTCGAGGTCGTGCTCACCTCCGAGGAGTCGGCGAGAATGTCGGAGAGGCCCATCGAGAACGTTGCGGCCTACGAATCCTTTCTCAAGGCGAAACACGATATCTGGTCGTTCACGAAGGAGGGGACCGAGCGCGCCATCCGGCACCTCCGTAGCGCCTTGGACATCCTCGGAGAGAACGCCGCCCTCTATGCGGGCCTCGGGATGGCCCATTTTCAACTCGTGAACATGGGGTTGGAGCAGGAAGAGCATCTCGAGAGGGCCAGGGACTATGTTAGGAAGGCCTTCGCGCTGGACCCCGGTTCTCCCCAGGCCCATGCCGCCAGGGGGTATATCTCGAACTTGGATGGGGATACGCGCCTGGCCATATCCCACCTCAAAGAAGCGGCTTCGCGGAGTCCTTCGGACCCCGATACGTGGATATGGCTGAGCTTTTTCTGCCTGCTCATGGGCAAAAGCGCCGCCGCCGCGCGGTATTTCGAGAGGGGGTTGCGGGTCGATCCGATCAATCCTCTCTGGCGTTGGTCGGGCGGCATCCTCCCGTTCTTTGAAGGCCGGTTCGACCTCGCCGCGGAGCAGTTGAGGCATGGCTATGAAATGACGCCTGACGCCCCGATGTTCCGGTTCTGGTATGCCCTGAGCTTAGCCTGCGCCAGGAGGTTCGAGGAAAGCCGGTCGGTCCTTGAAACCGGCCCCGGACCGTCTCCTTCCGATGATGCCTTCACGAAATTGAGCGGACTGTTAAGAGCGGCTTTGAGGGGTGATGAGGACGTCTTTTCGCAATGGCTGACTCCCGATTCGATCGACACATTCCGAAGGGACTCGCAGTGCGCTTATCACCTGGCGTCTTTCTACGCTTTCTTGAACAAGCGGGAGGACTCGCTCGGCTGGCTCGAGACGGCGATCGAACGCGGCATCCGCCCGTATCCCCTGATGGCGGCCGATCCGTTCCTGGACAATATCCGGCAAGAACCCCGCTTCGTGAAGCTCATGGAGCGGGTGAAGCGGGACTGGGAGGATTTCGAGGTCTAAGAAAGGCGGGCGAATGAAAGGGCGTCTTTGGACAATCCCGCCCCCTTTTCCCCTCCGGGCCCCCGAGGTGGCTCTCCGGTGATCTCCAAGGAAAGGCTCTACGCGGTCATGGCCGGCCAGCCATGCGACCGGACGGCGGTCACCCCGATCTTCATGTCCTCGGCCGCGCACGACATTGGCCGCACCTACCGGGATCTTGTGCTGCCTCTCGAGACCCGGTTCGTCGCCGCGATCCATGACGCCGGCGCGGCGGCTCGCGAGGGCTTGCGCAAGGGAGGCTCGCGGTTCATCCTGATGCCGGGCTGCGAGGTGCCTCCTGGGACTCCCGAAGCGAATATCCGGGCTTTCTGCCTGATGACGGGTAGTTGACTTCCCCGAACGCACGGCTAGCGTCTCCGCGAGCGAAGGGAGCGAGGCCGGCAGGACGGAGTTGAATGAGGGGGAGCAGCCCGGCCCCGGCTATTCGTACTTGGCCAGCAGGGCCTCGAACGCCGGGTCCCCCTGGAGCGAACGCCAGCGCGGATCCATCCTCAGCCAGGGGACGCTGACCCAGCTCGGATAAGAAAGAAGGGTCTCGAGCTGTTTGACCGACTTCCCGGCGTCGCCGTTCAATTCATGGATGAACGCGAGGTCGAGGACATACGGGATCCAGTATACCGCGTCCTTCGAGCGAGGCAGCAATTCGACGCCGCACTCCCCCTCGCGGACGGCGTCCTCCTTCCGGCCGAGACCGGCATAGGCGACGCCGAGCGGATGTGAGGCTCGCGTCCCTCCCGGCGCGCTCCCTGCTCCCCGGGAGACCGGCTATTCGCTGTTTCTCAATGTGCGGAATTCGATGTGGGAGGGGTACTTTCCGGTCCGATAGAGTCGCTGGGTCGCCTTCCGGAAGTCCTTTTCCCCGGCCGTGCGGATGTCGCAGAACCTCTGCGGATTCCGATCGAACAGAGGGAACCAGGAGCTCTGGACCTGGACCATGATCCGGTGCCCCTTGAGGAACGCGTGCTGGACGTCGGGCAGATCGAACGCCACCTTGGTCACCCGGCCGGGGACGAACGGCTCGGGCTTCTCGAAGCTCGTCCGGAACTTGCCGCGGAAGATCTCGCCGCGGACGAGCCTCTGGTAGCCGCCCATCCGGACGTTGAGGGGGTTCGGCTTGGGGTCCGGCGCATCGTCGGGGTAGACATCGATCACCTTGACGACCCAGTCGGAGTCGGTCCCGGTCGTCGAGACGTAGAGCTCGGCTTTGATCGGGCCGGTGACCGTGACGGCCTCGGCCAGCGGCGCCGTGGAATAGGCCAGGACATCGGGCCGCGACGAAGCGAAACGCTGGTCTTCGACGAAATAATCCCGGTAATACCGGGGCGTGATCTGCTGGGTGTACGGCACGGGCTTGGCCGGGTCGCTCGCGTATTCGTCGAAGCCGCGGCCGCCGGGCTCCGTCGTGCCGTCGAAGGACAGCCGGCCGTCCGCCGCAAAGAACGCCTTCTTCCCCTCGGCCTGGGCCGGCGGCCAGGAATCGTAGGTCCTCCACCGGTCGGTCCCCGTCTCGAAGACGACGGCCTCGGGGATGTCGAGCGTCCCTTTACCCTTAAGGTAGTAGTTGAAGAAGGGGAGCTCGATCTTCTCCTGGAAATAGGCCCTGGTCCCGCTGAAGGCGAACGGGCCCCGATTCTCGCTCCCGCCGGCGAAGAAGTTCCAGCCGCTGTGGAACCAGGGGCCCATGACGATCGAGTTCCTGAGGGCCGGCTGGCGGCGCTCGATCGTCTTGTACGTCTGGAGCGTGCCGCCCAGGTCCTCCGCGTCGTACCAGCCCCCGACGACCAGGATCGCCGGCTTGATATCGTGGAGATGGGGATAGGTCGAGAGGGACCGCCAATACGCGTCATAGGACTCGTGGGCCATCGTCTCCTGCCAGACCCCGTTCGCCGGCCCGATGACCTTGTCCGCGAGGTCCCTCAACGGCCCCAGGCCGAGGAAGAACGAATAGCCGTCGGGCGTGGGAAAGCGGAGCTTCGACGGCGCCTCCCGGGTCGGCGCCTCTCTCTTTTGACCCATGGTGTAGACGTAGTTCGCGTAATGGGCCAAGTAGAGCGCGCCGTTGTGGAGCCCGTCGTCCCCCATGAAGAGGTCGGCCATGGGCGCCTGGGGGGAGGCGGCCACGACAGCCGGATGGGCGGCCAGGGCGGTCATGGTCGTCGTGAACCCGGGATAGGAGATGCCCCAGGCGCCGACCTTGCCGTTGTGGCCGGGAACGTTGTCCAGCACCCACTCCACGGTATCGAACGCGTCGCTGCTCTCGTCGACGTCGGCGGCAGTCTTCTTGTCCTCGATGTAGGGACGGACGTAAACGAACGTCCCTTCGGACTGGAACGTGCCCCTGATCTCCTGGAGGACCAGGATGTAGTTCTCCTTCAAAAAAAGGAGGGAGGGGATGGTGAAATTCGCGAACTCCTGGCCGTAGGGCGAGATGCCGTAAGGCGTCCTGAAGAGGATGACGGGGTGCCGCTCGGACCGGTCGATCGGGCTGAAGACCTGGGTGAAGAGGCGGACCCCGTCCCGCATCGGGACCATGACCTCCGTCTTCCGGTAGTGCCTTTCGAAATAGCCCTGGCGGTCGCTGGGCGAGGCCGGATCGGCCCCGGCGTCGTCGAAGTCGGCGGTTTTCGCGGCCATCGCCTCGAATTTCTGGGAGTCGTTGGTGGCCCGGAACCTCGTGAAGCGCCCCTGGTCGTCCTTGAGGAAATCGATCTGGAACGCCCCTTTGGCGGGGGATGTATGGACGAAACGGAGCTCCTGGCCCTCGACGGGATCGAATCTCGTGGATTCCGCGTCCCCGGCTTCGACAGTCCGGAGCGAGCCGTCCCTGAAATAGACCTGCAGGGTGACCGTTCCCTGACCCGCGAGCGTCATCTCGTAGAGGCCTTCGATCCCCGGGTATTTCGCCGCGTGATCGACGGGAGGGACCTGGAGGAAGGCCGGGCCCTTGAGAAGGATGAGAAGGAATGATAATGCGATCGATCGGCAAAAGATGAGGCGCGATCGTACGGGCATGAGGGTCCTCCTCGGGCGGCGATTCCATACCTAAAGACGGGTTTCGACGGAGAAGGGTTCGCCGAAAGTCCCCGGGCCGGCCGCTTTTTCGGCGGCGGGTCCGGTCTTTTGAGTTTGTTAAACCGCGCTCGACCTTTTCGCGAGGCATCTCGGGGAGCCGTCCGGTTGACTTTTGGTTCCGGGGCTTATAAAAGAGAGTTCGTGCGCATTCGGATCCCGCATTCGCGCTTTGACAAGGAGTCCCCATGAGAACAATGTCCCTCCGGCCCCGTCCGCTCCTCGGCCTCGCCTTGGTCCTGGCCTTTCTTTTGGCCTCGGCGCCGGCCCCCATCTCCGCCCAGGCCGCCGCGCCCGCCCCGGCCAAAAAGGCGATGACCGTCGACGATTACTCCAAGTGGCGGACGATCTCCGCCCAGGCCCTGTCGGCCGACGGGAAATGGCTCGCCTATGTCCAGGAGCTCACCAACGTCCCGACTGGCGAGACCAAGCCGGAATTGCACATCGTAAACCTGGGGACGAATAAGGATACGGTCGTCGCCGACGCGACCGCGCCCGTCTTTTCGCCCGACTCCAAGTGGATCGCCTACCAGGTCGATCCCGGCGCGGCCCAGCGGGCCCGCCAGGCGCGCCAGTCGGCGGGCGGCTCGGGCAACGCGCCCTCCGGGAATCCTCCTTCCCAGCCTTCTCCCGAGCAGGCCCAGCCCGCTGCCGGCCAGGCCGGACAACAGGGCCGCCGCGGCGGCTCCGAGCCCATTCCTCCCCGTCGGGTCGAGCTGCGGGATCTCGCGACCGGCACCGTCCGGTCTTGGGAGGACATCGGCCTGTTCACC
>Ga0136653_10002121_pt1 | contig 10850 bp, 9 predicted proteins | sample LakKivw275mmetaG_FD_94866 | JGI IMG/M metagenome (GOLD analysis project Ga0136653, IMG submission 94866) | Anoxic lake water microbial communities from Lake Kivu, Rwanda to study Microbial Dark Matter (Phase II) - Lake Kivu water 275m metaG... | ecosystem: Environmental > Aquatic > Freshwater >... | reverse complement strand
GTTTGAGATCCTCCAGGGTCCGGACCTTTATTCCCAATAGGCCGTAAGAAATGGGTAGGAAGTAGCCCGTGTTGGGGAACTCAACTTTAGTCCGGGGACCCTTTTCCTCCAGAGCCCGGCTAAGCTCATTTTCCGCCCGGGCCACGAGTTTGTGCGCCCCGCGGATGGCCTTGGTGGCGATTATTCTGGACATCCTCTTGCCCTCATCTCAGCGATCGGCTCTTCAAACCTCAAGATCCCTTCTCATCGCCATATCGAAAAGGACCCTTTCCCTGTCCCGGCTAATACCCAATTTTTCCCGCTTCCGGTTGATATGGTCCATGATCTCAGCGGCCATCTTCCCGGGCTGCGGCTCCGCCCCCCAGCGGCCCCCCAGGAGGCCTTCAAACTCATGGAAGATATGCTGGCAGAACCTGTCGCTCCCCTTTACGGGAAGTCCGACGCCGAAGATGGTATAAACGCCCGAGGCGACGAAATACTGGCCTATGGCCAGAGCCTTTTCGCTCATCCACTGCGGGGCCGCCCCTGCCACCGGAAGGTCGCTGATGTCATTGCCCAGGCCGCCGACCTTGACCATCTCAGAAAGGGCGATGAGGATGCGGCTGTTATCGACACAGGAACCCGAATGAAGGACGGGCGGCATTCCCACCGCCCGGCAGACTTCCGCCAAGCCCCGCCCGGCATGCTTTTCCGCGTATTCAGGAATGAGAAAACCGGCCTTGGCGCAGTCGATGGCCGAACAGCCGGTTTGGACGACGAGGACATCATTGGCGATGAGTTCTCCAACCAGCTTGACGTGGGAATCTCCGCAGGCGGCCTTGGGATTCGAGCATCCGACCACGGCCGCCACCCCCCGGATCCTGCCGTTGATGACGTTGTCGTTGAGGGGAACATAGGAGCCGCGGTACGATCCTCCCAGCATGTAGTTGATGGCCTCGTGACTGAACCCGGCCACCAAGTCCATTTTTTCCTTGGGGATGTCTGTCTTCCCCCGGTTTGGAAAATTCAGGATCGCTTCCCTAAGAATGGCCCTGGCCGTTTGGAGGGCATGGGTTGGCGAGAATTCCATATGTTTCGCCCCCTCGATCTTCCCCTTGGGCGAGGTCGTGATGAGGAGGGTATGGAAATTCCTGCAGGCGTCCTGGAGGGCGGGCATGATGCACTGGACGTCGACGATCATGGCCTCCACGGCCCCGGTGGAAATGGCCAATTCCTGCTGGAGGACGTTCCCGGCGATGGGAAGACCGTGGCGCAACAGGACTTCGCTCGCCGTGCAGCAGATCCCGGAAAGATTGATCCCTTGGGCGCCCTGGGACTTGGCCAGGTCAAGGAGCTCCTTTTCCCGGGAGGCGACGACGAGCATCTCCGAAAGAACCGGCTCGTGTCCGTGGACGACGACGTTGACGTCCGTTTCCGAAAGCACTCCCAGGTTCACCTGGCCCCGGAGGGGGGACGGCGTTCCGAAGAGGACGTCCTGAAGCTCGGTGGCGATCATGGATCCCCCCCAGCCATCCGCCAAAGCGGTCCTTGAGGCCTGGAGCATGATGTTCCGATGGTCCTGGTCGACACCCATGGTCGTCCGGTGCATCATCTCCACGATCTCCCGGTCGATCCCCCGGGGCGTGATATCGAGTTTCTTCCAGAGCGCCTGCCGGGTTTCGGGAGCCTGCCGGATGAAAGAGATGCGGCCCTCCTGACGGGCGAAATCTTTAAGCGCCTGTTCGGCGATATCCAGGGCGATATCCTCTTTGGCCCTATCTTTAACCGGTATGCTGAAAACGTGGGCGAGCTTCTTAAGCTTGCCCGCATCCTTGATCGTGTAGCCGGAATCGGGATTCTTCGCCGCCGTTAGCAGGGCTCTGGCCACTTCCCGTCCGTGGTCTGAATGGGCCGCGGCTCCCGCGGCAATCATCCTGGCGAAATTCCGGGCGACGATGACCTCGGCCGTGGCTCCGCAGACCCCTTTTTGCGGGGATTTTCCTCCGGGGTTAATCCGGCACGGGCCCATGTAGCAGTGGCGGCAGCACGTCCCGTTTTCTCCGAAGCCGCAGCGCGGCCGCTGTTCTTCCGAGCGTTCCCAGACGCTCTCCGCTCCCGGACTCCGTTTATTCGTTTCGGACAAGATGGCTCACCTCGGATAAAGTGCCGAAGATTCTCTCCGCAAGTTCCGGAGTCAAGGAGCCCGTGCCGCAACTCGGCGTGATCAGGAGCCTCTCCCGGATGAGGTCCATTCCGATTCCCTTGCCGGCTAGATTGTTCATCTTTTCATCGAGCTTGGCCGCCAGGGATTCGGGAGATTCCCCGAGAATCTTTTCCGAACTGGGAACGATTCCCCAGGCCAGGATTCCGCCTCTCTCCAGGAAGGCTTTGACCTCGACCGGGTAATAGGCGATGGTGTCCCCGAACAGGTAGGCGTCGAAGCTGATGATATCCACGCCCGCATCGATCAAGATCGTCCATTCCGTGTTTCCGCAGCAATGAACGCCGGCCAAGCCGTTTTCCTTGTGGATGGCTTGGATGACGTCCCCGAGATACTGGACGACATCCGCCCTCTGGACGCTGACATAGGTGGAGGAGCCGAAGGCCGAGAGGATGGGCTCGTCGATAAAACAGATCTGGGGGCATCCCAGGCGCCGGAATTTTCGGAGGACCCAGCGGGCCTTCATTTCCGTAGCTTTGACCAGGACGTCCCTGAAGATCTCGTTATAGTAGATGGCGCGCTTTTCTTCATCGACCCGCCCCAAGCCCAAGGTTATGGGGCCGGTGACCTGGTTTTTGAAATATTGAAGAACCGGAGGCCTTTTTGTCAGCAACTTTTTTTCCATGGCATAGAGGCCGCGGCTGAAGGCGGGAGAGATTTTGAAGTGGTCCAAATTTTCGGCCATGTAATTTTCATAAAAGGCTTCAAGCTCCGGGGTGATCTCCCCGCTCGTATCAAAAGACGCCTGTTTTTTCTTTTCATCCAGGCGGACGCGGGGAACCCCCTCGAGGTACTGGATCTCCATGCTTTCTCGGAAATCCGTTCTGGGCAGTTGGGGCCAGATCGGAATTTGGGGAATGTTCTTCAAAACGACATCACAGGCGGCCTCAGGGTCCTGGTGGGGCAGGCTGCCTATGGCCGTGGCCAGACCGCGGGGATTAAACGGCATGGGCGACCTCCGAAAATAGGACGGTTTCATTCTAAGCGAAAAATCCCCGGGAAAATAGGATAGGGGGCTCAAAAAAATGTAAAATTATGCTAAAAATGCCTCTGGCAACGCCCGCCGAAGGAGTGCCTCGGCGGTTTTCCCCCCATCAACGGCCTTGCTTCTTGGAATCCCGGCCCTTTTTCAAAAGGCTTCTCACCAGCTCGACGGCGGATGCGGCGTCGGGCGAATAGCCGTCCGCTCTAACCTCATAAGCATAGGTCTGGGTGACCGGCGCCCCTCCGATAATGATCTTAACTTTGTCCCTCAGCCCGGCTTCCCTGACGGATTCGATGATATCTCTAATATAAATCATGGTTGTTGTAAGAAGAGCCGAGAGACCAACAACCGCCGGCTTCTCCTTCCGGATGGCCTCGATGAACTGCTCTTTGGAAACGTCCACACCGATATCCTTCACCTCATAGCCCCGGCTTTCCAGGAACATCCCAACGATCCTTTTCCCGAGATCGTGGATATCCCCTTTGACCGTCCCCAGGAGAATCGTCGCCGGGCATTTCCGGACCCGGCGGGTCAGGGTCCGCTCGATCAGGTCGACCCCTGCTTTCATGGCCCGCGAGGCGATCAAAACCTCAGGGATGAAGATTTCATTCTTTTTAAACTTCAGGCCTACCGATTCCATGCCGGGGACGAGGCCGGAAAAGAGGATGGATTCAGCCGGCAGGTTTTCGGCCAGGGCCTTTTGGATCAGTCCCTTAAGTGTGGCGGAATCCCCTTTTTCCACCGAGAAGGCGATATCCTTCAGGATCTTCATTTTTTCGCCCCATTATACCACGGTTGGAATTTATTGTATAATTATGCTGGGCGGCTCGAATGAGAATCCAAGACATTCTCAGCCAAAAGAAATTTGGGGAGATTTCCAGGAAATATTTTTCCCGGACGGGCCTGCCCCTTGTTCTGGTCGACTTGGAAGGGCGCATCCATTTCAACTCCAGATCGTGCGGGGTCTGCCGCGAACTCCTGGCTCATCAAGACAAAGGGCTGAACAAGAAGTGCCGGATGAAAATGGTCATGGCCGTTCGGGAGGCCTACCGGTGGGGGGAAGGCTACATCACGATCTGCCCGGCCGGGCTCATCATCTTTGCCGTCCCTCTCGTCTTCAAGAAAAGGCTGGCGGCGGGACTCCTGAGCGGCTTCGCCGTTTTCCCGGAAATGAAAAGAGACATCCGGGAGGAAATCGCCGGAAACCTGAAGGATTTCGGCCTCGAGGTCAAACCTGGGCCTTTGGCCCGTCTCCGAATCAGGGTCTTCTTATTGGAGGACGTGCGGGAGTTTGTCTCCTTCCTTTTAACCCTGACCCGTCGCTCGAACGACCTCGCCTTCCTCAAGGAGATCAATGAGAGATACATCCGACAGTACCAGATCGCGAACGTCATGGAGGAACTGAAAAAAAGAACTCCGGAGGCCACGGGGCAGATCTTCGACAAGCAGAATGAGATCATCCAGCTCGTCAAACTCGGGGATAAAACCGGGGCCCGGGAGATCCTGAACGAATTCCTGGGTTCCATCTTCTTTCAGAGCGGGATGAACTTCGAGACGATCAAGGTCCGCCTCATTGAATTGGTCGTCATGATCTCGCGGGCCGCCATCGAAGCGGGTTGCGAGGCCAAGGAGCTTTTGGGGCTGAATTATTCCTATCTTACGGACCTCAACAAGGCCACGGACCTGGAAGAGCTGCTGTTCAAAGTGACGGAGATTTTGGAGAACTTCATCCATAAGGTCTCACTCATCAAGATGAAAAAGAAGAAGATCAAGATGGACGCCGTCTGCGAATATATCCAAAAAAACTTCGCCCATAAGATATCGGCCCGCGACGCGGCCAGGGTTGCCGGGCTCAGCACCAGCCGGGCCCTTCATTTATTTAAGGAAGTGACTCATCAATCCCTTTCCGGCTATATCCAAAAGTTGAGGATCGATTATGGAAAACATCTCCTGCTGAATACCGACCTGGATATCGCCGACGTGGCGGTCGAGGCCGGCTTTTTCGACCAAAGCCATTTCAGCAAGGCTTTTAAGAAGGCGGCCAGAATCCCGCCTGCCCGCTTCCGCCGCAAATATAAGCCCGTCGCGGCCGAAGCTACTTGATCAGCCGCTTGGTCATCCTCCTGACGCCGATCGAGAAGGCGATGATTTCAAGAACGAGGATAACGAGGAAGTTCGAAATCAAGCCGGTCTTATAAACGCCGGAGAAGACGGCCCGCGAGATCTCGACGGCGTGGGTTAGAGGCAGGAATTGGGCGAAGGTCTTCATCCAGGCCGGGAAATTGTCCAGGGGAAAGAAGACGCCGGAGAAAAACAGCATGGGGGTCAGGATGAGCTCCGTGTAATAGCTGAAGAAGTCGAAGTTCGGCGCGAAGGAGGTCACGATCATCGCCAGGGAGCCGAACAAAACCCCCACGAAGATCATGAGGACAAAACTCAGAAGCAAGCTGGGAACGGAGGACGGGAAAACCCCCATGGCCATCGCCACCGCCATCATCAGAGTCCCACTGACCAGGCCGCGAAAAGTCCCCCAGCCGATGTCCCCCGCGATGGCGTCCTCCGCGGAAACCGGGGTCGCGATCAGGGAATCATAGAGCTTTTCGTGGATCATCTTGATGAACGTGCCGTAGAGGCACTCGAAGGATGAGGAGAGCATGACCGAAGAGATGAGAACCCCCGGCACCAGAAAGTTGAGATAGGGCATTCCCCCTAATTTCCCGACATAGGCGCCCATACCGATGCCGAAGGTGATGAGGTAGAAGAGGGGTTGGATGAGGCTGGCGATGAACGTCGGAACGACGAACCTCTTGTAGGACATCAGGTTGCGATAAAAGACATGCCCAATGCGATAGGAAAGGTTCATTCGATAAGGCTCCGCCCCGTGAGTTTCAGGAACACGTCCTCGAGGGTCGCCGGACGGTGGACGGTGTTGGGCAGGTCGAGCTCGTTGAGTTTCCTCCAAAGGCTTTGTCCGTCGCGGCAGTAAAAGAACAGCGTGTCGCCGGCCCGTTCGTGGCCGCAGGCGAATTGGCCGAGCTGGGCGATTAAGGCCTCATCCTGGTCCGCGGCAATCCGGATTTCGGCGACCTCCCGGCCGATCTCCTCCTCGATGAGCCTGGAAGGCGCCCCCTCCTTTAGGATTTTTCCCTGATGCATGATCACGATGCGGTCGCAGAGCTGTTGGGCCTCTTCCATATATTGGGTCGTGAGGATCAGGGTGGCGCCCTGCCTCTTGAGCTGCCGGAGCCTCTGCCAGATCAGGTGCCTGGCCTGGGGGTCGAGGCCGGTCGTCGGCTCATCGGCGATGATGATCCTGGGCTCGTTGAGCAGGGCCCGGGCGATGAGGAGCCGACGTTTCATGCCCGTGGACAACTCGTTGATTTTGCTGTCCCGTTTGGCCTCCAGCTCGACGAACTTGAGAAGCTCAGCGACCCGCTCCCGGGCAACGCGCCTGGGGATGTCGAAGAAGCGGGAAAAGACCATCAGGTTCTCGCGGGCCGTGAGGTCGATGTCCAGGGTGATCTCCTGAGGAATGACCCCGGTCTTTTTTTTGAGGACCCGGTTGTTGATATGGGCGGGCAGGCCGTCGACCATAAGGGTCCCTGCGGTCACGGGGGACACGCAATGGATCATCTTAATCGTCGAGGTCTTACCGGCGCCGTTAGGACCCAGAAAACCGAAGCATTCGCCTTCCTGGATCTCGAAGGAGATGCCGTCGACGGCCGTAAGATCGCCGTATTTTTTAAAGAGGTTATTGGCCGTAATGATTGTGTTCATTTTTGGACGTTCGGTCCATGATATCAGAATTCTCGGGGAGTTTGAAGGCCGCTGCTCGCGGGCATCGCCCCTGCGCCATTGTCTATATCACACGAAAAGAGATACTTCCCTTGACAGGCGAGGATATTTGTTCCAAATTCAAGGAGTGAAACGTCGCGAACACGCCGTCTTCATGGAATCTTCGATATCCAGAGCTAACCAGCTATGATCCGGGCTGACAGAACGCGATGATAAAGGTCGGTTGTTGACGCATGAAGACAATTTCCCGCGAGGCCGAATGCACCCTCGAAATCAAGCGCTCGAAGTTCATCGGGCGAAGCTTCCGATGCGCCGCGGCCGAGGATGCCCTGGCGGCCGTGAAGAAAGTCGAAGAGACATGGCGGGACGCGACGCATCATTGCTGGGCCTTCCGCGTCGGGGCGGCGGGCGAACAAGCCCGCTTCAATAATAGCGGCGAGCCGCGAGGGACGGCCGGACCCCCGATCCTCGATGCCCTAATGAAAGCCGGCGTGACGAACGCGCTCATCGTGGTAACCCGGTATTACGGCGGGACGAAGCTCGGCGCGGGAGGGCTGGTCCGGGCTTACGGCGGGACTGCGAAGCGCGTTCTGGAAGTCTCCGGGCTGAAGGAGCTGCGGCTCATAAAAAAGATCCGGGCTTCGCTTCCTTACAATTTGCTGTCCCAATTGGAAAGCTACATGACGCGGGAAGGATTCGAGGTTGCCGATAAAAATTTCGGAGAGATTGTCGTCCTCACGCTGAAGATCCCCTCAGATCGCGAGGCGGATTTTCAAGCATATTATTCCGAGCTGGTCGGCGGAAAGCTTACATACGCCGTCCTCGGGGAAGAAACGTAATTCGGGGACACAATACCAATTTCCGAATTTCATAATTTCCCCCTGGAAAAATCCCCCGATTTATTAAATAGGAAATTGGTATTGTGTCCCCTATTTTATGAGCCGAACGATCGTCGCTCCCCAGCCTCCCTCGTCAGCCTCGGCGAGCTCGAAGGAAACGACATCAGGGATCTTTCGCAGGACGGCGTGGACCGTGCGCTGAAGAACTCCGGTCCCCTTTCCATGAACGATCCGGACCCTGAAAATGCCTTTTTCACGACAGGCCTTGAGGTATTCCGGGACGAGATCCTTGACCTCGGAAGGCCGGAAGGTGTGAAGGTCGAGAGTCCCCTCGACGGGAATCTCGACAGGCTCCATATCATCAGGATCGATCAAAGGGACCTCTCTTTCCCGGCGCTCAGGCCTCTTCGATAACCTTCCAGCCCAGCGCGTCGGCCAGGGCGCGCACCGGCTCTTTGAGGTCTCCGTAGAAGGTTACCCGGTGCCAGCCCCAGGTGTCCCACATTGTAAAGAGCTTCTCGAAGTCCCCGACCGGCTCGGCGACGAGCTTGGTCCTACAGGCCCTATCGTCGGGATCGTTCGCCACGGCTTTGGCCCGGTGGAAGAGAATCTCCTTGCGTTCGTTTGAAACCTCGACGGAGGTTGTCATGAAACCCGTCGGAAGAAGCGACCGCAGTGACGCGCCTTGCCGGTCTTCGGAATGGGTTAGAATTTGGAAAGGATTAGCCGCCCCTTTCGGGCCGAAAGCTCTATTCGAGGCCACGCAATGGGCATAGATAATCCGCCGCATCGACGTATCCAGGACGGGATCGGAAATGTATCCTGGCCGTCCCTCAGTCATCGCCCCGACCGCAACCATGGCCGCGGTCGACGGCACATCGCACTCGCAGGCGCCCACCAGCCCCTCGTTTAGGAGTTCGTGAAAACCCAAGCACGGATAGGCGTGGATATGACCGCCATAGAAGCCGCCCAAGCAGTTGATCGTGATGGCGTTAGCCCCGTATTTTTTAAGGACGGCTTTCTGGCCAAGATACATGGCCGCCGAATTCTCCAGCTCCTTGAGGCTCACCCCCTCGACAAGGGCGGCCGTTTTCGTCCAGCGGGCGGCGATGGACTTCGCCTCGTCTTTGTCCGCGGCGGCCCAGGCTTCATTGACTTCGGCAAACGGGACCTGGACAACCGGGATGCTCATGATTGTCGTCTCGGGGCCGGATTTATCATCCCGGACGGCCAGAATCTTCGAGGCCCTCATCCGCCGGACGGTCTCGGCTCCAGAGAGCGCTGTAACGACGTCGGGAACGCAGGCAAGATCGCCGGGCTTCGGGGTCCGGGAAACGCGAATTGTTGCTGTCTCCCCGGCGAAATCAAATCCCGGGCCGGCCGCCTTGGCCTTCTCAAACAAGCGGACGGCCTCGATGAGGTCTTCGAAATTGGAGGACCCGACGAAACCGACATTGCGCGCCCCGGCGCGGAGGAAGCCCGCCGTATAAACGAGAAATCCGCCGCTTCCGGCGTACTTAAAATCGGCGTATAGGACGGGCTTGCCCGATGTCGCCATGGTCTGGGCAACCCGGTTCCAGCAGTTCATCTGAAAGACGATATAGCCGTCGACGGGCGCCGTTTTGTCAATGTTGAGAATAATTTGGGCTTGTTCGGGGCCCGTGGCCAAGTTGGGAACGAACATCCAGCCGGGAAAGCGCCGAGCCAGCTCCCCGTTTGCCGTATCCATGATCGGTTGGAAATCAAAGCCGAGGTTCGGCCAGTCGGGCCTATCCTGTTTGGCGGCGTGCAGGGCGTAAATAATGTGAATCCTGATTTTACCGCCCAGACGTCCGGACGTTCCGCCCCCAATCGATGAGAGCCCGGAACGCAGCCAGGAAGAAGCTCCCGTGAGCCCGGCCGTCCCCGCGCACGCCGCGCACCCCGTGATAAACCGCCTGCGGCTCATGCCGCTTCGAGCGCAGCCCGAGATTATCCGTTTGATCGTTTCTTTATCGCTTCTCATGCCTCCTCCTTCCCGGCGGGGCCTTCGTTCGCGCGGATTTCCCCGCCCTTCAATTCCTGAACATACCGTTCAAGGGGAGGGGTTGTCAATCTAAATCGGGGACACAATACCAATTTCCGATTTAAAAAATCGGGGCATTTTTCCAGGGGAAAATTACGAAATTCGGAAATTGGTATTGTGTCCCCATTGACTTTGCTCTTCAGGCAGTCCTATTATTTTTTCCGGCCCCGAAAACCAGGTTAACGTCTTGGAAGATCGCTTATTTAGAGAAATCCTTTCCCAGCCCGACGTCTGGCGGCGGACCCTTTCCCGGATTCTCAGCAAAAGCAGCCCGCTCGGCAAGATCGATTCCCTGATCGGGAACCGCCCCCTGCTCTTTACCGGATGCGGCTCCTCATATTACCTCTCATTGGCCGTGGCCTCCATGTGGAGAGGCCTCGTCGGCGACCGGACCCTGGCCCTGTCCGCTTCCGATGTCATGATGCATCCGGAGTCTTGCTTCGCGCGCGGCGAAACCGGGACCGTCGTGGGCATCTCCCGCTCGGGCACCACACCAGAAACTCTGGAAGCGGTGCGTCTCCTGAGGAGATCGTTCGGCTGGCATGCGGCCGGCGTCACTTGTCATGACGGGACCGGTCTGGTCGATGAATGCGAATACGCGCTGATCCTTGCCGAAGCAGCAGAAACAAGCCGGTTTACAACCCGGGCCCTGACTACGACGGTGCTGGCGTTGCAGACCCTGGCCGCCGTGCGGATGAAGAATCCGGATCTCGAGGCCGAATTGCGTCGCCTGCCGGACCTGGCTGATGGCCTCCTTCCCCGTTACGGCGCGTCGGTCAAGGACGCGGCCACACGGGGAGGCTACAACCGATTCATCTATCTCGGCCAGGGTCCTTATTTTGGGTTCGCCCGGGAGCTCATGTTAAAGACCCAGGAGATCGTCCGCATTCCCGCCGAAGCCTGCGAAACCCTCGAATATCTCCATGGTCCGCACTTTTCGGCCGACCCGTCCACACTCATCACGGT
>Ga0136653_10002115_pt1 | contig 10857 bp, 9 predicted proteins | sample LakKivw275mmetaG_FD_94866 | JGI IMG/M metagenome (GOLD analysis project Ga0136653, IMG submission 94866) | Anoxic lake water microbial communities from Lake Kivu, Rwanda to study Microbial Dark Matter (Phase II) - Lake Kivu water 275m metaG... | ecosystem: Environmental > Aquatic > Freshwater >... | reverse complement strand
ACCCTATGTTCCAGCAACTAACCATTGGCGGACAGACCATAGATGGCAAGTCCGCCATCAACGACCTCTCATGGTTGGTGTTAGAAGCAACCGCCAATCAGAAAGTTATACAACCATCGGTATCGGTGCGGTGGTGGAATGAATGCCCTGACGATTTTCTGCTCAAATGCTGTGAGGTCATTAATATCCACCGCGGTGGGCAACCAGCAATGTATAGTGACGAGGTCATAATCCCATCCCAGATGGGTGTGGGCATAAGCCTGGAGGATGCTTACGACTATGCCATTGATGGCTGTGTTTCACCAACTGAGCCGGGGAAGGCTCGAAGGGAAGGCCCTTCCGCTGGCTACAATATGCACAAGGTTCTGGAGGTAGCCCTATTTAACGGTAGAGACCCGCGGACTGGAATTCAACTCTGCCCTAACCCGGGAAATAAAGACCTGTCTAAATTCCAGTCATTTGATGAAGTGATAGCGGCGGTGAAACATCAGCTAGAATATTACGACCGGCAGGGAGCAATTGCCCTGCTGTGTATAGAGAGGGCTTATGCCGAGCTGACGCCAACACCATTTGCCTCAGCGTTGATGGATGACTGCATCCAGAGGGGCAAGGACATTGAATGGGGTGGAGCTCACTATAACACCCTATTCCTACGGGGCGTGGGTATGTCTAATGTAGGTAACTCCCTGGCAGCCATCAAGAAGCTGGTGTTTGAAGACAAGAAGCTTACCGGCGCCCAGATTATGCACGCCCTGGAGACAAACTTTGAGGATACCTCAACCACGCCAACTGGACCAGAGATACAGCAGATACTTTTGGCAGCACCAAAATACGGGAACGATGATGATTATGTTGACCTCCTGGTGAAAGAGGCAACCGGTCACGCCATGCGGGATGTACGTCATTACACTAGCTGGACAGGGGGGAGGGGTGGTTTTGCCTTACTTCCGGTGTCCCAAAATGTCCCCTTTGGGGAGATAATTGGCGCCACTCCTGACGGGAGAAAAGCTGGTGTACCGGTGGCTGAGGGTTGCTCACCGACACGGGGGACCGATGTTAAGGGTCCAACGGCGGCAGTAAAGTCGGTAGCCAAGCTAGACCATGTCCTGGCTGATAGTGGCTCGCTGCTCAACCAGAAGTTTAACCCCATTGTCCTCAAAGATATATCCGGGCTGAGAAAGCTGGCGGCGCTAATCAAGACATACTTTGACCTTAAGGGGATGCACATCCAGTTCAATGTAGTATCTGTTGAGACCTTAAGAGATGCTCAAAAGCATCCAGAAAAGTATACTGACCTGATAGTAAGGGTAGCTGGCTATAGCGCTCTGTTCGTCTCACTGGATCCTGCTATGCAAGAGGATATCATTATGAGGACAGAGCATAGTATGTGACCGGGGGTTCTTGTCTTAAGACAATTCCAAGAGAGGGAACACTTAGTAGTGTCAAGCGGAGCGGTTTTAAGTGAACGTAAGCAAATTACGGGGTGGATATTTGACATCCAGCGGTTTTCCCTCCATGATGGACCCGGTATCAGGACCCTGGTATTTATGCAGGGGTGCCCGCTAATATGCAAATGGTGTTGCAATCCAGAAGGGCAAAAACATCATCCTCAGCTTCGCTTCTTAAGTATAAAGTGCGTTGGTGCCGATATATGTAAGGCGCCATGTGTTGACGCCTGTCCTGAGGGAGCAATTAGTCTATCATCAGAAGGCAAAGCCACTACCAACTGGGGGCTTTGCCAGGCTTGCGGGAGGTGTACTGAAGCTTGCCTCTTTGGGGCTCGAACTATCGCCGGGAAGAGAATGACCGTAGACGAGGTGTTAGCCGAGGTCGAAAAGGATTGGCCCTTCTACAATAGGTCAGGGGGCGGGGTCAGTGTAGGTGGTGGTGAGCCGTTGATGCAATTTAAGTTTGTGCTCGCCCTCGTCAAAAAGTGCCAGGAGCGGTTCTTTCATATCGCCCTAGAGACATGTGGGCATGGGCAGTGGCCACACCTAAAACAAATCTCGGAATATCTTGACCTGCTGTATTACGACATCAAGCATATGGATTCGGTAAGGCACAAGGAACTCACCGGGGTGTCAAACGATTTGATTCTGAGTAACGCCAGGCGAGTCCTTTCTGGTGAGGTGGGCTGTGAGGTTATTGTCCGCATCCCAATAGTCCCGGGTTGCAATGATTCGGAACAGGATGTAGCAGCCATAGCCAGGTTTGTGGCTGAATCAGGCGGCAAAATGATAGAGCTGCTGCCTTATCATGCGCTTGGCTCATCCAAATATAGGCAATTAGGCATGCAATATGAGCTGGGAGAGGTTAGACCCCCGAGCGAAGAGCAAATGGAGCGGCTTAGAAATGTAGTAAAATCGTTTGGCTTGAAGGAAATGACCGGGGTATTTTAGATACCCCCAAGTTGTGGATGAGACAAAGATTTATTATGTCTTCGGGAGGTAAAAAGTGAAAGCAGCACTATTAAGAGGGCCAGGGGATATTGTTCTTGAGGAGGTGCCGGTACCCGAAATTTCTGACGATGAGGTGCTGGTAGAGGTTAAATGGTGTGGAATCTGTGGCAGTGACCTAGGTTCATATAGGACTCGTGACTTTATCCAACCGGGGACCTATTTAGGGCATGAATTTTCCGGGGTCCTTGCCAAGGTAGGGAAGAAAGTGAAGGGTTGGAAGGTGGGGAACAGGGTGGTGTGCAACGAGTTATACGAGTGCGGTGAGTGCTACGCTTGTGAGCATGGGTTTACCTCATGTTGCCGGCAGGCGTTGGAACACGAGATAGGTTGCGTTCCCGGACTGGGGGATGCTGGCGGCTTTGCCAAGTATGTCAGAGTCCCTCATCCAGAGTACCGGTTATATGCTCTCCCCAACGAAGTGTCCTTTGAAGAGGGAACGCTGGTTGAACCCCTGGCTTGCTCACTACATGCGGTCAGGATGTCAAATTTTAAGCCCAGGGAGAAGGCAATGGTGCTTGGCTGTGGGATGGTAGGGCTTGGGGTTATCGCGCATCTAAGGAATGCTGGTGCCGGGTTAATCATTGCTACTAGAGGGAAGAATAAGAAACGGGGTGAAGTGGCAATGAAACTCGGGGCAGACTATGTGTTTTGTCCTGCAGAAGCCCCCGACTTGAAAGAAAAAGTGTTTGAGTTGACCGGTGGAGTGGGGGTTGATGTGGTATTTGAGTGTTCGGGAAAACCCGAGGCATTTCAAAGTGCGCCTAGCTTTCTCCGACCCAGAGGACAAGTTATCCTCGTCGGGCTTCATGCTCATGAAATCTCAGTCGTTCCCCTACCTTTTACCCTCTATGAATACAGCTTACAGGGTAGCTTTTGCTACTACCACGATGAATTTCCCATGGTCATGGAGTTCCTGAAACGGCACCTTTTGCCAGTTAACGAGATAATAACCTCTAAGATTAAGTTGAGCGATATTGTCAAAAAGGGGTTTAATGTACTCACCTCGCCGGGTCATGATGAGATCAAGGTAATAGTAGAACCTGACAGGTAAGTCATAAATATCAGCCAAAATATAAGAGCCTTCTCAAAATGAGAGCCAGCTAGTATAATTTAGTAAGAGGACATTGCTTGAATATCAGTTTTGATAACAAAGTAGCCGTGGTAACCGGAGGTGCCGGTGATATTGGTCTAGCCTGTGCTGAGTTGCTGGCTGGCAGTGGAGCACGGGTTGCTTTAATCGATTGTCAACCAGACCGTCTAATAGAAGCCACCAAGAGTGTACAGCAGAAAGGTATTGCCCGGAGTTACCAGTTAGATGTCACTGATACACCGGCAATCGCCCCTACAATCAGCCGCATAAGGCAGGAGCTAGGGGAGATAGACATTCTTGTCTGTGTGGCTGGGATTAACATTCCCAAGCTGGCTCAAGAGGTCACCGAGGCTGACTGGGATGCCGTCCTCTCAGTCAATATTAAGGGGCTGTTCTTTTGCAATCAGGCAGTAGCTGTTCAGTCAATGATACCACGCAAGACCGGGGCTATTGTCAACATCGCCTCAATATTTGGTCTCGTTGGTGGGCCAAAGCGGGCTCCTTATTGTGCCAGCAAGGGAGGAGTGGCTCAACTGACCCGACAGGAAGCCATAGAGTGGGCGCCATATAACATTCGAGTTAACGCTGTGGCACCAACATTTGCTCTAACCGGAATGACCAAGAGCTATTTAAACGACCCGGAATTCAAAGCCTATGTTTTTGACAACACCCCCCTTCACTGTCTGGCAACAGCTGACGATATAGCCGCTGCTACCTGCTTTCTAGCCAGTGATGCGGCAAAAGTGATTACCGGTGTTGTACTCCCGGTAGATGCTGGATGGACGGCGCAGTGAGAGGTGGTTTCATATGCTGAAAGAAACGGTTATATTTCACTTGGTAAAACCCGAAGACCTTCAACATCACGGAACTTTGTTTGCGGGACGTATGGCAGAGTGGTTTGTAGAAGCTTGTTTTATCGCGGCATGTCGGCTGGTAGGAAGACCCGAGGACGTAGTATGCGTTCAGATACACGGGATGAGCTTTGACAAGCCAGCTACTAACGGGGATATTATGAGAATCAGAGCCAAGATAGCACTTCTTGGTGCCAGAAGTATAACCGTTAATGGCCAAGCGTTTGTCAATGAGGATGAGACTCCCGCAGTCTCTGGTATGGTTACGTTTGTCACCATTGATAAACAGGGGAAGCCCTACGAGCATGGACTAAGACTCCCAGATGAGTATATCGCGCAAAATCGCGAAATCTATGAGGAAGCGCTCAAGGTCAAAGGAGACAAAAGCGCACCCCAAGCATAGTTACGAACATGATTTGGGGGATTAGACCTCGCCCAAGTGGGTTGCTTTCCCAGCTTTGTGATGAGCCGCACAGGGCTCGAACCTGTAACCAACTGATTAAGAGCTGGCTAAGAGACAAACTACTAACCGCTTCCTAGACCGACCGCTTGCCTCCTCCCTGAGCCCATCTTAATACTTGATGACTATACCCTCCCAGTGTATAATTGTCCAAGATAATTATGGCAATTCTGCTTTTCCCCTTAGTAGCTTACTACGTCCCAGACAAAAGGGGCGTCAAATACCAACTTCCATAAGAATAAATGCGTAGCTCAGAGGCGATATCATGCCACCACTGACCCCGTTCAAAGAAGCGGTAGATATTATAAAAGAGGAAGGCGGTGAAATCCTCAAACTATGCTACCAGTGTGGTACCTGCACTGCGGCGTGTCCCTGGAACAAGGTAAGAAGTTTTATCGTTCGCCGAATAATGCACCAGGGGCAGTTGGGGCTAATTGATTTTGAAGGCGAAGATATATGGCTATGTGCTACTTGCAATAATTGTGTTAAGCGATGCCCCCGGGGTGTGGAAATAATAGACGTTATGCGGGCTCTGCGCCGGGCAGTCACTGAATTAGGCATAGCCAAGGTGCCTGACTCACTCCGAATCACAGTTAAAAACATCTCCGCTATTGGTAATCCATTAGGTGAGCCAGCAGAGAACCGAGCTAACTGGGCAAAAGACCTTGATGTGAAACTGCACACCCAAGAGAGTGAAATATTATACTTCCCCTGCTGCATTCCAGAATATGACCCGGGTGTCCACGAGGTTGCCCGGGCTACAATTAACATTCTCAAGAAAGCCAAGGTGGATTTTGGCATCCTGGGGAGTAAAGCTAAATGCTGTGGTGAGAGTGTTCGTAAAGCCGGTGATGAGAACCTGTTTCAACAACTGGCTCAAAATAACATTGGCACTTTTGAAGAAACGAAGGCCAAGAAGGTGGTTGTCTCTTCCCCTCACTGCTACCACACCTTCAAAAATGAATACCCCGAGCTGGGTGGAAAGTTTACGGTAGTCCACTTTTCCCAATATCTACTCGACCTTATTAAACAGGGTAGGCTAAACTTTGCCAAACAAGTGAACAAGAAGGTCACTTATCATGACCCCTGTTATCTGGGGCGTCATAATGATATCTATGATGAGCCCAGAGAGGTTTTAAAGAGTATCCCCGGTCTAGAGTTGGTCGAACTGCCATATTACCGGGAAAACAGCCTGTGCTGTGGGGGTGGAGGCGGCCGAATTTGGATGGAAACCAAACGTGAGGAAAGGTTCTCCGATATGAGGATAGAGCAGGCTCTCAGTGTAGGTGCCAATGTATTAGCCACGGCCTGTCCTTATTGCCTGCTTAACTTTGCCGATAGTGTATTGACCCTAGATAAGAGTGCCCTCATTGAGGTTAAGGATATTTCGGAATTAGTTCAAGAAGCTCTATAGCCGAAGGGGGACAAAATGGGGGGCGAACCCAGAATTGGTGTATATATCTGTCATTGTGGCAGCAATATTGCTGGCACCGTTGATGTAGAGGAAGTTACCGAGTTTGCCCGAGGTCTGGACGCGGTGGTAGTAGCCCGCAACTATGTCTTCATGTGCTCTGACCAGGGGCAGGAAATTATCAAGAGTGACATCAGGGATTTCGGTCTTAATCGGGTAGTTGTCGCTGCCTGTTCACCAACAGTGCATGAGCTTACCTTCCGCCGCGTCCTTGAGGAAGCCGGGGTAAATCCATACTTATTTGAGATGGCGAATATCCGTGAGCACTGCTCCTGGGTAACCGAGGACAGGCAGATGGCTACAGAGAAAGCCAAAGCCTTGGTCAGCGCTGCCGTTAAGCGGGTCTATTATCACCAACCTCTAGAAACGAGGAAAGTTCCACTTAATCCCAATACCCTGGTAATAGGTGGTGGGATTGCTGGTATTCAAGCGGCTCTAGAGATTGCCAATTCGGGGCATAAGGTCTATCTGGTGGAGAGGAGCCCCAGCATTGGCGGGCATATGATTCAGTTGGACAAGACCTTCCCTACTCTGGACTGTTCGGCCTGCATCCTCACACCGAAAATGAGTGATGTGGGCTCGCATCCTTATATCGAGCTACTTACCTACAGCGAGGTTGAACAAGTATCCGGCTATATCGGCAATTTCAAGGTCAAAATCAGTGAAAAGGCAAGGTATGTTGATGCCGATAAGTGTAATGGCTGTGGTGTTTGCCAGGAAAAGTGCCCGTGGAAGGTTGACAGCGAGTTTGAAGCTGGAATGGGTAAGAGGAAGGTCATTTATACCCCCTTTCCTCAAGCGGTGCCTAACATACCAGTTATTGATCGTGAACACTGCGTCTATTTCCTAAAAGGCACCTGCCGCGCCTGTGAAGAGTTCTGCGAGGCAAAGGCGATTGATTTTGAGCAGAAAGACGAGACCATAGAAGTGGAAGTTGGCTCGATTATCCTAGCTACGGGCTATGATAACTTTGACCCTTCGGTTATCACTCAGTATGGTTATGGGGAGTTTGACAATGTGATTACTGGGCTCCAATTTGAAAGGCTGTGCAATGCTACTGGCCCCACTGGAGGCGACATAGTGCTTAAGGATGGCTCCACCCCTCAGAGTGTGGCTATTGTCCACTGTGTCGGTAGCCGTGATAAGAACTATCATGAGTATTGCTCTCGGGTGTGCTGTATGTATGCCCTCAAGTATGCCCACCTGATTAAAGAAAAGACCAATGCCGATATCTATCAATACTATATAGATATGCGTTGTTTCGGTAAGGGCTATGAGGAATTCTACGAGCGCCTTTCTGAGGAAGGAGTGAATTTTATCCGGGGGAAGGTGGGTGAAGTCACCGACCAAGCTCTAAGTGAAGAGGAAAAAGGGAAGCTGGTTGTAGTGGCTGAGGATACCTTGCTGGGTTCAATAATAAGGGTGCCGGTAGACATGGTTATCCTGTGTGTGGCTATGGAGCCACAACCGGATGTAGAGGCTATTGCCCGGCTATTCAACATCAGCCGAAGCGCTGATGGCTTCTTCTTGGAGAAGCACCCCAAGCTGGACCCGGTGGCTACGACCACTGACGGGGTCTTTGTTGCCGGCTGTTGTCAGGGGCCAAAGGATATTCCTGATACAGTTGCCCAGGCTTCAGCAGCGGCGGCTCGGGTTTTAGCCCTGATTAGTAAGGGTGAGGTAGAAATTGAGGCAACTACTGCAGTTATTGATGAAAGAATCTGCTCTGGATGCCAGCTTTGTCCTGCTATTTGCGCTTACCATGCTATTACCTTTGATAAGGGGAAGAGGGTGTGCCAGGTTAATGAGGCTCTATGTAAAGGGTGCGGGGCCTGCGTCAGCAGCTGTCCCAGCGAGGCTATTACCGGTAAGCATTTTACTACCGAGCAAATCGTGGCTGAAATCGAGGGGATATTAATATGAGCTTTGAACCCAAAATTGTTGCCTTTTTATGCGAGTGGTGTTCTTACCGTGGTGCTGACCTAGCCGGGACTTCAAGAATGAAGTGTGCCCCAAATGTTAGACCAATAAGGGTTAAGTGCAGTAGCCGAGTGGAGTCTACCTTCATTCTGAAAGCACTTCAAACCGGGGCTGATGGAGTAATAGTTCTAGGTTGCCACCCCGGTGATTGTCACTATACTAACGGAAACTATAAAACAATGCGGCGTATGGCGCTACTTAGTAAGTTGCTTGAGCAGCTTGGTATTGAAAAGGAGCGGGTACGCCTGGACTGGGTCTCGGCTTCTGAGGGTAACAAGTTCGTGTCAATTGTTAACGATATAACTGCCAAGATAAAGGAGTTGGGTCCTTTAACCAAGATATCTTAATAAAGGTAATTACCCCTTCAAAGCATGTATTCACTTATTATTGAGGGACTACAGTGGTCTATTGTTAGTGGGATGCAGGTGGTCGATATGAGCTTCGGCATCTCTTCTAATGTTCAGTCATTCCATGATGCACTGATTGCCGCCTATAGTGCGGGCATAGTGCTGGTTACTTCCCCAGCTTTGTGGTGAGCCGCACAGGACTCGAACCTGTAACCGGCTGATTAAGAGTCAGCTGCTCTACCAATTGAGCTAGCGGCCCAAGTTGTATTAAGTCTAGCAAACTTTAAGCCATCACGCAACCTAGTGAGCACCCTCTTTTATACTCTCTATGAGGTCTTGGCGACTGGTCATGGTATCCACCCTGTCTAGGAATTCCTTTAGCGAGGTGCTTTGACTTCTTAGTTCCTTTAACTCAAGCCCGACGGGACTGATAGAGGTTAGACTATCAGCATAGGTGCCATAAAAGGCAAAGTAGGCTTGATTCAATTTTCTAATATAATAGCCCTTTGAGACTAAATACTGCCGTTTCTGCTCCATAAACTCCTCAGCCTGTTCAATCTCTCCCCGAGCAAGGTAATTATCAACAGCTCTTCTTATGTTTCTCATCTCTCGGTTAAAGTCAAATTCTGCCTCTGATGCCTGAGTTTGATGGTTGCCATTTTCATATTGGGGGTAATAATTTTCAACCAAGATGTCGCCAATTTCCTTGCTCACCATGCCGGTTAGGGTCTCATTCATGACCACAATCTCATAGTTTCTGGACACACCTATTGAATCAAGCAAGTATAGAAATCCCAACGGTTTAAAGACCAGATACTGATGGAGCCATTCTTCGGTTGCGGTGTCAACAATAAACCGGAGGCTAGCCTCGTCGGTAACAAAGGTAGGATAGGTTGCCCCTAAGCCACCAAGCTCCACCACCAGTGAAGAGACGCCTAATTTATCGACCTCGGCTTCAATATCCTCTATTTCCTTTAGGCTCAGGCTCGGCTGCAAGTTAATCCGCCTTATGCTTTCTATCCTGTCCCTAGGTGAAATCACAAGTAAATGGGGCGGTTTCTCCAGGTTAAAATTTAGCGGTGGGAAATTAACTTTTATATAGCCGCCTAGCGGATTGAAAATGCCCTGTTGAGCCAGGGTCTTCTTTATCTGATTCTCTAGTATCCTCTCCACCGCATCTTTTAACGCCCCCTTTTGCTCCTGCAATGTATTTAATTCAACTTCAAGCGAAGCTAAGTCGCCCTGCTTATTACCAGTGTTAATTGCCTTAATTTCTGACTCCAAGGTTTCTATCTGGTCAATGTTAGAAAAATACTCTGTAACCACCGAGACTTCGTTCTCGTTCTTCTTGTGGCTACCGAAAATGCGCTGTTTTGCCTCGCGGGGTATAGCCCTTGATTCCCACTTCATAATACTGAAGCGATATGGCTTCACTATTGAGCTTAGACTGGCATCAAAACCCCGAGTCATAGCACAACTTTCACCAAGCAAACTGACCGATAATAAGCACACAGCGGTAGCAATTAGTCCTATTTTCAATCCACTACCTTTAAAACCTTAAGGACTAAAACCAGGCTCAAGAATATGGCACACAATGGGGATAAAACCACTTAAAGGTCAAAGATTAATCCACCCTAGCGGCGATTCTAGCTAGCTCCCAGGAATACTCGTAAAGGTGTAAGCCCTTACTCAAGGCAATAATCTCGCCATCCTCGACCCCTATCTCACTCGCCATATACTCCTTTAAGAGCTGAATGGCTGCCAGATTAGAGGGAAAGCCAGCCCACAAGTCCCACGACCTGAAATAAACGACAAAATTGAGCCTATTATCACGGATTTTAGTATCTATTCCTCTCAAGCATGGAGGGTCGGAGAGGAAAATAGATTGGCTATCGCCCACCGCCATAAAAGCCTGATTAGTATTATAGCCATCTTCCTTGTACATTTTGATTACTTCAGCTATCTGCGTCTCCAGATACTGCCCGTAGGTATACTGCTCCCCTTCGGCTCTATGAGCAGTCATAAGATAGGGAAGATAGCTTTCTATATACTCCATGGTGCTAGGTGGTGGTACACCCTGTGGGACATCCGGAACCAGTGGTCTTATCCCTGGTTTCCTGACCTGGACTACGACAAAGTCAAGCTGTTTCCGCCGCTCACCGACATAGCTCCCCCGCTCAATCTTATAATCGTAGCCTT
>Ga0136653_10002112_pt1 | contig 10870 bp, 13 predicted proteins | sample LakKivw275mmetaG_FD_94866 | JGI IMG/M metagenome (GOLD analysis project Ga0136653, IMG submission 94866) | Anoxic lake water microbial communities from Lake Kivu, Rwanda to study Microbial Dark Matter (Phase II) - Lake Kivu water 275m metaG... | ecosystem: Environmental > Aquatic > Freshwater >... | reverse complement strand
GGTGGGAATCAACGAAGCCATTATCCGCAAATATGTTGAGATGCAGGAAAAGGAAGAGTCAGGACAAGCGCAGCTTGAATTTTTTTAAGTACCCCGCCTGTAAAGGCGGGGGTATCTATTGAAAACACCCATCCTTTTTTAAGTTATTAGTGCCTGTCACCAAAATTATTTCGAGGTTCATTCTCCCTTTTCTTTGAGCATGGCAATCTGGTGATAAAAAATGGAAAGAAACGACCCCCCTTTAGGTCCACCAGTAAATTCCATCCCATCCATAATGACCAAGAAGTTCCCGTGCTTCTTTTTCGCTCTCACAGTTCACCGAGATCAGGAGTCCTTCAGGTTTCAATGAATCGATCACGAGCGTAACCTCATCGGGGTTGCAGTAAACAATGATAGCTTTCCCCTTGCTTTGGATTTTTTGATAGAGAGGAATCCATTTGGCAACCCCAGCCACACTTTCGCTGGCACCAGCTACCCACTGAATGGCATTCAATTTGGGGATGTCTAAAATCATATCCAGATGGTGCAAAGCATCTTTACCATCTAAATGGTAGATTGAATAGTCTAAATAATTGATCTCGTTTTTCAATTCTTCCAAGAAAAACTCCCGGTACATATCAGTCGAGATCATCAGAGAGAGGTCGTTTTCCACCGGGTAAAATTTTCCCGGTGCCCAGAGATTGATCCATGCGGTGGTTCCGTCCTGCTGATTTTTAATTAGGTTGTAATAGGCTTCCTCATAGACTTGAAGCCAAGCATTCCAAAGGAATTTCATGACTTTTTGAACTCCTTCTGGATTTTCAACCAAATCTAAGCACAGATTTTGTGGGCTGCCGCGGAGAACCGCCAGAGAGTCCATACTGGGGTGAATATCGGTCGCTCCGACAAGAAACTCTCCCTGGGATAGTTCTGAAGCATAGAGAATGAATTCTTTGGTTTTTTGCCAGTATGGGTTATCCTCATGGATGTATAATTGTGAGAGGTCTAAATAATCGGTCAGGACGGGGTGTCCCCATTTTGCCCAGGAAATGGGAATCACATCTTCTTTAATATACGAGGGTCCAGTAGCAACCGGTGGGAAAAACTCTGAAAATTCGATTTTCGCTCCCAGATAAGCCGAAAATACATCAGTTCCAAAGTTGGGAAAATAACAGGGGAAAGCTAAACCGCCGTAGAAAGTGGCTCGGAGAATTTCTCTAGCATTGTTGATTACCTTTTTATAATCGAATTTTTCCTTTTCTCGAATCCAGAGGTGTTTTCCAAAGAGGGCTTCTTGTGATTGGGGATCATCTTTAGGGGCAGATACCCAGAAAGGAATTCGGTCAAGGAAATCATTGTTCCACCAATACAGGTAATATTTTTTTATGGTTTCCCATATTTCTTGATTCACCTTTTATTTCCCCCTTTGGTTATTAATATTTTACTGCACCTGCGGTTAAACCCTGCCAGTCGACTTGGATAAATCCTATAAGTTCTTATTTTTTTGGTGCCTGTCACCAAAGTTATTCATCTATTCTAACTCAATACTTCACAACACCTCAACATTTTTTTATAGTAAGCTGTATTGGCATTCCTTCCTGTCGCCCATTTTTCCTGATTAATAGGACACACGTGTATCCCAAAATCCTATTTTGAAGGAGGTATTTTCTATGGCTGTGACTGCTGTAGAACAGGTCAATCGGCTCCGGATCCGCTTCGAAGAGGGGCTGGATCCAGAGACTGGGAGAATGACGACTTCTTCCCAGTCCTGGGGCAACGTGAAGGCTGCCGCTCCCGATCAAGATGTGTGGGACGTTGCCAACGCTTTTGTGTCGCTTTCCGACAAAACCGTCTATGACGTTTTCCTCAACGAAGGAAAACTCCTCACTGAGTAAGGAGGTGATCGGGTATGGCGAAAGTTTTGCGTATGACTTTTGTGAATGAAGCGGGCAACAATTATTCCTTAAACTTGAGAGATCCCAAGGACGGTATTACTGGAGAAGAAGTGGCAACCGCCATGGACACCATCATTGCCAAGAATATCTTTCAAACCACCGGCGGGGATCTTGTCTCCAAAAATTCAGCGGTGATCATCGACACCACCGAAACCGAACTCACTCTAACTTAACCATGAGCAGGAAGGGCACCACCGAGGGGGAGGGTAACCCCCCTCTCCCCCTCGAAAAAGACTTCTATTACCTCGCCAAAACGGTGGAGAAGATGGACAAGCGCATCGAGCGCTACGATGAGAACATCCGTTCTCTGGAACGCGAACTCGCCTCAGTGAAAGTCTGGATCAGTGTTGCCATGCTGATTGTTCCCAGTATTGTGGTAGCACTCATCCTCAAGGGTCTGGGGGTGAAGTGAAAGGCAGTAAGAAGTGAGTCGCGTTATGGATGGGGTTCCTACTGAATTGAGTCTGAAAAACGTCTCAATTGCTCAGAATGACAGAATAATAAACTTCCATAGAGCAGGAATAATGGGATAATCCAAGTTGAATAAGGAGACTATCAAAATGAAATCCAATTCTCTTTCTTCACAACCAGAAAGCAATTTTTCCATCGATGATATTCTGCACATGCTCAACCTGGCGAAGGTGCTGGTTGAAGATGCCATCACTGAAATCCGCAGCTGGAATGAAATTCCTGATTTATTCTATCTTCTGCGACGGTTACAACTTCATCCGGAAGCGGTGATGACCTCTTTCTCTTTTCCGGAGGAACTGGTTCCTATCCTCAGTATTGCCGAGAAATATTTCGATGATCAGGAGAACTATCCGGTCAATCCCTTCGCTCTGCTCCTGGCAATCCGGGAATCGGAGCGAGGAGGGAAGGGGCTTGAGTTTGGTATCATGCACCCCGAGGCCAAAGGGACCAATCTGCTCACTCAAGCGGAATGGGCTTGTGGAACGATCAAGAACAATTTCCGGCGATTTACCGCCCAAAATCAGGAAACTGACTTCATCACCTTCCTGGGGAAACGCTACGCACCAATAGGTGCTGAAAACGACCCGAAAGGTTTCAACCAGTACTGGGTGCGGAATGTGCGGTATTGGTATCTTAAATACAGTGAAAATAAAAAGTGAAAAGTGAGTCGAAAAGTTATTGGTGCCTGTCACCGAAGTTATTAAGTTATTAATGATAAGAGAGAAATTGTTTCCACTGACCTTCTCACCAAGTACTCACTTCTAACTACTCACGGCATTAAGGTATAATAAAATGGGTGTCTGAAAATGAAAAAAGAAATTTTGGAAAAGTTGAAAAGAATGAGTCGAGTATTAAAAGAAGATTATCATGCCGATCAGGTGATTGTTTTTGGATCTTATGCTTTAGGACTTGAAACCGAAGAAAGCGATATTGATCTTTTGGTAGTTGCTCCTACCCAAGAAAGATGGTTAGAAAGAATGGCGACAGTTCGTCGTTTAATCCGGGAAGAAAAGAGAGGTATACCCAATGTAAAGGTGCCTGTCACCAAAGTTATTAAGTTATTTCATGAAGGATTTGATTCAAGATTGATTCCACAAGTGTCGCCATCCCAGAATCTTTGGTGTTTTTCAAAAAAAAGGTGATGCAAAAGTTCAAAAATTTCGGTAATCTGATATTGAGCCATTTCAAAATCCCTCCGATTTGAATGTTGTATCTTAGCTCCATATTAACTGAGGTTTTTGAAATTGGCTCTTCCTTTCTACACAATTATATGGACTCTACTTATGGAAAGGTTCAAAAATTGATGAAAATTTGATATTCAATGCTCAGTAAAGTCTTTTTTTATTTTAGATATAGTCGACCAAATAGAATATGATTTTGAAATGCATGATAGACCGCCATGCCGCATTGCGGCACTATGTGAATCATAAAATACTGGCGGTCTATTCTTTCAGTTTTTTCTTTTCGTTATTTAATTCTTATGCCGTAGGCTGCCATCCTGGTGTAGTTTCCAGGATAGGTTGATAGTTGCGACTGCAATTTTATATACTGCAACCCTTATTACAAAAATGAGGATATTGTTCGTTCAAAGATTGTTTCCACAGTTTGGTAATTGAATCTGGATCGTACCGGTGGTTTCATTATTCAATAAAACCTTCTTTGCACTCTCCTGATTAACCGCAATTTCAACGAATCCTGAGCTGTCGATGTGGACCAGGATTTGTCCTCTCTCAATAGAACCATACGCTTCGGAATAGGTTGCGGGATAGGAGTTTTCTCCAACTATGATGGTCAGATGATCCCCGAGTTGAACTCCAAGATTCCTTAGCATTTGACCGGGGATGTTGGTTTCGATATTCCCAAAGTGATCACAGAAGGCGATTTCATCAGTAATGGTATCGCCGTGGATGACAGGGTGAGTGACGGGTAAGAGAGCGATTGATTCAAGTTGAGGGCCGAGGTTTTCAATGGGAACCCCGAGAGAGAGGTAGGCGCTGGCCGGGGCGAAGATGTCCCGGCCGTGGAAGGTGGAGCTTGGAGCAAGATGATAGAAGTAATCGGGATTCTGGAGAATAACAGCGGTTTTCATTTGGTATTGTTCGATAAGTAAAGTGAAGATGCCGTTGTCCGGACCGGCCAGAAATGAACCGTTTTGAAGTTCGATGGCGATGGGGAGCCGCCCAGTCCCGACGCCGTAGTCCACCACCGCGCAAAATACGGTACGGGGAGGGAAGTCGGGGAAAGCGCGCTGGAGGATGTGCATGGCCTCACCGACGTTGAAGGGTCCTATATCATGGGTGATGTCGATGATTTCGGCTCGGGGGTTGATCTGTTTCATGACTGATTTGGCAGCCCCAACATAATAACTGGCTATTCCCCAATCGGTGAGAAAGGCGATGTAGTTCATATCAAAACTCTTTCATTGATCTCTCGTTTCCAGTTCTTTTTTGGATTCATTATATAATGAGGTAGCGGTAACATTTTTGTTTTTGAACATCTTGTGTAAATCCTGCAGTTCATTCAGGCTATTTCTTTTCCGATTTTGAATATTTACTTCATAGGGTATAATAACAGCGACTGGTTTTTTCCTTTTGGTTATGATAGAATTTTTGCCGCTTTTTTCAGCATCTTTCAAAATATTACCTCAAAAAAGAAAAATTAAATTGACCTATTCTATTATACAAAAGAAAAAGCCAATGAAGATATACATTTCCTATGGAACATTCATTACAACAGGTATAATGGGGGGATCCTTAAAGAATAAATGGGAACACCCAAAGAAAATCCTGGGCGAGGGGGGCCAAGGGGCGAGGAGGAGATGAGATTGATAAGTTGAACTCATGGGTGTTGAAGTGGTAAAAAGTCCTCATTTCTATTAAAATGAAACTATGAAATATATTCATTCCCGTCCCTGGTATTTCGAATAATCGAATAGGTGGAATACATATTTCATTTGGTCAAAGGTGAAATCCTTGGGTTAGAAAAATAAACCCTTTGGAGAGGTTATTCATTGGTGTCGAAGACTGCGAAGGATTTAACACAAGAAGATTTGGCGCAATATAAAGAAAGTTATCGCCAAAAGAAAATTCAACAAGAACAGGTTTTGCAAAAGAAGTATGAAGATGCCTGGAAAGTGGCACGTGAAGCAGCTCGAATTCTCCATACGTCTTTTCAAGCAAAAAAGGTTATGGTCTTTGGTTCGCTCATAGATCGTTCCCGGTTTAATCGGTGGTCGGATATCGACCTTGCGGGGTGGGGGATTCCAGATGAACTCTATTTCCGAGCCTACGGGGCAATGATTGATTTTAACCCTCGCTTCAAGATTGACCTGGTGGATCCTGATGAGTGTTCACCTTTGCTTCGGGAGATTATTTTAAAGGAAGGAATTGAAATCATATGAATCCTTATTTGGCAGTAGCAAGCCGGATTCAATACGGGTTAGGTGAAATAAAAAAAATCACTGAGAGAATAAAACTTGGCTGGGAAAAGGCGCAGAAAACTTCAAATGATATGTATTTCGATAGCGTGGCGTTGAACCTCCATGATTTTTATAACGGCTTGGAAGGGCTATTTGAAGTGATTGCTGAGAATGTTGACGGAATAAAGCTCTCAGGAAGCCGTTGGCATCAAGAACTCCTCCGGCAAATGACATTCGAATTAAATGGGGCAAGACCGTCGGTGATTTCTCATGAACTGTCAGAGAAATTAGATGATTATCGATCATTTTGTCATCTGGTAAGAAATGTTTATGCCCATCAATTTAAGCCGGATCGGATGAAACCCCTGGTTGAAAATATAGAGGTGTTTTTTGGGAAAGTGAACAACAATTGAATATATTTTGCCAATATTTTAAGGATCTGAGTGTGGAGTAGGTGCTCCCTTCGGGTTAAGGTTTGGAATTCTCTCAAGGTTAAAGGTGCTCACCAGTTTATTATCCTCGTGAATGGAAAAGTAGATTCCTTCGTTTATCATTCCATTGATAAATAGACTAAAAATCAATATTTTATAAAAATAGAATAAGAATCACTGCGGATAAGAGTGTCATAGATCCACCAAAAAGAAAGGTGGCAGAGGGTCCGAGAGCGCTCCAGAGCAATCCGCCGATGAGGGAAGCGGGGAAAAGGCCGATCCCTAACAATGTAGCATGGAGACCGATAACGGTGGCTTTGCGGGTTGCCGGTGCGAGTTCGGAGACCAGTGCTTTGGCGACTCCTTCAGTCATACCGATGTAGAGTCCATAGAGAATCATGGCCGGGATGAGGAGAGTGGGGGTGAAGCCGATCAAGTAGTAGGTGACGCTATAGAGGAGGAATCCGGAAATCAAGATCCATTTACGGCCGATTTTGTCGGAGAGCCAGCCGGCGGGGTAGGATATAAACATATAGATAATATTATAGAGAAGATAGAGTAAAATAATACTCGAAGCGCTGAAGCCAAGGTCGGATTCTGATGCCCGGAGAAGGATAAACTGATCGGAAGAGTTTCCGAGAGTAAAGAGCAAGGTGGCGATGAGAAAAACCTTGAGCTTTCGGTCAAGATTGCGGAATGAAGCCCAGGAGAGAGGAGAAGAGGCGGTTTTTTTCCCACTGCCGGTTTCGATGGTGAAGAAGAGCACCACCACACCGAGTACCGCCGGAATGAGACTCAAGAGTATAATGGTTCGAAAGGTAGGGATATAAAAGGAGAGATTTCCAGATTGTTTTGCTGCTTCCTGGATGCGGAAGAGAAAGAAGAAGGTAATCAGGGTTCCGAAAACCGCTCCCATGGTATCCAATGTGCGGTGAATCCCGAAAGCTTTTCCCTGATTATTTCCCTCCGCTGATTCGGAGATCATGGCATCGCGGGGTGCAGTTCGAACTCCTTTGCCGAAACGGTCGGAAAAACGGCCGGCGAAGACCAAGCCCCAGCTGTTGGCGAAAAAGAACAGGATCTTCCCGATGGTGGAAAGGAAATATCCGGCAATGGCCAGGGGTTTTCTTTTCCCGATACGATCGGCCAGGGCTCCGGAAAAGACCTTGAGAATGGAAGCGGTTGATTCAGCAACCCCTTCAATTATTCCCAAGATTGCCGGGCTTCCACCGAGAGCTTTTAAATACAGAGCGATGATGGGATAGACCATTTCAGAACTGATATCGGTAAAGAGGGACGTTAAACCGGTGATGAAGATATTTTTTCGCTTATCCTTTTTGTCCATAATTTTTTCCTCGCTGATTTATCATAAGCGGATAATCTTGCTGCACGGCAGCACCATGTGAGGAATGAAAATATTCCTCTCCACGGGAGGAGTGTCGCGAAGCAATGGAGAGTGCTTTTAAACTTTTTACATTTTACTTCATTTTCAGGACAGGCGACGTCTTCATCCGTCATTCACGAATGTTTTAATCGGGAATGTAAAGCCAGGTGAAGACCCCATAGACCCCTGATTGAAGCATTCAGGGATGACGGAAGAAACTCCCATGGTGCTTCATGGCACCAGGTAGATGATAAAAACCATGGCAATCTATCCTGTAAACTGCCACAGGATATCAGCCTACGGTGTAAGATAAAAAGATTTAAAAGATAAAAAACAATGAGGATAGACCCTCATATTTCTATTTTCATCTGGTGCCACAACGTGGCATGAGGGTCTATCCGGAATTATACACCAGAATGAGGTGTAATGATTGAGTACGTCAGTGGGCGAAAAAGGAATTCTCAAGAAGAATAGGACGAATGAACTCATATATATCGCTCTATTGGTGGCGTTAGGGAGTGTCCTGCACGTGATAGAGGGTTTGATCCCGCTACCCAATTTGATTGTTCCCGGCGCCAAATTGGGTTTTGCAAATATTGTAACCTTGCTCGCTCTGGTTTTATTGGGAAACTGGGAGGCTTTGGTGGTTGCGGTATTGAGAATATTTTTAGGAGGACTGATTTCGGGGCAGTTTATGAATATCGGTTTTTTTCTCGCTCTGAGTGGTGGGTTGTGTGCCTTGCTCGGGATGGTTGTCAGTCGGAAATTGTCAGTTTCGATCATTGTGGTCAGCATGGTGGGGGCTTTGTTTCACAACACCGGGCAAGTGATTGCCGCATATCTCTACATACAGAGCACTGAGCTATTCTGGTATCTGATGATTCTTTCTCCTTTTGCTTTACTCACCGGTTTTTTTACTGGCTATCTTTCCTATCTTATCCTCCGCTATATGCAAAAAGTGACACTCAATATGGTGGATAGTGAATATGTTAGCAAAGGGGGGTGAGGGAGGCTGTATTTTCGTAATAGATACTGAGCGATTTTTCTTGTATACTCATCATGAATGAGAGTATTATAATTGTTTGTTCAATAATTTATTATTTATTCCGCGAACAGGAGATCATAGAATTGGATGCTCTTTGACACGGATTGCCCCTTCGGGGATAATTTGACAATCAATCCAGCTTTATATATGGTATTTTGAAAGCGGAAAACCTTTTCGGGAGGTTTTTATTGATGGAGAAGACAAAAGTTGATGAAAAAATTATTCTAACAAAAGAGGGGTATGAGAAATTAGAATCCGAATTAAAATACCTCAAAACCGTTAAACGAAAAGAGGTTGCTGAGAAAATTAATCAGGCATTGGCATTTGGGGATTTAAGCGAAAACGCTGAATATGAAGAAGCCAAAAATGAGCAGGCCTTTATAGAAGGGAGAATTCTGGTTTTAGAAGAAAAATTGATGAAAGCCGTCATCGTCGATGACCCGTCCGGAGGAAATTCAGAAAAAATTCATCTGGGGGTCAAGGTGATGTTGGAAAATCTCAATAACGGAAAACAGATGGAATATTCGATTGTTGATTCAGTTGGTGCGAACCCCTCCCTCCAAAAAATATCCTTTGAGTCTCCACTTGCTCAAGCCCTCATTGGTAAAACCAGAGGTGATGAAATTGAGCTGAAAGTACCTGCCGGAATGGTGAGATATCGAGTGATTGATATCCGAAAAAAGGAGGATTAATCCAATTTATCATGAACGAGGAATCGCGGGAACAGTTGAACGAAAATGACGTTGGAGCTCAGACTAAAAAAGTTCAAGAATTAAGAGAATTAGGCGTTGATCCCTATGGGGTGCCTTTTCAAAAAGAACAAGTGATACACGATATTCGTTTGGATCCTGAACACTATATCGACCAGGATGTCACGGTCAGAATCGCCGGTCGAATTATGGCTTTCCGGCGACATGGAAAAGCGATCTTTGCCGATTTGCAGGACCGATCCGGCAAAATACAAATTTATGTCAAAAAAGACACTATCGGTGAAGAACCTTTTGAGATTTTCAAGTCATTGGACGTGGGAGATGTCATTGGTCTGGAAGGGAAAGTTTTTAAGACTCACACCGGTGAACTCACCGTTGTGGCTGAAAGTTATATCCTCCTGAGTAAATGCCTCCATCCGCTTCCGGAAAAATGGCATGGGTTAAAGGAAGTGGAAGTGAGATATCGAAAGCGATATCTTGATCTAATCATGAATCCGGAAGTGAGGGGAGTTTTTCAAATTCGCTCCCGGGTATTAGGCGAACTCCGGAGTTTTTTGGATAAAAGAGGATTTCTGGAAGTCGAAACACCGATGATGCAGCTTATTCCTGGAGGCGCATTGGCTCGTCCCTTTGTGACCTATCATAATGCTCTGGGGATTGATCTCTATTTGCGCATCGCACCCGAACTCTTTTTAAAACGCCTGATCGTTGGTGGAATGGAAAAGGTGTATGAGATCAACCGGAGTTTCCGGAACGAAGGAATATCGATTCACCATAATCCCGAATTCACCATGCTGGAACTCTATCAAGCCTACGGCAATTATGAGACGATGATGAATTTGTGCGAAGAGATGGTTTTGTCGGTTGTCCACTCCATTTTGGGGACCTATCACGTTCAGTATCAGGGAATGGACATTGATTTTACCCCTCCCTGGAAACGGTTGAATCTACGGGAAATGATCAAAAAAGAAGGTGGCATCGATATTTTTCATGATTCCTTGGAAACCATGTACAACCGGGGAAAAGCTGCTGGTTTGAATTGCGATGAATCCTGGGATCGGGGGAAATACGTCAACGAATTTTTGGACATTTTTGTGCAGCCGCATCTCGTCAACCCCACCTTTGTCTTAGAATACCCGGTTGAAATATCACCGCTGGCCAAAGCGAAAAAAGATGATCCCTTGGTGGCGGAACGTTTTGAATTCTTTATCGGTAAAGAAGAATTAGGGAATGCCTATAGCGAGTTGAATGACCCCTTTGAGCAAAAAAAGAGATTCTTAGATCAGGTAAAAAAGAGAGAACACGGTGATGTGGAAGCACACCTCATCGATGAAGATTATATCGAAGCTCTCGAATACGGAATGCCACCTACTGGCGGTTTGGGAGTAGGGATCGACCGGTTGGTTATGCTGTTAACCAATTCGCCGTCAATACGAGAAGTGATATTTTTCCCCATTCTGCGTCCTCGGTTTGATTG
>Ga0136653_10002111_pt1 | contig 10874 bp, 5 predicted proteins | sample LakKivw275mmetaG_FD_94866 | JGI IMG/M metagenome (GOLD analysis project Ga0136653, IMG submission 94866) | Anoxic lake water microbial communities from Lake Kivu, Rwanda to study Microbial Dark Matter (Phase II) - Lake Kivu water 275m metaG... | ecosystem: Environmental > Aquatic > Freshwater >... | reverse complement strand
GCCTTCCAGCTCCTCACGACCCCCGGCGTGGCCCCCGGAGGCCCGCAGGCAAGCCCGGGTGGGCTGCTGAGCGTCACGCCGTCGGAGCTGGTACTCAGCGCCGTCAAGAGGGCCGAGGATGGCGATGCCGTTATCCTGCGGCTGTGGAACGTGGCGCCGGCGGAGGTGGCTGGGAGGGTGCAGTTCGGCTTCCCGGTGCGGGAGGTATGGCTCGCGAACCTGGCCGAAGAGCCGCTGGAGGCGCTCCCGGTGGACCGGAACGGGGTGGATCTCGCGGCGCGGGCGCACGGGATCGTGACCATCCGGGTCTCACCGGCGGGCGCGCCGCCCGCGTGAAGCCCCTCTCGCCCATCGCAGGGACCTCACGGCAGGCCCTCGACGACGACGAGCGCGCCGCGCTTGGCCGGCACGGAGAAGCGCGCGACGCCGCCGGCGACCGACAGGTCCTCCGCCTTCCACGCGGCCGTGAATCGGGCTGCCACAGCCGGCGCGGCGGGCCGCAGCTCTGCCGTCCGGTCCTCGTCGGTGAAGTTCGCCACCACCACCAGGCGCTTGCCCGGCTTCCGCCACAGGCTCACGCGCAGGTCGGAGTCGGCGCACAGGAGCTCGCCCTGGCTCCAGAAGGGCACGAATCGCGCGTCGGCCATGCCGAAGTCCTGCTGCGCGGCCCACACCGCCTCGACCACTCCCTGGTGGATGCTTCCGGCCCATAGGGGCACACCGTAGGCCATCGCGGCCGTGATGCAGCTCTCGCTGGGACCCGGGTCCTTGAGCGCGTCCTTGCCGGCCAGGCGGCCCAGCTCGGGCAGGAGGAAGGTCGTCACGCCCGTGGTCGGCGAGTAGAACTCGCTGCGCCACACGCGGTCGGGGATGCCGTCCATGTAGAAGGTGGGGCTCTCCGCGGCGGCGTGGCTGTACTGCTCACCGGGGCACCACCCATCGTTGAAGGCATTGAAGAGCGAGTACCAGTGGCTGTGCGCGTGGGCGAAGTACACCTTCCCTGCGTCGCGGCAGGCGGCGTAGAGGCGTCGCGAGACGCCCCGGTGGGCGTACAGGGGCCAGGTGCGGCCCGAGCGCCCAAAGGCGTCGGTGAAGCCGCAGCCGTGCAGGGCGTTGTCGCAGGCCGTGGCGCCGTCTATGTCCGTGTAGATGCCGTCGCCCCAGCCCTGGCGCAGATGCTCCTTCGCGCACCACACGAGGAAGTCGGCGAAGGTGCTGCGCGTGCATACGGGCACCATGCTGTAGGGAGCGTCGTCGCCGACGCGCTTGTAGCCCGAGAAGCTCCCCCCGTAGGGCAGGTTCCACTCCTCGCCGAAGAAGCGATACTCGGGCGACAGGTTGGCGGTGCACTGGGTGCAGCTATACGAGATCGCGTGCTTGCCCGCCGCGCGCCACTTCTCCACCAGGGCCCTCTGCGCCTCGGGGTCATGGGCGAGCAGGCGGCCGTTGAGGGCCGAGATCTGCTGGCCCCAGCCGTAGACGAAGAGGCTCGAGCCCCTGAACTGCGGACCCGAGGCGAAGCGCAGGTCATACCGCCCCGGGTCGAGGGGACGCACGGGCGTGGCCTCGAAGCCGATCGTGTAGGTCAGCGGCCCGGTGACGCGCGTCGGCTCAGTGATCAGGTGCAGGCGCGCGATCACGGCCTCGCCCTCGCGGCGAAGGGTGAGCGCGGGCCGGCCCTCGCTCAGCCGCCAGTTCGCGTCGGATTCCATGAACCAGGACAGGCCGCGTTCCTCCGTGCCCACCCAGCCGTAGGGCAGGAAGCGCTCCTCGTCGAGGGCCTGGCCGTCCCACTCCTGGCAGGTGGGATTGCGGTAGAAGGCGGCCACCTCGGCCCGGAGAGGGATCTCCAGGGTCAAGGACGGCAGCTCCGCGCCACCGTCGGGCGGAGTCAGGGTCAGGTCCACGCGAATCAGGCCGTCGAATTCCATGAGCGTCTCGCAGGAGGCCGAGAAATCGCCCAGGCGGCCCGTGCCCGCGAAGGTGATGCGGAAGGGCTTCTCCTCCGTCACGCGTGAGGCGCCCCCTTCTGCAGGCCCATCGGCCACCAGGCGCGCGGGCGCGGCCAGCAGCGGCTCGCCCGCGCTGGTCACCTGGGCGGGCAGACCGCCGGCCAGCGAGACCTCGCCGTTCCAGTAGCGGACCGCGCCGTCGCGAAGCTCCAGCGGCGTCCAGGGCTCCAGCACCCGATCGGCGCGCCAGTCCTTCTCGGCCGGCAGCCAGGGCGTCGGGGGCCTGGTGATCGTCTCGCGGGCCCGTAGGGTCTCGCCGCCGGCGGTGAGTGCCGCCTCGACCAGGTAGTCGCCGTCGGTCCACTGCTCGACGGGCACCCGAAGGGCGTCCCCCGGCAGCGGGCCCCGGCGCGACAGGAGCACCTTGCCGCCCGGGTCGCGCGCGGTGATCTCCGCCTCGCCCCCGGCCTCCAGGCGCTTGCGCCAAGCCTCGTCCAGGTGCGCCGCCCGCACCATCACCGCCAGGGCGTTGCCGAAGTAGTCGGGCTGGAGGGACACACGCAGCTCGGGCTTCAGGTCCGCCAAGCCGCCGGGCACCTCCTCAGCGCAGAGGTCCAGGATCTCATCGTCGGTCAGGGGGCGGCTGAAGACGCGCACCTCGTCGCACAGGGTCTGCTCGTCGGGGGCGCTCCACTTAGCGTGCTTCCAGTACTCGATGGGACAGACCGTGAAGGTGCCCTCCTCGATCTTCGGCAGGGGCGAGGAGATCAGGCCCTCCCCCACGCGGCGGCCGTTGGCGTAGACGCACAGTCCCGTCGAGTCCCAGGTGGTGGCCAGGTGCGTCCACTCGTTGTGCTTGAGCAGGTCCACGGGGGCGCCGGCCCGCCAGATGGCCTCCTCCGGTGTCCCGGCGTTCACCTGGATGTAGCTCAGGATCGCCTCGTCGCCCACGGGGTACAGGTAGAAGAGCATGCGATAGGTCGCGGGCCCCGTGACCACGAGGAAGTGGCGGAACTTGCCGCTGTGGCCGTCCCAGTTCAGCGGCTTGACCCACAGGGAGAAGGTGCCCTGTGAGGTGTCCAGGTTGCCGGCCACGGGATAGCTGCAGCGCTCGCCGGGCTGCTGCAGAAGGCCCACGCCCCTGATGCCCTCGGCCGAGCGCAGCTCGAGGCTGCTATTGAAGGTCGAGTGGCCGTCGCCCGCGGCGAAGTCGGCGTCGGTCGAGAGCTTGTCGAAGGAGACGTGGAAGGTCAGGCCCGCCGGAAGGGCCCAGGCCGGGCCGCCCGGCCAGAGCAGCGCGGCCAGAAGAACGCCGGGGATCGTACTGCGGAACAGGTGATGTCCTGGCAACATGTCCGGGCCTCCCGCGGTTCGGCGCTCCTGCACGGCGAGGGTAAGGCGTCAGCCGGGTTGCGCGCGAGGCTCTTTCGGGGGGACGCGTGCCGGGTCCTGCCTGGCGGCGGACAGACGACGGGAGGGAAGGGAGCGCCCGACAAGCGACCACCACTGAGCCACCGCCGCAGGCTGAAGCCTGCGGCTACTGAGGGCGGGTCAAGGACTCCGGCGGCGAGGCGGGAACAGGCTTCCCACAAGCAACGAAGGCTCCGCCTCGGGCGGGTCGGGTAGCAAAGGGGGAAGACCAGTATGCGCGTCGTCTGCGCCGCAGTGATCGCACTGATCCTGGGCTGCGCGGTCGTCTCGGCGGCCGAGGACACCCCGGCCAAGGTCGGGGACGTTGTCTTCGAGACGGAGTTCGAGGGCGACGAGGCGCTGGCGGGATGGACCGGGGCGCCTAAGCTCGAGCCGGGGCATGAGAGCCAGCAGAGCCTCGCCCTCGAACGCACCGACCCCGACCAGCCCTCGGCCATGTCTTACCACGAGGTGCCCGTGGAGCAGATCCGCGGCTGCCTGCTGCACGTCTCGGGCTGGGCGAGGGCCCAGGACGTGTCGGAGAAGCCCCGCTCGTGGAACGGCGTGAAGCTCATGCTCCGCATCGAGGCCGAGGGCGGGATGCAGCATCCGCAGGCGCTCATCGGTGTGGGCAGCTTCGACTGGCAGCACTTCGTCTACCCGGTGAGCGTGCCGCGGGACGTGAAGCGCATCCAGCTCTGCCTGGGCCTGGAGGCGGTGACGGGCAAGGCCTGGTTCGACGACATCACGATCACGGTGCGCAAGCTCCCCTTCGTGCCCAAGCCGCCGGCTCAGGCCGGGCCGGTGTACAAGGGCCACGACCTACCCCGGCTGCGCGGGGCCATGATCAGCCCGCGGGTGGACGAGGAGAGCCTGCGGCTCTTCGGCGAGGAGTGGAAGGCCAACGTGGTGCGCTGGCAACTGGTGGGGTGGCGGCCCCAGGGCAACACGCTGGACCTGGCGGCCTACGACGCGTGGCTGGACGAGCAACTGGCCCTGCTCGACGCGGCCCTGCCTCTGTGCCAGAAGTACGGGCTGTACGTGGTGGTGGACCTGCACTCGCCCCCTGGCGGAGGCGCCGAGTCGGGCAGGACGCTGTTCAGCGACGCGGCGTGCCAGGACAAGTTCCTCGAGAACTGGCGCAAGATGGCGCGCAAGTACAGGGATTCGCGGATCGTGTGGGGCTACGACCTGCTCAACGAGCCCATGGAGCAGGCTGTGGCCGAGGGGCTGGACGACTGGCAGCAACTCGCGGAGCGGGCCGCGAAGGCGATCCGCGAGATTGACCCGGACCACGCGATCATCGTCGAGCCGCCACAGGGCGGGAACCCCTTCGGGCTGGTGCAGTTCAACCCGATTGACGTGCCGCGAGTGGTCTACAGCGTGCATATGTACCTGCCCCACTCCTTCACGCATCAGGGCGTGCACGGGCAGTGGACGAAGCAGTACGCCTACCCGGGCGAGATAGACGGACAGCAGTGGGACAAGGCGCGGCTTGAGGAAGCTCTCAAGCCGGTGGTGGAGTTCCAGCAGACCTACAACGTGCACATCTACATCGGGGAGTTCAGCGCGATACGCTGGGCGCCCGACAACAGTGCCTACCGGTACCTGCGCGACCTGGTAGACATCTACGAGGCCAACGACTGGGACTGGACCTACCACGCCTTCCGCGAATGGAGCGGCTGGAGCGTGGAGCATGGGCCGGACCCGAAGAACACCGAGCGCATGGAAACGCCCACCGACCGGGAGAAGCTCCTGCGCGGCTGGTTCGCCAAGAACGAGAAGCCGCCGTGGTACCGCGAGTAGCACGGCCGGGAGCGCGTCACGGCCGCGAAGGCGACGCGGGTTACACTGGTCGCCCATTCGATACCCAGCGGAGGGAACAGCGATGAGCGGAAGCCTGTCTCTCAACGGGACGTGGGGCCTGACGTGGGCCGAGGGGTCGCCCCTGATGCACTGGGGGCACTACGTGGGCACGCAGCTCGAGGGCCGCAGGCTCCTGCAGGCCGAGGTGCCGGCGCCGATCCACGAGGTGCTCATGGACCTGGGGCTGGTCGAGGACATCAACTACGGGCTGAACTCGCTCAAGGCGCGCTGGGTCGAGGAGATGTTCTGGATCTACCGGCACACCTTCGAGGCGGCCGCGGAGGCCGCCGAGCAACCCGCGTGGCTGGTGTTCGAGCGACTCGAGTACGACGCCGTGGTGTGGCTGAACGGCCGGCAAGTGGGGCATCACGCCAACGCCCACCGGCCGGCACGCTTCGACGTCACGGGCGTGGTCAAGCCGGGCGAGAACCTGCTGGTCGTGAGGCTCGAGACGGGGATCCACGACGCGGCGGACAAGCCGGCCCGGGAGTACACGGGCGCCGACATCGAGCTGCTCACCAAGCGGCACTGGCACCGCAAGGCCCAGTACCAGTCCGGGTGGGACTGGAACGCGCGGCTGATGAACGTGGGCATCCTGGGCGACGTGAGGCTCGAGTGGAGCGCGGCCCCGCGGCTGGACGACGTCACGGTCTTCGCCGTCCCGAGCGAGGACCTGTCCACCGGAAGCTTCACCGTGCGGGCGACGGTCGAGAATGCCTCGGACCAGCCGGCTGACGTGAGCCTGCGGGCGCTGCTGGTCAACACAGGCGAAGAGGCTGAGCTTGCCCTCACCGTGCAGCCGGGCGAGACGCGGGCGGAGCTGAGACTCGAGGTCGAGAGCCCCCGGCTGTGGTGGCCGATCAACCACGGCGAGCAGTACCTGTACACGGTGGAGGTGGCCCTCGACGCCGACGGAGAGACGCAGACCGCGACGCGCCGGACGGGAGTGCGACGCGTCGAGATTGACCGGTCGCCGCACCCGGTCGAGGGCGAGTACTTCATCCTCACGGTGAACAACCGCCCGATCTTCTGCAAGGGCGGCAACTGGGTGCCCGCCGACCTGCTGTACAGCACGGTCACGCCCGAGCGGTACCGCGCGCTGGCGGAGCTGGCGGTGGAGGCGAACTTCAACACGCTGCGGGTGTGGGGCGGCGGGATCTTCATGGACGAGGCGATGCTCGACGCCTGCGACGAGCTGGGGATCATTGTGTGGCACGACCTTCTGTTCGCCTGCGCCAAGTACCCTGGCGACTACCCGGACTTCGCCGAGGAGGTGCGGCGCGAAGTGACCTGGGCCACGCGCGACATGGCCCACCACCCGTCGCTGCTGGTGTGGTGCGGGAACAACGAGATCGAGTGGGGCGACTGGGACTGGGGCTATGACCGCAGCTACCGCACCCACCCCCACTACGCGCTCTTTCACCACGACCTGCCGGCGATCGTGGCCGCCGAGGACGCCTCCACGGCCTACTGGATCAGCTCCCCTTACTCGCCGCACTTCAAGCATCCCAACGACCCGACGGTGGGCGACCAGCACCCGTGGAAGGTGTCCATCCAGGGCGAGGAGCCCTGGGACTTCTGGATGTACCGGGGCTTCGTGGACCGCTTCCCGAACGAGGGCGGCGTGCTCGGGGTGACGTCGCCGGCGACGCTGGGCCAGTTCGTGCCGGAGGACGAGGCGTACGTGGGTTCGCCCACCTGGGACCACCACGACAATCCCATGGGCTGTCTGGGACGCTCGCAAGGAGAGCTGGGGCGCGCGTACCAGATCGTGCGTCAGTGGCTGGGGCTGGAGCCCTTCGATATGGACATGGAGGATTACGCCTTCGCCAGCGCGCTGCTGCAGGCCGAGGGGCTGAGCGAGTACATCTGCAACTACCGGCGGCGGATGTTCAGCAGCGCGTCGGCCATCTTCTGGATGTACAACGATTCGTGGCCCGTGACGCACGGATGGACCATCGTGGACTACTACCTGCGCCGGAAGCTGGCCTACCACCCGGTGCGGCGGGCCTTCAGCCCCGTGACGGTGGTAGTGGCCGAGGGCGCGGGCCTGGTGACGGTGTACGGGGTGAACGACCAGCCGGTGCCCTGGGCCGGGGAGTTGCGGTACGGGCTGTTCACCCTGGCCGGCGAGCGGCCCCTGGACGAGGCCGAGCCCGCGATGATAGAGCCCAACAGCTCGACGCGGCTCGCGCAAGTGCCCCGCGGAGAGTGGGAGAAGCTGGGCCTCACCAGCAGCGGGGCCTTCGCCGTCCTGCTCGCGGACGGGCAGCCCGTGGCCCAGCATCGCCTCTTCGTCGAGCGGTTCAGGGACCTCGAGTTCACCCGGCCACGCATCACCACCAGGATACAGGAGGGGCGGCTCACGCTCGTGTCGGACGCCTTCGCCTGGGGTGTGTGCCTGGACGTGGACGGCGAGGCGGAGATCGCCGACAACTGCTTCGACCTCGTGCCGGGGATCGAGTACGTGGTGCCCTGGCCCGACGAGGAGGTCGAGGCGGAGGTCGAGCGGCTGGGGAACGACCTGGTGGTGCGAGGCGGGTAACGAGGCGCCCTGACCAACGCCGAGCGGTAGCCGCTGGGGCCCGGCCCCAGATCCCCTGTTGGCCTGGGCCGCGCCAGAGCGCTGCTTCACCTGCCGGTGGGCCGGGGCTCTACTGCGGCCCCAGTTCCACGCGATCTATCCCGAACCACGGCCGGTTGCCCAAGCGCCCGCCCGGCTGCACGTTGCGGATCTCGAGCCCGTTGACGCCCTGCCTGAGCAGGCCGGCGCCGATTGGCAGGCGCAGCTCGCCGAGCTTGTCTTCCGGGAAGGGTACCTTGTCCGCGAACAGGGGCTCGCCGTTGACCCTCACCTCGGCCGCCACCTCACCTCCCGGCGGCTGCGGGCACTTCAGGCCCACCAGCCGCAGCGACAGCCCGGAGGCGGGCACGGCGCCCAGGCGGAAGTACCCCACCATGCTGTCGTAGGGCGACGCTCCCGCGCCGTACACATAGTTGCCCACCTCCGACACGGGAATCCGCCCCGGATAGGCATGCAGGCCGTAGCCGTACTGCACTGCGCCGCCGCCCCGCAAGTCCCTGCCTGTGAGGACCAGGGGCCCCCGCGCGGGGTCGAGCAGAGGCACCGTGCGAGGGTCGGACGGCCCCAGCGTCGTGCCCAGCCGCACCAGGGCTCCCGAGGCGAAGCTGGCGACCAGGGCGTTCGGGGCGTTGGCATGGCTCGAGGAAAGGGTCGTCGAGGTCTTGTCGGCCTTGAGCAGCGCCCCGAGCGCCTCGGCCTCGGCAAAGGCCCGTCGCGCCCCATCCTCATCGCCCGCCCGCAGCAGTGAGTACGCGCGGCACAAAGCGTCGTAGAACCTCAGCGTCCGCTCGCCATAGGTGAACAAGCGCTCATCCTCAGCGACGCGATCGGCGATGCGGTCCGGCAGTCGGCGCGCGAGCACCTGGTTCAGGATCTCCCGACAGCGATCGGCCTCAGCCAGCATCTCCTGCAGGTCCGGGCCATCGTTGTCCGCGAAGTTTGTGGCCTCGTACTTCAGGTGAGTCGTCGGGAACAGGTCCTCGGAGCCGGCGTCGAGTCGTCGCGCCAGCCCGTACTTCAGCTCCGTGACATTGCCTAGCATCTCCTCGAGGTGGCGGTAGTAAGCCCGCATCTGAAGGTGTACCGGCCCGTACCGGCCGGGGAAGTAGTCGCGCCAGAGCTCGCGCACGTCCTCGCCGGGGTTCCACAACTGCCGCGCCATCTGCCAGTTGGTGAGCGCCTTGTTGCCCCAGTTGCCCGTGGTGCAATGCATGTAGTGGAAGTATCGCGCCCCCAGCGAGGCGTAGTAGGGGATGTCCGGCGCCATGGTGGACATGAAGCACAGGGGCAGGCACTTGTAGCCCGACACGTTGTAGTACTCGCCGATGCACAACTGCCCGCGGTAGTGCCTCTCGGGGTCCACGGCCCACCCGCGCAGGTGCTGGTTGTAGCGGGCGTTACGCGAGCAGCCAGGGTCATCGAAGTCGTGCACGTAGCAGCGGCAGATCGGGAAGTAGGTCGCGATGCAGGTGGAATGGTCGAAGCCGTCGGGCAGCGGCCGGCTGGGCGGCGCGAGCACGTCGGCGTAGGCCAGGAACAGCAGCCGCACGGGCCGGTTGATGCGCCCGGCGGCCCGGGCCTTCTTGATCTCCTGGGCGTAGCGGTGAACCACCAGCAGGTTGCGGTCGGTAGGCGTGCCCAGGGCCTCGCACCGCTCGCACTGGCACCACTTGCCCCCGTCCAGCATCCAGGCGTTGATGATGTCGGCGTCGCGGTAGCGCCCCTCGGCCAGGTCCGCGATGGCGTTCTTCATCCATTCGCTGAGGGCGCCGGCGTTGGATGTGCAGAAGTTATCGCCGCCCCCGCCCTGGATGCTCGGGCTGCGCTTGCCGTCGCGCAGGCCGTACCACTCGGGATGGGCCTCGAAGTAGGACAGCTTGCCGTCGCCGTTCGCGTCGCCCTGGTACTCGGGGCTGACGGAGTACGGGTCGGCGGGCCGGGCTTCATCGCCCTCAAAGCGCGAGTGGTTGTAGGGGTACGGCTCGCGCGGCCCGAGGTAGTAGTCCGTGAGCACATGACCGCCGCCGGCCAGCAGGATGCCCAGCTTGTGCACGAGGGCCTTGGGCTCCTGCTCGACGCACCAGTAGTTCAGACGGTTGCGGGCCATCCAGAGCAGGAAGTCGGTATCTCCGCGATTCTCCCAGGCGTGGAAGCCACGCAGCAGGAAGTGGGGGGCCTCGCGGGCGTCCAGCTCGCCCAGGGCCTCGAGGGTCCGCGTAGGCACCTCCTCGTTGATCTCGCCGGGCGCGTACCACCGGACGCCCAGCCAGTGCAGAAGGTCATAGACGCCGTAGAGCGTGCCCACGCGGCCGCCTCCCGCGATGAGCACCAGCCGGCGACCGTCGGCCTCGGCGGACCTGAGTACATAGTCCTCCGGGCCGCGCGCGCCCAGCTCCTCGGGCGTGACGCCGAGGGCCTCACACAGCGACCGGGTAGGGGCGTTGGACTTCGCCCCGCCGATGAGGAACAGGTCACCCGACGCGGGCACGGAGTCGTCGTCAGCGATGGCGAAATCGCCCGGCGACCCCGTCATCTTGCGCAGGTAGTGCTGTAGTCCGTCGCCGCGAAGCACTCGGTGCAGACCGTGTCGTCGGACAGGTCGGCGTCGCGCCAGTCCACCCGGGCCTCGGCGCCGGCGGCCTGAGCCGCGGAAGGATAGTCGCCGATGTTGACGACGATGGTTGCGGCCCGCGCGGGCCAGGCGAGGAGCGGCAGCAGTGCCAGGGCAGTGACCGGCACCAGCGCGGCAAGGGACGCCGTCTTCATGGTATCACCTCCGGGGTTGTCAGGCTCCCAAGCCCGGCCGCGGCCGGTTCGCCGCACCGGGCCGTTGCCCTGCCGGCGCTGGCGACGGCGCGAGTGCTGCCGTGCCGCCCCACCAAGGAACCACCCGTCAGAGCGGCGAAGTGCGCGCCGTCCATGACCCACACCCACCTTCTGCGGATGGCTGGGATCACCAGGCGATTCCCCGGCGTTGTCGCGCTGGACGGTGTGGACTTCGAGCTGCGCACGGGCGAGGTGCACGCGCTCGTCGGTGAGAACGGGGCGGGCAAGTCCACGCT
>Ga0136653_10002107_pt1 | contig 10896 bp, 10 predicted proteins | sample LakKivw275mmetaG_FD_94866 | JGI IMG/M metagenome (GOLD analysis project Ga0136653, IMG submission 94866) | Anoxic lake water microbial communities from Lake Kivu, Rwanda to study Microbial Dark Matter (Phase II) - Lake Kivu water 275m metaG... | ecosystem: Environmental > Aquatic > Freshwater >... | reverse complement strand
GCCTCATCTGCCGGGCGCCTGTTGATCATGGCCAGACTGGAGAAACGACGCTTTGTGCCTCGTGTGGACTACGTAACGTCTCCCGGACATGTTGGTGGCTACGAATCACGACGAAAAACGGGACTGAAGGGCGGAGGGCCTGTGGCCGTAATAACGGATAGAGCGATCTTCAGATTCGACGAAGATACGAAAGAGATGTACCTGAGCCACCTTTACCCCGGCGTGAGCGTGGAAGAAGTCAAGAAAGAGATCAGCTGGAACCTACGCGTGGCCGAGCACATAGCAACTGTCGAACCTCCGACAAAAGCTCAAGTCAATTTCATGCGAAGCTATGACCCCACAGACGTGATCTTGCGCAGGAGATGTTTGTTCGAGAGCATTGATTTCCCGTCATGGTCTGGACTAGCCATGAGCGACTGGAAGAAACACGCTCGACGTGCCTAGCGTGTTCATCCTGCTCCCCCAGGAGACCCCACCTACATCGGTTTTACTCTCTTGAATTCTGAAGAGAGTTGAGAAGAATTCTGAAAAAACCGCTAATATTCGGCCACCAAATCCTCGCTCAAGAGGTGAGAAATAGAAATGAGTGCTCTCAACTCCGTTCTGCAAGCAGCGCCAGGATTCTCTCAGCAGGGCTCAGGCATGATGATGGCCGATTCATTCATCTTCGGAGCGATCACGGCGGTTTCAATTCTTCTGGTGACTGTGGGTGTCTTCTACGTTTTGATTAAACTCGGAAGATTCCTTGACGCCTTGAAAGACAAAGCGTAAGCTTGCTCTGGGGAACAACCCGTCTTTTCCTTTCTCTTATTTTTGATGCTGAGTGTACTCGCCATGAATACGATATGGCGGGGCCGTTGGGACTTGGTTGTAATTGACGAAACTAGCCTGCCTCGTGAAAGGCTAGAGAATTGCGGTCTGTTGTTTCTTGTCGAAGACGTGGATCTTGCCTTGATTGAAGGTTAAGTGGACCTTTTCTTCGATCTCAGCCATGAAGGACGCGTCAGCCCTTGCCTTGACCAGGTTCTCTCCAACGTTCGCGTCGACGATCACGCTGTCACCTATCGGCTCGACAACGTATACGGACGCCTCGATTGAGCCGGGCTGCCGCTTCTTCGTAACGGCGATGTCTTCCGGCCTGATGCCTAGAATGACTTCCGGCCCTGAGGCGTTCTTCCGAACCACTTCGGCGACATCAGCCCCGACCTCTATCGAGAACTCGCCCGCGTCTAGAAGCCCGCCGCCACCGCGACTTTTGAATGTGCAGTCGAAGAAGTTCATGGCGGGACTTCCGATGAAGCCTGCCACCCAAATATTGTTCGGGTGCTGGTAAACTGTCTCGGGCATGTCAAGCTGCTGCAGTTTCCCGTCGTTCATGACGGCGACCCTGTCGGACATGGTCATCGCCTCGACCTGGTCGTGAGTGACATAGATCAGTGTGGTCCCGAGCTTCTTCTGAAGACGCTTCAGCTCGGCTCTCATGTAGACTCGCATCTTCGCATCCAAGTTCGATAGGGGCTCATCCATCAAGAAGACGTCGGGGTTTCTCACGATGGCTCTTCCAAGCGCAACGCGTTGCCTCTGGCCTCCGCTAAGCTCCTTCGGCTTCCGCTTCAGAAGCTCCGAGATTCCTAGAAGCTCCGCGCTCTGCCTGACTCGCTTATCCAGCTCCGACTTGGCTACTTTGCGAACCTTCAGCGGGAACGCCATATTGTCGAAGACTGACATGTGAGGATAGAGAGCGTAGCTCTGGAAGACCATCGCTATGTTGCGGTCTCTCGGAGCAAGATCATTCACCTTCCTATCTCCAATGTAGATGTCTCCTCCGCTGAGCTCTTCGAGTCCCGCGATTAACCGTAGCGTTGTCGTCTTTCCGCAACCTGAAGGTCCAAGGAGCGTGAGAAACTCCTTATCCAGAACCTTCAAGCTGACGCCATCGACCGCTTTCACATCTCCGAAGAATTTAGACACCGAATCCAGAACTACTTCAACCATCTCGGTTAGGCCTTCTTCGAGTCCAATGCCAGATCGGCAGCTTCTCAGATCTTAACTCTTTCTCTCCCCCTATCACCTATTCTAACGCGTAATGCACTTCACGAGCTCTCATTGAAAGCTCTCTGTTCGACGAGGACTTTGTAGAACACTTGAACCTGTCGCAGGCCTGCGCGGCCACCGTCAGGTATTGCTTTCTCGCATCCTCTGGTTTCACTTGAAACTTTGATATCATTAACTGCTTATAGTGCCGACCATCAGCCATTGGGCAGTGGTGGTCGCATTTGCAGACATCTTCAAAGAGTGTGGAGATTATCCAAGTTGGTATCCTTGTCAGGGACGTGGAGGAGACCGCGAGGAAGCTGGAGAAACTGATCGGGATCGGCCCATTTCAGATTCTCGAACCCGAATACCGTGACCTAACTTTCCACGGGAAGCCCGCGAGATTCAAGATTAGAATAGCGCTGGCGAAGGCCGGGCCGATACAGGTTGAGCTCATGCAACCTCTCTCTGGTGAGACAATCTACGATGAGTACGCTGAGCGAAAAGGCTACGGACTGCACCATGTGGCGATTAGAGCCGAAAATATGGAGCAGAGCGTCAGCGATATGAAGGCTAGAGGGTTCAATGTGATTCAAAGTGGAAACAGAACTGGAGTAAAATGGGCATACCTGGACACTGAGAAGGAAACGGGCGTGATCTTCGAGCTGGTCGAAAAGAAAGAAACCTGACGGTATCGAATACTTGGAATCGGGAAGCTGCGGTCCCATATTCTCACAAACACAGTCCGTGATCAAACACGGAGGGCGTTGAGAGGCGAATCGCAGCCTAATAATCGACTGAAGTGGCTTCGAAGCTCGGCCTTGAACATTTCCTTCGTCATCGAAAGCCAAGAGAGGAGAAAACAGTAAGCATGAGGCTACACGATCGGAGCGCTGATCCCCTCAGTATCCCTTCAGTCGATCATATTCTGCATGTACTTCTGGGCAGCCACCAACTCTTGACGAGGATTGCGGCTCAAGATTGCCTCGAGTGTCACGTATCCGTCGTACCCTACCTTCCTCAAGGCATCGAATATTGGCCGAAAATCTATGTGGCCTCTCCCCGGAATCTTTCTGTTACAGTCGGAGATGTGCACGGCCGCAAGCCGTTGGCTAGCAAGCAGGATCGGCTTAGTGAAGGAATCTTCTTCGAGGTTAGTGTGAAACGTGTCGTACACCACGCCCACGCTCCTCCGATTCACCAACTGCGCCAACGAGAGAGCTTCACTCATATTGTGGATGATCGTGCTCTCAAATCGATTCAGGGGCTCTACCGCGATCTTCACATCCACTTGATCGGCCAGATCTCCTGACGCTTTCAGCAGCTCGACAAGCCAACCTTGGCCTTTTCTGAATGGCACATCCCTTGGGATGTTCCTTGACCGGCCGCTTCCCCACACCAGAAGCTTCCCCCCGAGGCTTCGCGTTAGCTCGATGAGTCGTTTGGTGTAAAGGATATTCCTCCTTCGGGACGCGCCGGATGGTGACGCCAATATCATCTCAGGCGGATAGAGGGAAGTGAACCCGGAGAATGCCAAACCATTTCTCTGCAACGATCTCTGTAGACTGTTGATGTCGGCGCGACTCAGTCTCCTCGGAATCCAAGGTGAGATCTCTAATGCGTCGAAGCCCGTTTCCGCAACAAGACTAGCTGCCTTCGGGATTCCTAAGTGTGCGTGGGAAAGATGGAGCGCACATGCAAGTTCCAACATGGTACCCCGCTTCCAGAATCGTGCCACCTGATATAAGCCGTTGTCCTCTGAATCGCTTGATTGAGGAGACCAACCCCGCTCAGGAAATTCGAAGTAACCTTGATATCATCTCCCTTGGGAAAGACCGCATCTTAACGGGGATTGTCTGGACTTTCCCATTCGTAATAGATCACTTTAAGGGAATTTGAGAACGTCTGCCGAAGTGGGCCCGCCGGAATGCTACAACGTGCTCCGCGCGGACTCGTAGAGCATATCTATTGTCATCATGTTGTTCAGACTTTCGCTCAAACGATAGCGCGGCTCGCGGTCGTTCAACACAGAGTCGGCGAAGTCTTCCACCATCAACCTATAATGATTAGCGGTTTCGCAAACGATAGTCTGGGTTCCTTCGCCATGCCTCAAGATGACGGGCGAGTCGCCGGGCAGAAACGGGGCCGGTAGTTCAAGGGTGACGTTGTCACCAACTACCTCAACGGTTTGATGGTTCACGCTTCGAAATGCACAATCGAACACTCCAAGTTCCGATTCGGGGAACCGTATCATTCCGATGAACCCTTCGTCTACACCCTTCTGTTCGTTGAGACGTGCTATTCCTTTCACGTAGGTTGGCTCTCGCCCCGTCAGTAGGCGTGCGATGTTGACGCAGTAGCAGCCGACGTCCATCAATGCTCCCCCGCCCAACTCCTTCTGATATCGAATATCCTCAAGGTCTTGTAGTCCTGTTCTGAAGTCAGTTCGAATAGCAGAGATCGTTCCGACATCGCCCGCGTCGATCATCTCCTTCAATTTGACTATCTGAGGATGGAATCTGTACATGAAAGCCTCCATCAGCCACACCTCGTGCCGCCTGCAAGACGAGATCATCTTCGCACATTCGTCCGCATTCAAAGCCATCGGCTTCTCACAGAGCACGTGTTTGCTCATCTCGGCCGCGCGGATCGTCCATTCCCGATGCAGATTGTTCGGCAAGGGAATATACACCGCATCCACGTTGGGTGATTCCAGCAACTTCTCGTAACTTCCATAGCTCTCCTGAATCCCAAGCGCTTTTGCGGTTTCACGAGCCTTGGTACCATCACGGCTCGCTATCGCGACGACCCGACCATTCCTACTCTGCCGAATCGCCGGAATGACAGCCCTAAGCGCAATTCGCGCGGTGCCAAGAACTCCCCAGTTCACTTTCCTCGTAGGAGATACCAAGAACCTGTCACCCGGCCGTTCAGTTTACCCAGTTCATGCAATCCAACGATGTAAGGCTGTTGTCTCTTTCACGAGCATAACAAGGAGCAGCTTCTAGGAGGATCCGAAAATTCAAAGTCGTCAACTGAGCGTTAGAGGGCTTTCGCCGATTCCTTGGCGAGTCGATTCACAAACAATCCCGACTAATGAGCAAGAACGCGTGACTTTGCCCCGAAAGATACAAGCTTCACGAATGGGCCAGCTCCACGTTTATCTGATTCTGGTAGTCCTGAATCTTCATGTTCATTACATCATTCAGGTTCACTGCTTCTCCTGAGAATGAAGATTCCAACGCTGAGTAGATCAAAGCCACCGCTATCATCCCGTCGTATGCCTCAGTTTCGGGACGTCTGTTGTCTCGCACAGAGTCTATGAAATCGAGCAATTCGAGTGCTATTAGTTTCCTGTCAACTTCCTCGAAGCTCATGCCGTAGCCGTTTCTTATCTTTGGGAAGAACGTCTTGGTATAGTCATCGTATGTCTCATCCAAAACTGTGTCGATCATCGTCTCAGATTCCTCTTCGTTGTACGGAGCGCCCAGCCATATCTGCGCGGGATTCAAGCTGAGGTAGTCGGCGTCGTGAGCACGAATCGCCTTGACTGTTTCTCCTGTCCTGTCCATCGGAACTAGAATGCTACCATCTTCGCAGTACACTATCCTGTACCATAGACCTTGCCCGGCTGCGCCGGAGTTCAGGTACAACTTTGCAGATGTGCGGCCTTCATACGAATAGAGCGCGTCGAGAAGATCCTCCGTTTCGCATTCAACGGTAGCACTTTTGCTCGCCTTGTTGTTGACCATATCTCGCTTGTAGCGGAAGTTTCTGAGCATAGAAGCTGTTCCGACGACCATCTTGGGCAGACCCAGGAAATAGTAAATCAGATCGGTATAGTGCACGCCCATGTCAAGAGAGATTACTCCGCTCTTCTTGTGCCGCCACGTTGACAACAGCAAATTGTCGCCTCCGCCGACGGACAGCTGTAGCATGTGCAAGGGCTTCCCCAATACCTCATTTCGGATCAGTGATTTCGCCAGACGGTTGCAGGGATCCCTCCTGTAGTTCTCTGCGACCGCCACCTTGACATTGTGCTTTTTGGATTCCTCTATCATCGCGTTGCACGCTTGCACCGTTATTGCAAGGGGCTTCTCTACAAGACAGTTCACTCCATGTTGTATCAAGCTCATCGCGATTGTATGATGCGTTTTCACGTCGGTTGCGATATCAGCGATATCAGGTCGTGTGTCATTAATCATGGAATGAAGGTCCGCATATGTTCGCGGGGCGTATCCTAGCACTTCCTTTGAAAGCTTCGCGGCTTCTGCGGCTCTGGTTTGGTCGGAATCAACGACCGCCGTGAGCGTGATGTCGGCTAGATTGTTTCTGATCAGTTCCTTGAGTCCGTGAACGTGTCTTTTCCCCATGAGTCCGCAACCGACAATGGCTATGTTCATATGCTCTGCACCGTCTGGGCGCGGCTATTAAGTTCCCATTCGCATGAGACGCCTACCTGAACGATGGAATGATATTCTGGCTTAGAATCTTGACGGTTCTAGTTGAAGGAAAATCCAGAGGATACAACGTGAAGTGCTGTACGCCAGCTTTTTGATATTCCTCGATTCTTCTGCAGCAGACCTCGGAATTTCCAATGATGTATTTGTCGAGAATATCTGTGGGTGGGGGAGCGTGTATGTTATACGAGGAGAAAGAGATGAGCCATTTCTTTATCTTCTCAGTTTCCCATTCATCATTCGTGACCATGATTCTGGTTTCCATTGACTTCTCGATTTTCTCGAACTGCCTTCCGTTCCTTTCGCAATGCTCCTTCAATACTCGCAGCTTTCGGGCATACTCGTCTGCTGGAAGTGCGGGCACGTTCCATCCATCTGCATAATTCGCCACCGCCCGCAGTAGTAGCTTCTCCCCGCCGCCTCCTATCCATATGGGGGGATGCGGCTTCTGAACCGGTTTTGGATTACATACAGCCGCGTTTGTGCTGAAACTCGTTCCTTGGTAGGTAACGTGTTCCTGTGTCCACAATGCCTTGACTATCTCGATAGCTTCAATCATACCATGGATTCGTTTTGCAGGCTCGTCAGACCAACCAAGCCCATATGCGAGATGTTCGTCTTTGTGCCACCCAGCTCCGAATCCGAAGTTCACCCTGCCTCCACTGATTACATCCAATGTGGCCGCCATCTTAGCAACTAGCGACGGATTTCTATGAGAATAGCAAAGCAGCAACGGCCCAATCCTGATCTTTTGAGTAACGGCCGCGATTGCGGCGAGCAATGTCCAGCATTCATACATGGCATCGCCAAGTATGAAGTGATCTGGCGCCCACAGCGTATCATACCCCAACTCCTCGCACAGCATGGCGTAAGGCTTGATCAAGTTGTAGTCAAGACCAGCGTAGAAGGCACTTGCCTCGTTCCAGGAAGCCAAGCAGACCCCGAATTTGAGACCTCTCAACTCGTCACACCGCTGGAATCAACGAAACTTCGGAAGAACATGATCGGCGAACAGTTTCATCCCTTCATCTGAAGGAAAGTCAACAAACCATAGAATGAAGCGTGTCATGCCTAACTTAACATATTGATTGATTCTCTCTATGCATTCGTCGGGAGTGCCGTAGAGATACGTCTCCCTTAGCTGGGTTTCGCCACGATAGAACGTTGCTTTGGGATTGTGTGACCTTATCTGCTTCATTAGCCTGTCGAGTCCTGCATGGTTCTTTGCGATGATGATCATGGTTTCAAGTGACTTGACGATCTTGCCGTAGTCTCGCCCTGCAGAGAGACACTCATCTCTTAGCCGCTGAAGCTTACCGGTGCACCACTTAACAGAAGCGGGTGTATTGTTCCATACGTCAGCATATTTGGCTATGAGCCTGAAGATCTTCTCCGTACCGAAGCCGTCGCTCCATCCTTCTCCTCCCATTGTTCCTATCCAGATTGGAGGAAATGGTTTCTGGACCGGCTTTGGGTTACACGTCGCATTCTTTAGAGTGTAGTATCTTCCTTCGAACGAAACCGTCTCTTCTGTCCACATTCGTTTTATGATCTGAAGCGCTTCATCAAATCGTTCAATTCTCTCCTCGTCACGCTCAATCCATGGAAAACCATAGGCTGTGCACTCCTCCTTGAGTCCTGCATGCCCCGGATCAACAAAGAAATCTAGTCTTCCGCTGGAGATATTGTCCAGTGTAGACGCCATCTTGGCAACGAGAGAAGGACTTCGAAACAGATTATACAAGTGAATGGTTCCTATTCTCAGTCTAGATGAGATAGCTGCAACGGCGCTCAGAGTGGTCCAGCACTCAAGGATCGACTCGTTCAATCCGAGCATTAGGTGATCCGCAACCCAGACAGAGCCGAAACCGAGCTTTTCGGATGCGGAGATGCTTTTTCTCAGTAGGGACCAGTCTATTTCCCGCAATAGAGGTGTGCGTGAGTGGGAATCCCCTGCCCCAGGGAAGATGGGCAAGGCAAAACCAAACTCTACCTTGTTGGGCGTCAAGGCTAATCATCAGAACAATTCAGCATACCTGACATAATATAAAGTTGGAACGCAGGCCTAAGTTCTCGATCAAGGAGCAGAACACTCTGCTTTGCTTGAGGCGGCTTGTCTCCAAGATTACCTAGGAGTCTGGCATTCATTTGATGACTTACTACCCAACGTCGCGCATGGCTCGCAGCAGGTAATCTCTGCCCATCCTCACCTCTTTCTCAGCATCCTCGTACGGCCAGACATCCATGCTCAGATATCCCTTGTACCCAACTCGTTTCAACTGTTCGAGGAACCCTGTGAAGTCATGAACGGTTCCGGGAGGCATGTCCCTATCCCAGTCGCCGTAGTTGTCATCGATATGAACGTGAAACAGCTTGTCTCCTAGCATATCAGCGACTGTAGGCAAATGCTCCCTTGCGACCAGCGAATGACCCGTGTCCAGCAGCGCTCCTAGGCATTCAGAGTTCACATCCTGAATCAGCCGAAGCGTGCTATCGGCATTGCCGAGTATGTTCTCTAGTTTGTATTCCGCCGCGAGTCTGACCTTGTGCTCTTCAGCGATTTTTGCACATCGAGAAAAACTGTCGACCAATAGATCCCAAGCCTTGCGGTATGGAGTTTTCAATGGAATCGTGTCTGAACCAGTCCATAGGCCGACTAGTCTGCAATTCCACTCCAGCGCAGCCTCTATGGTCTGGCGGACGCGCCTAACCATCTCATCGCGGACTTTGGCATCCGGATTCGTCCATACAGGAGTGTTCCAGATGTATGTGTTATCATTGCAGCCGATGCTCGATACTTCGATTCCGAGACTTTCGGTCTCTTCTCTAAGTCTCGTGCGTCGCGCTTTGTCAAAGGCGTCTATGTCCCATATGACTAGTTCAACACCATCGAAGCCTATCTCAGCGATCTTCCGTACAGCCTCTTCCAGCGTCATCTTGATCCCTCGGGTCTGTGAAGGCCCAAAGCCGCCTCGTGCCGCCTCAAACGCCCAAGAAATAATACTAAGCTTCCACATGAGAAATCTCTCCGGTGGAGTGTAGTCGAGACGCTATTATAACATGATTCATGGCGCAAGGACGTTGTCTAGATCTACCTCGCCAATACATGACAGTAACAGGGGACAGATAGTGTCCGCTTCCGTTGTGCTTGAGGCTAACGGGGACACTTTTCTGGGCGCTCCAAGGAGGCCACATCGGGGTCAGTATCCGGAAGGGTTTCGGCGATGCTATCCGTACCGTGCGCATGAACCTTCGAATTAACTTGCGTAACGAATACTCAAAACATCATTCGATCTGCAAGGAGATCTGCGTGTAGGTGGTAGATGCCTTCAACAAATCGAGTGACTTGTAATAGGTGGATAGGAAATCGCACGCATATCCGAGTGAGCCTTTAAGTGTCCCGGTCAGCTTTTGGTTTGCTTGTCTGATAGGTGAAGTTCTGTGAAGCGATATTATGACCCAACTATCTTCAACAACATGTTGGACGGAATAGATCGGAGAAGATATCTGATAGCAACCTACTGCGTGGAAGATACCGTTCCTGATGTGGATTTCCTTGACCATTTCGCACTGATTCAGCAAATGATTTTGGAAGGATCTACCGGAACTTGGGCTGAAGTTAAGGAAGAGACCCCTGAGGTTAGAGATAAGCTCTCGGGCAAACTTGTAGGATATTATGAGGTGCCTGCTCCTGAAGGCGTGAAAAAAGCGGTGGTACAGTTCGCCTTCTCGACCGACGCTTGGGGTGGCGATGTCCCGATGATGCTTCTATCGTTTGCGGGCAACTGTTTCGCGTACTCTCCTAAGCTTAGGCTGCTGGACGTGTGCTTCCCCGAGCTGCTGGTTAAACAGTTCCACGGTCCAAAATTCGGAGTTGAAGGCATCCGGCAACTTCTCAATGTCGAGAAGAGACCTCTTGTTCTGCACATAATCAAACCCAAGATGGGCATGACCCCTGAACAAACCGCCAATCAAGCGTACCAGACCGCGATTGGGGGAGTCGACATGATCAAGGACGACGAAATGATGAGCGAGACATACAACTGCAAATTCGAAGACAGATTGAAAGCCGTCATGGCCGCGCTTAACAAAGCAGAGAAGAAGACAGGCAAGAAGGTGATCTATTTCACTAGCGTGACTGACGAGGTCAACAAGGTCCATGAAAAGGCAAGAAACGCCGTGAGCGCAGGCGCAAACGGCTTGTTGTTGTGCTATTCAGCCGGCGCCTCGACTCTAAGGGTCCTAGCGGAAGACCCTGAGATAAATGTACCAATCCTACTGCACCCTTCACATATGATATCAATGACTCCTAGAATCAGCTGGCCGCCACTCGCGAAGATATGTAGGTTGTGCGGCGCAGACCTCATGCTAACACCATCGTACTGGTCGAGCATTCCAATGG
>Ga0136653_10002106_pt1 | contig 10897 bp, 5 predicted proteins | sample LakKivw275mmetaG_FD_94866 | JGI IMG/M metagenome (GOLD analysis project Ga0136653, IMG submission 94866) | Anoxic lake water microbial communities from Lake Kivu, Rwanda to study Microbial Dark Matter (Phase II) - Lake Kivu water 275m metaG... | ecosystem: Environmental > Aquatic > Freshwater >... | reverse complement strand
TTCACCTTTCCACCTTTCCACCTTTTCACCTTTCCACCTTTCCACCCTTATATCTTTTCTCTCACCTCAAGGCTCTCCTCATTTATCTCATGTCTCATTGTAGAAGCATTCTCTGTCTCTCTGTCCCTCTGTTTTGATAAAAAGGAACCCAGCTCATCCCTCCCGGTCAGGCGAGACGCCTGACATTCCTCTCGCTGCGCCGCTCCTTTTCACCTTTCCACCTTTCCACCCTTTCACCTTTTCACCTTTCCACCTTTACATCTTTTCTTTCTTCTCTTTTAGCTTTTCTCTGTGATTCTGTGGCTCTGTGGCTCTGTGGTGAAAAAAAAGATGGAACTCACGCCCATAGTCGCCCCGTGGACAAATACATTCCACAGGATACAAGGCACTGTTGAAGAATGTGTTAAAGAAAGGTGAGCCTGGAAAATTTCACTTGACTTTTTTAAGCTTCTTGATTGTTGTCCATCCAAAAGCTGCCCACACCTACAAAGATGATTGAATTACAAGGAAGGATCAATGGCACAATGTATCAAATGTGGCAAAGAGATTACCGGTGAACACGAGCAAGCTCTGTGCACAAGCTGTGGTGGCAATTCCGAACCAGTTGATTCTGGCGATGTGAACTTCGATCCGCAACAGGCCGGCAATAGTGAATCCGATCTTGGTTCCGGAACCGGTGGCCTGGAACCGGTTGGAACTGATATATCCCCACCAGAGAAGAAAAACGAAGGATTATCACCGGGATGCTCTTTTGTGTTTTTCAGCTTTTTCGTTGCCGGATTGAGCGGTTTGGTCGCCTCCCTGCTCTTTTTATCAATCATACCTTCACCAGCGACCCGATACAATCTTCCCACGGATTTGGGAATGAACGTCGTATGGGTAGGTTGGGGCATCGCCATCCTCATCAGTCTGGTGGTAAGTGCTATATTGATAGTGGTCAGGAGGGATTTTCTCAAACAGGAAAGAAAGATCTTTATGTTTTTTCTGATAGGTGCCCTCTTGGCCACCGGATTCACGATTGTTACGATGGTAGCACTGCAAAACCATATCCTACAGTTGTTGCTGGATGATGAGGAATACCTGTCCTGGAAGAATCTGGCTACCTACGAAAGAACACTGGATCCGGCTGATCTGCAATTGGATACCCTTCAATCGCCCCAATACCGGAATCATATCTCCAGCTATTTCTTTTCCATCAATGACCCCACCTATCTGAAGGTACATAAAGAACTGCTGGCCAGAGCGAAAGAGATCGTGGACAGCAGATATGCTCCTCCGGATCCGACTGCCCTGTTATTTGAACCGGAACCCATCCCCGAAGAACGTCTGAAACACTATGGATTTTATTATAAACTGGAAAAGGAATTCAGGTTGATCAACGATGATTATCAGAAGAGCTTTCCTGTTTTTCAAAACCTAAGTCCGGATCAGGTGAAAAATTGGCGGGAAAACCTTAAATCCTTATGCTATGTAATATATGAAGAGGAACTGGTAGGCTATTACATGAGCGAGGAACAGTCCAGGAGCAATAACCAAAGAGCAATTTACAATCCCTATTCATCCTATAGCGAATCCGGTGGAAAACCGGCCTATAGAACTGATGCCAAAGTATATGTGATCGATCTTGAATATGGACAAATTATGACCGAGTATACTGTGAAGGGTAGTATGCCTTCCTCCAGAGTGGGCGGATACAATATCTTTGCCAAGGAAAGGGGAGCTCCACCCAGCCTGGAAAAAATGCAGGATATCTATAATGCTTTTGACCTGCCCGATGATCCTGATTTGCCCTGATACAAACTATCTGACTGTATATCAGATACTTACTCTGCTTCTACGCTGCTCCCCAGCCGGGTTGTGGTTTCGTTCCGGCTGACCGGATTAGAGGCCGGATTCAGTACCGTTCATCGAGATCAGCGGGGCACTGGAAGTTGGGTCAATTACTGGCGGTGGGGGACAACATCCTTCAGTGCAGTGGTCTGACCGGAGCGTACCAGGTGCAAACACCATTTGGCAAAAGAGTATTTGGGATAGGTATCGCTCAGAAAGCCAAACACTATCAGCGCACCTATGCCGATTGATACCCGGGCTGTTAGATCCGGTACCATAATAACCAGAACCACGGCGACCAGGAAAGCGTTCAACAGTATTACTGTCCAGATCAGATTAGTTTTACAATTTGCGGCCTTGGCCTCGATAAACCTTTTAATCGCAGACTGAATTTCCGGTGCCAGACATTTCAGATTGGAGATCAGGTATTCGCTGTCGCTTTGTTTGCGGATCAATTTGGTCAGATTATTCAGATAGGAATTGTCCCCGCACATTGCATCCTGTGAGGAAACTGGAACCGGATCGATCCTGGTTCTAAGCTGGTCAATGAAATGCCCGGGATCGATCAGAGTACCCTGATCGCGCATGAGCTGGGCAGCTTCAACCAGAGTGGGTGTCTGTTGCAGAGATGTTTCCAGATAAACTGGAGAATTGACCAGATTTAAGGTTTCGCCAGCGCTGGTGATCCTGGTGATGAGTTTATCTTCCCGGGGCCAGAAAACCTGGGTTTTGGTCAAATCGAACTGTTTATCCGCTATGCTTGCAGTACCGATGTTTTTGAGGAAATAGTCTATATGGGGTGGATGAATCCTGGCATCCGGCTGAGAGAAATTGGCATGGAAATAATACAACTTGGCAAAACCTGAGCTCACGACCAGAAGACCGCAATAGCCCGTAAAATATTCTTTGCCCATGGTCAAGTATCCCGCCAAACCAAAGGCTAAGCCTCCGATCAATTTCCCCGTACTATCCTCCCGTTGTATATTCCAATGAACAAAAGCATAGCCCAGGACCGGATCCACCCTGGTGGCTTCCAGGAGTTGTTGGATGCTGTCCTGGACACTCGCGGGGCTTTTCCCTATACTGCAGTTGATGCAGAGTCCGTTTTCATCGGCGATTTCGATGTTCTTTCCGCATGATTTGCATTGCATGGTCTCTCCTTCAGTCAGGTTCAGGCTGCAAGCACCTGCATACGATCCCGAACCCGGGGTTGATTTATGTATTTCCTTTCAATGACTTGCCTTCGATGAACAGGATGGTTGGCTGTGCAGTGGGTCTTCCTGTTCAATCGAACATAGATGTCGGTTTGATCTCGACCGATTCAAAACAAGCAAGGATATCCTGCCGGGACAGTTCACTTTCATCGCTGGTGGTGAATATCACCTGGTAGTATTCCTGCCCGGAGATATACATGTCCATCCGGTAGTGAACGATCAGGTCGTCATCGAAGACTTTTGCCATCACGGTGCGGGCAGGTTTGCCATTTTTGGTGAAATTGGTGGAACTGGTGATCTGAACATTCATGTTTTGCTCCAGGTTGCGGATCGCGTCCGAAAAATTCGTATTGGCATTTTCCTCAATGCGAGTGTCAGTGATGTATTTGTTCACGGAGATCAGGAACATGCCGCGGTCGGTTTGGCTGGAGTATTGGGTTGTTTCTACAGATCCGTTTTCTATCGAATACTCATGGTGATCCTGCCGCGGAGTGGGAAAACCTTGTGGCAGGACAAGTTTCAACCCACCCCCTACAGATTCGATCACAGGGGCTTGCATCTGTTCCACGATTTCCTGGGTGCTATTGGGACCAGAGTTTTCTGATTGTGCGCCCCTTTTCATAAGAGCAAAGACTATTAAAAAACCAATAACCGTCACCGGAATGAACGTGGCAGCCAGGATAGCGGAATGATTTGCCGCCTTGACGGCTTTCTTTTCCTCCCCCATCAGGAAGTTCAGCTTGTCCTGTGTAACATGCGGAACCAAGTCTCCCCCGATCAAGGTGTTCAGAACAGCATTCACATTCTGCTCCGCCCTGGCGATAATCTCGTCATCTGAAGCAGGGCCCTTCAATAGCGAACCGAGGTTTTTATCCCGGTAGAACAGGTGGATGTTATTCACCGACAGCGGGATGGTGGTGCCATGGTTGCTATCCTCCACCCGATACACTTCAATAAACTGTTTGGTATACAGGGAGTTTTGCATCCAGGAGCAGAGGTTGAACAGCAGCCTGAGCCAGAATACATTCTGCTCACGATAATCCCGGGTCAGCTGGGGAGATACGAACAGAGCAATGATTTTCTCGCTTGCCGCCTGCTTGGCGAGAAAATCGTCATAGCTGATCTGTCTGATCTGCGACAGCCGGGATAGATCATGCTCATTCAGGATGCCGACCGACCGGGCGAGATAGCTCCATACCTGCTCCATTTCCGGGATGCAGCTCATGTTGGTTCGGAGGATTGAATCGTTGACCCACAGTTCGGAACGCCTGTTTAGCCTCATATCATATTCCCGGTATCCGATGTTGCGCACATCCTTCCATTTAAAGAAGGACAGGCAGTATTTATTGTATATATAGGGGCGGTCTGGCTGCCGGTTTTGATCCCGGTAGTTTTGCTGGAACAAGGCAAGGTAGGAATCGGCCACCACCAGATACAATCCTGAGTATGAATAATAGCCAAAGTCATACATGAAAAGAATATGCCCGCTTTGCACTGTTTCGTTGCCGGCAAAAACATCCAGAACGATGCTTTTGAGCTTATCGGGAATCTCCCGGCAATAGACTCTTTCACCAGAAACTTTTCCTTTCAAAACCTGATCCGGCAGAAGCCGGTTGATCTGTTCAATATCGATGCGTATCATATCATCTCCCGCTTGTTTATTGGTTTTGGCAATCCTAACTGTTCCATTTCCGGTATTTATGCCTGATCTGATCGGCATTCATATGGCAGAGCAGTTCCGCCACCTCCAATACCCCTGCCTTCAGGTTCTTGTTTGTAAGGTTCCTGGCCAGAGTTGTGATCTCTTTCCTGCCCTCATGATTAAAATCAATTACCCCGTGAGAGCCATAACCGGAGTACTTTTTGAATACCTCGAACAACGAAGGCCGGGACCACTCGAGCATGAGATAGGCCAGGGTGAGGAAGGGACGCACATCGTTGAATTCCGCCCTTTTAATCTGTAACTGGAGACAGCGGAACAGCCAGATCATTCCCCAGGAGTACATCTCTTGCTTCAGATAATGATCCGACAGGGCTTCACAAAACCCTGAGATCTGTTTGGAGCGGGCAATACCATTCATCCAGGCCGCAACGGCTTCCCGCTTATTATTCATGGCCAACAGAGCCATGCCTTTCCAGAAGTATCCCATTTCCCAATCCGGATAGGCCAGGCAGACCTTCTCTGCCAGAGCAAGTGTCTTCCGGTATTGTTTATTGTGATAGTTGGTAACCATATTTTTGCTGTCCGAATGAAGCGTGTAGCCCCGTTCATCTCTCTGATCGGACAATTCAGCGAGGGATTCCTTCACAAAGTCCGATCCATCCAAGGATAGGGGTTGCATCTCTCTGGCTGTGCTCGAGGGTGTGGTAGCAGCTTCCGAAGCGGCAGCAGATATGGAGTTATCCTCTGGGGTAGCGATGGCTGACTGACTGGATAGGCTCTTCTTAGCTGAGCCGAATAGTTTTGACCATAGTGACATCAGTTCTCCTTTGTCTCAGCAGGATTGCAGAGATTTTGCACCGGGATGAAGGTATGCCTGCCTTCCTGCTGATTTCTTTTGCTTCAGGTGCTGCTGAGCAACTCCCGGCACTCGGTTATTTTGGTATCCACCAGCTCATCGTAAATATTGATATTGGCGCGGCGGAAGCAGGTCTGTGCGGCCTGCAGCTTGTCTAGGGCGGTTTGGGCATCATTCAGGGAGAGATGGCTCATGGCGGCATTGAAGTGGGCTCTGCCCTCGCCGTCGAAATCGCCGATCTCGTGGCAGATTTGCTGGTTTTGGCGGTAATAGTCCAGCGCGGTCGGGTAATCTTCACGGGCGGCGGCGATGTTGCCCAGATTGCCCAGACTGTGGGCGATGCCCTTGCGATCGTTGATCCGGGTCTGATATTCCAGGTTCTGGCGGTATACTTTCTCGGCACCATCGATATCGCCCCGGTTCTGGGCTATGTCACCCAAAGCATCGCTGGCATAGCTCACGCCCACACTGTCCGAGATCTCCAGAGCCAGTTGCAAAGCCCGGGTCATGCTCTGCTCCGCTTCGTCCAATTTGTTCTGCTGGAATTGGATCTCTCCGATATTGTACAGCGAATTTTCCTGCTGGGACTTGTTCCCCATGATCAGTGCCATGTCGTAGCTGGTTTGGTAGGCTTGCAGAGCCACATCGAACTGACCCTGTTGCCGGTGCAGCACACCGATGTCCATGATCACCTTCAGATAGCCATAGCGGTCTCCGCATTTCTCAGCCAGTTTTTTCGCCTTCTGGTAATACTTGAGAGCAGCCTGGTGCCTGCCCCACTGCAGCAGGATATTGCCCAGGGAATTCAGTGCCACCCGGGTGGCGATGTCGTCTCCCAACATTTGGGACAAAGCCAGCACCTGGCGGAAGTGCCGTGCCGAGCGGCGATAATTGCCCTGATCGAAACAGAGCTGCCCCTGGATGCCCTCAAGCTTGCAGATGTAGTATAGCGGTTCCCGAAGCTCCGGGCTGAGAGCCAGCGATTCTAGCGTGTGGATCAGGGCGGCAAGGTCTCCGCTGATGTAGGAAAGCGGCAGAGGTGAGAGCATTCTGAGCTGGAGGTTGATATTGGAGGACAGCATGCTGAGCAGGGTCTTCAGCTCCGCTGCCTTGTTCATGGTGCGCAGGGCATCGGCATAGAAGATCAGGCACAGATAATAGTGATGATCCAGATGCAACTCCGCCATATGGGCGATCACCAGGTCGGCCAGGGCGGCAAAACTCCCCTGCAGATAGAGGGCCTTCGCCTTCAGATAGATGTATTGGGAAAACAGCGGTGTGTTCGGCCCAGGGGCTTCCATCCGCTCCAGCAGACGGTTGGCCGCTTCGAGCTCGGCGTGATAGAATTGGGAATCCACCAGGTCAAGCTGCAGGGGGGTGATTTGGCGCGGCGAGGTGCAGAAACGCAAGGCGGTGGAAAAATAATAGCTACTTTCCTCATAATTGGCCAGGGCATAGTTTTTCCGGGCAGCCCGGATGCAGAAGTCCAGGGCTTTCTCAGCATCTTCAGCCAGGATGTAGTGATTGGCGATGATCTCCAGATTGGAGCTATCCTCCCCGGACAGAGACTCCTCATAATGGGCGGCGATCTTGCGGTGCAAGCCCCTTTTTTCGGAAAGCAGGATGGTGTTGTAGATGGCTTCCCGCATCAAATTGTTGGAGAAGATATAGACGATCTCGGGAGTTATGGTCACCCGGCTGATCAGCTTGCTCTGGTCAAGGCTGACCAGCAGTTCCAGTACTTTTTCCCTGATCTTCTCGCTGCCGATCACTGTGATCTCGTCCAGAGTAAAGGCCTTGCCCACGATCGCCGCCAATTTGAGCAGATACTGGGTTTCGGTATTGAAAAAGGCCAGGCGGTTCACAAAGAGGTTTTCGATCGAATGGGGAAGATTTCCCCGGCGCTCGAGCGCAACCAGATCGGCCAGAGTGATCAGGCGCTTCCTGTGCTTGTGCATAGCATTGATCTCGCGGCAGAGTTCGATCAGGAACAGCGGATTTCCCCCGGTCAGCCGGAAGAGATGGTCAATGGCGTCTTCGGCGATCAATCCGATCTGGCTGGTGATCAGGTTGCGGGAGCAAACAGGATCCAGATTGCTGAGTTCCAGCCGGCGATAATGGGGAAAGTGCTCCCCATGCATGCCATAGCGGGCGGTGAAGACCAGATGGGTTTGCAATCCGGAAGGCAGATTGCCCAGCAGGCGCAGGGACATCCGGTCCAGCCAGTGGAGATTGTCGATCACCAGGACATCGATCTCGTTCAGCAAGGCCTGCAACAGGCGCTGGATCTGATCGAAGATGATCTCCTGATAGAGATTGCGGTCTGCATCGGTTTGATAGAGTATATCCCGGGAATTGAAATACTTGCAGATCAAGCCGGGATTGAGATCGGGATCCTCTTTCTTGACCAGCAGGGAAAGCTCGGTTTCCGAACTGAGGGCGTTCTCGCTATTGAAATGGTCCCGCAACAGAGCATAGATCAGATGATAGGTTTCCGCCTGGTTATATTCATCCAGGGAGAGCATTGCCACACGGCTCCGGCTGTCCTGCAGGCGGTTCAGCAGGTTCCAGAGCAGAAAAGTCTTGCCCACGCCCGGTTCTCCGCTCACGAAGAGCCGCAGTGCCTCCCCGGAGGTGCTGATGGTGCTGGTGATCTCTTCCAGTTCCCGATGCCAGGCGACCATCTGCTGATCGGCATAAAGCCTGGAGAGGGAATGGTAGCTGACCGGCAGTTCGGATACGATCTGATAGATCTTCACCGGATCGGCGAAGCCCTTGACCGTAGTTTCTTTCAGATATAGGCAGCGAAAACGCACTTCCACCGCAGCCAGCATGGTGTCCGAGATCAGTATCTGCCCCATCTCAGCCTCCTGCATCAGCCGGGAGGCGGCATTCACTGCAGAGCCGATGATCCCATACTCATAACGTTTGCTGCTGCCCAGGATGCCGGCATAGATGTTGCTGTAGGTGCAGCCGATGCGGAAGACACCGCGGTGTGTGTAATCCAGGATGCTGCGGGCGGCGATGATGGCGCGCTCGATATCGTTCAGATGCGCCACCGGTATCCCAAAGGAACACAGGATCACCAGACCCTTTTCATTGAAATCCACTTTGTTCACGATCCCTTCATAGCGGTAGACACACTGCTGGATATGGCAGAAGGCTTGCTGCAGATTCTTCAGGTGGGAGCCACCCCTCAAGCCGCGCACATCCAGATGGATGAAGAGGATTGCTACATTCCTGAGCTCGGCGGAGAAGTGCCTGAAGACGATTAGATCGCGGATGGCGGGTGGCAGAAAAGCCAAACCGGCCTCTGCATCCCGGCTGGAGCAGCGCAGAGTCTTCACCCGGGTCGAGCCGGTAGAAGGGATCCGGGCAGGCAAGCCGCTGATCAAGCCAGCTTCGGGAGACAGCGGTATGGCAAAAAACCGCCGCAGGGCCTCACCATAGAAGATGAAATCATAATGCCAGCGGGGATCGCCCATCAGGATCAGATTGAAGCTGCCCCAAGAGGCGATCCCATGAAAGCTGAGCTCTCCGCCGAACTCGCTCCGAAAGCGTTTGTTCAGCCTGACCAGCCGCTGCCTGATCTGGAATGCCGAACGGGAGATCGCCTCCAGTGCAGGTTGCTTCTCACCCAAAAAAACAGCCAGAAAAGCATCGCCGGCAAATTTGACGATCTCACCCCCATGTCTGCGGACAACCTCGTACACCAGCTCATAGTAGCCATTCAACAGGCGGGTGATGACCTCCACCCCATAGTGTCCCCGCCGGGTAACCTCTTCCGTCATGGCGGTGAAATTACGGACATCCACAAACAGCAGGCCACCCTTCAGCTTGTGCGTCCAGGGTACTTCCGGTTTTTCCTTCTGGCAGAACACATACTCCACCAACCCGGGCAAAAAGCGCGAGGCAGGAACGCTCACCTGGCGGGTGACGGCGGAGAAGTCCTCCATATATTCCTCCTACTTTCCGGGAGGGTATTGGTCGGAGGCTATCACTTTAAAGAAGCGGGCATCATGATCTGAGATCGTACTCGCATTATAGCTGTTGTTGACAGTAATGGAGATCAGATCGTAGGGTCCATCCGGATAACTGGCGGCAAGTATCTTGTAGGAATTTGCCTGGGCAACGGGAGACCAGGTGAGGAGATAGTTGGTTCCTGACAAGCTGATCTGAACCACTGGAGCAGGTATATACAGTATTCCCACCCATACCTGCAAGCTGGCACTGGAATAGACGCTGCCATCGAATACTTCAAAGGTAACGGTCTCCATACCTGTCCAGTCGTAAGTGGCAGAGAAAGACACCTGCAGACCAATGATGCTGACCAGTACATTGGTGTTTCCACTGCAGCTCAAGATCAGAACATCATTATCCGGATCACTGACAAAAGCGCTAAAATCCAATTGCAGTGAACCATTCTGATCAAACTGGACATAATCCGGCAGGGTAATCTGCGGGGGATCATTGACGGGAAGAACATTAACTGTGAGATAGGAGTTTACACTGGCACCCACCTGATCTGTGCATTTGAAGGTGAGCAGCTGGCTGCCATACCAATTTAAATGTGGACTGATAGTTACTATCCCGGTGGACTGATTGATGACAACATCGATATTGGTATTGCCGGTGCAGCTATAGGTTATTACCTGTCCATATTGGGCATCATCATCGTAGAATACATCGTGCAGGTTGATGGAGTTGTCCACAGTATCTTCCCACATTTCCAGTTGGGTGAGCGGAGAAACAACATAGGGGGCTGAATTGATGGAAACCTCATCAATATACCAGCCTGAATTTGAGCCGCCATTGGAATCCAGGAAAAAACAAACATTCACCGTCTGACCGATGTATGTAGTCAGGGGCAAAAAGGCATAACTCCACACACCTCCGCTGGTTCCGGAGTAAGTGCCACTGCCGTGGGTCTCCCAGGTGGTGCTGCCTGCTGGTTTGATCTGAACATAGAGATAATCCCCGCCTCCTGTGTTGTACCATTGGCGAAAGCGCAATACCAGATTTGTGGCTGTGGGTGATACCTGAAAAGGAGGACTGACCAGACGGGATTCCGAATTAGAATAGTAACTTCCGCTCAAACGCGTTGCGGCACAGTTTGAACTCAGATAACCGGAATTCGGTCCGCTGGTGGGAGTACCCACCTCCCAGGTACCGTTGGTTACATACCAATCGCCAATGCCATTTTCCCAGGTCTCGGGATTGTTGAAGACAAGCGCACCGGTTTTGATCTGGACATTATCGATGTACCAGCCGGCATCTTCGTCGCCATAAGTATATGTATCCGCAACATCCAGCTCAAAGGCAAATTGCACCATC
>Ga0136653_10002103_pt1 | contig 10904 bp, 9 predicted proteins | sample LakKivw275mmetaG_FD_94866 | JGI IMG/M metagenome (GOLD analysis project Ga0136653, IMG submission 94866) | Anoxic lake water microbial communities from Lake Kivu, Rwanda to study Microbial Dark Matter (Phase II) - Lake Kivu water 275m metaG... | ecosystem: Environmental > Aquatic > Freshwater >... | reverse complement strand
GAACTTCGTCATTGGCCTTCTGGAAGTAGTCGTCACCAAAGAGGCCGATGCGCGGCCCGCCGCTGGAGCGGCCGCCTGCCGGTGGGTACTTGGCCGCATGGACGGCTGCCTGCGCGTCGGCGGGGCAGTTCACCATCGGGACGATGATGCCCTGAGCGCCGGCGTCGAGTACGCGGCCGATGCGCCAGAACTCGTTTGAGCCCGGGCGCACGATCGGCGTGCAATCGGTGGGATAGATAACCTGCAATGCTCCGAAAAGCTCGGTGTCACCCCAACAGCCGTGCTGGGCATCGAGCCATATCCAGTCAAAGCCGGCGTTCGCCACGATCTCAGCGGCGAGCACCGACCCCATGCCGAGACTGAAGGAAAAGGCCGGTTCGCCGCGTCTTATCTTCGCCAGAACATTGTTTCTCTTCATGACAGCCCCCTGCGTGAGTATGCTGCAACCGCGTGACCACAGCAAGTTCGGCGCCGTACCGACAAGCACCTGCACAGGCAGGCCTGGGGCAGACCGAGAGGGCAGGTGAAAACACCGGCTCGGTAGAAGGTTACGCCCACAGCATGCACCAAGCAGGCGGCGAGGTGCGTGCCCCCGGCGGAGACGATTGCGCAGAGGAGTGGATGCGATGATACAGATGGATACCGAGCTTCTCAAGCGGAAAGCGCTGCAACTGCTGCTCGATGTCGGAATGGAGATACAGAACGAGGAGCTGGCCGCAGCGATGGTAGCCCGGGGCTGCAAGGAGCTGCCGACGGGCCGCATGCAGATACCCACGGAGCTTGTCGAGGAGTTTGTCGCCCGGCAGGAGCCCACACGGGCAGAGGATGATGACGACCAGAGTCTGCACCCGTTCTGCGGCATAGACTGGACCCACTGGATCATGTGGACGGGCCAAAAGGAACAGATGAAGAAGCGCCTGAAAAGCGAGTTCCTGATGTCGGCGTTCGACTGCGGGCCGACCTGTTACCACGACTACCGCGCCGGTACGGCTCAACCGGTGGATACCGATACTTTCATCGAGATGAAGAAATTCGCGCAGGCGACGCCGGAGATTGGCTATATCAGCACCTGGTACCGCCAAGACGTGCCTGAAGGGACCGAGCGGATTGCATCTCTGATACTGGCGCTGCAGTACACCGACAAGGTTGACGGGATCGAGGCGATCCAGCCGACGGTCATCAAGTACCTCGTGGAAATCGGCGAGATCATGAGCGGCAAGCCGAAGGACGCGCGCTATCTGGCCGGCTCCGAGTGCATCATCTCCCCGCTGATTCTGGAGAAGCGCTCGGCCGATGATACCGTGGAGAGGGCCCGCGTGGGGGTGCGGGATTACCACATCGCCTCGATGCCCACGATGGGGGTCAACTTCCCAGTCACGGCGGCGGCCGCAGTGGCTACCTCCGCTGCGGAGATCATGGGCGGGATGATAGCCGCCTACTGCATTGCTCCGGAGGGCGACATTACCGGCCGCATGATCTCGACGTTCATGGACATGCGGACGGCCGATACCACCGCAGTCAACCCCGAGAGCATCATGATAGACCTGGCCGTGAAGCAACTCTTCGACGAGTGCTTCGGAGGGCATCTGTGGACCGAGGTGCTCTTCAGTCCGTCGGCTGCCGAACCGGGTCTGCTGGCCGTGTATCAGAATTTCTACGGGGCTGCGGCGCGGGCGCTGCTCACCGGCGACCCGACGGCTCCGTACCCGGGGATGGGGACGCTGCACAACGGTTCCACAGGTAGCCCGACGCAGTTCATGCTCGACATGGAGATCCGCAAGAGCCAGTTCTTCGTCAAGAACGAGATACCCGTCAGTGACGACACTATGCCCTATGACGAGATGGTGGAGCGGATGCGCAACAAGGACCACTTCCTGGAGAGCGACCATACCCTCTCGCACTGGCGAGAGCTGTGGAATTCCGATCTGCTGCCACTGACGGTGCCGGCCTCGGCCGGTGACGTCGGCACGGAGAAGCGGATCCTGGACAAGTGTGACGAGATGTGGAGGGCGAATGTCGAGAAGTGGGAGCCGCCGGAGATTGACGATGACAAGATGAAAGCACTGCAGGGTCTCCTGAAAAGGGCCGAGCAGGAGTTGCTGTGACGCGCAGATGGCGGCACGCGCGATAGATGACGATACAGGGGTGAGCGAGCAGATCATGGATGACGAGAAGCTGCAAGCGCTGGGTGAGCTGGCAACGAAGATACGAGCACACTGCCTGCGCATGACCCATCGCGGCAGGAGTGGGCATCTGGGCAGCATGTTGTCAATGGCCGACATGATGGCCGTCCTGTACAGCGGAATACTCAAGGTAGACCCCGCCAATCCGGACTGGTACGAGCGGGACCGCTTCATCCTGAGCAAAGGCCATGCCGGGGCGGCGGTGTACGCGGTGCTGGCGGAGAAGGGCTTTATCCCCGGGGAGTGGCTGGAGACGTACTACCTGGATGACGGCAAGCTGTGCGGGCACATCAGCCACCATGTGCCGGGTGTGGAGTTTTCCACCGGCTCGCTCGGACATGGCCTGCCGGTGGCGGTCGGGATGGCCTTGGCGGCCAAGCACGACGGCAAGGGCCACAGGATATTCTGCATGATGAGCGACGGTGACTGCAATGAGGGCTCGACGTGGGAAGCCATCATGATGGGCGCACAGCACAAGCTGGATAATCTAGTCGGCATCGTTGACTATAACCGCGTGCAGGCGCTCGGCAAGATGCAAGACGTTATCGAGATGGAGCCGTTTGCCCCGAAGCTGGAGCTGTTCGGCTGGACGGTGCGGACGATTGACGGTCACGACTTTCAGCAGATTGAGACGGCCCTGTCGGAGGTCCCCTTCGAGAAAGGCAAGCCGTCGTGGATCATCGCGCGGACTACCAAGTGCCGGGGAGTGAGTTGGCTCGAGGATACGGTGAGGAGCCACTACGGGTGCGTGAATGACGAGGAGCTTTGCCAGGCGCTGAATGAGTTGGGGGTGTGCGACGAATGAGAAGCGCATTCAACGAGGAACTGCTCAAGATCGCCCGGAAAGACGACCGCATTCACATGGTGCTGGCCGACATCGGCTACGGAGAGATCGAACCGTTCGCGGAGGAGTTCCCCGACCGGTTCTACAACTGCGGCGTTGCCGAGCAGAACATGACCGGGGTGGCCTGCGGGTTGGCGATGGAAGGCAAGGTGTGCGTCACCTACTCGATTGCGAATTTCCCGACGCTTAGATGCCTGGAGCAGATCCGCAATGACGTCTGCTACCATAACCAGAATGTCAAGATTGTGATAATCGGCGGCGGGCTGGCATACGGATCGCTGGGAGTGTCGCACCATTCGACGGAGGACATAGCGATCATGCGGGCGCTGCCCGACTGCATCGTGTGCTGTCCGGCGGACATTCAGGAGGCACGGGCCGCGACCCACGCGATGATCGCACATGAAGGCCCCTTCTACTATCGCTGCGGCTATAAGCAAGAGCCTGACCTGCACCAAGGCAAGATTGACTTCCAGATCGGCAAGGCGATTCAGGTGTGCGACGGCTCGGATGTGACCGTGATCGGCACCGGCACCATCACCTACCGGGCGTGGCAAGCGGCGGAGATTCTGGCCGATGAGGGGATTGAGGCGCGGGTCATCAGCATGCACACGGTCAAACCCATAGACAGGGAGGCGATCATCGCTGCGGCCAGAGAGACCGGCGGAATCGTGACGGTGGAGGAACACAACATCTGTGGGGGCCTCGGCGGTGCGGTGGCGGAAGTTGTGGCAGAGGCCGGTCTCGGCATACGGTTCAAGATGATCGCGCTGCCTGACACGTACGTGCACATCGTGGGCACGCACGAGTGGTTGCTGGACTACTACGGCTTCTCGCCGCAGGCGATTGCCGCGACTGTGCGGGAGCTGCTCGCATAAGGGAAGATGACGGAGACAACATGAAACCGACTAAGAGACAGATGAAGGAAATGCTGCGGACGATGCTCACCATCCGCGGCTTCGAGACGACGGCCTGCCGACTGTACATGGAGAGCTGGGAGAAGGGCAACTTCCTGGGTGCGCTGCACCCGTACAACGGCGAGGAGGCAGTCGCGACCGGCGCATGTGCCTGCTTACGGCAGGACGACTACGTGTTCAGCACACACCGCGGCCACGGGCATTTCATCGCCAAGGGCGGGAGTGTGAAGGCGATGTTCGCGGAGCTCCTGGGCAAGGAGGCGGGCTGCAGCCGGGGCCGTGGCGGCTCTATGCACATGTTCGATCCCGGGGTCGGGCTTATGGGCGGCAACGGCATCGTCGGCGGCGGAATTCCGCTGTCGTTGGGGCCGGCATTCGCGGCGCAGTACAGGCAAACAGACCAGGTGACCTTGTCGTTCTTCGGTGACGGCGCCTCGAATCAGGGCGTTTTCCATGAGTCAATGAACTTGGCGGCGTTGTGGGACCTGCCGTTGATCTTCGTGTGCGAGAACAACCGATATGCGGTGGGGACGCCTGCGTCGCAGAGCGTGTCGGTGCCCAATGTGTCCGCCCGCGCGGCCGGCTATGGCTGCCCCGGCGTGACCGCGGATGGCGACGACCCGGTAGCCGTCTTTGAGACAGTCAGCGAGGCGGCTGAACGCGCCCGGGCCGGTCGGGGGCCAAGCCTGGTCGAGGCCGTGACCTACCGCCACAGGAGCCACTGCATGGTCATCCGCGAGAGCCGAGACGAGGGCGAGCTGGAAGAGATGAAGCGGCACGACCCGATCCCAGCCTATGAGGAGCGGCTTGTGGCCGAGAAGATCATGACCACCGACGAACTGGGAAAGGTGAAGGGTGATGTGGACCGGCTGATTGAGGAGGCGGTGGCGTTCGCCGAGGCCGCGTCCTACCCGGATCCGGCGACGGTTGAGGAAGGGCTATGGGTGGGATAGTAGTCCAGCGCTATGGCGTGCCAATGGCATGAGAGGAGCACTGTAAGAGATTGGCGACGATGCGACAGGTTACATATGTACGAGCCCTCAACGAGGCGCTTGCCGAAGAGATGCAGCGCGACGAGAACGTGTTCACATTGGGTGAGGAGGTGACGAGCGGGGTCTGGGGCGTCACCATCGGCCTAGCGCGGCGCTTCGGGGAGAAGCGTGTGCGCAACACCCCGATCTCGGAGGCTGCCTTCACCGGCCTGGGGGTCGGCGCAGCACTGGCCGGTCTGCGGCCGGTTGTGGACATCATGTACATTGACTTCGTTACCGTCTGTTGGGATCAGATTGCCAATCAAGCGGCCAAGCTGCGGTACATGTCCGGGGGCCAGCTAACCGTTCCGCTTGTCATTCGCGGCCCTCAGGGCACGCTCACCCGTGAGGCGGCTCAGCACTCCCAACACATCGAGGCGTGGTTTGCCCATACCGCCGGCCTAAAGGTGGTGCTGCCTGCCACCGTAGAGGACGCCAAGGGGCTGCTGAAGTCATCCATCAGGGACGATAACCCGGTGGTGTTCCTCGAACACCGTCTCCTCTACGAGATGAAGGGGCCGCTGCCGAAGGGTGAATACACGACACCGCTGGGGGTGGGCAAGGTGCAGCGCGAGGGCGATGACATCACCGTCGTCGCCACCTCCTATGCGGTTCAGAAATCGCTGAGGGCAGCGGAGAAGCTGGCCGACGAGATCAGCGTTGAGGTCGTTGATCCGCGAACCATTGTCCCGTTGGACACCGAGACCATCCTGCAGTCCGTGCGCAAGACAGGCAGGCTGGTGGTCGTGCACGATGCGGCGGTGCGCTTCGGCTTCGGGGCGGAGGTGGTGCGTCTCGTGACGGAGCAGGCCTGGGATGCTCTGCGGTGCGCCCCCCGTGTTCTGGGTGGCTTGAATCTGCCGATCCCGTACAGCGCGGCGCTGGAGGACGTGTGTGTTCCAAGTGAGGGCCAAATCGTCGAGACAATCAGACAGGTGGTGGCCTAACTATGAGAAACCATGATGAGCTTGTTGAGGCTGCGCGCAGGCATGTGCTGCTGCATTTTGCGGTCAATGAGGACATCGAGCAGCGGCCCAAGATCTTCGTCCGCGGGGACGGAATGTACCTGTGGGACGATGAGGGCAACAAGTATCTGGACACGTTCGCTTCGCTGCTGACCACCGTCTGCGGGCATCATCGGCCCGAGGTACACGAGGCGGTCCAGAAACAGATGGAGCAGCTTGAGTTCTTCCCCAACTACCACGACTGCTACAATATGCCGTCCATCGAGCTGGCGGAGAAGATCGCCGAGGTCATGCCGGGCGATCTGTCGGTGAGCTTCTTCGTGTGCGGCGGCTCGGAAGCCAATGAGAGCGCCATGAAGATGGCACGGCAGTACTTCTGGGAGCAGGGGCAGCGTTCGCGGACCATGATTCTGGCCAAACGCTTCTCCTACACCGGCGCTACCATGGGCACCATGTCGGCGACCGGCATCCCGTGGTTCTGGGAGACGTTCCCGCCGCGCATGCCGGGTTACGGCTTCTTCAACCCCGAGTGGTTCTATCATCGAGAGCACGGCCTCGAGCCGCAGGAGGCGGCCAGGGTAGCCCTCAAAGACCTTACCGAGATGGTGGAGTTCGAGGGGCCCGAGTCCGTCGCCGCCATCATCATGGACCCGGTCTCCGGCTCCAATACGGGTTACTGGGTGCCCACTGCCGAGTACATGCAGGGGGTCAGGAAGCTGTGCGACAAGCACGGGATACTGCTGATATTCGACGAGGTACAGGTGGGCTTCGGTAAGACGGGCAAGTGGTTCTGCTGCGAGCACTTCGACGTGGTGCCTGACATCATGGCTGTCGGCAAGGGTTTCTCCGGCGGCTACCTGCCGCTGAGTGCGACCGTTACGACGCAGAAGGTCGCGGAGGTGTTCAGCAAGCCCGGCTCGGAGTTCCGCCACGGGTTTACGTTCGGCGGGCACACCACGGCCTGTGCGGCGGCACTGGCCAACATCGGCATCATCGAGCGCGAGAATCTTGTGGCGAGGGCCGGCGAGATGGGCGCTTACCTGCGCGGGAGGCTCGAAGAGCTGTACAAGTACCCGATTGTAGGTCATGTCCGGGGCATTGGTCTGCTCCTGGCCGTCGAACTGCTCGAAAGCAAGGACGGTTGGAAGAAGCTGGAACCCGAAGGCAGGATCGGGAGTTGGGTCAGAGACCGCTGCTACGAACTGGGGATGATCCTGCGCAACAATGAGGATATCCTGGTCTTTGCCCCCTCGCTGACCATCACGAAGGACGAAGTTGACTATATGGTCGGCCTGACGGAACAGGCGATTGCGGAGGCGTGTGAGAAGTTCGGCTACTGAGGCCGGAGGAAGTGAGCCATGGCATATCCGACAATTCTGCAGGATGTCCAGACCTGCGTCGAGCTGGGGGTACCCGAAAGGGTACCCATCTTCGCGCTGGGCGAGGAGTTCGATGTCGAGCAGTATGACATAGACTACCGCGTCTATATCAACAGCCCCGAGGACATGGTCAAATGCTGGGTGCAGGCCGTCGAGACGTTTGATTACGACTGGATTCTGCTGCATCCGGATGACTACATCGAGATCGAGCCTTTGGGCGTGCAGACCTTTGCAGACGAGAAGATCCCGCCCTCGCCCGTCAGCCAGTTGGCCGCGGACTATGACACGCTCAATGGCCTCGCGATACCGAATGCGCACAGCGACGGGCGAATGCCGCATCATCTGGCGGGGCTGCAGGGCATCAAGGAAGCGATGGATGATACGGTGTGCGTGGTTGGGCGGGTCGCCGCGCCCTTCAGCTCCGTGGCGCTGCTCTACGGCGTGGAGGCAGCACTCCTGTTGATGATGACCGATCCACAACTGTTCCGCGATACTGCGGAGTTCATGGCGGAGTTGATGATCTACTGGGCGCTTGAGCAAGTCAAGGCCGGTGCGGATGCGCTATGGGTCGGGGACTGCGTGGCTTCGTCCGGCTTCCTGTCACCCAACCACTATGCGGCATTCGCCGCACCGGGGGCCGCGCAGGTCTGCGACGCGATAAAGCAGGCGGGCGCATGGGCCATCTACCATGCCGGGGACCCATCTCTTCCCCACCTCAAGCTGACCGCCGAGTTCCAGCCGAGCATGCTCAACGTCGGGGAAGGCATTGACCTGGCTGTGGTCAAACAGGCGATCGGTGATAGAGTGTGCCTATCCGGGAACATCAACCCGATCAAGCTGTTTGAGGCGAAGGACTTGTCCGAAGTCGAGCAGGAGACGATCCGCGTGCTCGAGGGCGGCAAGCCGGGCGGCGGTTACGTTTTCAACAGCGGCGAAGGTGTGCCGAGGCAGACAAATCCGGAGATAATCGCGACCATGATGCGGACCGCAAAGCAGCATTGTCGGTACGGCTAAGGAGCAATGAACACGATGGGCAGTGCGGGCGAGAGCGTTAACTGCGCGGTCATCGGGTATGGGCGCTACCACGATTTCGGGCGGATGCATTGTCGGTGGATCAGCGCCTGCGAGGAGCTGAACCTGGTCGGGATATGTGACATTGACCCGGCGGCCCGCGAAAGGGCCGGCAGTGAGTTCCCGGATGTCGTGCTGTATGCCTCCGTCGCCGAGATGTTGGCGGACGACGACATTGATATGGCTAGCGTGGTCACTCCGCACTTCACGCACGCCCCGATCGCCGTGGAGTGCCTGCGCGCCGGCAAGCACGTTGTTGTCGAGAAGGCCATGGCGACCAATGTCGCGGAATGCACTCAGATGGTCGAGGAAGCGCGGCGTGCAGAACGCAAGCTGGCTGTATTCCACAATCGGCGACACGACGGCAACTACCGGGCGATCTGTGAGACTGTGAGCGCGGGGCTGATCGGCGATGTGTTCCATGTCGAATGTTGCGAGGAAGGCTACGGGCGGCCGCAGCAATGGTGGTACACCGAGGAGAAGAAGTCCGGTGGTGTCTTCTTCTACTGGGGCCCGCACGCGGTGGACTGGGTGCTCAGCCTCGTCAAGTCGAGGGTCACCCGCGTCACCGGTTCCACCCAACGCCGGGTGTGGTCGGAGGTTGACGTCGCAGACGAGGTGCGCGCGTACCTGTGGTTCGAAAGTGGTGCGACGGCGGTAGTCACTTTCTCGCGCATCTCCGCCATACCGAAGCCGCTGTGGAGAGTGCTGGGCACCAAGGGGGCCGTCGAGGACTCGCGCTTTGCCAACAAATCAGGCGCGTACATCAAGGGCTACCAGGAGGTGCTCATCGGCGAGGCAGGTCAAGGCAACATTCGGGTGGTCAGCGTGGAAAATGGTGACAAGAAAGAGACTGCCGTCCCGTACCTTGAATCAGACTGGCTCACCTACTACCAAGATATGGCCGCCGCAGTATTGCGCGATGAGCCGCTCCCGGTCACGGGAGAAGAGGGACGCATGACGGTGGCGGTCATGGAGGCAGCCCAGAGGTCCGGCGAAAACGGCGGAATCATGATAGAGGTCGAGGAGTATGAGTAGCAAAGATGCCACAGGTGTGGTCACGGTAGCGGTTCCTGAGCCGTTGCGCGCCTACACCGACGGACAGGCGGAGGTGTCGGTACAGGCAGGCACTGTGGCCGACGTGCTACGAGAGCTGGCACTCAGGCATGACGGGATCGGCGCGCAGATGATTGACGGCTCCGGTAAGCTCAGGCATGGGGTGAGCATCGCCGTGGGCGACCGTGACATACGCTTCGCCGAGCAGCTTAGCACGTGCGTGCAGCCAGGTGGCCGCGTCCAAATAGTCGTCACCATGGTTGTGTAGGAAACAATTCTCTCGCCGTTCCGTCGAAATATGTAGGAATGTAATCGGGAAAGATGGAGAGAACTGCATGCGTCTTAGACGCTTGTGTACAACCGGGCTGATAGCTGTTCTGGCCTTGAACGTCGCCGTGGCTTACGCGGCACGCTGGTCCGAACAGGAGGAGCAGGCTGCCGGGGCGGAAGTGGCCGCTCAAATCGAGAAAGAGTACAAGCTTTGGGAGAATGAAGACGCCGAGCAGCAGATCGAGGAGATCGTGGCGGAAATCGTTCCCCGCACCCAGCGACAGGACGTCAAGTATGTGGTGAAGCTCCTCGACAGCGACGAGGTGAATGCCGCCAGCGTCCCGGGCGGCTATATCTACGTCCACCGCGGACTAGTCGAGGACGCCCAGTCCGTTGACGAACTGGCCGGCGTTCTGGCGCACGAGATCGCCCACAACTGCACGTATGACGCGCTGGACCAGGGGGAGCGGAACAAGAAGCTCTTCATCGGGGGCATCACTGCGGCCCTCGTGGCGATATTCATCGGCGCGGAGAATGAGGAGATATCGGGGGTACTGGCAGCCGGCGCGTATCTACGCCAAGGAATACTAAGCCGCTACTCAATAGAAATGGAGCGCCGTGCCGACCTCAACGCCGTCAGCTACCTCGTCCACAGCAAGTACGACCCCGTGGGCCTGCTGACGTTCATGGAACGGCTGGGCGCTGAAACCTACAAGCACGCGCGGCCCGACTACGGAATATATGAAAGCCACCCACAGACCACCGAGCGTTGCGGTTACATCATCCAGGCGATCTATGACGCCGGTCTCGACATCAACCGTCGGGCCGTCACCAAGTGGGACCCGCCCAAGTACGAAAGCATAGCGGCAGAAGGCGCCGCGGTCGAGCCCAGGACCGCGCCGGCGAGGATATCCCTGTGGGGCGAGGACATCGTCACCCTGAGCTATTCTGGAGATTACGAGGGCATTGACAAGCGCGCCGAAGCCATCTGCAGCGCGCTGACGGAGGCGCTGGCCGACGGACTTCAGCGCTACGAGATCGAGACCGGCGAGGACCAGGGCACCGTTACGGTAGAGCTGCGCGGCAAACCGATGATGAAGGTATATCCGCAGGACGTTCAGTCCGACGACGACTCCCCACAGGCAACGGCCGAGGGCATCGTGAAGGCGTTGGCCAGAGCCATGCACCGTG
>Ga0136653_10002099_pt1 | contig 10907 bp, 7 predicted proteins | sample LakKivw275mmetaG_FD_94866 | JGI IMG/M metagenome (GOLD analysis project Ga0136653, IMG submission 94866) | Anoxic lake water microbial communities from Lake Kivu, Rwanda to study Microbial Dark Matter (Phase II) - Lake Kivu water 275m metaG... | ecosystem: Environmental > Aquatic > Freshwater >... | reverse complement strand
TCGAGAACCCGTCCACGAACGCGATCTTCGACTCCAGGCTCCAGACGAACCGCCACCAGCTCGGTCGGTAGTAGTTGAACCCTATCTCATGGCGGTGGAAGTCCACATCCCCGGCGACGATGGAGGTGGCGACCTCAGGCTTGTAGTAGAACAGGGTGCCGCGTGTCGGGAACTGGGCCAGGTCGCGCCTGTCGCGCTGGTAGGTCAGGTCGAACGTGCTGGTGAGGGTCGGCTGGTAGCGGCTCGAAGAGGCCAGGTCACTGTACTCGGCACCGAAGTTGGAGTACCGGGACGACTCCAGGGTGTAGCCCAGCGAGAGACTCGAATAGGCAGGCCTGTGGAGGCGTCGCCCGATCCGCACCGTCGCCGCGTTGCGGCGGTAGTCGTAGTAGTCGTAGTACTCCTGTTCGAGCGTGTACACACGAGCTGACAGGTTGGTTGGCGTGTCCATGAACCACGGTTCGGCAAAGCCGACCAGCAGCTGCTCGCGCTGCGTCCCGAACTCGCAGCTGAAATCCAGGCTCTGGCCCAGGCCGCGGAAGTTCGGAATCTGCAGCCCTATCTGTCCCACCAGCTTGTCCCGGTCGCTGTACCCTGCTCCCATCGATGCCTGGCCTGTCGGTCGCTCCTCGACCTGGAACGTCAGGTCGACATAGCGCTCATCGGCCCCCTCGCCGTATTCGGGCTGGATCTGCACACCCTTGAAGTGATTCAGCATGTAGATGCGCCGCTGACTCTCCTGCACCAGAGCCTGGTTGTAGATGTCGCCTGGCCGGAGTTCCACCTCGCGCCGAATCACCTTCTCCCGCGTCTTCGTGTTCCCGGCGATGCCGATCTTGCGGATCTTCCACGGCTGCCCTTCGAAGATGGTGAAAGCGGCATCCACCGAGTCGCCGCGCATGCTCTCGTCGACGGTGACCCGCGTGTCCAGGTATCCCTTCTCATGGTAGGCTGCCCGAACCTGGTCGGCCAGCTGGAGCCCCGCCGCCCGGTACAACTCGCCCGACCGCATCGGCAGCCGCGCCACCAGCTCCTCGTGGGTGAACACCGTGTTGCCCGTAAAGCTGGCCTGCCCGAGCCGGTACTGCGTGCCCTCTTCGATCTCGATGTAGACCGCCAGATTCCGACTGCTCTCGTCGTAGAAGACGCTGTCGGCGACGATCTGGACCTGCTGGTAGCCGCGCTGCCGGTAATAGGCAAGAAGTCTCTCCAGGTCCTCGTCCAGGATCTCCCGCTTGAACTCACCTTTGCGGTACCAGCGCTTCTCCTTCGTCTGCATCTGGCGCAGGAGCTCGCGCACCGGAACGCCGGGGATCAGCTTCTGTGCGGCACTCCCTGGCCGCCGTGCGTCGTACGGTCGCTGCGGCTCAGAGGTGACCGAGCCGTCGGCGTGCCGCGTCACGATCACGATGCGCTCGACCTTGACCTTCTCGCCTTCATCTATGTCGAACTGCACGAACACAGTCCCGGGCTCCTCCGCCTCGAACAGAGCCCCGCTGACCGTGGCGCGGAGGTATCCTTTCTCGTGGTAGACCTTCAGGATGGCCTGCTCCGCGCGCGATACGTCCCACGGCGCCACCACCTGCCCCTTCACCAGGGTGAGGGCGGCGGTCAGATCGCGTTCGCTGATCTCCTTGCGACCCCTGAACCGCGTCCCGGCCAGAGCGGGGAGCTCCTCGACCTGGATGATCACCTTGACGCCACCGGGGACCGACTCGCCGTAGATCCGGATGTCCGAGAACACCCCCAGGCCCTGCAGATCGCGGATTGCCTGCTGGACGTTCTCCTGCGAAAGCTCGATCCCCGGCTGCAGACTGATCGTGGAGCGGATCAGAGACTCCGAGACCTTGCGCAGCGTACCGCGCACCTCGATCTGCGCGATGCTCTCGCTGACCGCAGGGCAGGCCCACAGCAGAAGGGCCAGAATGGCGAACGCCGACCGCGATATCCGCTCCATCCGTGACTCCCGTTCACCAAAACGAGCTTGCCGCCGCCGCATCGGCTCGTGTTGCGGCGCCCGCCCGCTCCTCGCCGCCGGGTCTTCTCTCTGTCGACCAGCCGCGCTGCGGCCAAGAAATAGGGCCGCCCCACCGCCTACGATGGGACGGCCTCACCGAATCTCCCCGGCCCACACCGGAGCGGGACCCCCAGCCGCCTGTACCCTCGCCTCACCACGCTGCCCGGAAGCCGAGGGGAGCGCCCGGTGCGCCCCCCGCGCCACTCCCCTGGCCGACGAACTGGCCCGCGCCGCACCAGAGCCAGGAAGCGCTAGGCAGACGACGGAGCCTAGCGGGTGGTTTCCCTCTTCCGCTCCGGCACCGCGTCGCCCGCGTCCCGCTCATCGTCGAAGACCAGTTCCTCCCCCTTCTTGGTGACGCGAACCCGGCTTCCAGGACCGAAGTGGCCCTGGAGGATCTGCTCGGCCAGAGGATCCTCCAGCATGCGCTGGATGGTGCGTCGCAGGTAGCGCGCCCCGAAAGTCGGATCGAATCCCTTCTCGCCCAGCAGATTCTTCGCGCCCTGCGTCACGCGCACAGAGATATCCTTGAACTGCAATCGCTGCCTGAACTCGTCGAGAACAATGTCGATGATGGCCGCGATGTGCTCTCTCGACAATGCGTGGAAGATGACGGTATCGTCGACGCGGTTCAGGAACTCGGGATTGAACGTCCTCTTCAGGGCGTCGCGGATCTTGGTCTCCATCAGCGCGTGCGCGCTGGCCGCGTCTGCCTTCTGGAACCCCATCACTCCGCCGATGCCCACGTCGCGGCTGCCCACGTTCGAGGTCATGATCAGGACGGTGTTGCGGAAGTCGACCTTGCGGCCCGTGCTGTCCGTGAGTCGGCCCTCGTCGAGGATCTGCAGCAGCACGTTGAACACGTCGGGATGGGCCTTCTCGATCTCGTCGAGCAGAACAACCGAGTACGGACGCCGTCGCACCTTCTCCGTCAGCTGCCCGCCCTCGTCGAAGCCCACGTAGCCGGGCGGAGCGCCGATCAGCCGCGAGACCGCGAACTTCTCCATGTACTCCGACATGTCGACGGTTATCAGAGCGTTCTCATCGTCGAAAAGGAATTCCGCCAGCTTGGCCGCCAGGTAGGTCTTGCCGACCCCCGTGGGCCCCAGGAAGATGAACGAACCGATGGGACGCCTGGGATCCTGCAGACCGGCACGGCTGCGCCGTATGGCGCGCGCGATGGTGGCGACGGCCTGCTCTTGGCCAACGATCTTCTTCTGCAGCTCCTGCTCCATGTCCAGCAGGCGCTCGGTCTCGCTCTTCGCCAGCCGCGAGATCGGCACGCCGGACATGCTCGAGATCACCTCGGCGATGTCGTCTTCGGTGACCTCCACGACCTCGTCGCGAACCTGCTCCTCCCAGGTCCGGCGGCGCTGCTGCAGCGTCTCGCTGAGCCCCAACGCCTGATCGCGCAGGCGGGCCGCCTCTTCGAAGTCCTGCCGCTCAGCAGCCTCGTGCTTCCTGCGATTCAGCTCCTGGATCTCCGCTTCGAGCTTCCCGATCTCCTCGGGCGGGCTGAGCCGCGCCAGATGCACGCGCGAACCGGTCTCATCGATGACGTCGATCGCCTTGTCCGGGAGGTACCTGTCGGTGATGTACCGATCCGCCTGGCGTACGGCGTACTCGATGACGTCGTCGGAAAACTTCACATGATGATGGGCCTCGTAGTTCACCCGCAGACCCTTGACGATCTCCACCGTGTCGGCTGCCGATGGGGGATCGACCATGATCGTCTGGAAGCGCCGTTCGAGCGCCCCGTCCTTCTCTATGTACTTACGGTACTCATCGAGGGTTGTCGCCCCGATGCACTGCAGCTCGCCACGCGAGAGCGCTGGCTTGAACATGTTCGAGGCGTCGAGGGTCCCCTCGGCACTGCCCGCCCCGACGATCGTGTGCAGCTCGTCGATGAAGATGATGATATCGGGGTTCTGCTGCAGCTCGTTCATCACGGCCTTGATGCGCTCCTCGAACTGCCCCCGGTACTTGGTGCCCGCCACGATGCCGCCCATGTCGAGCGTCACCAGGCGCTTGTCGAGCAGGATCTGGGGCACCCGCTTCTCGATGATCCGTTGCGCCAGCCCCTCCACGATGGCTGTCTTGCCCACCCCAGGGTCGCCGATGAGAATCGGGTTGTTCTTCTTGCGTCGGCTCAACGTCTGGGTTACGCGCTCGATCTCCTTCTGCCGGCCGATGACCGGGTCGAGTCTGCCTTCGCGAGCGAGTTGGGTCAGGTCGCGGCCGAAATGATCGAGGAACGGCGTCTTGCTCTTCTTCCCCTTCTCCCTCCGGCCGCTGCTTCTGCCCTCGATGACGGCGACGCTCTCCTCGTACGCCGCCTTGTAGTCCACACCGAACGCCGACAGGATCTGGGCCGCGACGCTCTCCTTCTCCTTCAGCAGGGCCAGGAGCACGTGTTCGACGTCGACGACGTCGGTCTTCATCTCCTTGGCCTCGTTGGCCGCGACCTCCAGGATCTGCTTGGCCCGCGGGGTGAACGGCACCTCGCCGATGGTCATCGTGCCGCCGGTCGTGGCGACGTAGTCCTCGATCGACTGTTTGACCGTCTCCAGACTCAGGCCCAGGTTGGTCAGGATGGTGACCGCCTTCCCCTTCCCGTCCTTGATGATCCCGAGCAGGAGATGCTCGGTGCCGATGTAGTTGTGGCCCAGGCGCGCAGACTCCTCCCGGGCAAGCTGCATGACGCGCCTCACTCCCTCGGTGAACATATCGTCGGTTCTCCTGGGATCACGGCCGGACCATCAGGACCGAGATCGAGACCATACCCGTATGGCTGGGATGCCGCAAGCGGAGACGTGGCGCGGGCGGTACTGCACTCCGGAGAGCGAGGCGATTGCAGGCCTGCACTGGTGACACATGCTCGCCGACGCACCCGGACGAGAGGACGGATCCGCTGGTTCGGTTCGGCGCCGCGGCCTGCCTCCGTGACGCGGAGAACCTACCAAAGGCCCCTATCCTTGTCAAGCTGACCGGACCGCCCGGCGGTCAGGTACCGGGGGCCGTACCGGACGCGTTGCGCTGAAGCTCTGCCAGGCGCTGGCGAACGAGAGCTGCACGGCGCACATCGCGCTCCTCCGCAGTAAGCTCCCGGCCCGACTCGGCCTGCAGATGGGCTGGCTGGGTGGCGACCATGAGCTGGTTCATGAAGCCGGAAGGGAGCGAGTCGATCAGCCGCAGCGTGTACCCGAGACGGACGGCTGACAACAGGCTCATGAACTCCTGGGTGCTCAACACCCGCGCGTGACACAGCAGCCCGTACGCCCGCCAGACCTTGTCCTCGACCTGCGATCGCACCTCGCTCATCAGCCGCTCGTGCGTGTCCTTCTCGGAGACGATCAGCTGCTGAGCCACCCGGGACACGCTCTCGACCAGCTCCTCCTCCGAACGTCCCAGAGTGACCTGATTGGACAGCTGGAAGAGGTTGCCCAGCGCGTTCGTGCCCTCCCCGTAGAGGCCGCGCACCGAACACGAAAGCTGCATCAGGCCGCGCACCACCCGTTCCATCTCGTCGCTCAGCACCAGCCCCGGCAGATGGATCAGGACCGACACGCGCAAGCCCGTGCCGACATTGGTCGGGCACGCCGTCAGGTACCCCCAACGCTGGTGGTGCGCGTAGTCGAGCATCGCTCCGAGCTCGTCGTCCAGGGCGTTGACACGCTCCCAGGCCGCCTTCATCTGCATGCCGGGCAGGACAGCTTGGAGCCGCACATGGTCCTCCTCGTTCACCATCACGCTCAGCGATTCGTCGCGGGCGAAGATGACCCCTCGCGGGCCGCTGCCCTCGGCAAGCGCCGGGCTAATGAGGTGCCGTTCGACCAGCACTGTCCGCTCGTTCTGGCCCAGGCTCTCCATCTGCAAGAAGGTCGCCCTCTCCAGCTGTGCGCTCTTGCACGCCGCCTCCCGCACTCGCTGCAGGACCTGCGCGCGATCCGCGTCGGTGGCGTTCGCGGCGAAGGGCATCGAGGCCAGATTGCGCGCCAGCCGCGCCCGGCAGCTGACGACGATCCCGCACTCGTCCTGAGCGCCTCGTAGCCAGCCCGCTGTGTTGCGGATCACCTCGCCAAGGTTCATCGCACTTCGCTCCCTGCACTCCGACCGTCGGCGTCCCCTGTCCCGGCTGCTTCCTGCAGGGCACGCATCTGGTCGCGCAGTTCGGCAGCCAGCTCGTACTGCTCGGCGGCCACGGCGCGGGCCAGAGCCTGGCGCAGTTCGGCGACTCCCCCGCCGGCCGCCCCCTGCGGTCGGCGCCGCGCCCCCGGTCTCTTCCCACGATGCTGATCGGCGCCGTGGACGCGCTTGATGAGTCGGTCGAGCTCGGGCCCGAAGCTCTCGTAGCACTCCTGGCACCCGAAACGCCCGCGCTTGCGGAATTCCTCGTACGTCGTGCCGCAATTGGGGCAGCGGGGCCCCGGCTCGCGCTCTTGCTTCGCCCGCCGCAACTCGACCGTCACCCCAGCCTGATGGGGCGCCTGCGGTTGCGGTGCGGCGCCGGGGCTCCTCCCGCCTCGGCGCGACTCCGTGCATCGCTCGCACAGATACAGTGTGCGACTGCCGGCTTCGGTGACCTCCGTGTACGCCACCGTGGCCTCACTGCTGCCACACTCCTGGCATCTCATCGACCGCGCTCCCCGGGCTCTCGGATCTAGACGAAGTGAAGCACCCCGCCTTCGAGCAACGCCATCCGGTGGGCTCGCTCCGCCAGATCGCGGTCATGCGTCATGATCACGAACGCCTGCTCGTACTCGGACGCCAACTCGCTGATCAGATCGTGCAACCGCTCGCTGGTGGCTTCGTCGAGATTGCCGGAAGGCTCGTCGGCCAGGACGATGTCGGGGCGACGCACCAGCGACCGCACCACGGCAACACGCTGACACTCTCCGCCGGACAACTGCCCCGGGCGGTGCTGCAGGCGGCGCTCCAGACCCACGCGCGCCAGCAGCGTCAAGGCGCGTTCGCGACCGGCGTCCAGATCCTCGCCGCTGATCAGGACGGGCATCAGCACGTTCTCGAGTGCGGTGAACTCCGGCAGCAGATGGTGGAACTGGAAGACGAAGCCGATGTGCCGATTGCGGAATACCGCCAGACCCGGCTCCCCCATCGCCAACACATCGGCACCGCGGATCTGCAGCGAACCCGAAGACGGCCTGTCAAGCGTTCCCAGGATGTGCAGCAGGGTGCTCTTGCCCACCCCCGAGGCGCCCATGACCGATACGAGCTCGCCACGATGCACATCCAGATCCACTCCGGTGAGGATCTCCAGATCGCCGCCGTCAATGCGGTAGCTCTTCGTCAGACCCCGCGCGCTCAGTACTACGTCGGCCGTGCCGGGCTGGCCGTGTGGCGTCATCTTCGTTCCGCCTAGATGGTGAAGCGGATCGCGTCTACCGGCATCAGCGCCGAGGCCTTGCGGGCCGGATACACCGAGGTCAGCAGACAGATGATGAGACTGACGCACGAGACGAACAGGAAGTCGCTCAGCTCCATGTCGACGGGCAGCGAACTGATGAGGTACACGTCGCCCGGAATCGAGATCACGTGGAACCGTTGCTGGACGACACAGACAGCGTAGCCCAGCACACAACCCAGCGCCGTGCCTGCCAGGCCGATCACCAGGCCCTGCAGCATGAAGATCCGCCGGATCGCGGCAGTCGTGCAGCCCATCGCCCGCAGGATGCCGATGTCATGCGTCTTGACGAGCACCGTCATCGCCAGGATCGACATGATGTTGAAGGCGGCCACCAGAATGATCAGGCTGAGCGCGATGAAGATCGCCCATTTCTCCAGGCGAACCCACCGGAAGAACTCCGGGAAGATCTGCGTCCAGTCCCGCACCACGTACGGGGGACCGAGCTCGGTCTGCAGTGCATCCCGGACGGCCCCGGCGTGGTAGATGTCGCGCAACCGAAGGTGTATCTGCGTGGCCTCGTCGCCCATACCCAGGAGTCTCTGGGCGTCTGCCAGCGAGACGAAGGCCAAGCTGCGGTCGAACTGGTACATGCCGCTCGAGAAGGTATCGCTGACCAGGAAGGGCCAGAACCGAGGCGTGAACCCTCCGTCGAGGACCATCTGCTCGGGATCGATGCCGTCCACGCTCAACAGCAACACCTCGAAGCCAGGCCCCACCCTCAGAACATCGGCAAGGTCCTGCCCCAGGATGATGCCGGGGTGCTTCTGGCCAGGCAGCGGTCCGACCAGGATCGCCCGGCCAGACTCGTAGAGAAGGTGCTGCGGGAGTTCCGAGACCGCCGCAAAGCTCTCCGGCTCGACCCCCAGCAGCTCGATCCCGTCCACGCGCATGTCGCGCCGCGACATGATGACTCCCTTGGTGCTGATCACCGGGGCCGCTGCCACGACTTCGCTGTGGAGCAGCGCTCGGGCCATCGCCTCCCGGTAGTCCGGCAGCGAGGCCCCGTAGCTGGTGATCATCACGTGGTAGTTCATGCCGATGAGACGATTCTTGACTTCGCCCGAAAAACCATTCGTGACGGAGAGGATGATGATCAGCGCCGCGACGCCCAACACCACACCCCCGACAGCCATGTAGCTGATCAGGGAGATGAACCCGGCGCGGTGGCCCGAGCGGAGGTACCTCCTGGCTATGAAGAGCTCGCTGGCCAATCAGCTGCGTCCAGCGCTTGCCGCCGCCGCGGACGTGAGATACGCCTTGATGAAGCCGTCGAGGTCACCATCCATCACCGCCTGCACATTCGCCGTCTCGTGCCCAGTCCGATGGTCCTTGACCAGGTTGTAGGGATGGAAGACGTAGGAGCGGATCTGGCTGCCGAAATCGATGGCCTTCTTGGTGCTCTCGACGGCATCCAGCTTCTTCTGTTCTTCCTGGCGCAGGTGCTGGTACACCCGCGCGGCGAGAATCTTGAGGGCCGTGGACTTGTTCTTGAACTGGGAGCGTTCGTTCTGGCACTGCACCACGATGCCGGTGGGCAGATGGGTGATGCGCACGGCGGACGACGTCTTGTTCACGTGCTGGCCTCCGGCACCCCCCGACCGGTAGGTGTCGATCTGGAGGTCGTCCTCATCGAGTTCGACCTCGATCTTGTCCTCGACCTCCGGATAGACGAACACCGATGCGAACGAGGTGTGACGCCGGCTGTTGGCGTCGAATGGCGAGATCCGCACCAGCCGGTGAACCCCAGCCTCGGCCTTGAGGTAGCCGTAGGCATAGTCGCCCTTCACCTCGATGGTCGCCCCCTTGATGCCCGCCTCATCCCCTGGAGTCAGGTCCATCACTGCCCAGTCCAGGCTCCGCCGCTCGGCCCAGCGGGTGTACATGCGCATGAGCATCTGGGCCCAGTCGGCCGCCTCGGTCCCCCCTGCTCCCGAGTGAATCACCAGTATGGCGCTCTTCGGGTCGTCCACATCGCTCAACATCAGGCGGAACTCGAGATCGTCTACGGCCGCCACCAGCTTGGCGACCTCGGTCTGGAGCTCCTGCACGGTGTCCGCGTCATCGGCCTCGCTGGCCAGTCCATACAGCTCGCGCAGGTCGTCGCACTGCTTGACCAGGTCCTGCCACTGAGCGACGGTCTCCTCCAGGGCCCGGGCCTCGCGAGCCGCCGCCTCGGCCCGCGGCCGGTCGGTCCAGAACCCGGCACGCGCCATCTCGTTCCGCAGTGCGGCCAGCCGCTCCCGCTTCGCCTCGATGTCAAAGATAGCCTCCCAACCGGTCCAGACGCTCGCGACATGCGCGCAGATCGCCACTCGTGGCCATCTCAATGCCTCCTGGTTTCCTGATAGCGATCGAAGAGCAGATTGCATGCCTGCCGCTCTTCGGGGATCTCGAACAGCAACTCGCCTTCCAGCACAGTACCGCGCTCCAGCGCGATCGAGTCGCCACGGTCGATGAACAGCGGCGACCGAGCCAGCGGATAGTGCCGGACATTGTGGTCGTCGACCAGCCGGAAACAGCGCGGCACCACCGGGAAGCCCACCTTGACGCGCGCTTCCATGCGCACCTGAACCACCACGAACCTGCACCCCGGCTCGGCCTGGGCGTGAAAGAATCGCTCGTAGCGCACGCCGCCATCCGGCACTTCCCAGACGATCGGGTGTTTCAGTCGGTCGATGACCTCGGGAAGCTTGTCCAGCTTCTCGTTGCTCAGGCCCACCCAGCGGACGAGGACGTACAGCGGCACGGACAGCAGCGCTGCCGGAATGACCAGCCACCGCAGCAGGCGCATCCCCTGCTCGAGCCGCGACTCGCTCCGGCGCAGCCCCGAAGCGTCCTGCCAGCGACCCTGGCGGCGCGCTCCAGACGTGGCATGGGGCCCCAGAACAGGCATTCCTAGTCTCGCCCGCGCACCAGCGCGACGACACCTCGACGGTGGAACCGCTCGCAGGAGAGCTCGTACAGGTAGCACCCGTTCGCCAGCCGACAGCCGAGCCGGGCTTCCGTGCTGCGGAGGTCCCAGGTCGGCACCAGGCCAACAGCCACGTATTCGCCCGGCGCGAGCGGCCACTCCTCGGTGTGCACCCGCTCTCCTGCTGCGGTGAAGACACCCAGCCTCAGGCGCGTGGCGGTCGCCAGCTTCACGGGGAAGCGGACCTGATCGCCCCTGACCGGGTTGGGGTACGGCGCCAGAGCCATGCTCGCGTCCGGGACCGCGCCGCCCAGTCCGCTCGCGGCGAGCGCGTCCACCTGGCCCCACCCGTAGTCGTTGTCGGGACCCGGATCCCCCAAGTCGGTGGCCGTGGCGCGAAGGCGAGCCAACACCTCGGACGGCCCCCAGTCCGGATGCGCCTGCAGCAGCAGCGCACAGACTCCGGCGACGATGGGCGTCGCGAACGACGTGCCGGAGACACGCACGTAGTCGGTCCCGCGGATGTCGGCAGCCACCACTCCCTGACCTGGTGC
>Ga0136653_10002098_pt1 | contig 10909 bp, 11 predicted proteins | sample LakKivw275mmetaG_FD_94866 | JGI IMG/M metagenome (GOLD analysis project Ga0136653, IMG submission 94866) | Anoxic lake water microbial communities from Lake Kivu, Rwanda to study Microbial Dark Matter (Phase II) - Lake Kivu water 275m metaG... | ecosystem: Environmental > Aquatic > Freshwater >... | reverse complement strand
TTTCAGCTTGGCAATGTCACGTTCTTCTTTCATGCAAGCACACTCGGGCTTCTCGCCTTACGGAGTGTGCAATATGTCATGTGATAGCAGAAGCCTACGCTCGGACCCGATAAGTAGCCTTGACGAAGACGGACTGACCATGGGTCACCCAGCTACGTCGACTCTGCTAGGCTAGTCTTGACGACACCAAGCGCTGCGTTCATCATCGTGCGCGTTAGTCTCCCAGTTTGCGTGTTCTGCCTGCTGGGATGATATGATGCGACCAGAACAGGAACTCCCGGTGCCATTAGATATTTCTGGCCATGTTTGAATCTCAAGCGCTCAGTCGAGAATCCCTGACGCTTGAGGTGGTCAAGGCAGCCCTTGAACGCCACTTGACCAAGCGCTAATACCACTCGAACATGCGATAATAGTGCAAGTTCCCTGTCAAAATAGGTACTACAGTTGGCCAGTTCGCTTGCGAGAGGCCTGTTCTGAGGTGGGGCGCAACGTACCACTGCAGTCATGAACGAATTCATCATCTGTAAACCGTCCCGATCATGAACAGATGTAGGTTGGTTCGCAAACTCAGCTTTGTGCAGTGCACGCATGAGGAAGTTCGCGGAACCATCCCCTGTGAACATCCGTCCGGTCCGGTTGCCACCATGGGCAGCCGGCGCGAGTCCGACTATCAGAAGTTGGGCCTGTGTGTCACCAAACCCTGGGAGGGGAGCTCCCCAGTATCTCCAGTTGGCGAACTCTTTCTTCTTCCTCAAGGCAATCTCTCTCCGATGCTTCACAAGCCTCGGGCAGCGAGTGCATGAAATGATCTCCTCTCGCAGTTTCTTCCACTCCGGAAGAAAGAGATCTGTTCCGGATTCCAAGACTATCCCTACTTGCATGCGACCTGAGTCACAGTTGATACGATGCCAAGAACAGTTTTTCCTCGCATGATCAGGATCAAGGGCATGCAGCGGCAGGCATCGCAGGCCAATTAGGTTTACTGATAGTACTGGAGATCCGCACAGTAGGACAAAACCATCAAGTACAAGGTCGTCTCTGCTCACTGCGGGCATGGTGCGTTGATTCAGAGCAGGGTGCAAGTTGCTAGTCGTGCCAGTGAGATCGAATACGCAATCAGGGACATGCTAGCGGTCGCTAAGGAAGTGGAGCGGTCAGGCAAAAAGGTAATTTACCTTAACATCGGGGACCCGGCTAAATTCGATTTCCAACCTCCAGCTCACGTTAGAAGGGCTCTCACAAAGGCTGTGGAGGACGGCTGCAACTACTACGCAACTTCAGAGGGTATTCCAACTCTCAAGGAAGCAATTGCCGAAAAGGAGAAGAGAACGAATTCGGTGCCGATCTCAAACGAAGATGTCATAGTGACCTCAGGCATCTCCGAAGGGATCCAGTTCCTGATGGGGGCTCTAGTCCAGCCCGGCGATGAGATACTAGTACCAGGACCTACGTATCCCCCGTACATCTCTTTCGTGAAATACTTCGGCGGAACTCCTGTTGCGTACAGGACTGTTGAAGATGATGACTGGCTCCCCGATCTTGAGGACTTGCGCAAGAAGATAACGAGCAGAACCCGTGCGCTGGTGATCGTGAACCCGAACAACCCCACTGGGTCTCTGTACGATGACCGAACCTTGAAACATATGCTAGATATTGTCGCTGAGCATAAGCTCCTTGTCGCCTCGGATGAGATTTACGACAGACTGGTTTATGACTCAAAATTCACAAGCACGGCCTCCCTCGCGAAGGATGTTCCCGTGATTGGTTTGAACGGATTCTCCAAGACATACGTGATGACTGGCTGGCGCCTTGGCTACCTGTATTTTCACGACCCAGGGAACACCTTGGAAGAACTGAAGGAAGCGATCTTGAAAGAAAGCAGGATCCGACTGTGCGCGCCGACTCCTATACAATATGCCGCGGTGAAAGCTCTCAAAGGATCGCAGAAACACGTTGCGAAAATGGTTGACAAGTTGAAAAAACGGAGGGATCATTTCCTGAATAGGCTACGATCGATCGACGGCCTCACCTGCACAACTCCGAAAGGCGCGTTCTACCTCTTCCCTCGGATTTCGCTGAATGGCCGCTGGAAGTCCGATAAGGAATTCGCCGTTGACCTAGTCAAGAAAACTGGAGTGCTGGTTGTCAACGGATCGGGATTTGACCAGACCTACGGAGCAGGGCACTTCAGGACAGTATTCCTACCATCGATCGATGTGATCGATGAGGCAACAAACAGAATCGAGCAGTTCATGCGGTCGTGAGTATGCACAATAACAAAGATGAGAAAATCGGGGGAGATCCCTCCGTAAGATCCGGGAGTCTATGTCGTCGAAGACCCGGGTTGCGTTTGCGCTGGGGTGGATCGGGCTGGCGCCTTCTTCGCCTCAGTCATCACTTCCGCCAATCTCGCGAGCTTCATGAGCAGGTAAAGCAGTCCGATGATAAGCGCCGCGCCCAAGACAACACGGATTAAGCCAAATAGAACAATTGCGGCACCGGGATGAAAGACCAAATCATTCACCTCCATTCGTATCGAAGTAGATCGGCGGCCACACGGCGATAAAAGGAAAATGGACGAATCGTCCAATGGAACAGGCTACGATTCTAGCGCGGGAAGCTCTCCAGTTGTAGCATCGCCTCCGGAAAATGCTACAACCGGAATTGCCGAAAACGCGACGACGGCCAGAACGAGCAAAGCAAAGTCAGGACCTGCAATCTGTGCGACAAAGCCTGAGAGGATAGGCCCGACGGCAAACCCTACTCCGAAGATCGTTTCATAGGCACCTATTGCAAAACCCAAGTTCTGAGATGGAGCGCGCTTGGATACGTATGCAATTGTCTGTGGATAGATTATGCCAATGAATGCGCCTATGAGACATGAATCCGCCAACAGCCCAATGAAGCTCCTATTGAGTGGAATCAGAAGTAGCACTGGTATCATTCCTAAGAAGGCAAGCTCGATGCTCTACCTTTCGCCTATTCTTCCCATTCTGCCAGAGAGAGAGAACACCATCGTTCTCACGAATCCAAAGCCGGACAGAAGCAGCCCTACCTCTGACGGCGTGAGGCCGGACTCAATTGCGTAGCCAGGGAAGATTGAAACGACGAAAGCAAGTACGATCGCGTAGGGGACCTGCACTATTAGCATCGGAAGTACTGCAGAGACCAACTCCCACGATGGTCGTGCTGGAGCTTGCTCAGTGTCGCCATGTCGCCTTTGTTCTCCTCGGATTGTGACTACCGACAATCCTGCCGTTATCAGTAGGAGCACCCCAGCGACAAAGAAAGTAGATTGAAATCCGGCGACCTGTGCAATAACCCCGCCAATGAGTGGTCCGATCAGAAAGCCAGCACCCCAAGCAACGGCGTACATGCCGATTGCTGAGGCGCGTTCTTGTGCCGACGAGATCTCTGAGACCAACGCCTCGGATATTGGCCAGAACAGTGAGAGTCCGATCCCCAAGATCACTTGGACGGCGAGTATACCCGCGATCGTCCCTGTTGCAGCAAGCAGTAATGTTGCGGAGCCGACGGCAAAGATACTCAGAAGATAGAGACGCCGTCTGCCTAGCCTGTCTCCAAGATATCCTGCAATCACAGGAAGAAACGTGTAGGGCAATGATCTGACTGTTCCGATCAATCCCAGATCTAGGTAACCAGCGCCAAGCTGCTCGGCATACGCAGGAATGAGATAGACGTACGCGATTCCGACTGAGGCGAAGAAGACTGAGAAATGAAGACGCCCTGTTCTAGCAGCAATGGAACCGCCTCTTTCCATTGGTCTCGTGCCACATGTCTGAGGCTAGGCCTGTGAACGCTGGCAGCTTGGACAGAAAGCCACACCAGATTCCATGAGTGCACCACAGAACTTGCATTTAGCCGCTGAGTCGGGGACTTCGGTAACCAATTCAGCTGTTCTCTGTGTCCTAATTGAGGGCGGCATCACCTTTTGAGAGCCAATCCACGAAATGCACACTAGGAGACTCGCGATCGCTATTATGCCCCCGATGAGCTGCAATATCGCTCCCGTGAGTGCTGGTGATCCGACCAGGGAAAGCAAGCCCGTGTTCAGGTCAGAGAGACCTAGTCCGAACAAGGATGCTTGCAAGTCACCTAATGCCAAGAAGAGTCCCCATTGGTAAACGAAGAATCCTACAACGATTCCGAGCGCACCGACAATAAACCGTGACCTTCCCACGAACGGTCCTCCAGCAAGCTATCGGCAGCCGTACAAGAGATGTAGCATACTTAGGTCTTGCTAAGATCCACGGGCACAGAAAACCTGTCAGAGTTGTGATTTTCCGCAGCTGTCGCAGAAGGGCTTTCCAGGCTCAAGTTCTACGCTACAGAACTTGCACCTGTTGACCGCTCTTGTTGGTGTCTCAGTGGCCGGCCTAGACTTCTCGTATCTTTTTCCAAAGAATACAGCAACCTCAGTTAGCGCGGCCATCGGTATGAAAAGCATCACATCGGCAAGCGGGCCTCCGTCAGGCGTCACGAAAGCCGTGATGAGGTACATGGCTGCGTAAACGTATTTCCGATTGCTCGTGATCATCGACGTTCGAAGGACGCCGAATTTGACAAGCAGAATGAAGAACACAGGCCATGTGAAGATGAGTCCGCTCAGGACGGTTGAAACGAAGACCATGCTGTAGAAATCCATTATCGAGATTATCTGTGCTGCACCCATCGCTGTGAAGAACGGGAAAAGTCCCCAAATCATGAACGGCATTAGGATTGCATAGCCGAAAGCGGCCCCAACGATGAACAACGCTGTGAAGGACAATACGAATGGGTAGACCGCCTTCCGCTCATGCGAGTACAGCGCCGGATCGATGAACCGGTATGTCTCGTACGCGATTACGGGAATGCTCACAATGAATCCCATAGCGAATGATGCGATCATGTAGAGTTCCAATGGAACTGTCAATTCGTAACCGATGAGCGTTACATTTGGCGGTAGTATCTGTGCTCTAATCTGCCTCAGCACAAAGGCCACTAGGGGATCGTAGAATTGAAACGGGTTGCTGAGGAAGCTGAGATTTGATGGAAGGACCATGAAGAGGACTGTGCTCACGACAAGAACGTAGAGGACGATCTTGAGACGCTTCGCTAGTTCGCTGACATGATCCCAGAAGGGCATGGTAACGTCGTTTTGCTTCTCTTGCTCCGGCGTGCTCCCATCCCTCCCCTAGATCGGGCTCAAGTCTTTGGGAGAGGGACTAATCACCTATGTCAAGTTCACGCTGAACTGTCCTCTTTGGGACAAGCGATCAGGCCGGCTTTTCCGATGCCTTTCCTTTTGCCACGATCTCGTCCGATATCTGCGATCTGGTCTTGCCCTCGGTTGAGATGCCTAGCTTCTTAGCAGTCTCGATAAGGGGATCAGCCTCAACAGGCGAGGCTGTGGGATTCGATGCTTCCTTGTATGCCTTCTCGATCTCCTTGCGCGCCAATCCTATTGATTTCGCGAACTCAGGCAGCTTCTGAGGACCCCATACAAATAGTACGACTATGATAGCCAATACGATGAGCCATTCGTATCCTACGATTGCCAACTCTTTCGCCGAACGGTTCTGCACCGAAGTCGCACTTAAAGGCTTGTCGCGATCTGGCCACGAGTAAATCGGTCGAGATCTTGGTCTTGCTCGGACAGATAGTCACGATCCAAGGACTAGAGAGGTTCCGACCGGCGAATCTCCCTCTTGGAACACGTGGGATAGGGGGAAGCATTATAGGTGTCAGTAGGCTTACATATGCTTAGGTTGGCATACGCTTTGATGCGAGCAGGATACCTCACAGCCAAGCAGCTCAGCTTCTGGAACCTTCGCAGGCAAGGCCTGACGCAAGCTGAAGTCTCCAGGAAGATAGGAGTTACTCCGCAGACAACGAACAAGACGTTCAACGCCATAGATACGAAGATGTCGCGCGCATTGACCGATGCCGCGCAGTTACAAAGGCTCGACATTCGCAAGATCGATCTAAGAAACGGATTCCTCTTCGGGTACAGCCCTACTTGGAGAACGGACGTTCTTGTCACATTCTCAGTGGCAAACGGAATCCAAGTCTGGTACAAGGGCGAGGGAGATTGTTCCGACTGCACGAAGCTCGAGAGTTGCAGGCAGATTCTCATAAGAGAGAGCGAGGAACGGGGAATCCCACTCCCTCGAGACAGAGCTAAAACGAACCCCTCTCACCTGGCAGACAACCTGTTCAAGGTAATACTGGAGGGATCGACATGAAGGAGAAGAGATCTCTGTTGTGGCGATGGTGCCCGCAGCCAGAACGAATGAGGGCAACGAGAAGTCGACCAACAGACAGACCCTGGGTACCTCTGGTGGCTTCGGTGCTCCTACTGTCACTGCTGGCGATTCAAGGTGCGCAGATGTGGTCGCCGTCAGCTGTGAATGTGATATATCCGAATAGTTACAGCCCTGCATCTGCGGCACAAGCATTCGCGGAGACGCCGACTCAAACTGCACCTGCGTCTCAAACAGTCACAACAATCTCAACTGATCACTTTACGGTTCAACTGACCTTCCCAGAATCTGCAGACCCAGGGAACACGATTACGATATCAACAACGACAACCGCGAAATCAAGCGGACAAGTAGATAATCTATCGATCGAAGTGCTTACCTATGTCAATCGACAACTCACAAAGGCGACCTCAGCAACGGTCCTAGCAAACCGGCAAGTCTACTCTGGCAACAGTTGGCAGACAACTCTCTCAGCGACCATACCTCCAAACGCCGACCGAAGCGTCATGGTAGGAATCGTGACCGAAACGTGGGAAGAGACGTCCAGCTACTACGACTCGTACAGGTATTTGTCGTACTACCCGTACTACAATCCATCTTACCCATACAATTACACGATGTACTACGTTTACGAGCCATCGTACGTGACTGTACAGAAATCATCGCAGCAGACACTGCCGCTCACGTATGTATTGGCGACTACTCCAGAGTACGAGCAGCTGTCTGCCCAGCACAAAGCACTACTTCAGCAGTACGACGATCTGCTCGCGAAACACAACGAACTATCTTCGAAGTATGAAGCGCTAAGATCGGATTATGACCAGCTAACTTCGAAGTACAACCAACTTGGATCAGAATACAAAGCAACGAGCTCGGAACTAAGTGCTTTCAGAATTTACACATACGTCCTGATCGTGATCACAATTGGACTGGCGGCTGCAGTTGCATTCCTAGTCTTCAGGACAAGGCAGGCAACCGAGAGGACAGGGAAGCAAGACGAGTAGCCGTCTTGCACAATGTCGGGCTATGGAGTTCGAGTTATCCTTCCAGTTGGCCGAATTGGGCGCGAGAGTGTACGCGACAATTAAATACATTCGGCCTTAGTCTCATGACGATCCGATATGAAACTCACACTCGGCTACTACTCTGACATCACGCAACGCACTCCGAAGCAGGCGCTCGAGTACGCGGTAACGGCTGAGAAAGAGGGTTTTGATTCGATATGGACCGGGGACCATTTTCACCCCTGGGTCCACACCGGCGCGAAATGTGGTTTCGCTTGGGTCTGGCTCGGAAGCCTCGGAGAACGAACAAGCCGAGTGATGTTCGGAACAGGCCTTACAGCACCGACCATAAGATACCATCCTGCAATTGTCGCACAAGCATTTGCAACTCTTGGAGACATGTATCCAGGCAGAGTGTTTATCGCGTTAGGCACAGGCGAAGCGATGAATGAGCTTCCTCTAGGGTTAAACTGGCCCGGATTCAAGGAAAGAGCCGCGCGTCTCGAAGAAGCAATCAAGGTAATGCGACTGCTTTGGACAAAGGAATTCGTGAACTTCAGAGGGCAATACTACCGCTTGAGCGGTGCCAATCTCTACACCAAACCTCAGAGACCGATTCCGATTTACGTCGCAGCAAACGGGCCCAAGATTGCGGAGATGGCCGGCAGACACGCCGACGGTTTCCTCACCCTGCCATTCCCTGATAGCCATTACAAGGACGTACTCTTTCCTGCGCTCGAAAAGGGTGCAAGAGACGCTGGCCGCGATCCATCGAAGATAGAGAGGCTGATGGAACTCCAGATGGCCTACGATGAGGACTACGATAAGGCGGTTGAAGCAGCCAGATGGTGGGCACCAACGGTCCTGCCGATCTTCTTCAAGGCGCCAATATCCGATCCACGTGAGATCGAGGCACACGGCAAGCTCGTCAGCGAAGAAGGACTTCTGACGGGCTGGTTCATCTCGAACAGCGTTGATGATCACATCAAGAACATTGAACGGTACATCAAGCTGGGATTCACCAATATTCACTTGCAGAGCAGTAGCCCGGATGAATCGAAATTCATCCAGACTTTCGCTAAGAAGGTCCTTCCCTATTTGAGAGATACCCACGGGCGCAGATGAAGGACAATTCGATTTGCACAAAGCGTTAAATACAATGCGCATTTTTCTCGGGACGTGGAAATTCCATGACACAGAAACCAAAGGTATTCGTCAGAGAAGCAACAGGACTAGTCAGAGAATTCGGCTCATGGGATAGCTTCGCATTCAACTTCGGCGGCATCGTAACTGTGGTCGCCCTCTCAGCGCTCTTCGCCTCGTTCAACTTCCTGTTGGGCGCGAACATCATGATTTCGCTACTAATCTTCCTGCCCATCCTTCTTGCATACTACGTGGCGGACACTCAGCTCGGCCTAGCGATGCCCAGATCAGGAAGCGACTACGTCTACACTAGCCGCATCCTCCACCCAGGCCTTGGCCTGATGGCAGGCTGGATGCTGGTGTTCTTGCTTATCCTGAATCCGGCGATCTTCTCAGACCTCATCGTAGCTAACTATGTTCCAGGACTTCTGTCAGCTCTGGGCATGGGCGCTCAAGCCACCTGGTTTGGGGACCTTATGGTGCGATTTGTACTTGACAACATCATAATCGCCCTCTGCATGATTGTCGTAATGATCCCGGTCAGACACTACGCCAAGGTACAGACAGTCTTCATCGTAGTCGCGCTGCTTGGCGCGATTCTCGTTCCGGCAGCCCTCCTCGGCATAGGTCACGACGGTTTCGTTGCTGCAATGAACGCTCGGTCTCCGGATCTATACAATGGCGTAATCACCAAGGCGAGCTCCCTCGGGTTCACTCCTTACTTCAGCTGGACTGATACAATTCTGGCAATTCCAAGTCTAGGATTCTTCTTGATCACGAATTGGCCATGCACAGTAGGTGGAGAATTGAAGAACGTAAAGAGATCACTGCCGATAGGAGTGGTCGGTGCCGGACTATTCGCATGGGTCATGTTCTTCATCACCGCAGCACTCTACTACTGGGTTCTCGGGTCGGACTTTGCAGCAAGCGTTGCCTACCTCACAGTGAACAGCCCTGCAGACTCACCATTCTCCTCGAACCTTCTCACAACGGTAATCCAATACGTGTACGGCTGGAACTGGGTCACCATATTCATTGCGTTCAGCCTTATCTGCGCATGCTTCATCGTGATCGCACAGTCAATCTTCCTCTCCGACCGACACGTTCTCGCTTGGGCATTTGACAACGTTATACCGAACAAGTTCGCAAGCATCAACGACAAGTGGGGCACTCCTGTCTTCACGACCATTGTACTCTGGATAATATCTGAGATCGTTCTTCTCGTTCTGCTCTTCCAAAGCAGTGCGATCGGTCTCTTCCTGAACGCTGGAGTCGGATGCGCAATGGGATACGCTCCAGCACTGCTCGCTGCAACACTCTTCGCTAGAAGACGAAAGGACCTCTTCGAAAGCGCACCCAGTGCGACACGGTACAAGATCGGAGGAGCCTACCTCGTCACGATTGCCGGCGCAATTGGATTCATAGGATTCGTGGCAATCGTTGTCTTCACGGTACTCTTCCCACAAATCGGCTATCCAGTGACGCCCTTCAACATCGGCTTCATGATGCTGGTCTACCTCCTTGGCCTCGTGGTCTACTACGCAGGCAAGTCCTACAGGAAGGGCCAAGGCATCGACATCGAACTGGCATTCAAGCAAATACCTCCGGAGTAAGATAGTAACAACGCGGGAAGCAAGATGCTTCCTGCGACCCCTTATTTTCTGATCACTAGAGAAGGAATAATGGCAGAGGATAACTTCTAGAGGCTCATTCTGTCATACTCACTCTGCTCGCAGTGATACGAGTGCTGCGAAACCTGCACGAACGAATTGGTGGAATGGAACTCGACTCGCGTAGGCCTACCATACGGACCCAACGAGATTCAATTCGACGTCTCAGGAGCGAGACTGCTGTGCATCCTCAGCCCTCGGAATGTCACTGGCGTAGAGGACGCTTACTCATCGGTCATTGAGGCGATTCGACATCCCGTCGACGGTCGGAGCCTCGCATCGTACTCGAAGGCCGGCGAGACGGTGGCCATAGTTACTGACGATCACACGCGACCCACTCCCGCTGGTCCGATTTGCAGTGCAATCATGGACGAACTGAACTCACTAGGAATTGACGACGCTTACATCACAATAGTGGCAGCGGGTGGACTTCACAGACCGATGACTGATCGCGAACTCAGAGACAAGTTTGGAGACGTGTTAGTCAAACGAGCAAATATCGTGTGCCATGATGCCTGGGATGATGCCCAACTTGAGTATCTCGGCCTGACATCTAGAGGAACGCCAGTCTGGGTGAATAAGACGATCAGCAAAGCGAGCCTCAGAGTAACGGTCGGGATGATCACTGCTCATTTCGTTTCGGGATATGCGTCAGGACCCAAGACAATTCTGCCCGGCGCGAGCGGCTACCGTACGATCTTTCACAATCACGGAATTGTTGCTGCGTCCCCGTCTGCAAGGATCGGAGTGACGAGCGGTAACCCCTGTTGGGAGGATATGGTCGAGGCGACCAGCCTCCTCGGACCAACGTTGGCCGTAGATGTTGTGT
>Ga0136653_10002095_pt1 | contig 10916 bp, 12 predicted proteins | sample LakKivw275mmetaG_FD_94866 | JGI IMG/M metagenome (GOLD analysis project Ga0136653, IMG submission 94866) | Anoxic lake water microbial communities from Lake Kivu, Rwanda to study Microbial Dark Matter (Phase II) - Lake Kivu water 275m metaG... | ecosystem: Environmental > Aquatic > Freshwater >... | reverse complement strand
TTTTTATTTTCATGCGTATTGCATTGAAAAACCGCATATCGGCCAGCGACGGAGCGGGGCGATTGCCTGTTCGCATAGCTACGAAGAAGTCCTGCGCCGCCCTGTTTATTTCAGCCAGGGCCTTCCGCCTGTAAGGGCCTTCTTCTTTAAATGCATCGGCTATGATGCCGAAACTGTGAACATTGAAGAAGCCCCAGCAGCTTGCAATCCATCTTAAATAAGCCGTCGTCTCCGCCAGGCCGCTGATCTCGGTCGTGCATACGGTCAATGAGCATTTCTTGTGGAAGGCCGGCCTGTGCATGAAAAATGCAAACCTGTCAAAGAAGTTCTTCAGCAGCGCTGAAATCTGATGAACATAGACGGGAGAAGTAAAAATGACGCCGTCGGCGTTCAGCAGGTCTGCGCGCAGTGAGACAGCGTCATCTTTAAGTGGACAATAGTCTTCACCTTTAATCATACAGGCCAGGCAACCCCGGCAGTATTCGAGTCTGGTGTCTTTCAACACAATATATTTGAAGTTGACCTCGCCCAACGTTCTCACTTTCTCTGCTATCAGGCTGACAATGTGTGAGCTGTCCCCGTTTTTACGCGGGCTACCCATTATCACGAGCACGTTTTTCATGGCTGGTTCTCCTTATGAAAGTTATCGCTGTTCGCTTCCAGGGTGTTTTAATCACGCAATATGCCGTACAGCAGACAATGTACGGCGGCCCTGATCTTGGCCGGTGATTGTACGCCTGTTGGATCAGACTTAATAAAATACAGTACAAAGGCCTGCAGCATCTCGATTATAAATGCAGGCTCAAGGCCTTTCCGCACATGCCCCTGCTTCGCTCCCTTTTGTAAAAAGGCTATAAGGCCGGAGGTAATCTTGCTGCGCTGGCTTACCAGTTTTTCTTCAATGGCGGGATATTCGAGAAATATCTCCTGGATAATCCCTGAATTCGTGCCGCTCACAAGCTGCGGGAAAAGGTCCGCCATATCTGATATCGACTGATTGAAGCTTTTACCTTCCTTCAATACAACTGACAGGTTTTTCTGCACCGAGTCGATGAATTTCAGCATAACCTGCTCGACCAGTTTCTCTTTATTCGGAACGATTTTGTAAAGTGTACGCTTGGTCAGACCGCATTCTTCTGCAAGCTGATCCATTTGCCAGCCCTTTAAACCCGTGCTAAAGATGTGTGAGGAGGCAACGCTGTAAACCCGATCTGTAATGCGTGCGTCTCTGTATTTCATGTCAATAATATAATATGTATACTAATATAGTATATATAGTATACATCTGTCAAAACGGCAGGTTCTATCATTGCTTTTGCCGCCTGTAGAGCAGAAACCACCGGAGGGGCGCAAGGTGTGGCTGGGAACAGGGCCACGAATGGGTGTCATGGTTGGGTGGATAGGCGGACATAAATAATAACTGCACTGCAAATTGAAAACCATGATATGTCAGTTTGCGTCAACCGCCAGTTTACAACAGCGTAATGTTATCACCGCGTATTTTGCAAAGGTATTGCTATTAACTTCTGCAAAGCCGGATTCAACGATTTCTTCTCAAAGAGAAGCGCTGGAACTGTCCAGAATGTCCCGGTATACTTCTGGTGAACCTGTGATGATTTTAAGTTGTCGGAAAATTGACAACTTGGTCTTCAAACATATATGCTATCCGCGATAACCAAATCAGGAATATGAGAATGAAGTCCACTTATCGTCCTGTGGGAAATACAAGTAGTAATTTCAACGTTTCAGGCGTTGTAGTTGTTGTCGTTGTACGCAAAGGAGGCTTTGCGTTGTAGCGGTTTGTTGACAACGAGTACTACAAACTCCCGGCAGCGCAAAGCCTGCCGGGAGTTTTTTATGTGTGCGGAAGTTCTCTCGTTAAGTTTAAGGCAAAGGAGAAACATGGTAACAACGGTTATGACTTTCAAGTATATTTGGCTTAATACTAAGAGAAAAGGAGACTACCATGAAGATGACCGGCGCGCAAATTGTATGTGAGAGTCTAGTAAGAGAGAGGGTAGAGGTTATTTTCGGCATAATAGGCGCGTCTACCTTGCCGTTATATGACATCTTCCCCCAGCATCCCCAGCTACGCCATATTATGGTTCGGCATGAACAGGGCGCCGCCCATGCTGCTGATGGCTATGCCCGGGCTACGGGTAAAGTCGGTGTTTGTCTGGCAACCTCCGGCCCCGGGGCGACCAATCTGGTAACCGGGATTGCTAACGCCCATCTTGATTCGGTCCCGGTGGTGGCAATAACCGGGCAGGTGGCCAGGCCCTTTATCGGGAAGGACGCCTTCCAGGAGATAGACATCACCGGTATTACTCTTCCCATTACCAAACACAACTACCTTGTTATGGATGCCGGGGAACTGGCTGAAACGATCCAGGAGGCCTTCTATATAGCCAAGAGTGGCCGGCCGGGACCGGTGCTTATTGATATACCTCGCGATGTTTTCATCGAAGAGGTCGAATTCCACCCTTCCGGTAAGATTAAATTACCCGGTTATAAGCCCACGCTAAATGGGCACCCTGCGCAGATAAAGAAAGCAGCCCAGCTAATAGGTGAAGCGCGCCGACCGGTTATTATTGCTGGACACGGGATGATCATTTCCAGAGCCTACGACGAGCTACGAAGTCTAGCTGAGACAGGACAAATTCCGGTCATTACCACCTTGTTGGGTGTCAGTTCTTTTCCAGAGAGGCATGCTTTGTGTTTTGGCATGGTTGGAATGCATGGTATGGCTTATGCCAATATGGCGGTTGACAATGCCGATCTCGTTATTGCCATCGGTATGAGATTTGACGACCGGGCTACAGCCAGGGTAAGTGCCTTCGCCCCGCATGCTCGCATTATACATATTGATATCGACCCTGCCGAAATCGGTAAGAACGTGCGCGTCGATGTGCCGATAGTTGGCGATATAAAGCATGTACTGGAAAGTTTGAACAAGCTGATTTCTCCTGTTGAACGGACTGATTGGATCAGTCAGCTTAAAGAGTGGAGAAAAAAGCACCCATCGCTGGAAATCAGGGACAGTGATAAAGCTATCCCGCAGTATGTCATCCGCCAAATATACAAGCTGACTCAGGGTGAGGCCACCATTGTTACCGGTGTGGGGCAGCACCAGATGTGGGCCGCCCAACATTACTACTACGATAAGCCGAATACCCTGATTTCATCAGGCGGGTTAGGCACCATGGGATTTTCGCTGCCGGCAGCTATTGGTGTCAAGACGGGTGATCCCGGTAGGACTGTTTGGAGTATAGATGGGGACGGGAGTTTCCAGATGACTTCACATGAGTTGGCCACCGTGGCACAGGAAAATCTGGAGATAAAGATGGCTATCTTGAACAACGGCTATCTGGGAATGGTCAGGCAATGGCAGCAGCTATTCTACAAAAAACAGTATGTAGCCACACCATTATCCGGACCGGATCTTATTAAATTTGCTGATTCATTTGGCATACCGGCACTGAGAGTTGAGCACAGAGAAGAAGTGATTCCTTCCATTCAAAAGGCAATGAAATATCGGGGCCCTTTCCTCATAGATTTTGTGATAGAGCCCGAGGAAAACGTGTATCCAATGGTACCCCCGGGAGCGTCCCTGGCCCAGCTTATGGAGATGCCGGTAAAGGAAGTAGAAGCATGATTGCAACGAAGCGTACCATCCGGATGAATACCGGCAAGAGCGAATTTGTTTCCGGCTGGTTTTGATCTTGCCAAATAAAATACTATCGGTCTATCCTGATAAGGAGGGAGAATATGAAAAAACACAGACAGCTATCTCCAAATAAAACTGAAACTCCCTGCGCCGGAGCAGCATTGTTTGACTCCCTGTCTTCAGTTTACGACGAGTGGTATGAAGTAGATGGCAAGCTCATATTCGCCACCGAGGTGCAAGCTTTCCAAAAAATTCTGGCTTCCCTGCCCAAACCCTGGGTTGAAATCGGGATAGGTAGCGGCCGCTTCGCTTATGCTTTGGGTATAGAGATAGGGCTGGACCCTTCTATCAAACTGCTTGAGATAGCCAGAAAGCGGGGAATCACCGCACTTTTAGGAAAAGGAGAGCAGCAACCATTTGATACGGCATCCTTCGGTACCGCATTCTTTATAGTGACCTTCTGCTTTTTCCACTCGCCCCTTAATGTCTTGAAGGAAACTCTCCGTGTTTTGTCGCCTGAAGGTAAGATAGTATTGGGCCTGGTCCTGAGGGAGAGCCCCTGGGGTAAATTCTACGTGCAGAAGAAGAAAAAGGGCCATCGATTCTATAAGTATGCTAACTTTTACAATTATGATGAAGTGGTGATATTGATGGAACAAGCTGGTTTCCTGGTTGAGACAGTTATTTCGACGCTTTTCCAAGATCCGGGCAAGGTAGAACAGGTAGAATTACCACGGGATGGCTTTTCGCCCTCCGCCGGTTTTGTGATAATTGTGGCCGGGAAGAAAGGCAGCGGAGGGGCACTGCCAAGGTAGGATAATTGAGGTTATGGCTAATTTTGATGAGATAGATGAGGCACGAAAATTTCTGGGGCTGCGCGATACAGCATCTCTAAAGGATATTGAAAGTGCTTATAAAAGACTTGCCCACCGTTATCATCCCGATAAGCATAGTGGTGGTGTTGATGAGACTGAAATTATGAAGAAACTGAATTGGGCGTATAAGTTGCTAATGGGTTACTGTAATGATTACAGGTATTCTTTTAGAGAGGAGGACGTCGCCGTAACATATGCTCATGAAGAGTACCTGCGAAAATATTACTACGGATGGTTTGACGGTATATAGGATATATGAGCACCCGGGTATCCCATTAGCACATCGTCCTCAGACACTCTCCGGACAAGGATGTTTCGCATCCTTGTATTCCGGGCTACTCGGAGGTAGGTTCTTCCGAGTAAAAGCCTTCCAAAAAGGTGGATTCAAGGTCCAAATTTCGCGGTGTAACCAAAATAGCCGGAAGCCGGATTTATCTGAGAGCTCATGCTGCGCCCGCGGTCAAGTAATCCACTTTCGCTTTATATTAAACAGGCTCAATACAAATAGAACAACACAGAATGTACAGAGTATAAGGAAATCAAGGGTGAAAGACATGATGTGTTCGCTGTTAACCGCCCCATGGAGAATATCAACACCGTACGTCACAGGCAATACATAAGAAAGAGGGCGAATGAATACGGGCAGCGATAATATCGGGAAGAATAGTCCGCACAGGAATATCATCGGGAATCGGAAGAAGTTTGAAAAGGTCTGCGCTTCAAATACCTCGCTTACAGAGACCGATATAAAAAGCCCGAGGAAGGTCGATACGATACTAATGAGGATTATGGCAGGTACAACCAAAGCCCAGGCGATTCCCGACAGATCTGCCAGAAATGCAGCGATTGCTATAGGGACAAACGCATTGACGATACCGAAGAGGATAGCTCCGGAGGTCTTGGCCAGCATAAGTAATTCAAGAGAGATAGGTGCGAGAAGCAACCTTTCAAACGACCGACTTCGTCTCTCGAAGGTAATGGTCACTGACAACAACGAAGTAGTGCCGAACAGTATGGCGATAGTCACTACGCCCGGCAGGAGTTCCAGTACGCTTTCCAATCCGCTCCCTGACCTGATAAAAAACATTCCCGTCCAGGCCAGTGGGAATATAATGCCCCAGCTGATGTTGGGGGGCTTAAGGTAATAAGTCCGCATATCCTTGATAAAGATGTTCGAGAAAGCGATCCAGCGTTTCACTGATTCCCCCCGCCTCCAGCTTTTTCCTTCTCCTTGCGCATTAGTCCCGCTTCGATGCCGGTAACCTGGACGAAAACATCTTCAAGAGAGGGAGCGTGTCTGCGGGCTTCGGTAACTTGGATCTTGCGTTCTTCTAAAAAGCGCACTAACGGACCGATGTTGACTGGTTCGATTGATTCGATACTTATCTGGTTGGATGCGACTGATTGGAATTGATATTGAGGAAAATCTGAGGCCATTTCTTTGATCAGGCGGTTTTCCAAATCGGAAACAGAGAAAATAATCACGTGTTTCCCCATCAAAGGCTGCAAAAGGTTTGCAGTGCGGTCAGTCTGGACGATTCTACCATTTACAATGAATGCAATCCGTTCACAGAGCCGTTCAGCCTCCTCGATGTAGTGTGTGGTGAGAAAGATCGTCGTTCCTTTATTGTGGAGATCGGCAATTATCTGCCGCACCTGACGAGCGCTGGCTACATCAATTCCCGTAGTCGGTTCGTCGAGAAACAGTATGGGCGGTCGGTGGATTATGCCGGCAGCAAAAGTGAGCTTACGTTTCATCCCCTTGGAATAATTGGCAAATTTGCGCTTGGCGGCATCGGCCAGGCCGAATGTATCTAATAGCTCTCGTGACCATGCCTCACGTTCGTTTTTTCGTATGCCGTAGAGCGCTGCGCAGAAATCAAGGTTTTCGAATCCAGTCAGCTCAGGATAGAGGTTGCTTTCATCGGGAACAATACCTGTCAGGTGTTGAGCCGCTTTGGGATTGCGAGTACAGTCTATCCCGCCAATAGTAATCTTACCTGCATCCGATCCGGATAAGCCGGTAAGCATATTAATGGTGGTCGTTTTACCGGCGCCGTTGGGTCCGAGAAAGCCGAATAGCTCGCCCTTGTTAACCCGAAAACTGATGTCGTTTACTGCAAAGACTTCACCAAATCGCTTGGTGAGGTTTGTAACCACAATAGCCGGTAAGTTATCTCGCTCCACCTGCGCCCTTTCCATCGATTTCCCTATCTCTAAAAGGGAGAACTCCAGATATTTGTTTCTGAGCCTGAACTAACGCTGCCTTGTTCAGGAAATAATGAATACGATAGCCGCGCCTTTCCCCTTTGACCAGGTCAGCCGATTTTAGCACTCTGAGATGTTGCGAGATGGCTGATTGCGAAACACCCAATTGGGAGGCCAGGGCATTGACACAAAGTGCCCTTGACGCTTGCTGTTGAGAGAGTAGCCTTAGCAGCTTGAGTCGTGTGGGGTCGGCCAAGATACCAAATAGATTTGCCTGATCCTCAATACTGCTCACTTTAGCTACTCGATGCAAAATACTATAAGTATTCACTAATAAACTTATTGTAATATTAGGATAAACAAAAGTAAAGGACACGATCAAGTCATTTTGTGATACTCGAATAATCCAAAAGTAACTGCTGTATGCCAGGAATCAACTACCTCTTCGCAAAGAAAAGTTCGGGAACTGCCACCAATGACCGCCACAGAGCAGATGGAGATGTATACTTTTCCCCGTGTGGGCTGGAGGGGGTATTGACAAAAGAAAATCAAGGTGATATATTATTAGTAAGTACTTAGTAATAATGATGGTGAGTGAATATCTGGGCGCGCCGGGATTAGCGGCCCGCGCGCCTTTTTTAAGAGCAGAAAAACTTAGTAAGTAATTACTAAAATTAGGGAGGTATCAGTATAATGATTATAAATCGGGCATTGGATGAGGAACGGATCTACGGTCGCCGATGGTGGGCTTTCTCCGTGCTGGCGCTGGCGATCCTGATCGTTGTTATTGACCACACCATACTTAACGTGGCGCTGCCGACCATACAGCGTGAATTTGGCGCCACCGTGTCGGAGCTTCAGTGGATCGTAGATGCCTACATTCTATCATTTGCCATGTTACTGCTTACGATGGGTACGCTCAGCGACCGCATAGGGCGGGCAACAATGCTGCGCGCCGGTATGACTGTGTTCGGGATAGCCAGCCTGGCTGCTGTGTTTTCCGTCTCAGCCTGGCAACTGATACTGGCGCGTGTCTTCATGGGCGCAGGCGCTGCTATGATAATGCCGGCAACTCTGGCGATAATTACGAACATATTCCCGGAAGAAGAGCGTGGCAAGGCTATTGGAATATGGGGCGCCATGAATGGCGTAGGAGTGGCCCTGGGTCCGCTCCTGGGCGGAATGCTGATCGAGCAGTTTGATTGGAATGCTGTCTTCTTCATTAATGTGCCGATTGTGGCCACGGCGCTGACTGCCGGATGGTTCCTTGTGCCCAATAGCTGCGATCCCACGCCCCGCAGGCTCGATATCCCGGGTACCTTATTGTCCGCCCTAACATTGTTTGTACTGGTTTTCGGACTAATCAAGGGTAGCGACTGGGGCTGGGCAAATCCGGTAGTGATGGTCTGTCTGGCAGGCGCCATAATTCTTGGATACCTGTTTGTCCAATGGGAAAAGAAGGCTGTTGCACCCATGCTGGATATCGGGCTTTTCCGTAACCCGAGCCTGTCCATGGGAGCCGGTAGCATAGGCTTGATGGCTGTCACTATGTTCGGGGTGCTTTTCGTACTCACGATGTATATGCAATTTGTCAAAAACTATTCCCCGTTGGAGACAGGTATACGGTTTCTGCCGATTGCTTTAGGCTACGCTTCAGGCTCGGTGCTGAGCAACCGCTTTGTCAGACTCCGGGGTACAAAGTATGTCGTAGCATCCGGTTTCCTGGGCATGGCAGCCGTGGCCTTTGTTATCTCATTCTGGCAGATAGATACTGCTTACTGGCAGATCGGTGTGCTGATATTCGCCCTGAGTTTCTTTTTAGGTAACATCATGACACCTTCTCTGAATGCCGTGCTGGGTGCAGTGCCGGCAGGCCGCGCGGGTGTCGGTTCGGCTATTGGCAATGTCTCATTACAAATTGGAGGGGCGCTGGGCGTTGCTGCAATAGGCTCGGCGCTCAGCAGCGTATATAAGTTGCAGATGGCGGCGGCGCTTGCTGCTTTTTCGTCTGTCCCGGATCGAATTTACGGGATTGCCGTGGAGTCGGTGGGAGCCGCAGTGAAAATAGCAGGCATGCTACCTGAGAGCATCCAGGGAGATATAGCGTTGCTGGCGGGACAGAGTTACATGGATGGCTGGCGGGTAGTATTACTGATGATATGTGCCCTTGGCCTGGCCGGCGCCGTGATGACGCTCAGGTTCATGCCTGTACGCGATCTAAAACAGGAAAAAGCTGACGCGTAAGCCGGGCACACTTACCGGCTGGATGGAAATAATCATGGCAAATCGATCGGTTAAAGGAAGGATTAATTATGAGCACAAAATTTAAGGGAAAAAATCATTTCAATGATCTGCATACATCTCGCCTGTCTTTCTGGATGATAAGCCTGATGCACGACAATCCCTTGCTGCCGCGTCTTAAAGATCCCTACAGGCTGCTGGAAGCTGCCGGATTGATCCAGGGACAGAAAGTGATGGAAGTTGGGTGTGGACCGGGCTTCTTCACAATTCCGGCCGCGAAAATAGTGGGAGATGCGGGCATTGTCTACGCAACGGATGTTAACCCGCTGGCCATTGCAAGAGTAGAGCAAAAGATACGCAGCCAGGGAATACGGAATGTTAAACCGATGCTGATAAATGCTGCGTCCAGCGGATTACCGGATAGCAGCATTGACCTATGCTTTGTTTTCGGTCTCCGCTACATTTCCGGAGGCCTCAGTCGAGTGCTATCTGAAATGCACCGTATCCTTAAACCGGGAGGGCTGCTGTCTTTTGAAAAAACAACAGGCTCCGCCGCCGGCTTAATAGAAGATGTTGAAAGAGCCGGATTCGTCAGTAATGAGAGAAAAGGCCGTATTTTCATATTTGTTAACAAGCATAATACCTGAGGTTAAACATGACTATTTATAAAAATAAGTCGGGAGGCGAAGAATTGTGAAACGGGCATTGACCAACTACATTGCGGATATACTCATACTTATAGTGTTATTGAGCCAGGTGTTTACCGGCATAATTCTTCATCGTTTCCCAGCCGAATTGACAGGTACTACTGTTTTGGGCCTCACACGCTATACATGGGGCACATTACATTGGGGAGCATCCCTTTTATTTATCATCGTGATCGTCCTTCATCTCGTACTGCACTGGGGCTGGATAAAATCGTTGACTAATAAGTACTTTAAAAGGGGATCGCTGCTGCTCTTATCTCTCGTGGCAATCATTTTTCTGTTTGTGTGTCTCGCGCCCTATTACGCTACAAGGGACTTGCCCAGGAGAAATGAGTTTAGCAGCATTTATCGGGAAACTACCTACAATGAATCCGAGCGTATACAAAAAGAACTGGGTGGCGTAAGTAACGAGCCCCATTTTTTCGGCGGACCCTGGCGCATAAGCCCGGCAGCATCTGAATAACTTATGACGGTCTGCTTTACAGTGAAAGGTCGATATCTTTCAACTTTAAATTGATGCATATATCTATACCGAAATGCGCTGCCTGCCTCAAGTCATCCAGCGCCTCCTTAATCGTTTTACCTGCGCCCATGGCTATAGGCTCCCAGACAGCATAGTAATCGTGAGTTATCTCATCCAATTCTACCTGGATTTCATTTTGCTTTAACACGGTCATATGCCTCCACACACTTTATTCTTCCAGGATTGATTTAATCTCCACCGCAGCGCGGGAGACCACCTCACGTATACGCTGCATTTTATCGGGAGCTATACGGCGCGCCTGGTAGTGCACAACCCTCGCCAGTTCACCGAATTCACGCATCATTAAAGTTAAAGCAGCTATGTTCTCGGGATTCCAGTGATGCTTCATATGGCGCTTGACTTCATCGGTAAGGTCTTTTTGCTCAGTTAAAAATTTACGGCCTTCCTCGGTAATGGTATAAATTTTCTTGCCGTCTCGCTCCGCGGAGCCGGCATAGCCCATCTCCTCGAGCATCTGCAATGTCGGGTAGACTACGCCGGGGCTCGGCGTATAAAAGCCATGCGAGCGCTGCTCAAGCGCACGTATAACTTCATACCCGTACCTGGGCTTGTCTTTCAACAGGTCAAGCACCACATATTTAAGATCCCCCTTGCTGAAAGGGCTTTCATGACCGAAGCCACGGAAAAACCGCTCACGTCCGTAGAAATGGCCTCTGAACATAACTGTCTCCTCT
>Ga0136653_10002093_pt1 | contig 10927 bp, 14 predicted proteins | sample LakKivw275mmetaG_FD_94866 | JGI IMG/M metagenome (GOLD analysis project Ga0136653, IMG submission 94866) | Anoxic lake water microbial communities from Lake Kivu, Rwanda to study Microbial Dark Matter (Phase II) - Lake Kivu water 275m metaG... | ecosystem: Environmental > Aquatic > Freshwater >... | reverse complement strand
TCTTAATATATATACTATAAGGATATGACTTTAGTGGACAGAGTAGAGATACTGGTATCAGGTGGAAAGGGAGGCAATGGAGTAGTGAGTTTTAGACACGAAAAGTTCGTGCCGCTGGGGGGACCTGATGGTGGCGATGGAGGTAATGGTGGTAGCGTGTATATTATGGCTGATAAAAGTGTAACCACGCTTGAACAATTTAAGAGTAAGAGGAAGTTTAAGGCAGCACCTGGTAAAAACGGAGAGAAGCAGAAAAGGCACGGCGCTAAGGGTGATGACCTGATAATAAAGGTGCCACTGGGAACGATGGTATTTAGTAAGGATAATGGGCAGGAGACAATGCTCGCAGATCTGAGCCAGAACGGACAGAAGATAGCGGCGACCATGGGTGGACGTGGAGGGCTGGGCAACGTCCACTTCGCCACCTCAAGAAATCACGCGCCGAAGACGGCAACTAAAGGACAGCCGGGTGAAGAACACCGACTTATACTCGACCTCAGACTGATAGCAGACGTTGGTATAATCGGTTATCCGAATGCGGGTAAGTCAATACTTTTAGCCGCGATGTCCGAAGCGAGACCTAAAATCGCTGACTATCCTTTCACCACTATTGAACCTGCGCTCGGTGTTGTTGAGTCGGGAAACAAGACGTTCATATTGGCCGAGATACCGGGACTGGTGGAAGGCGCTCATGTGGGTCGGGGCCTGGGTCACGAATTTTTACGCCACGCCGAAAGGACGAAAATATTGCTGCATCTAATCGATGGCAGCTCAACTGACCCCGTTGGCAAAATGAATAGCTTGAACCGTGAGCTTGCTCTATATAAGACGGAAATGTCACAGAAGCCACAGCTGGTAGCGATAAACAAAAGAGACCTGACAGAAGTCGAGGTACAGCTGCCGGAAATTCGTCGGCTTTTCAATTCACTGGGAATAGATGTATTCTTTATCTCGGCGATGACCGGGCGAGGTCTCGACGAGCTACTGGCACGAATAACGGCCATGCTGGAGATCGTTGGAGATGTGAGACCTGGACCTGAGGTACCCATAAAAGTTTTTCGACCAAAACCAAAAGATCTACGCAGAAGGAAAAAGGCGGATTAGATGAATTTCGGTGTACTGGGCGGCACATTTGACCCCATCCATAGGGGACATCTGATCATTGCTGAAGCGGCCAGAAAAAAGCTAGTGCTCGCCAAGGTCATCTTTGTACCTGCCGGCCAGCCGTGGCTTAAAAACGACCGTGATATTACGCCTGCCGAACACCGGGTGAACATGGTAGGGTTGGCGATAGCCGGGAAAGCTCACTTCGAGCAGTCGACTGTTGAGGTGAACCGCCCCGGGCCCTCCTACAGCGTAGATACCGTGGCTGCTTTAAGGAAGGATTTTGGCGATGAGGCACAAATATATTTCTTAGTAGGTTGGGACAGCCTGGCTGAGCTGCCCCAGTGGCACCAGCCGCAGAGGTTGGTTAAGCTGTGTAAGCTGGTAGCGATTACCAGGCCGGACTTCAGCCGTCCCGATTTAAAGTCGCTGGAATCATCAGTCCCGGGAATAACTAAGAGCGTGGTCTGGCTGGATATAAAGCCTGTCGATATTAGCTCATCGGATATACGCGACAGGGCCGCTCACGGCAGTTCAATAAAAGGACTTGTGCCCGGCAAAGTGGAGAAATACATAAAAGAAAACGGGCTGTACAGGAAACCAAAAAGCAGGTAAGTTAGATATCCAGGTTTCTCACGCTCCGGGCGTGGGCCTGGATAAAGGATTTGCGCGGCGGTACTTCGCTGCCCATGAGCATACTGAATATTCTATCAGCCGACATAGCATCTTCGATTTCCACCCTGAGCATGGTTCGTGATTCGGGGTTCATGGTGGTATCCCACAGCTGCTCGGCGCTCATTTCTCCCAGACCTTTATAGCGCTGGATTTCCACCTTCTTACCTTTCAGTTCGTTAAGTTTGGCGTCGCGCTCCTTGTCGGAATAAATCCAGAAGATCTCTTTGCCGGACTGGATGCGATAAAGCGGCGGCTGGGCGATGTAGATATGTCCGCGGCTGATGAGCTCCGCCATGTTGCGGAAGAAAAAGGTAAGCAGCAACGTCCGGATGTGAGAGCCGTCAACATCGGCATCAGTCATGATGATGACACGATCATAGCGCAGCCGGGAAAAATCGATCTGGTCGCCGATGCCCGCGCCGACAGCCGTGATGATAGCCCGGATTTCTTCATGGTCCAGGACCTTGTCTTTGGGCGCCTTCTCTACGTTAAGTATTTTACCTCGCAGCGGCAGTATCGCCTGGAAGCGACGGTCTCGACCCTGCTTGGCCGAACCGCCAGCCGAGTCACCTTCAACCAGGAAGAGCTCGCACTTCGTGGGGTCCGTCTCGGAGCAGCTGGCCAGCTTACCCGGGAGGGTTCCACCGTCAAGTCTACTGCTCTTAAAAATAAGGTCGCGGGCCTTGCGAGCCGCCTCCCTGGCTCGAGCCGAAACCAGACATTTTTCTATGATGGCTTTGGCATCGTCGGGGTGTTGCTCAAGATAAACGGCGAGGCCTTCAGCAACGATGGACTCTACCTGCGTCTTTATTTCAGGATTGCCCAGTTTGGCTTTGGTCTGTCCCTCGAACTGCGGCTCCACCAGCTTGACGCTGATGACTGAGGTGAGGCCGTCGCGGACGTCATCGCCAATCACATTCAGGTCGGAGTCTTTTAATATCTTATTCTTTCGTGCGTAATCGTTTAGCACACGGGTAAGAGCTGAACGGAACCCTGTCAGATGGCTGCCCCCGTCTATGGTATTTACGCAGTTGGCAAAGCTAAGAGTTGATTCAGAAAAGCCGTCGTTGTACTGAAGGGCCACTTCGACGACGGTGCTGTTCATTGTGCCTGATATATATATTGGATGCCGGTGAAGTACTACACGGTTTTTATTAAATCGGCTGACCAGGCTGGCAATGCCGCCCTCGAAGAAGAAAGTTGCCTCCTGGTCTGTCCTTTCGTCTATAAAGCTTATTTCCAGGTTTTTATTCAGGAAGGCCAGCTCCTTTAGCCGCTGGAGAATGGTGTCGAAATCGTAATTAATCAGGCCGAAGATTTTGGTGTCAGCTAGGAAGGTGATGGTTGTTCCCGTTTCTTCTGTCTCGCCGATGGCCTCCAGTTTGCACATAGGGGTACCGCGCTCGTATTTCTGGCGATAAATCTTGCCCTCGCGCCTGACCTCGGCATTGAGCCACGACGACAGGGCGTTTACTACCGATGCACCGACGCCGTGAAGACCGCTGGACACGGTATAAGTCCGGCCGCCGAATTTAGCACCGGCATGAAGCCTAGTCATGACCGCTTCCAGCGCTGAGGTGCGGGTTACAGGATGTTTGTCTACCGGTATACCGCGGCCGTTATCTATGACAGTCACCGAGTTATCTTTGTGAATAATTATCTCAGTATGGTCGCAGTAACCGGCCATGGCCTCGTCGATGGCGTTGTAGACGATCTCATAAACCAGATGATGCAGGCCGTGCTCATCTGTACTGCCGATGTACATACCGGGGCGGCGCCTGACCGCTTCCAGGCCGTCGAGTACGCGGATATCCTCAGCTGTATAGTCCAGGGCGCCGTTGTTAACCGGCTCTTTAATACGTTTCCTGGGCTGATTTGCCAGAGGCTTCTTGGCTGAGGCTTTTTTGCCCGGTTTTTTTACGGGATTCTTAGTCGTTTTATTTATCTGTTTTTTGGCCATAACTGATAAAACCGTTAGATAGTTTTTTATGATTTATCGGATATACAGGACTGGACAAGATGGAAGCTGCAGACAGCTTCGTAATCCCATATTTAGTGCCTGCCAGTCCCATCTGTACTAGGGATTGCATTGGATGTATTTTACCATATTTTATCAAAAACGGAAAGTCAAGTATATATCCGAAAATACCGTAATTTACACACTAGAAAAGGCAATATTTCATTGAATTTAATGCCAGCTGTCATGGACTCTGGCGGCGTCGAGAAGCTTAATTATGCGAGGCCCTTCCGGGGAGGAACAGTCCCCCTCAAATCGGTTACACACAGTGCATGTAACACTATACTTATCGACTTCGCTTATGTTTATAAACTGGTCGCAGTTCTGGGCGCTGCGGTCGAACCACTCTTCCAGGATTTCTGACATCTGCGGGAAATGGGCTCTGAAACTTCTGGAATTAAAGAACGCGAAATCTGTGGTGTCTTGCGGAAGATAAAAAATACGCAACTTAGCCTCCCGGCTGCAGGGAGATATTGAACTCACAAATGCCGTCCTGTGGCAATGACTTAGGCATATCGATGTTTATGCGGTCGCCGGTCTTCTCCGCCGCCGTCTGGAAGCTGGCACAGCAGAATCCCCTGCAGGGGAGCCCTTTGACGCCGGCCTCGTTGAGCGCCTTGTATACCGAGCAGGCGGAGACCTTAAACGTCAGCTCCCTGGGGGTTGCCCGGGTGATATCCCAGCGGTCGGTAGGCCTCAGCCCGAAGATGGATAGCTCTATGTATCTATCAAGTCTGTGAGGAAAAGAGATGCCAGTCTGCTTGTACACTCTCTCAATCATCTCAGCCGTGCGGTCCAGATATTTGCTGTCGGCCAGCTCGATAGTGAGCTTCATCAGGTTTCTGCCCAGCTCTTCGAGTGCCTTCTGAGCCTCAGTCTCGTCTTTGACTTTCAAACCCGATGCCGCGGACGCGATGTCGAACTTACCGGCAATTTCCTCCACCAGACCCTTATCGGCGTCGAAGGGCAAGGCCTTGCCCGGCTCTTCCAGAGTCATCAACTTTCCCTTTATTATTCTGCCGTATTTCCAGCCTGTGGTCATTTTTCACTCCTCCCCTGGAAGCTTACCTGAATGGCCTTATTTGGGCATGTATTAACGCAGTCCATGCAGCCGCTGCATTTTTCGAATCGAACCCCAGCCACAATGAACTGGTCTTTATCTATTTCCTTATACTTACGAGGACCAACTCTGGTACCAAGGCCTAAAACATGAGTGGGACATATAAGGAGGCATTTGGCGCAGTTAAGCGGATCCTGACATTTTTTATCGTCTACGGTTATAGTCGGCAGCATTTCTCTTTCTCCCGTTGTATATTCTTACCAGACATTGGCCAGACCAGGTAGACTTGCCCGTTCCACCATGCTGATGGCTTCCTGAGGACATTCCGTGGCGCAAAGGCCGCAGCCGAAGCACTGAAACTGGTCTATATAAGCCTTGTTCTGGCTGGCCGAAAAACTCAGAGCCTTGAACTGGCAGCGATGGACGCAGGAAGCGCAGCCGTTGCAGAGGTCGTTATCAATACGGGCGACGTGGTGCCCCTTCCACAGGAACTGTACACCGTGGTCGATGGTGGTCCTGATGGCACTGCAGTCCGGGTAGTCGCAGTTACAGATGCCGCCGAGATAAGGCGTGCCGAAAGTGAACAGGGTCTGTACCAGGCCCCTCTTGTTCATCCTGATGACGGCGTCCTTGGCTTCATCGGAGGTAAGGAACTGGAGACCGCCGCGGTAATTATTCGGCCAGCGCTCCCACTTGTACATACCAGGCCCCATGCCCATGCAGGTGAAATTTTCTTCGTCGGAGAGGCCGAGCATGGAGCGGCGACAGGCGCAGGTCATCAGGGCGATGGGGTATATGAAGTCAATGACCTTAAGCGTATCCTCGAGTGTAACTACCTGGCCGAAGTGTACCTGCCAGGCTAACTGCTCTATTTCGTGCCTCCTCTTGGAAATGACCTCGTGGTCTTTCCTGTCCAGAGCTTCGATAAAATCGCGGTCTTCTAAGGCCATGCCGCCGGGGGCGATGGGATTGGGTTGTATTTCTGGGCCTTCGTCCTTTCTTATTTTATAGAGCTTTCTAGCGTAGTTGGCTGGGTTGAAATACCATCGGGAATAGCCCTCGGCATACTTATCGCACCATTGGCACATAATCCTGGTCCTTCCTTGCAGTAAAAATATAGCGTATTTTAGCATACTGGACTAGCCATTAAAATTTTTTTAGCCAGAGCGATCCTGTGAACCAAAGTATATTGACATCTCTGTGTAAACAAAGTATACTGAGTACACTTGGTATACAAAGTGTACATAGTAAAAGAAGTACACCAAGTATACAGAGTACACTGAGTAAACAGTAAGGAGGCGTTTATTGAGAATAATATCCTTTACCAATGAGAAAGGCGGGGTAGGAAAAACGACGTGTACTTTAAACCTGGGAGCCGCCCTGGTTAGCCTGGGCAAAAAATGTCTGCTACTTGATTTGGACCAGCAGATGGGTTTGACTTATAGTTTCGGTATACCGCCCGACCAGGTGAAAAGCAGCGTATACGAGGTCCTGCGGGGGGAGGCCAAGTTGGATACGGCTATGTGGCAGCAGCTAAATACCAACTTATTTATCGTACCGGCAAGCCCCAAACTGGCCGGTTTTGACGTGGAGATGGCCAACGAAATTGGTAGTCAGGTGTTGTTAAAGGAGACTTTGTCCGGGGTCAACAGCTTCGACTATATATTGTTCGACTGCCCGCCGAGCCTGGGTATGATAGTGGTCAATGCGCTTACTGCGGCCAGGGAAGTTTTCGTACCCATGCAGGCTGAATTCTTAAGCATGCAGGGCATGGCCAGGCTATTGGAGATTGTCGAACGCGTTAAAAAGCGACTTAACAGCAACCTGGAAATAACCGGAATCATAGGCACAATGTTCGACCAGCGGCGTATTTTGAATAGAGAGGTTATTGCTAAGGTAGAGGAGCATTTCCCGGGCAAAATCCTGGGTGTAATCCGTGAGTGCATAAGCCTGGCTGAGGCACCGTCCCGGGGCTGGGATATTCTAAGATACAGGCCGTATAGCCTAGGCGCCCAGGATTTTATGGCTCTGGCCCACAGAGTAATACAGATGGAGGTGCAGCATGGAGCGTAGGTTAGGCAGAGACCCTTTCGCTCAAAGCGGCCTGGATAAGATTTTCGCGCCGGTTGTAGAGCAAGCCACTGCACCTGCACCTGTTTCCAAACCTGCTGCCACACCAACGGTAATTAAGCCGAAACCACCGGTAAAACCGGGAGGCGCTGTAAAAGCCCGGCAGGTGTCGGCCGTCGATACGTCCACATCGTCTAAAGGATTGCCACAGGGTTGGACCAGGGCCACGTTTATCGTGCGTCAGGACCTGGTAAAAAAGGTGAAGAGAGCCGCTTATTGGGATAGGAAGCAGATTAAAGACCTGGTTACGGAAGCTTTGGACGCCTACCTGGCAAACAAAAAGACTGACTAATTATGAGAATTGATAACAATGAGCCAAATAAGGTATACAAAGACTTCTGGGACTGGTTATTCTACGATTGGCACATCATCTTTATACTTGGTTTAATAATAGGCTATCCTTATTATCTCATTACGACAACAGAGGTATAGCCTTGAACAGCCGTTAATTAGTACAATCAGACCACTGTTTAGCATAGGCTAGCTTCGTATACCCTTGAATTGCCGGTAGTGTATCATTTTGAAATTAGTGCCAACTTTGGGGGCATTTCAAAATATATCCACTAATCGTTGGTATTTCCAGCGGAAGTAGGCTCTTTACTAATTCAGCTTCGGTAACATGTACATAGGCATTTGCAGCTCCACGAAGGTCATCGTTGGTACGCATTGGCGGAAATGCCACTACTACACGTTTCTTGGGAAATTCAGACCTTACCTTTTCTATTGCTGGAACTAAATCACGGTCTCCAGTCATTAGTAAGGCAGTATCATATTTATTAAGGTGTGCATCTGAAACCATTTCAGATGATATTTGAACGTCTGTCATTTTTTCCTCTGGAATATTGTTTACATAGCCACATTTTTCACAGGGAACTGGAGTTTCTTGGTATATACCATAATGGGGTATTATACCGGTTGCGACCTTTAGTGCTTCAATAAAAGTAGATTGTCTTTTCTTTTTATCCGGTGGAGATGTAATTCGTGATGTGAAATATTTTACGAGAATTAGATGTTGTGGGGGTCTTAGAAGGTTTTGACATAGCAAGTAGATGTTCAGCCAGTAATAACAACGCCATCCTTTTTCCTTTAAACCAAAATAAAGGTTAAACCCATCCACATATGCTATTACCCTCTCACCTTTCATGATACTATATGTACAATTGTCCTATTGACATTTAAGTATAACATGTTATACAATCATGCTAACAACGCTAAGCGTGAGTAACGCTAGCTAAAAACAGCCCTCTCTCCGGAGAGGGCTGTTCCTACTTATTGGATAGTGACACAATTTCCTCAATACCCCAAATATGGTCAGTTAATCCCGCTGCCATTGCTGGAGTTTTTGGATAAGGATAAGCCAACGTTTTGTGTGGTCTAGCAAAATTATAGTGCATGAAATAAAGAGCTAAAGCGCATTTATGGTTTTCCAGCTTCTTAGAAAAAGCGTTGGTAAGTCGGGTAAACCTTCTCATGCTCATTCTCATAGTTAGATTTTGACGCTCTGCAAAACTCGTAGATATTTTGTCGTAGTCCGGCTTACCCTGAATGACATGTTTTTCTGCGCTGAGGCAAGTGGCGGAGCCGTATCGCTTCTCAGCTTGTGGTTCAGGGCCATAGATTTTAACCAGCATTGCATAGTCAACCTCAGCACCAAAAGCGTCTTCGACGGCCCAAAGATAAACTGTATGTCCATCCGTAGTAAGCTGGACACGATTAGCCAGTCTGCTCTTTAGGTCATTCATAAAATGGTAGCCGTATTCCGCGCTTCTTAGTCCGACTAACCAGCAGGGCACTAGTTTTGTATCGGCATCTAACGAAGTCCACGTCCAGACATCGCCATACCCTAATTCGCCAATGTGTTTCTCCGGCACGTTCTTTTCCTTAGAATAAACGAAACTCCATATCTCGTCACACTGGATATGTTTACACGGTAGGTTATGCATTACCTTGTCTTGGTATTCCAAGCAAGCTGATCCAACCTCTCTAAGTAGTTTAACCACCGTATTGATAGCCGTTCCAGTTATACGAGCGGTACTGCGTATGGAATTGCCTTCGCAGAGGACTTTTATGACTTGGGTTTTACGTTCGATATTTAGCTTGTTCACTGTCTTATTCCTTATCCTAACTGACTATATTATATCATACCGCTCAAGCATTGTCAATATGTTCTAACAGTCATTTTGACTAAATTTTACTTGACAAGGCAAGCATTTTATAGTATTCTCCTTATAAGAAATACCGCTACTGTAGCTGGCAATAGTAATCTTTGCTTTGCACTGGCTGTGCAAAGGGGGGAAGGTAACTATAGGTCTCAAGGACCCGCCACAGTAGCGGCTTCTATTATTTGTATTTAATTAACTGCTATCTTCCTATTCGTTCTCTGCCGGTAGAAATTCATTCAGTTTATCTATTAGTTCATAAAACCATGTTCTATTTTTGCCACTAAGTTCGATAGGATTAACAGAGACTTCAAGGGTCACCGTACCTATACCCCCTTCAAGTGCCACGGTCTTAATATATTTAGGGGTAGTAGTATCTATACTCCTGGTTTCCTTATAAGATTGGTCGCCATGTTCACTTCCTACTCCCTCACTTGCTTTTCGCCTTTTGCTACTACTTGACGATATTCTTATACCTCTCCAGTTTTTGGGGTATTCTATCCCTACAAACTTAGCTGCTTCTGTCCAGAAACGGATGGCTCGTTCAAGTGTTGTACCACTAACATTATACCCGCGCATTATTTCTTGGAATTGTGCAGGAGTGCCATGCTGAGATATTAGAGCCATGACTTTAGGATATTTATCTCTCAAAATGCCACCCAATATGGCTTTAAATCTAGGTGAATCTAATGTTTCATCCACAAGTTCTTTTAGGGCAGGTTGTACATATCCGTCATTATCAACCAATCCTAAAAATTTGAAGGCATTAAATGTTTGGCTCTGGGTTAAACCACTAAATGTTGGCCATGCCGATTTATCTAACTTTGTGGGGAGTGCCTGCTTCAGAGAAGTTATGGCCGTTGTTAATGTCTTAAACGGTATGTATACCGCGGTCAGTTGTGGTGTCTTAGAGACATCCTTTCGTTTTTCAGTTGCTTCACTCATGTCGCCTCCTATTATGTCGTGACATAATTATTATTTTCTATTATTATTACACAAAATGTAATCCATGTCAAGTGCCTACATGACATATCTCGACATATATACAGATTATTTTTGAAATTAGCTTCGACATAGGCAATAATATAGTTAAAATAATCAAAGTTGAGGTGTGACATGCAACAAGTTGAATTGGTTAAATTGAGGGTCTATGGCGGTGGTGAAGCTCTTTTAGTAGCATTTGGATTTAATAATACACATGTTAACGTATGCACTCAAAAAGAGCTTGAAGCAGCTAAAAAAGAAAATCGTGAACCTGTGTTAGTTGGATTTCCAGTAACCGATATAATTGAGAAACGTACAGAAACTAGCTAGTTGTCTTTATTTTGTTTTTAGCCATCTAGCTTTGGCAGCCTTTTTAGCAATTTCTTTTCTTTGTTCAGGTGTTAATTTCTGTGCTCTAGATTTACCACCTTTTAAACCGCCTAGTCTGCCAAGTGCTACAGCATGTGGATTTTTGCCTTCTGCCAGTTCCGGCTCACTGGGTTTTTCAGACTCTTGTTCTAGATGTCCTGTAGCCTCTTGGACTACCCTGAAAGCGGTAACTGCAAAGTCATGGTCACGTTTCTTTTTTCTTGGCATATAGTAATGATACTGTACCGCTCAAGCATTGTCAATAATCCCCAATTTCAAAATGATACACTACCGAATTGCCGAATGTAGGCTGTATTATAGATTGCGTGGAAAAAGTTTCCAAAAACTTTATGGTGGTAAGAGCCCCAAAGCATAGAATTAAACGAGAGGAGGTCTTACCACCATGGCCAAAGGCCAAGATAATGGTAC
>Ga0136653_10002092_pt1 | contig 10929 bp, 13 predicted proteins | sample LakKivw275mmetaG_FD_94866 | JGI IMG/M metagenome (GOLD analysis project Ga0136653, IMG submission 94866) | Anoxic lake water microbial communities from Lake Kivu, Rwanda to study Microbial Dark Matter (Phase II) - Lake Kivu water 275m metaG... | ecosystem: Environmental > Aquatic > Freshwater >... | reverse complement strand
TGACCCTTTTTTAGCAGCGGTACAGGGTGGTCTCCAAGGACGGACCGGTGCTCGTCGTCGAGGAAGAGAAGGTATAGCACCCAGGCGCTTTTTCCACCGCGGGGGCAAAAATCCGCGTCGGACTGGCAGGCAATCTTGGTTTTTTCCGTTTCTTTTCATCAACAAAAGGTTATAAGAACCGCTCCAGACATCAGATAGTGGTAATGCGCATGACTGTTTCTGCGAACCGCGAGATCCTCGCCGAGCTGAAGAAGCTGAGGGAGAGGATGGACCGGATCGAGCAGCTGTTGGAGGAGCGGCGCTTCGAGGCGGTGGAGCCATACCCGGATGAAATCGAGGCATTGCGCGAGTACGAAGAGGAGAAGAGTAAGGGCACCCTCAAGCTGGTCAAGCTGGAAGACGTCTGACCCGGGGGGCGCTCCATGGGCTACGAAGTTCTCATCGTGCGGAAGGCACTCAAGCAGCTCGAGGCCCTTGACCCTCCAACGAGGAAGCGGGTGACCGAGTCGCTCATCTCAATCCGGGACGAGGGGCTGACATACCGCCATGACATCAAGAAGCTGAAGGGCTTCGCGCACAGGTACCGCCTCAGGGTGGGCAAGCTCCGCGTGATCTTCGAGCTACAGGGGAGAAAGGTCATCGTTGTCGCCGTTCTGCCGCGCGAACAGGCTTACGGATGATTATTTAACTTGCCTGTCCTCTTCGGCATGACCCTTTTTTAGCAGCGGTACAGGGTGGTCTCCAAGGACGGCCCGGTGCTGGTCGTCGTGGAGGGGAAGGCGTAGCCTCCCGGACCTTTTTCCACCGCGCAGGAAGGCGTCTGGCCCGGGGGCGAGCTGCATGGGTTATCCCGCCCTCGTCTTCATCACATTAGGAATTTCCACAGGGGCGTGAAGGTTACTTCGGTCTTTTTATGGTCCTCGACGCCCTCAAAGCTCCAGGTCACCACCTCCAGCCTCCTGCACCTTAGCTCCTCCCCTGCCCTCAGGAGCGCCTTCAGCTCCCTCGCCTTCATGTCCCCCCCAGATGTGGCATATGTCACCTGCAGCAGGGCCGTTGCGTTCCCCCCCTCCGATACCACGAAGTCGACCTCGCCCTGCGCGTCGTGCCAGTAGTGCAGGTCCTGGAGGGGCCTCCCGTTCCCCCGCCTCATCAGCTCGAGGAAGACCGCGTTCTCCATCAGCCTCCCCATATCGCCGCCGTCCCCCTCCCCGCCCGCGCCCCTCCAGACCCGGGCAAGCCCCGTGTCGCAGAGGTACGCCTTCCTCGGCCACGACTCCCTCAGCCTCGCCTTCGGGGAGTGGCGCCTCAGGAAGAATATCCCCGCCGAGTCCTCGAAGAGGCCGAGGTACTTGTGGAGCGTGTCCTTGGAGAGGGAGACCCCCTGAGACCGGAAGTGGTTGTACATCTTGTTGACGCTGAACTCCGCCGAGAACCCGGAGGCGAGCTGCCTGAAGATGGCGCTGGAAAGGTGCAGGTTCCTTACCCCATGCCTCTCCACCACGTCCTTGTAGAGGATCATCTCCGAGTACCCCCTCAGGAGCCGCAGCCGGTCCGCCTCGCTGACGGTCTCGAGGACGACCTGCGGGAACCCGCCGAAATCGAGGTACTCCCTCAGGAGGTTCCTCGCCTTCGCCTCCTCGTCCATAGTCAGACCGGTGCGCTCCGCGGGCAAGCCCCTGGCCCTGAGGAATTCCCTGAAGGAGAACGGGAGGAGTAGGTAGCTGACACCCCTCCCCCGGAGCTGGGTTGCCACCTCCTTGGAGAGGAGCCTTGAGGAGGAGCCCGTGACCATGATTGCATACTTCCGCCGGTCGTGCAGCTCCCTGACTGCGACCTCCCACCCATCCACGGCCTGGACCTCGTCGAGGAGGATGTACTCGGGTTCGCTGCCGAAGAGCTCCACGGACACCCTGACCGCCTCCCTGATGCCGCGGAAGTCCATCCCGAAGAGCCTCGTGTCCTCGAAGTTGAGGTAAAGGCACTTCTCCTTCCCCTTCTCCTTCGCGAGCTGGTAGAAGTAGTAGGTCTTACCGGCCCTCCTGGGTCCGATGATGGCAGTGATGCGGCTGGCATCGGGCTCGGCTTCCAATTCCCGAGGGACCAAGCTTGGGAATTCCGACTTGCGGAATTCAAGCAGGTAGTCTTCGAGGAGTCGCCTGTTCATAGTCCTTATTATAAGGACAATATTTTATAAAATTATCCCTTGTATAAGGACAATTTAATGGATTTTATGGTTTGGCGAGGCTTGCGCAGGGGCTGGAAGGGCAGGCGCTACAGGGTTGTCTCCAAGGACGGCCCGGCGCTCATTGTTGAGGGGACGTCGCAGCCTCCGGTAGGGCGGCACCATCACCAGCCAGCTTTAAAAAGGGTTCGCCTACTCATGATACACAGTGGCATCAATGAAGGCCGAATCGAAGGTAGACAGGCTGGAGAGGAAGGTGGACGCCATGTCCAAGGCTCTCCGCCTCATCCTCCACGAGGAGCCGGAGGCCCTCTCGGAAGAGGAAGCGAAGCTCGTAAGGGAAGCCCACGACGATTGGGTCCATGGCCGCAAGGACAGCTGGACGAGTTGTGAGACTTGTTCAAAATAATTCTCTACAGCAAAGCAGAATGACCTAAAGGATCTGCCATCCCGGAACAGGGACCGGATCAGGGCTTGCCTCAAGGAGATGGAAGTCGACCCTCCCACCGGCGACGTCAAGCCGGTGAGGCCGTTCAGAGGCATGTTCAGGCGAAGGGTGGGCGATTATGGGATCATCTTCACCGTTGATTTCGGGCGCTCAACGGCAGTCGTATTCATAATTTCCGCGCGCGAGAGAGCCTGCGAATCTGTAGTTGCAGCTGGATGTCGTATCGGAAAAAAGCCAAATGTTCCTCGTCGAAGAGACGGGCGAAAGGGTCAAATGAAAAAAGGGGAAAAGGGTCCTCAGCGCTGCCCATCGAGTGTTCAACGCCAAGCTCGCCTGTGACGCTGGCTCACGCCGCCATTAAATTATGTCATTTTTTGTACACTATAGATTTAAATAGACCACCATTCCCTACTACGGAGAGACGGAGAGTGTACAGATGAGGGATGCACTTTGGGCAGCTCGAGGAAATAGGCCCTTCACAGGGCGCATCATTGCAGGTCCAGAGCATTAGCTACAGAAACCCCCTGGACGTTTTCTCAAGGCTTTATGGGAAACATAATTGCATTTTCCTGCTGGAATCGATCGAAGGCTCCAAGAAGCTGGCGGAGTTCTCCTTCATTGGGTTCAGCCCCAAGAAGATGATAACCGTGAAGAGGGGGGAAGCCCGACTCATGGAAGGTAGCGATGCGCCTTCTGGCATCGGCAACGACCCTCTCGGTCCGATACGGGACGAGGTCGATGCAAACAGGGTGCGCTATGGACAGTTCCGCCTCGTTGGTGGGGCTGTGGGCTATATCTCGTACGACACCGTCCGGTATTGGGAAAAGCTTCCCGGTCCGGCGTCGGATGATCTGGACCTCCCGGACGTTGAGATGGGGATATACGCCGATGGCATAGTCTTCAACCATGTCGAGAAGAGGGCATATTATTACCACTCGGGCGAAAACCGGCTCGGTGAAGTTGAAAGATGCCTCAGGGGGCCAGCCCCGGAGGGCGAGAGCCTCTCCTTCAGCGAGCCCGTATCCAACATGTCCAAGGAGGACTTTGAACGGGCAGTGGTCCGGGCAAAGGAGTACATCTCTGAAGGGGACATTTTCCAGGTGGTCCTCTCAAAGAGGTATGACCTAAGCATCCGCGGTAACCTCATTAATTTCTATAGGGCGTTGCGCGAGATCAACCCTTCCCCCTACATGTACTTCCTGAAGCATGGAGAGCGGCAGATCGTAGGCTCGAGCCCTGAGATGCTGATGAGGGTCGAGGGCGGGGCAGTCGAGACATACCCCATCGCCGGCACACGCCCCGTATCGGACGACCCGGTGAAAAACAAGGCGCTGTCGGAGGAGCTGCTGGCCGACCCGAAGGAGAGGGCGGAGCACGTCATGCTCGTCGACCTTGCAAGAAACGACATCGGCAGGATCTCCGAATATGGCTCCGTCTCTGTCCCGGAATTCATGACGGTCCATCAGTTCAGCCATGTGCAGCACATCGTCTCACGGGTTGTCGGTCGGCTGTCCCCCGACTATGACTGCTTCGACGCAATGGAGGCCATGCTCCCGGCAGGGACCCTCTCCGGCGCCCCCAAGGTCCGGGCGATGGAGATAATCGATGAGCTTGAGCGCGCCCGGAGGGGGCCCTACGCCGGGGCGGTGGGGCACTTCTCCTTCAATGGGAGCGCCGACTTTGCCATAACCATCAGGACGCTGGTGGCGCAGGGGGATAGGGCCTACATCCAAGTCGGCGCTGGGATAGTGGCAGATTCCGTCCCCGAGCGGGAGTGGTTCGAGACAGAGCAGAAGGCGGGGGCACTGATGAAGGCGTTGAGGAAGGCGTGTGAAAGGCCATGAAAGTCCTGTTGATCGACAATTACGACTCATTCGTATACAACATTGCCCAGTACGTCGGGGAGCTGGGCGCCTCGGTTGTGGTGCGCAGGAACGATGAGGTTTCCCCAAGAAGCGTCAGGGAGCTGGGCCCAGACCGGCTGATCCTGTCGCCTGGCCCCGGGACTCCCACAGACAAGAGGTACTTTGGCAACTGCATGGCAATCATACGGAGCGCCCGGATGCCCGTCCTTGGGGTCTGCCTCGGCCATCAGGGGATAGCCCATGCCTTCGGGGGCGAGGTGATCCATGCGAGCAGGCTGATGCACGGGAAGACTAGCATGGTGCGGCATGACGGGAAGGGCATCTTCAGGGGCCTGCCAAACCCGTTCGAGGTGGGGCGGTACCACTCGCTCGCCGTGAACCCCTTCCGCATCCCCCCCTCGCTCAGGGTATCGGCATACTCCATGGACGACTGCGAGGTCATGGCGATACGCCACGCCAGCCGGAGGATAGACGGGATACAATTCCACCCCGAGTCCATCATGACCGCACAAGGCAAGAGGCTCCTGAAGAATTTCCTCGATGGCAGCTGACCCCGATGAAAAAGATCATTGCAAGGCTTCTCGCAAGGCAGGATCTCGCCCCTGAAGAGGCTGAGGAGGCGATGAAGGCGATTCTCTCGGGAGAGGCGACGGGAGCCCAGGTCGCTGCGTTTCTTACGGCGCTCGCCATGAAGGGCGAGACCGTGGAGGAGCTCACCGCCTTCGCTTCCATGATGCGTAAATTTTCGACTCGGATCCATCCGAAAGTGCAGGGCTCGCTCGTTGACACGTGCGGCACCGGCGGCGACAGGATCAAGCTGTTCAACGTCAGCACTATCGCCGCCTTCATCGCAGCGGGGGCAGGGGTGCCGATCGCCAAGCACGGGAACCGCTCTGCAACGGGCAGGAGCGGCAGCGCAGACGTCCTTGAGGCGTTGGGGTTCAATTTAGCCATGCTACCCACCCTTGTTGAGAAGTCGATAGAGGCCATCGGCATAGGGTTCATGTTTGCGCCAGCCTTCCACCCTGCGATGAGGAACGTTGCGGGCGTGAGGAAAGAGATCGGTGTCAGGACAGCTTTCAACCTGCTGGGCCCCCTCACAAACCCTGCGGGTGCCGATGCACAGCTCGTTGGGGTGTGCGAAGGGAATCTCACAGAGGACTTTGGGAGGGTACTCCACAAACTCGGCGTCAAGAGAGCCTATGTGGTGCATGGCCTGGACGGGCTGGGCGAGATCTCTACCATCGGGAAGACAAAGATCACTGCGCTGGAGGATGGGGAGATCTCAACCTCGTATGTGCAGCCGGAAGACCTCGGCGTCAGGGCTGCCAAGGCAGGCGAACTCGAGGGGCAGACCCCCAAAGAGAACGCATCGATGATGTTCGGCATACTGCGGGGGCAGACGAGAAGGGAGGCCCATGGACCAAAGTATGACCTCGCGGTGGCAAACGCTGCGGCTGTCATCCTGGTGGGGGGCTTATGCGAGACTTTCGCCGAAGGCATGGAGGCGGCAAAGGGGTCGGTGGAGAGCGGGTCGGCATATGAAAAATTGGCGTCTCTCGTCTCCTTCAGTGGCGGGGATCTCTCGAGATTAGAGGAGCTGGAAAACCATGGCAGACTTTCTTGACACGCTGACCAGAGACTCAAAAATTAACTGCCGGAATGGGTACTATCGGGTCCTTCCAGGCGGCATGAATGCCGAGCGCCGAAAGGTCAGCCTGAGGGAAAGCATTGAGGGGCGCACCGGTAATGCCATAATCGCCGAGATAAAGAGAGCCTCTCCTTCCAAGGGCACGATAAGGAGCGATCCGGACATCGGGCGTCTCGCCTCCGCCATGGAGAGGGGGGGCGCGGCCGGCATATCTGTTCTGACCGAGCCGAGCCATTTCAACGGCTCGCTGGCTGATCTCGTCCTCGCCAGGGGGAGCGTTGCCCTCCCCCTCCTGATGAAGGACATTGTCCTTGACCGCTCACAGGTTGAGGCGGCGAGCCGCATGGGAGCCGATGCCGTGCTCCTCATCAAGGCGATCTTCGACAGGGATTACGCCGACTGCCGTTTGGAGGCAATGATCGATCTTGTGCACTCCCTTGGTATGGAGGTTCTGCTCGAGGTCCACACGAGCGAGGAGTTCCGTGAAGCAATGGGCCTCGAAGCCGATCTTATCGGGGTAAACAACAGGGACCTGGGAACGCTCCGAGTCGACCTGCGAACGACGGAAAGGATCCTCGCAGCCCACAGGGGCTGTCCCGCGGTGGTGGTGAGCGAGAGCGGAATCTCCTCTCCGGCGGACGTGCTCTTCCTGAAGGGCGTTGGAGCCAGGGCATTCCTGGTGGGGAGTTCCGTCATGTTGGCTGGGGACGTGGAGGATAAGGTAAGGGAATTGGTCGAGGCATGAGGGCATTGGAAGTAAAGATCTGCGGGATAACGCGGGAAGAAGACCTCAGGGCAGCCATCGAAGCGGGAGCGGACTCGCTCGGATTCGTCGTCGGGGCCCCGTCCTCCCCCCGCAATCTGACCCTCCATGAAGCCAGCAGCCTGATGGCCAGGGTTGCGGCGCGCGTGAAATGCGTCGCCGTGACCGCATTTCGATCAGCAGAGGAGGCGACCAGGATATTCGATGCACTGAAGCCGGATCTTCTTCAGCTCCATGGGGACCTCCGCAATTTCGAGCCTATTGCCATCCCTCCGAGCAGAGTGATAGCGGCAGTCGACGGGAAATCGCCTGGCGCCCTTGCGGCTTCTCTGGAGATGTCGACAAAATTCCGATATGTGCTTGTGGACACCGCCGACGAGAGGGGGCACGGTGGCACAGGGAAGACGCACGATTGGGTCATCAGCAGCATGATCAGGGACGCGGTTTCCCCCTCCCCGCTCATACTGGCTGGAGGGCTGACGCCCGAGAACGTTCGAAGAGCTTCGGAGATTGTGAAGCCCTATGGTGTTGACGTCTCGAGCGGCGTGGAGAAAAAACCCGGCATCAAGGATCATGATAAACTCTTCAAATTTATCAGGTGTGCAAAGGAGGCAAAATTGTGAAAGCGCTACAGAAAAATCCAGTTAAAGGCAAGTTCGGAAGATTCGGCGGCAAGTTCGTCCCGGAGACTCTGATCCCAGCATTGAGCGAACTCGAAGAAGCATACGTGAACTTCAGAGCGGATGCAGAATACATGAAAAAATTGGACTATTATCTTAGGGAGTTCGCCGGCAGACCCACGCCACTGTACTTGGCCTCGAACTTGGCCAAGGAATATGGTGGCCCCAAGATCTACCTCAAGAGAGAGGACCTGGCGCATGGCGGGGCCCACAAGATAAACAACACACTTGGTCAGGCCCTCCTGGCCAAGAAGATGGGCAAGAGAAGGGTGATAGCTGAGACCGGAGCTGGGCAGCATGGCGTAGCGACAGCGATAGCCTGCGCTGCGTTGGGCCTGAAGGCAGAGGTGTACATGGGCAGGGAGGACACGGAGAGGCAGCGGCTGAACGTTTTCAGGATGAAATTGCTGGGCGCGGAGGTCCACCCTGTCGATTCCGGGTCGCGGACACTGAAGGACGCAATAAACGAGTCTCTCCGCGACTGGGTTGCCAACGTAGAGACGACCCACTACATGATCGGATCGGTGGTGGGACCGCATCCATACCCGATGATAGTGAGGGATTTTCAGAGCGTGATAGGCAACGAACTCAAGGAGCAAATCCTCGCAAAAGAGGAGAGGCTCCCGGACGCGCTGGTTGCATGCGTGGGCGGGGGGAGCAATGCCGTCGGGACCTTCTTCCCGTTCATCTCGAACCATAGGGTGAGGATGTATGGCGTGGAAGCCGGGGGAGAGGGGATAGAGACAGGCAGGCATGCCGCCCCCCTCTGCGCAGGTTCGGAGGGGGTCTTCCATGGGATGCTGACATACCTCCTGCAGGACGCGGACGGCCAGATACTTCAGACTCACAGCATCTCTGCAGGACTGGATTATCCTGGCGTAGGTCCGGAACACAGCTTCCTGAAGAGCGTCGGTCGGGTCGAATACGACACGGTCACGGACCGGGAGGCGCTGGGAGCATTCAACGATCTGTCCAAATGTGAAGGCATAATACCCGCATTGGAGTCGTCCCATGCGATAGCCTATGCCAAGAAACTGGCAGGGAGGATGAATAGGGACGATATCATGGTCGTCAACCTGTCAGGCAGAGGCGACAAAGATGTCGAGACAGTCTCGGCGGCGATGGGGCTGGTCAGATGAGCATAGACGAGACCTTCAGCGATCTTAGGAAGAGGGGCGAAGGGGGGCTTGTGGCATACATCACCGGCGGCGACCCCTCGCCGAAATACACTCCGAGGCTCATTGAAGCCCTCAACAAGGGAGGGGCGGACATCATAGAGGTCGGCATCCCATTCTCCGATCCCATTGCGGACGGTCCCATAATTCAGGCTGCGGACTACCGCGCATTGAGTTCAGGCACCACCCCCAATGCCATATTCGATGCGGTCAGGGAGGCAAAGAGGAGGATTGAGACACCAATCGTGCTGATGACCTACTACAATATCCTCTACAGGATGGGCATCGAGGCATTCGCCAAGGAAGCCATCCGGCACCGGGTTGACGGGCTGATCATACCTGACCTCCCCATCGAGGAGGCGGAGGACTACCGGAGGATCGCCAGGACGGAGGGGCTGAGCACGATATTCCTGGCCACCCCTCTGACATCCATAGGCAGGCTCAAGGGGATACTGGGATTCTCTTCGGGCTTCCTGTATCTTGTCTCCATCCTGGGCACCACTGGGACCAGAGACCGGGTGGCACAGCTTACACAAGAAACCATAAAGAGGCTTCATGGCTACACCGCCAATGTTATACCCCTGGCAGTGGGCTTCGGCATCTCAGAGCCAAGGCATGTGAAGACCGTGATAGGCTGCCACGCCGAGGCGGCCATCGTGGGCAGCGCCTTTGTGAGAAAGGTGCAAAACAGCTTGGGCGATCCACACAAAATGGTCGAGGAAGTGTCGGCTCTGGCCCGGGACCTGAAGTCGGCGACCCTCTCCGCCGATCATAAGACAGGGGTGCTTGGTCAACGAACCTGAAATAGCTCCCTATTGGGGCGGATCAATGGCGCTGATGAGAGGTTCTGGCAATAGGCATGTTTTCTCTTGGCGGGAGTACCCTGGCGGGGCTTCATGGCCTTCGAGCTGGGGTGTTCTCTGCATTGATCGAGGGGCCGCTATCGGGGGTAGCCCCTTGCTCGCGGTCGAGGAGGTCGCCGGGCGGGGCGCAGCCTTTTTTTTCTGCCGCCTCTCCATGCCTGGCGACTCGATGCTTTCGATTTCTTCCGGCAGGTCAGGGCATCTCCAGCGCCCTCAGGATCCGCTTCCTCAGCAGCCTCACCTTCCGGAGGTCGCCCAGCCCTGCAGCCGCGAATTCAGGTCCTGCCTGCTGGACGAATACCCCTAGGTGGCGGACGAGGTCCCCCAGCCCGTTCTCCCGGCAGACCCTGGTGTACTCCGCCAGGTCCACCGTCCCGCTGGCTAGGAGGGCGGCGATGTCGATCCTGTCCTTCTCCCCCTTCTGGCTCCCTTCGCGCCCGATGGCTTCCCTCTGCTTCAGCACGAGGAGGTGCTCGGGCCTGGCCACCGTGAAGCCCTCCACTGCCCTCGCCCCCTCTATGACCTGCTGCAGCGGTAGCCCCAGCTGGGAGTAGTGGGGGACGTAGATGTCCACGTCCGCAGATCCGCGCCTGTACTCCTACTCCCTCAGTCGGTCGAGCCCCTCGTAGTCGACGATGATGTCTATGTCCTTGGACTTGAGGGACTTCGTGTAGAGCCAGACCGCCCAGCCGCCGATGAGGGTGAATGCGTATCTCCTCCTCAGCTCAAGGAGAAGTCTCCAGCTCTCCTCCGCTATGTCCGGGTAGTAGAATCCCATTCACATCTTCTCCTCCAGGCTGAATCATGGCCGCAGAGCCAATGGATCTTGCCCAAAATGCTTAATACCGACCCGTGCAGATTAGGAGGAAGCTAATAGGTGGTCAGAGTGAGCCAATTCCAATATCTTTGAGCCCTGCCACTGAATGTGGCCGGGTTCAGCAAGCGAGACGAGCTCCCGCGGCGCCAAGCCGCCAAGACCTAATATCTTCAAGCTCTCTGTCAAGCCTCGGGCTTGGGGAGGTGACCCTGGGTTGAAGGCGATGCTTGAAGCAAGGGACTCGCAGTACATGACCGAGGTCCACATGCTCAAGGAGAAGATCAAGTCCATCCGGAAGTCCATACTGGAGATGACCGCGTACGCCGAGCCGGGGCTCCACATTGGGGCCTCCCTCTCGTGCGTTGACATCATCGCCACCCTCTACTTCCTCAAGATGAGGCACAGCCCCTACCGCCCGGACTGGCTGGACAGGGACCGCTTCGTCCTCAGCAAGGGCCACGCAGCCCCGGCGCTCTACGCGG
>Ga0136653_10002089_pt1 | contig 10944 bp, 9 predicted proteins | sample LakKivw275mmetaG_FD_94866 | JGI IMG/M metagenome (GOLD analysis project Ga0136653, IMG submission 94866) | Anoxic lake water microbial communities from Lake Kivu, Rwanda to study Microbial Dark Matter (Phase II) - Lake Kivu water 275m metaG... | ecosystem: Environmental > Aquatic > Freshwater >... | reverse complement strand
GTCGTGCACAGCTTGACGCTACAGTGGGGGAAATAACCGTAGTAGGTGTACGCGTAGGTCTTGAACAGCGCCATCTGCTGGATTGTCCCGCTGTAGTTGATTTCGCTTCCTTGACTACCGCGACCGAGACGGCAGCGCGATTCGACGGCATATGACACACCACGCCGAGCATGAAACGTTTGACAGTCCTTAACGTCACCCTGAGCGAAGTCGAGGGGTCTCTCCGCGAGATTCCTCGACTCGCTGCGCTCGCTCGGAATGACAAACATTTCCTGCTCTCATTAGTATGACAAAAGAACCCGGAACTCCGCACCCTACTGCGCGGTCGGCGAGAGCACCCGTGACTACCGCAGCATCTGGTGCCGCTGGGCGCGGTAGCGGCGCGGGCCGGGAGTCCTGCGCGTGAAGCGCTCCCCGGCCCTGCATCCGCGCTCGAAGCGTACCAGTTCGACAACTGCCGTTCGTCCAGCCAAATGCGAGCGGCTCGACCTGCTCTGGCGCCACGCGGTCGCTCTCTGGCAGTCCGACCCGCGCGCTGCAATAGCTGCCATCACCCGGCTGACCGCGAAAGCGGATGCAAGAGGACTTGCCGACCTTGCATCAATGGCGGTGCGGCTGAATGCCGAATACCAGCTCCGCCTGACCGACGCCCGGGCCGCAACGCGCAGCGCCTCACAGGCTCTGCGGCTCGCCCGGCGGGCGGGGCGTCCTGACCTCATCGCCGAGGCGGTTGTGACCGGCGGCCGGATTCGGACTGCGGCCGGCCGCTACAACGAAGCCGAACGCGCGTACCGCGACAGCATTGCGGCGGCGCGCGACGCCGGCGCGGCCGGGGCCGAGTTTCTGGCATCGGCGGCAATGGTCGAACTGATGCTGCTCAAAGGTCTGCCCGATGAGGCGCTCGAGTTCGCCTGCCGCTGCGTGATGCTCGGGCGCGGACTGGACGATTACCACCAGTCACAGGCCTTCTGCTTGCTCGGTGCGGTTCACATCGCCAGCGGCACCTGCTGGATAGCGAAGGCCGCTGCCAGTCTGGGTCGGGCGCTGGCCATCAGCGAACGCTTCGGCTACCTCGACGTCCAGAGCCAGACTCGGTACCGCCTCGGAGTGCTGAGTCTGCACCGCAACTGCGCAGACAGGGCGGTCTCGCTTCTGCAACAGGCGGCCATCGAGGCGCAACGAACCGGGAACGTTGGGCTGCTCATCTCCGCCTTCTGCGACCTGGGGCGGGCGCATCTCCGGTTGGGCCGCCACGCGAGCGCCGCCCTTGCCTGCAGCCGGGCCGGGCGTCTGGGCGAGAGCGTCCGGGACCCGCACGCGGTCGCCGCCATCCTCAATCTGAGAGCCGAACTGGCGAACGAAGAAGGAATGATTCCCAACGCGATCCGCCTGCTGGACCAGTCCCTTGCCCTGCTTGCCGACACTGGGCTCGCCCCGGACATCGGCGGCGCTCTGCGATTGCGCGCGCGCCTCTTTGCGAATGCCGGCGAGCCGAATCGGGCGCGCAGCGATCTCCTGCGGGCGATCGAGGTCCTGCGCAACTTGCCCAGCAGCTACGAACTCGCGCAAGCCCGGATGCAGTACGCGCAGCTCCTGGCCGCGGCGGGCGAACGCGGGCCGGCCGCCCGGCTCTTTGCCGCGGCCGGACGCACGTTCCGGAGGCTCTCTCTCGTCCCGGAGTGGACGGTCGTGTCGCAGGCCCTGCTCGGTCTGCGCGAACCCAGCGGCCACGAGGCCGCGCTGCTCGAATCGGTGAAGGGCATGGCGGCCGCGGTGCCGGACCCCGGGGTACTACTGAGCAGCGTGCTCCGGCTCATCGTCGAGGCGCTCAAGTACGACCATGGTCTCATCTTCGCCGGCAGCCGGACCGTGTGCGCAGCCGGGAAGCCGAACCTTGCCCGCGCGGCCGAGCTCCGGCGCCGGCATCGGACCGCGGCCGACCGGCTGACCGCGTGCTTCCGGGTACGTCTTGCCAACCGACCATACGGTTTCGTCTATCTGGAACGCGCGAACAAGACTGGGCCGACCATCAGCAGGCTGCTTGCGGGCCGGCTGGCCGCGGCCCTTGCCGGTCCACTCAGCCGGGTCGTACTCACGCGGTCCCAGCCTCCCCAAATCAAGGGTCTCAGCTACGAAGGACTCATCGGGCGCAGCCCGGTGATGGCCGAGAACCTCGACACCGTGGTCAAAGTGGCGAGCGCGCCGATACCAGTGCTCATCTACGGCGAGAGCGGCACCGGCAAGGAGTTGCTGGCGCGCGCGCTGCACCAGTCGGGCGTCCGCAGCCGCGGCCCGTTCGTCCCGATCAACTGTGCGGCCGTGCCCGAGTCTCTGCTTGAGGCGGAACTGTTCGGCATCACCGCCGGCACCGCGACCGGCGTCGCGGCTCGAAAGGGAAAGCTGGAACTCGCCGACAACGGGACCGTCTTCCTGGACGAAGTCGGTGACATGAGCCAGTTCCTGCAGGCCAAACTCCTGCGGGTGATACAGGACAACGTCGTCGAGCCGGTAGGCAGCCGTGACTGCATTCATGTGGACCTCAGAGTCGTGGCCGCCACCAACAAGGACCTGGATGAAATGATGCGTCGCGGCGACTTCCGGGAAGACCTGTACTACCGGCTGAATGCCATCGAAATCAGGCTACCCCCGCTCCGAGAGCGCGCCTCTGACATACCCGCACTCGTACGGCGTTTCATCTCCGAGTGCAACCGCGAGGCCGGACGCAGCATCGTCGGCGTCGCCCCCAACGCACTGCGGGCAATGGTCTCCTTCTCATGGCCCGGCAACATCCGTCAACTGAGGCAGGCGGTTTTCCGGGCCGCGCTGCTGGCAGAGGGCCCGCTCATCGCGCTCGGTGACCTGCCCGACGAGGTGGCCGGAAAAGCGGCGGACCTGGCCGCGCCGAACGGGCCCCGGTCCCGGCGGCCGGTGGTCGAACAGAACCTGCCCGACCTGCTCCGGGCCTGCCTGGCCGACAACGACTGGAACATAAGCCGGGCCGCGCGCGATGCGGGCTACAGCCGTGTACACTTCTACCGGCTGATGAAGAAGCAGGGTATCGGCCGGCCGAAGTAGCACCCGCCCGACACTCCCTTCGCGCAGCTCCTCATCCCCGCCCCGGGCGCCGGCGGCAGGATGACGGGCTTCCCGGTCTCCCCTCGTTACCAGCTTGACTGATGTTACAGGGAGTGACACGCGATGTTACAGACGGCTGCCCTCCGTACCACTGCTCTGCCTGTATCGCAGCCCTCGGTCGGGCGGCACGGAACTTGCACTCCACCGCCCCGAATAGTGAATCGAAATGAGCCAACATGCTTGACCTGGTCAAGCGAGACGGAACCAAGCTGCCCTTCCGGCGCGAGGGCGCTGGAGTGAACCTGAGCTGCCAGCAGTAGAATAAGCCTCCTTGCTTGTGTGTGCGTGCCCGGGCGGCCAACGCCGCCCGGGCGGAGGCATCCGAACCGAGGAACGCTGGACCTTCTTGAGCACAGCCGCATCGTACGGGAATGAGGGACGCCTGTTTGGCGACGGCGGCGAGGGCATCACGCTGCTGAAGGCAGCGAGTTTCCAATGACCAGGTCGCAGGTGGCAGGTTGCGGTCAGCGTCCAGGATTGGGGCTAGGGCTGGGGTCTCGGACGCTCGTTCCTCTCCCTTGAGTGAGAGTGCTACATCACGCGGTTCATTTCTAATGAACCCGCCCATTTGACACCCCCGCCCGCGCGGCCGCCCCGAATCCGAAATAGAAGGCCACGCACTGTCCGACAGGGGCCTTTGGGGCCACGTCACGCATTGTCCGATAGGGGCCGCTGGGGCCAATACCCGATGGGTCCGTTTGGTCATCATTGGAACACTCGGGCTTGAATCGAAATTCGGACTTGGAGCTTCGAGTTTGCCAGAGGTGAGTGCTCTCGTGGCTCAATGTCGGGTCCGGGGAGCTGCAGGCTGCTTGACATCGTCGTTGGCGGCGCTAGACTGCCTGCGGTGCCGCGGGCAGGGCGGCTCCGGACGAGTCTCCGGCTGGAGCGTCGCTGCGCGGATTGCCGTTGTAGTTCCTCTCCGCCTCGGCTCGCCGCCAATGGCCCCGGCATGATGTCCAGCCAAGGAGGATTGAATGGTGCGCGATAGTGTATTGAAGACGGCCGGCCGGGCGGCCGCGTTGTGCCTGCTGCTTCTGGTCGCGACTGCCCAGGCCCAGATAACCATCACCAGCGCCGACATCCCTACGCATCTGAACGACACGTTCCTGTACAAGCGCAACAGCGGGGTTGCGACCGTGAACGTCGGCTCTTCGGGAGGACCTGACACCTGGACTTTCGACACGTCGGCATTCACCGGCTCGCTGAAATACCAGGCGGTTGTGGACAAGAACACGACGCCCTTCGCCAGTCTGTTCCCGACCGCCGATGTCGGCTATGCCGCCGAGGGCGACACGACCCTGGTCAACGCCTACACGTTCTTCCAGTTGAGCGCTTCCGAGTTTGACTGCCAGGGCATGGGCCTCGAGTTCACGGACACGCTGATGCACAGGGTCTACCAACCCGCCGAGCTGGCTGCACCGCTGCCGATGACGTACGGCCGGGCCTGGCACTCAAGCTACGGTTGGAGCGATACCATCCTGTCTGTGGTCATCACCACCGATGTCCGGGAATGGCACCGCATCGACGCCTGGGGTACGGTGACGACTCCGGCCGGGACCGACTCCTGCCTGCGCGAGAACCTCGTCGACACTGCCATCGTGACTACCTGGGTCAGCGGCGTACCGGTGAGCACCGACTCGATGTGGCACCGATACTACATGTGGCACGTTCCCCTGCTCGATGCCGCGGTTTCAGCCCGGGGCCCGGACCGGGACACGAGCCTCGATTTCACCAGTTCCGACTGCTACCGCGTCATGGTCCGGGTCCGCGCCGGCATCGAAGAGCAGAAACCAACGGCCGCGGGCAATTCTGGGCCGACAGCGACGCTGGTCCGCGGCGTACTCCGGCTCCCGCAAACGGTTATCCGGAACCCGCAATCGGAGCTGGCGCTGATTGACATCGCCGGTCGCAGGGTCGCGCGCCTGCGGCCCGGCGCGAATGACTTATCCCGCCTCGCGCCCGGCGTCTACTTCGTGCGAGGCGCGCAGGCTCAGGCCGTGAGGAAAACGCTTATCACGCGGTAGGAGCCGGACTAAGGTAGTCCGTCGATTCCTCCCGGCCATCCGCGGCCGCAGACCGCGAATGACCAGTGGCCAGGTTGTAGGTCGCCGTGTCAGAGCCAGACCCTGACACGGGAGTCCTGCTGCCCACGTCACGCGGTTTAGCCAGCGCATGGCACCGGCCTGCGGCAGAGCATCATGAACCGCGCCTCTCTCTACTCCCCACTCCCCAATTCATTGACACCCCGCCGCTTGACAGTGGAATCGCGCCTTCTATAATCGTTTCGAGATGAGGTGCGTTGTCCGAGTCCTCCTGCCGGCCGTGATTCTCGTCGTGGCCGGCTGTAGCCTGTTCCGCGACTCCGGTGTTCAGGTTGCCAGAATCACATCCATAGTCGCCCCGGACACGGTCCACGTCGATTCTACGTTCCACGCCACGGTAACCGCCTGCCTTGGCCCGAGCTCCGGCTACGTGCTCGACCGCTTCGAAGTGAGCAGCTCAGGTGCAGAACTTGCTGTGCGGGCATGGTCTCGGTTCAGTCCCGAAGGCGGCGTCGTCTACGAAGTCCCCGTCTATCAGGACCTGGGGGTAGGCGCGAGCCCGGCGGAGCCTGGCATGTTCCGAATCATCGCCATCCAGCCCGACGGAAGAGAAACCCTAAAGACAATCACTGTCCTGCCCTGACCGCGCCCGGATTGCCGGGTCATGTCCGGCCCTGCATGCAGTATGCAGTATACAGTATGCTGGGGATGGAGCGGTTCAGGCAAGTTCGCGTAGTTCTGACAGGAGGAGTCAGTGAACGCAGCAAGGACCGCAGGAATCTGTCTGCTTCTGGCCGGAATCGCTCTGGCCGAGCCCGCTTTCCGCGTCGGCACCAAGCTCACGTGGCACGGCGGCGAGTCATACTCTGAGTTGTACGACACCGCCGGGACGCCAATCGCGAGAGTCGTGTACGAACGATTCTCCGCCGGCCCGGCAGTCGAAGCGTCATACGGGCCGGTTTGGGGTTTCCTGACCGGCAGGGTCGACCTGGCGCAGTTGAGCATTGCCACATCAGGCACACCAGAAGTCGGGTTCAGCCTGTTTCCGATGGTGGGCCTTGACTTGATGGCCGAGCCGCCGACACTGTGGCGGGTGAAGCCCTATGCATGGGTCGGAGTGCAGACAGCCGGCTACTCGCAGTCGTCAGACGTGTACGAGTTCCATCCCGATGCCGCGACGCATTGGCGCGGCGGACTCGGCGTCAAGTACAGGCTTACGTCGAGAATCGACCTCTTCGCCGAGACGCAGATGTACGAGCAGAACAACTCATGGAATGGCATCACCTACTTTGACGGTGGGTCGTGGATAGTAGGTTGGTCCACTGTCGAGGTAGTCGGTCTCGTCAATGCCGAAATCGGCGCTCGCTTCGCGCTCGGGAAGTAGCGTGGACCCTCGTGTAAACAGGAGGATGGAGTGAACGTAGCAAGGACCGCAGGAGTATGTCTGCTTCTGGCCGGCATCGCGCTGGCCGGGCCAGCTTCCGCATCGGCGCCAAGCTCACTTGGCGCAGCGAGGCCGGGAGCTCGGGCGTAGTGTACGACCAGTTTGGGGAGCAGGTGATAATGGTGAACTACGACCAGGAGTTCGTGGGCGCGACGGTCGAGGCGACGTACGGACCGGCCTGGAACGTCCTCTCCGGTCGAATTGACCTCTATCAGGTCAGGATTCGCCCCTTTGATGCGCCGTTCGAGTTCCTGCTGTTTCCGATGCTTGGCCTCGACGTGATGGCCGAGTCCCCGTTCGACTGGCGGGTGAAGCCGTACGTCTGGACCGGAGCGCGGACAACGGCCTACACAGGCTTCTACGGCATGGGCCCGCCCGAGTTCGGGTATCACACGGAAACGCACTGGTGCGGAGGGGTCGGCGCCCGGTTGAGGCTGACGAACCGGACCGACCTGTTCGCCGAGACCCAGCTCTATTCAAACGACATCTGGCGGGGCGGCTCAAGGTGCCTGCCCGGCGGTTCCGTCGCCCAGAGAGTCTCGGGAATCGAGGTCGTCGGCCTGGTCGGGGCCGAAGTGGGCGCGCGCTTCGCACTCGGGAAGTAGTATGAGTTCGCAAGGACCGACGAGAGGAGCAACAAGATGAAAGCAGCAGGACTGGCAGTGATAGCCTGCCTTCTGGGCACGGCAGTAGCGTCCGGCCCGGACACGCTCTGGGTCACGACGGTAGACCTGGGCGGCGATGAAACCGGCGACGGAATCGCCTCGAGAGACAGCGCCATCGCAATCGTCGGCAACGCCTGGTCAGGCCTTTCGAGCGACCTGCTGACGCTCAGGCTGAACCAGAACGGCGATACCGAGTGGCTGAGGAGGTACGATGCCGGCCGGGATGAATACGCGTGGAGCACCTGCTTGGATGCTCAGTCCAATATCCTTGTGGCCGGATATCGCGACACCTTCCTTCCACCACCTGGCAGGACTCAGTCTCATAGGGAGTTCCGTCCTCGGTGCGGTCTGCCGACAGACCCGTGGATGTACTCGCTGGTCATGGAATACGACCCTTTGGGTGCGCTCAAATGGATGCGCAGCAGTCCAGACTGCCAGGCCAATGGGATTGCGGCCGATTCCGCGGGCAATTGCTATGCCTTCGGCGGATTTAATGTGACCGACACGACCCAGGACCTCTGGCTGACCAAAATCAGCCCATTGGGCGAATCGCTTTGGGCCAGAGTGTACCAGTTTGCGCCCTCTACAGTGGGAGTCCGCCTCGCCATGTGTCCGTCCGGAGACCTTGTTGGCTGCGCAATAGCGGGAACCATCGACAACTTTGACTGGCTGATTCTGAAGCTGACACCTGATGGGGATACGGTCTGGACCCGGCGATACGACGCCACGTCCTGGGACTACTGCTATGGCATCGCCAGCGACCCGTTCGGGAACGTCGTCGTTGTGGGCTACACTTCTCCGGACACTGCGACCCTGGCAATGGTCGTGAAGTACGACTCCGGCGGCAACCTGCTGTGGTCCATGCCCTTCAGTCTTGGCTCCCAGAACTTGCTTGGCGGCGCGTCGTGCGACTCGGCCGGAGACATCTATGTAGCCGGCTACGCCGGTTCGGAGACAGACCAGTCCTGTCTGACCGTGAAGCTCGACTCGGCTGGACACGTCCTTTGGCTGACCACATACGGCAGCTCGGGATACAACGGAGCCAGCGACGTAGCCTGCGATAACGACGGCGACCCGGTCATCACAGGTTACGTGACGAACTCGATGGGCGATGGTGACCTCCTTGCGCTCAAGTACAGCGCCCTTACCGGCATCACGGAGTCGCGCGTTGTACCGAGTACTCCCCCGCGAGCCGCGACGACGATTACAGCCGCGCCGGACTTCGTCCTTTCGGTGCCGAGCTCGGGCCATTACGACATCAGGCTCTGCGACCTGACCGGACGAGTAAGGCAGCAGCTCTTTCACGGCAACCTGAGCAAAGGCGCCCACCGCTTCACCCTCGCCGGGCAGCCGGCGGGCTGCTACTTCGTGCGGGTGGGAGCGCCGGGCGACGTGATTTCGTGCCAGAGGCTCGTGCTCGTGAAGTGACGCCTGGGAGTCCCGCTTCTGTTGACAGAGGCCGAAAGCCCGGGATAATGGGCCATGGCCATCAGAGTGACGACTGCCGATTTGCGAATGGCGAATGGCTGTTCGCGTCGGTCGTCGCTCATCATTCGTCGTCCGACCCTCTAGCCTAACAACTTTCCCTCATGCCCACCCCCTCATTCGAATTCAGACGCAGGCTGGAACCGATGCGACTCCGCGCGGCAGAGTTTGAGAAGCAGCTCGGCGACCCCAAAGTGACCTCGGATATCCCACTGTTGCGAACGCTGACCCGCGAGTATCGCACGGCTACCGGGGCGCTCGAGCAGTTGCGCGAGTACGAGCGGCTCGAAAAGGAGGCGCGGGAAGCCGACCAGATGGCTCGCGAAGCCGATGACGCCGAGATGCGCAAGCTGGCCCGGAAAGAACTCGCTGAGCTGAATCAGCGCATGGAGAAGGTCGGCGCTGCCCTTGAGGCGGTGCTCCGTCCCCGCTCGCCCGACTGGGACAAGGGCTGCATCGTCGAAATCAGAGCAGCGGCGGGCGGCGAGGAAGCGGCCCTCTTCGCCGGCGACCTGTTCCGGATGTACTCGCGCTATGCCGAAAACCACGGCCTGGAGATCGAAGTCCTGGACTCGCGGCCAAGCGAACTGGGGGGATTCAGAGAAATCACCTTCGCGGTCGAGGGCGAGGAACCTTACCGCTACCTCCGCTTTGAAAGCGGCGTGCACCGGGTCCAGCGCGTTCCGGAAACCGAGGCCTCGGGTCGTATCCACACGTCTACTGTCACCGTGGCCGTGCTGCCCGAGCCCGAGGAAGTCGAAATCAACATCAATCCCGAGGACCTCCGCGTGGACGTGTACCGCGCCGGTGGGCACGGCGGCCAGGGAGTGAACAAGACCGAGTCGGCCGTGCGCATCACCCACATACCCACCGGATTGGTCGCGCAGTGCCAGGACGAGCGGTCGCAGCAGCGGAACAAGGCGAAGGCCATGAAGGTCCTCGCCGCGCGCCTGCTCGAAGCCAAGCGGCTGCAGGACGAATCGAAAACCACCGCGACCCGGCGCAGACAGATTGGCTCGGGCGACCGCAGCGAGAAAATCAGAACCTACAACTTCCCTCAGAACCGGCTGACCGACCACCGCATCGGCCTCTCCGTGCACAACCTCGACTCGGTCATCGAAGGCGAGCTCGATGCCCTGTTCAACGCGCTCGAACAGGCCGAGGCCGCAATCGAGTGAGCGGAGCCCGCACTGACGCTGCCCGGCTCCTGAAGCAAGCGTCTTGCGCGATTCCGAGGACAGACGCAGAGTACCTGCTCACGCGCCTGCTCGGCGTAGCGCGTCACGTGCTGTATCTCGGTCTCCCCGTCACGGCCCGCACCGCGTCGAAGTTTCACCGGCTTACGGCCCTCGCCCGCGCCGGCGAGCCGGTCCAGTACCTGGTCCGTTCCGCGCCGTTTCTGGACTTCGAGGTCCACGTGGACCGGCGCGTTCTGATACCGCGGCCGGAGACGGAAGAGCTTGTCACAAGAGCGCTTGTCCGCATCCGGACCGGCGGTAAGCCGCAAGCCGTAAGCCGTAGGCCGGTCCTCGTTGACTTTGGCACCGGCTCGGGCTGTATCGCGATTGCCCTGGCCCGGGCGCTAGAGGCGACAAGGGTCCTGGCGGTTGACGCCTCAAAGGCAGCTCTGACAGTCGCCGCGCTGAATGTGGCGAGGCACGGTCTTACCCGCAGGATTCGGCTCGTGCATGCACGTGACGTCAGCGAACCGGTATTCGTTCGCCTGCACGGACAGGTCGACCTGCTCATCTCCAACCCGCCTTACGTGCCGAGCCCGCGACTGGCGCTACTGGACCGCACCGTGCGCAGGGAACCACGGCTGGCGCTTGATGGAGGCCCAAAAGGGGCTAATATTGTCGCAATGCTGCTCGTGCACGGCCCTGCGCTGCTCAGACCCGGTGGATTGCTGGCGGTCGAGATTGACGCTACGCATGAGGCGGCCGTGCGCAAGCTTGCTCCTAGCGCCGAAATCGAACATGACCTCGCAGGGAGGGTCCGCTACGCGTTCGTAAGGAAATGAGAACTCAGGCGGGCAGCCTTACCCCCAAGCGCATCGCCTTCATGGTCAACCGCGAGAAGCCCCTCGCAACCAGGCTGGTTCCCAGACTCGTACGCTGGCTCCGCGCCGCCGGGCACGTGCCGCTGCTATCCGCCGGCACCGCGAAGCTGC
>Ga0136653_10002087_pt1 | contig 10948 bp, 9 predicted proteins | sample LakKivw275mmetaG_FD_94866 | JGI IMG/M metagenome (GOLD analysis project Ga0136653, IMG submission 94866) | Anoxic lake water microbial communities from Lake Kivu, Rwanda to study Microbial Dark Matter (Phase II) - Lake Kivu water 275m metaG... | ecosystem: Environmental > Aquatic > Freshwater >... | reverse complement strand
TTTATGACCTGGGGCTGGAGATTTGGCGGGCAGATGATAATCGGAGGAGATTCAAGTCCTTATTTTGCCAATTATTTTCATATGCAGGAATCGGTTCGCGTTGCCTACGAATCAATCGCAGTCGAGTTATCTGCAAAGGTATGTCCGGTCGGCTTGGCGTGGAAACGGGCAAGAACGATTGATACTTTGGTTGAGTTGTGGCAGGACGATAACTATCATCCAACGCTTAAGGGTTCGTATCTTGCTGCTTGTGTTTTCTATTCGGTCTTCTTTCATTCAAGCCCGACCGGTCTTTCCTATACCGCCGGCTTGTCTTTACAGGATGCGCTCTTTTTTCAAGATATCGCCTGGCAGACACTATCGGCAATAGACGAAAACTTAAAACCAACCGTTTTAAATACCCGCCAATTTTTAATAACTCCTAACCCGATACGGCATTTTGCAATAATCAAATATCCGTATAAAGCACATATTTCTATTTACGATAAAACCGGGCAACTTGTTAAAAAATTCATTCCGTCCAATAAAACCGTCTGGAACTTAAAAGACAACTATAACCGCGATGTTCCGGATGGTGTCTATTTTGTTTTTGTTGATTGTAATGGTATCCGGACAACGAATAAAATTGTTATCGTTAAATAATAAAAAATATTGACCGCATTTTGACTTTATGTTAAAATTACCTAATGTTAATTTATTTAAATTTCAGGAGGTCATAATGAAAAAACTCCTCGTATTGTTCCTGCTCACCGGCGGTCTGCTCTTTCTTTGCGCGCAGATTCCGACATTCGCAAACTATTTTAATATTTCCGCCAATGGCTCGCCGATTACGGTTCCGCTCGGTTGTGCCTCGCCTTATGTGTATGATTGGGATGGCGACGGATTGAAAGACCTGCTTTTTGGGCAGTTTACATCCGGCAAAGTCCAGTTCTGGAGAAACTCAGGGACCAACGCAGCACCGGTTTTCACGACTGGTTCTTATGTCCAGGCCGGCGGCGTTGACATCTCGGTCTCATCGGGCTGATGTCAGGGCGCGGCAATCGCAGTTTGCGATTGGAATAATGATGGTCGAAGAGATTTAATCGTCGGCGAAAGAAACGGTTATATCACTTTTTTTAAAGCCACTGCACCGAACAATGCTTTAATCAATGCCGGTCGGATAAAATCGAACGGCGTTGACATAATGGTTGATTATAATTCGACTCCGTTTATCAATGACTGGAATGAAGACGGTAAAAAAGATTTATTAACCGGCCAGACCGGTGAATACGGCGGTACCAACAATGTCAGGGTTTATTTAAACATCGGAGAAGATTCAATGCCGGTGTTCGGTTCTTATACTGCTATCACCTGTGGTGGCGCGCCGATTAATTTGCAACGCGCCTGTCCGGTTGTATATGACCTGAACCGCGACGGACTTAAAGATTTGATAAGCGGTGATATTAACGGTTATGTTTATTTTTATCCCAACAGTGGAACCAATGGAGCGCCGGTTTTTGCCGGCAATCAACGCTTGACCACGCAGGGTGGTGCGTATATCTCTGATGGTTTGGCTGAACCGCACATTCATTTTAATGATTGGGACGAGGACGGCGATTTAGACCTGGTCTTTGGTGAATATGGACCGTATAACGGCAATATCCGGGTTTATTTAAACCTGACCAATCCCGGTATCGAAGAAAATCACAATATAATTATATCAAATTTTAATCTTTCCATCACACCTACGATTATCACCAATCAAGCATCAATTGACTACACGCTGGCCAAACCGACCACGGTTAAAATAAACGTCTACTCCAATAATGGTTGTTTAATTGCAACGCCGGTTAACGGTTATCAAGAAAGCGGTCAAAAACATTTCTTGTTAAATTTTGATAACGCATTAACGCCCGGTATTTACTTTATTCAAATTCAAGCCGGCAATTATACTGAAACAAAAAGAATTACGCTCTTAAAATAAACATAAAAACTAAATTGTCAAGGGTGCATCTCTTATGGGACGCACCCTTAACTATTATTAATTAACCAATAAACCGTGAAATGTTTATGCGTGACCGTTGAGCGATAAAAATCACGGCTCACGGACTTCGGTTTTCGACTTTTTGATAAACCGTTATACCTTAAATTTAAATCTGCTTTTGAAATGCCTTAACGGCAGTTCCCGGCCATAAACAACTTCTACGCCCGGGATTTTGTCTCGGTTTTTATATAAACATTTTATCGGTTCAGCAAGAGTAAACAAATCATGGTCTTCGTATACCAGTCTTGGCACGGCTGCCCTGACATAATTTACTCTTGGTGAGGGCGGAATCTCTTTGCTGTCACGGTATTTACCAAAAGCATAAATGCCAAGTTCACATAACCGGTGTCCAGCAATCATCATTAATGCATTGAAAGCAACTCCTTTAAAATCTTCGTCTTTTGCCTCATTATTAAAAAACTTATCCATATCAATATAGACCGCGTGTCCGCCGATTGGCTTGATTATCGGAATGTTATACTCAACTAATTTTCTACCAAACCTTTCAACTTGCTCAATACGGTATTTGAGATATTGCTCTTTAACGACGGTTTTCAGTCCTTGCACAAGCCCTTTTAAATCTCGGCCGGCTAATCCGCCATAAGTCGGATGCCCTTCGGTCAGAATTTGATGGTCATTCAATTTGCCTGGAAAATGCGGGTATTTTTTTAGAAACAGCCCGTGCTGTTTTAGCACAATACCGCCGCCGATATTAACCATCCCGTCTTTTTTAAAGCTGGCGTGAAACCCGTCACAATAACTGAACATTTCATAGACAACCTGCTCAATCGTCTTGTATTTATAGCCGTCTTCCTTCTGTTTGATAAACCAGGCATTTTCCGCAAACCGGCTGGCATCAATAAAAAACGGAACCTTATATGCCGTGGCAAGCTCGTGAACTTTTTTGATGTTTGCCATTGAAACCGGCTGGCCGCCAGCGGTATTATTGGTGATTGTCAGATAGATTATCGGGACTTTATCACCTTTTGCCTTGAGCAGTTTGGATAAACTTTCGATGTCAATATTGCCGCGAAACGGAAAAGATTCGTCGTGGTCAAGGTGTTCCTGGCACGGAAGGTTTATTGGCACCATCCGGTTGTTTTCAATGTTTGCTTCGGTCGTATCAAAGTGCGAATTGCTCGGAATTACAACATCAATGGGTTTAACACCGGTGCTTTCCATCTCTTCCCGGAGCAGGGTGAATAAAGCATGTTCAGCGGCGCGTCCCTGATGGAAAATAAAAAGGTTGTCCTGGGTTTTATCAAGCCCTTTCCATTCCGGTCCGAATGTTTTTTCAATCTGGTCTTTCAGTTCGAAATATCCTTCATTAGAACCATACGCTTCGTCGCCGAGCAGAATTTGTGACAACTGCTCCATCGTCATTGTTGTTGTGCCTGAATCAGAAAGCAAATCGCAGCCCGGTATTAAACTGGCCGGAAACATAAATGCGTTGAGCCCGACATCTTCCAGAACTTTGCGTCTCAAGTCAAAATCTTGTATTGAACATTTGCGGAAACGAACAAATGCATTACGATATGGTCGTGGTCGGGCATATCTTGACAAACTACAAGTGGTGTCTATTATTTTCTGAAATTCCTTAATAAAAAATTCAATCATATTATCAGCAGTATAAATATGTAAGAATACTGCTTGTTAGATATTAAAGGTTATATCCGAAAAGTCAACCCCGCACCTTTCTTCGCTTCGCTCAATTGCAAAATGCAAATTGGAAATTTTAAAATTTATAATCTTCAATTTACAATTAAACTTCAGTTGTGAACGGTGCGCGGGTCAACCCCGTCCGCTTCGACTCGTCTTCAGCGAGGCGAGCACCCGACAAAGCAGCCAATAGCAATGTGCCAATGGCCATTGGCAAGGATGAGTTCGCTAAGTTTTTTCCCAATTAAACTTTTTTTAGATATCTGTGTCTAATTATATGTATGAAAAATCCTGTTAAAGCAATTAAACTTCAAGAAAGCGAGGGTAAAATGACCAAAATACGCAGCCGTTTAACCGCAGTTACAATCATAGTATTGGGTCTGTTGATTGCCACGCCTGCCCTGTTTGCCGATGGCGGACGGACACTCCGACCGGCAAATCAACAAACCCAATTCCTCAATCAGCCGCAAAGGCATTTCCGTAATCAACGGCAAAACTTTAAAAACCGCCGAATGGTTCGACAGAATCGAAGACTGCGCCATCGAAACCGATTCCAAAGAAATATTATTGGAAAACTGTGCTCGAGACTATTCAACCACAACCAGTGCGATAATCAATGCCGCGGAAATCATAATCAGCATCCGCAGGGTCACCATTACGGACGACCATAATTTCTATGTTATCAGTCAGGGGGCAACACGCATCAGTCGTTGCCCCTTTTTATCTTGATTGTGGCAACAAGTCACGAATCTGATTGTCACTGAAAGTTTGGCTTTTTTTGTAGTATAATATATAGCAATATTTTTAAAATGGAGCTGAATTAATGAAATCAATATTACTTTTTACGATTGTATCATTTTCCGTGATGCTTTCGCAATCGCTGACATTAGACGATTGTATTATGATTGCCAAACAAAACAATCTTGTATTACAGCAAGCTAAAATGGAAATTGAAGCGGCACGCGCTAACTTAACAGAAGCGAATTCTTCCTTCTATCCGAACATCAGTGCTTCGACCAATTACCGTTTCGGCGGCAGTGCTTCGACCGATGCGTCCGGTAGTTTTTCGTCGGGTATCAGTGCTCAATATGCGCTGTATAAAGGCGGCTCGATTCGGGCTGGTTCGAAAATCGCCAGCAACAGAATTAAAATCGCCGAACAAAACTACCGTCAAAAAGAAAATGAGGTTGTGCAGTCGGTAAAGCAGACCTTTTATAAGATTTTACAGACGCAACAGCAGATTGTGCTGATTAATACTATTTTGAAAAGGCGCAATGATAATCTTACGCTTCTGAAATTAAATTACAGCGTCGGGCGAGAGAACGAACCTAATGTAAGACAAGCCGAGGTCAGTTTAAATCAGACCGAATATGATTCTTTGCAAGCTGAGCAAAGCCTCGTCTTGACCACGCTCACATTAAGACAACTCTTGAATTTGCCCGACCCGGATATTTCCATTCAGTATCAGGATAAGACAATTGTATTTCCCGGGCTTGACAGTCTGACTGAAGAAGCCGGGAACAACCGACCCGAAATTATCAGCCAAGAAGCAAACCAGGAAATCCTTGCCGCTCAAAAGACTCAGGCAAAAAGCAATTATCTGCCGAGCATATCCGTATCCTCTTCTTATGGTTTGGGCGGAGACGATTTTTTCAAACAGAGCGACGACTGGAACGCCGGAATTGGTCTTTCCCTACCGCTCTTTAATGGTTTTTCAACACAGGCAAAAATAAAGCAGGCAAATATTTCAATCAAACAGAACGAATTAAAAATAATGGATTTGACCAACAACATTGAATCGGAAGTGAGACAGGCGTATGCAAATTGGCGGCTGGCTAATAAAAATCTTGAAGTGAGCAACAAAACTCTCCGAGCCGCGCAAGATGCTTACCAATTAACCAAACTGCAGTATGAACAGGGCAGCACGTCCTATTTCTTTCTACAGCAGAAGGAAAGCGACTTGACCCAGGCAGAAAACAGTAATGTCACTGCCTTATACAATCTGCGCACTTCGGTTGCGGCATTAGAAAAGTCAATTGGAAGGAGTAATTAAAAATGAAGAAAGTATTGATTGGTATATTAATTTTAGCGGTTATCGTGACCGGATTTTTTCTCGTTCGGAAAAGGTTTGCAAAAAAATCTAAAAAAGAGCAGGTTATAACGTCCGAAGTCTCCCGCGGCACTATCGAAGTAAAAGTAACCTCAACCGGCACAATTCAACCCTATACCAGAGTCCAGGTTAACTCGCCCGTTTCGGGTCGGATTGACCGTGCCCTGGTTAACGAAGGCGATATGGTACGGTCCGGCGATATTTTGGCATGGATTTCATCCGAAGACCGCATCGCTCTTTTGGATGCGGCGCGTTCCAATTTAGATGCGGCGCAGAAAACCGGCGACTCAACTGCGATTAAAGAAGCGCTGGCGTCACAGCGAATTGCCGAAAACGCCTATAAACCGGTTCCGCTTACCAATTCCATTTCCGGTAAGGTAATCGCCCGTTCCTGCGAAAGCGGGCAAAATGTCACTACCCAAACTGTCTTGTTTGTCATTTCCGACCGGCTCGTCGCAAGCGTAAAGGTTGATGAAGCTGATATCGGCAAGATTTTTGTCGGGCAGGACGCACTGATTAATCTTGATGCTTTTCCTGCCGAAAACATTCAGGGCAAAGTCGCCAAGATTGCTCATGAGGGCTCGCTCGTTTCCGATGTCGTCGTCTACAATATTATGATAGAGCCGTTGCATGTCCCGTCTTATTGGTCATCCGGTATGACCGCCAATGTTTCGTTTGATATCGTCAACCGGCAAAATGTGTTAACGCTGCCAAGCTCAGCCGTAAAAGAACGTAATGGTAATAAATTTGTAATGGTTATGGTCAATAACCGTCCCGAACCAAAACAAATCACAACCGGTGCTACGGATGGCAAATCAATTGAAATAACCGGCGGGCTAAACGAAGGCGAGCGGGTGATAACAAGCAATGGTACGGGCGAAAACCGACAGAATTTCCCGCACAATCAAAGAAGATTCATACCGGGTATGATGCATTAACCAGAGGCATTAAATGATTGAGTTAAAAAACGTCAGTAAAATTTATCGGATGGGCGATGTCGAATTAGCGGCACTGAAAAACGCCTCGTTCCGGATTAACGATGGCGAATTCATTGCAATTATGGGACCGTCCGGCTCGGGTAAATCAACCTTGTTAAATGTCCTGGGATGTTTGGATGTTCTTACTAATGGCGAGTATTTGATTGACGGAACCGATGTCAGTCAATTTACCGATTCACAGCTTGCTCAGTTACGCAATGATAAGTTCGGGTTCATTTTTCAAAACTATAATCTTCTGCCGCGGTTAAATGCCGTGTCCAATGTCGAGCTTGCACTGATTTATTCCGGCGACCACAATGACCGCCGAACCAAAGCGCTTAATTCTTTGAAAATGGTAAATCTTGAGAGTCGGTCTGCGCATCGCCCTAAAGAAATGTCCGGCGGTGAGCAACAGCGGGTCGCAATTGCCCGGGCTTTGGCGAACGAGCCGTCGGTTATTCTTGCCGACGAACCAACTGGTAATCTTGATTCCAAATCCGGCAAAGAAATAATGTCAATTTTAACCGAACTCAATAATCGGGGCATTACCATATTAATGGTTACCCACGACAACAATGTTGCGTCCTATGCCCATCGTATTATAAGACTAAAAGACGGAGAAATTGTAGAGGACGAAAAGACTGTAGAAAACAGAAATGAAAAAAGTGCGCGGGTCCCGGCAAATAATGGTAAGAAAAAACGGAATTTCACAATTGCCGAATTGAAAGAAAGCGTGGTTATGGCGGTATCTTCAATCTTCTCCAATAAACTGCGCAGTTTTTTGACGATGCTCGGTATTATTGTCGGTGTTGGGGCGGTCATTACAATGATTGCGATCGGTCAGGGTGCAAGCGTGCAAATCACCCAAAGAATCAGCCAGATGGGTGCAAATCTTTTGCAGGTGCGTCCCGGCTCTTTCACGTCCGGCGGGGTGCGGTCTGCGGCGGGCAGCCGGACCTCGCTTAAATACGATGATGCTCTGGCAATCGCCGGCCAGGCCCAGCACATAAATAAAGTTGATGCGAATTTTTCGAGGAACGGACAGGTGGTTTTTGGCTCGCAAAATACCAATACCCAGATTAACGGTGTTACGCCTAATTATCCTGAGATAAGAAACTTTCCGCTTGAGACCGGTTCTTTTATCTCGGATGATGATAACCGGTTTATGCGTCGGGTGGCAGTGCTTGGCAAAACCGTTGACTCAACCCTGTTCGGCGGCGAAAATTCTATTGGACAATATATCAAAATTAACCGCAATATATTTCAGGTTATCGGAGTAATGAGCCGGAAAGGCAGCGGCGGCGGATTTCGGGACGAAAATGACGTTGTCTTTGTGCCGTTATTGACTGCCCAGAAAAGACTGTTTGGTGTGGATTATGTTTCGGTTATCAATATCGAAGCCAAATCCCAGCAAGATATGAGCCAGGCATCCAGTGAAATTACCTCTATTCTCCGGGAGCGGCATAAAATCAGAAATCCAGAAGACGACGATTTTAATATTATGTCGCAGTCGGACATTTTATCCACGGTCAAGGAAACGAGCAGGACATTTACAATCCTCCTGGCCGGTATTGCAATTGTTAGTTTGATTGTCGGCGGTATCGGCATTATGAATATTATGTTTGTCTCAGTAACCGAGCGCACCAAGGAAATCGGTATCCGCAAGGCGATCGGCGCCCAGAAATGGGACATTTTAGGTCAGTTCCTGATTGAATCGGTTATCGTATCATTAAGCGGCGGATTTATCGGCATTGCATTTGGCATTTTTGCCAGCAAGGTAATGAGTCATTTTGGCAGCTGGACGACCGTAATAACGCCCGGCTCGGTTTTACTTTCTTTCTTCTTTGCCTTTGCGGTTGGGTTTTTCTTTGGATTCTACCCAGCACGCAAAGCCGCTTTACTTAACCCGATTGATGCATTAAGATACGAGTAAGAACATTAAACACTGAACACACTGAAAAACACCGATAATCAGTAGCCAGTTTATTCGGTGTCATTCGGTGATTTTCGGTGTTTAATAATAACTATTGACAAATAGTTATATTATGCTATAATCATACATAGTGCAATTAGTATTCAAAAGGGATAGATTGCACACTCCGCTATCGAAAACCCGAGTTAGTCTTACTGAAAGTTTTAGAGGAGAATTAATCCCAAGCAAAGGTAAGTTCGAGTTAGTGAGTAGCGTTAGTTAAGCAAATCTACCAAAAGCAGATTTGTTCCCTTTAAAGCTTTCTTTCACTTTAATCCGAGTCGGTGGAAAAAAGTAAAATAAAATTTGACTCGAAAGAAAATCATCTATCTCTGATAGATGTAGGAGAAAAAAATGAGCAGTAAACTCTATGTCGGTAATCTTCCGTTTTCAACAACGGATGCAGATCTCAACACAATGTTTGCCAAACACGGCACCGTCACATCGGTCAGCATTATCACAGACAAATATACCAATCGACCGCGCGGTTTCGCGTTTGTCGAGATGGAAACCGAAGAAGCCGCCCAGAAGGCGATTTCCGAATTGAACGGCAGTCAGGTTGACGGCCGGGCAATTGTGGTCAATACGGCAAAACCGATGGAACAAAGACGCGAGCGTTCGTTTGGTAATCGCGGTGGTGAGCGTTCCGAAAGACCCCGACGCTGGTAATTCCTATCTTTACCAATACAAAGAGCGGTCGAAAGACCGCTCTTTTATTTTAATCGCTCCTGATTGAGTCTCCAGGTTTCAAATTCGTTCTTGTGCTTTTCACAAAATATCGCAAATTCGTCGTAAAACTCCGGCTCGGGCACCGAGTGCGCCTGTTTCATATATTCCAGACCTTCCCAGCTGTCCCAATAAAAATCCGGCACCGGATAAGTTCTTTTACACACACGGCAAAGATTAACGATTGTATTTAAGAAATTCGACGCATTAGGATTGACATACTTTGTATAATGCCCGCAATACTTACAGCGTATCAAATTTCGACTGCCGGTATATTTTCTCATAACGAGATGGATTGCAATCGTCATAATCAGTAAAAAAGCAAAAGCGAATATCTCAAGCCAGCCGTTGAAATTCAAATCAATCAGGGCAAATTTCGCCTCCCATTTACTAATCGCGGCCAGCAGAAACGAGAAACTCGCCGGTGCGGTCACATATTTAAGATAATCAACCCATCCGTATTTTTTCAGCACCTTCATATTTTCGATATGTCTTTTATCGTCATCGCTCAAAAGAGAATTTATAACATTCTTGCATTTCCCCAGGTGAGGCGTCAGGATAATATGATATTTATTGTCATATGCTGATAACTTTTCAAATATCCGGCAAGCCTCTTCATAATTCGTTTTGTTGTATAATTTTACCCCCTGGTCAATAAACAACTGAAGATTTTCCTCGGTAATCTTCTCGCTGGTAAAATCAAACTGCTCTTTCGACATATATACTACAACAATCTACTGCTTATAAGATAATTGTCAATAGCAATTATTCTTGACTTAGATAAAATAAATATCTATACTTGATTTAGGTGAATACCAAAGACCCGAAGTCTATTGCTTTGCAGTTTAATGAATGCATCAATCAGCAGGACATTGTCGGGCTGTCCAATTTGATGACCGATGACCATGCATTTATTGACCGGGACAATAAAAAAATCACATCCAAGTTCGAGATGATAAAAAGCTGGGCAAATTTCTTCCGTATGTTTCCCAAATATAAAAATACTTTTAAAAAGGTAAAGACAATGGAAAATCTAGTTGTAATGCTTGGCTATGCTTACTGGAACGAAGAAAATTCTCTTGACCCGGCAATCTGGACTGCCCGGATTGAAAACGACAAAGTCGCTGAGTGGCGGATTTATTATGATAATAAAGAGAGCCGAAAGAAATTCCTGCTTTAAGTTTAATATTAATATAGAAAATATTATTTATGGCAGATAAAAAAGATTTCATTGCCTATTGCGGTCTATATTGTGGTGCCTGCAGTTTCAAAGTTGGTTTTGACGAGAATAACCGCGCGCATCTGGAGGGAATACCAAAAGAGTACAAACGCTATGCTGACCGTCCATTACAATTCTGTGCCGGCTGCCGTCAGTTCAAACAATGCGGGCACGGATTCAAAGAATGCGCAGAAAAACATAAGGTTTTGCATTGCGGATTATGTAAAGAATTTCCCTGCGACCGCATTAAAAACTTTAGTAA
>Ga0136653_10002083_pt1 | contig 10954 bp, 10 predicted proteins | sample LakKivw275mmetaG_FD_94866 | JGI IMG/M metagenome (GOLD analysis project Ga0136653, IMG submission 94866) | Anoxic lake water microbial communities from Lake Kivu, Rwanda to study Microbial Dark Matter (Phase II) - Lake Kivu water 275m metaG... | ecosystem: Environmental > Aquatic > Freshwater >... | reverse complement strand
GCCTTCTTCATTTTCCCACCACCGCTTTCCGGCCGTTGATGTCAAGTTCGTCGCTGGGAGTGATGACCAGGACCTCGAAGCTACACTCGCGCAGGCCGCGATGACCGGCCCACCATTCGGGCACGTATTTTCCCAGATAGTCCTGGTCCCACTGGGGAAGAACGGAGATGTGGAGGTTTTCGGGAAGTGCCCAATTTGCGGTGCCGGCCGGCGGGATGGATAGCTCAAGGCCCTGCTTGAGGTCCTCGGCCGTCCAATCGGCGGGATGGAATATGCCGGTCGGCTTGAACAGTTCCCGTGAGCGCCCGTACAACAGCACGCGGTACGTGTCGGCATGAACCCCCAGCTTTTCAATGTCCACACTGACCTTGACCGCTGCCGGGACCTGTCGCTCGTAGAGAGAGACGGCGACCCAGTTGTTCTTCTGCAAGGAGGTTTTGATTTCGGCGCCGCCGTCAAGTACCTGGATCTCGGGCCGGCCGGCTTCAGCCATTAGACCGGCCACGTACGCCTCGAGTTCCGTGCCGTCGGCGGCGACCTCGGCGAGAACGTCACAGTGAATGCCGATGACCTTTCCCTTGCCGATGGCATGAGAAGTGACTGCCGGCTTGCCGTCGGCGAAGGTGGCAAGCACCTCGACGCCTGCTGCGGGGACGAACGGGACCGGTTCCTGAGGGGCGATGGAGACTTGGCGGTCGTCTGCGAGCTTGATGGCGTCCACGGGGCGCGGGTCGCCCTTGTAGTCCCCGCCGAGGAACCTGGTGGTGACGTCTTGGCGGCGGGTCAGATCGCGCAGTGACTGGAACCAGTTGTCGCCCAGCGAGATGACGGTTCCGCCATCGGAGATGAACTTGTGCAGTGCGTCGAAGGTCTGCGCGCTCTGGCCCTGGAGGCTGAAGGGCGATGCCAGCAGGACGCGGTAATTGGCATAGAAGCCGACGTCTTCGGCCTCCAGGCGGTCCATATCCTGATATCGCGCCAGCCGCCGGAACATGTTCTGTTCTCTCTGCTCGACGAGGCGCGGGTCAATGTTCTGGAGCATGATGCCGTACTGGTAGGTGAGCAGGGCGGCGCGGGTGAGTGACTTGGCGCCTTCCCACTCGCGGCAGTCGCGGACCATGGCATAGAGCCGCTCGGGATGCTCCGGCGTACCCCAGGCGATGGGGTGCTCGATGTGGTAATAGACGAAGTTGAAGGTTGGTCGTCCGCGCAGGTTGTAGGCGTTATAGAAGCCGAAGGGACCGCCGTGATGCTGGCCGCCGGCGGCGTTGGGATAGGCCATCGCCACCTCGTCGCCGTCGCCCGAGGAGCAATAGTACCAGTCACAGCCGGCCCTGAAGATGGCAGGGTTGTCCATAGCATAGGTGACGCCGTTGCTGTACTGGGCGCACGCGCGCATCTCGCCGATGGCCTCCATGCCGAGGCCGTGTGCGGTGTCGGCGAGGAACTTGAAGAACTCGGCGTTGTTCTTGGCCTTGTAGAGCATCAGGCGCCGCCACCAGACATCTGCCGGATCGTGCCAGGGGACGCCGGCCTCCATCTTGTCGAGCAGCGCCTTGTCCGGCTTCTCGCCGAACTCCCGGTTGCACCACTGGGAGAAATCATCGAAGTCATCGCCGCACTTATCGGGGTAGTTAAAGAAAAGCTCGTCGTAGTAGAAGCCGGCGAGGTCGTACTTCTGCTTGGCTTCGGTAAGGACTTGCTTGAGGAAGTCACGGAGCTTGGGACTGCGCACGTCGTCTATGGGATGGCTGCCGTACATGTAGGGCTGGCCCTTGTGGTCAACACAGACCATGCCCTCGCCGTAGTCTCCGGAGTGCATGCCGAGCCAGACGCGCAGGCCCTCGGCCTTGGCGGCCTGACAGAAAAGCTGCAGCGGGTCGCGCTCGCCGTAGCGGCCGATCCACCAGCCGCGTTTCGTGCCTGGAATGTCGCTGCGGTATGAGAGCTGCGTGCCGCCCTGGCCGAGGTAGATCACATCGGTGATGCCGGTGCGTCGCATGTGCTGTGTGATGCGCTGGAGCATGTCGTCGGTGTAGCCTGCGCCGAGGGTAATCCACTGCCAGGCGTGGCCGCCCAGCTCGGCGACCGGCTGCTTCTGGTAGCCAGCTTCCTGCATCGCGGTCTGCGGATACCAGTCGGTGTAGGGCGGCGGCTCGGGCGCTTTGGCGGCCAGCTCCGCCTCCATCGCCTCGGTCATGCGCGCGACTATTTCGCCGGGAGGCAGGGCCGACATCCGGCTCTCGCCGGCCCACTTCACGGTATTCAGCAGCACCTGCAACTGATCGCCCGCCGGAGTCATGGCTTTGGCCGCGCCGGTCTCGTCAACGCCGTAGCCGCTGATCATACCGCTGCCCACCACGCGACCCTTGCCGTATCGGCCGACGATCAGCGCCGCCATGCCGTCGGCGTCGGTGATGACGGTCTCGCCCTGCGAGCCGACCTGCATCATGATGTGGTCGTTGTAGGCATGCCTGAACTGCTTGGGGAGGCCGGCGGTTACGGGATGGTCGGCAGCGACATTCACGGTGGTGGTCGTCGAGCGGTCTATGCCAAGCGCTACAATCTCGGGGAAGAGGCGAGTGGCATCATCCCAGCCCCGGAAGCCGACCGAGTCGTGTTCCATCACCACTCCGCCACCGGCGGCGGCATAGGTGCGGATCGCCTCACGCCATTTCTCATTACCGCCACCGAGGCCTTTCATGCTCTCGAGCACAATGGCGTCGCACTGCACGAGATTGGGCAGGGCGAGGTCGTCGAGCTGCACGACAGTCATGCCTTCCTGCGCCTGCAGGGCCGCGATGACGCCCTCCGCGCCGATGGAGCGCGTGTAGACCCCGACCTGCAGGGCCGAGACGCAGGCCTGGGCCGTCATGAATGCCGCCATGATTGCAGCCATCCGCAGTACTTTCATCATCCGCAGCCTCCGAGAAGCCGTTCTACGAAACGCTCGCGCGCACGACAGTCAGTACAAGTTTCGCCGTAGGGGGGCACTTATCCCTTCGATCTGTCGCATACTTGACGCGATAGTTGGCGGGTGCTAAGGTGAGCTTTCAGCGCATCCGGGCGCGTGAAACCGACTATGCACGAATACTCCATAGCGTCAAACATAGCCGCCATCGTGTCGGAAGTGGCGCGGGAACAGGGGCGGCGCGTCACCGGCGCGACGGTCACCGTGGGGCCGTTGAGCATGGTCGTGCCCGAGTTGCTGCACGAGGCCTGGACAGCGACGACTGCGGGAACGGAGCTGGAAGGCTCGAAACTGAGCATCGAGCAGGTGCCAGTGCAGGCCAAGTGCGAAGATTGTGGAGAGAAAACCGAATCTTTCACACCATTCGTGAAATGCGAAGCGTGCGGTAGCCTGCGGCTGAAGCTACAGTCGGGGCACGAGTTGCAGGTCATCAGCGCGGAGCTGGAGGACAGCGAGGCCGAAGCAGATGAGAGTTGAAGTGATGAAGAACATTCTCGGGAGCAATGATGCCGCGGCCGCGAGGAACCGCAGGCTGTGGGATGAGGCGGGAATACTGGCGTTGGATTTCATGGGCAGCCCCGGCAGCGGCAAGACGAGCATACTGGAGCAGGTCATCAAGCAGTTGGCAAGACGCGGCAGGACGGTGAAGGTGATCGAGGGAGACGTGGCCTCCGCCAATGACGCGCGGCGCATCGAGGCGGCGGGAGCGGAGGCGTTTCAGATAAACACCGGGGGCGCTTGCCACCTGCACGCGGGCATGGTCTCCCGCGCCATGGAGCAGCTCGGGCTGGAAGGCGTGGACGTGCTGCTCATCGAGAACGTGGGGAACCTGGTATGCCCGACCGCGTTTCTGCTGGGCGCTCACATGCGCTTTGTGGTCGCCAGCGTGCCCGAGGGCGACGACAAGCCGGAGAAGTACCCGGTCGCGTTCCGGGATGCCGACGCGATCATCCTCAACAAGGCGGACCTGCTGCCGCACCTGGTCTTCGATGCGGAGAAGTTCTGGGACCTGTGCGATCAACTGAACGCGCAGGCGCCGAAGTTCTCGGTGTCCTGCACCAGCGGCGAGGGGATAGACACGCTTTGCGAGTTCATCGAGGAGCGGCTTGCTGCGCTCTGAGCGGGGGCGTGCATGTAAGAAAGAAGAGCGCCGGCGGGTGGCCGCCGGCGTTTTCCGTTGGTAAGAAGGGAGGCAAGCTATTGCTCGCCGCTGTTCTCTGTTTCGCTTGATTCTCCGGCTGAGGCAGTCTGCTGCGGTGCGGGTTCCGGCGTGCCGTGCTCGGTGTACATTTTCAGCGAGGTCCTGTCGCCCTGGGCCAGCTCGTAAACGCGCTCGAAGCGGATGGCGTCCTTGGGGCAGACCCAGGAGCACTGCCCGCAGAAGATGCAGCGGTCCATGATGGCTACCAGGTCCTTGAGCGGCTTGCCCTTGTCGTCAACCGCGCCGTCCTCGCGCTCGACGAGGTCGAGAACGTCGCAGGGGCAGTCGCGGACGCACATGTTGCAGCGGATGCACAGGTCGGTATTCCAGATAAGTCGCCCACGAAAGCGCTCCGGCGGCTCCAGGCGCTGCAGCGGGTACAGCACCGTCGCCGGTTTCGCGAACAGGTGCGACAGGAGTTCTCTGAGCATTACGCCGACGCTTCTGGCCATCGTACGTCTCCCTATCGTGAAGCTATGACGACAACAATGAGCACCTGAACGAGAATGGGGATTGCCAGCCAGTTGAGGCACCAGCTTACCATCTGCTCGATCCGCAGCCTGGAGAAGAGGGCCTTGATGACCGACAGGACGAACACGATCAGCAATGTCTTGACGACGGTGATGATGAAGCCGATCAGCCCGCCGATAAGGGGGGACGCGATGGGGATGGTGACACCGGGAAGGTGCGGTCCGCCCAAGAAGATGACGGCGATGAGCGCCGAGCCGACCACCATCTCGGTCTGGAACATCATCTTGAGCAGGGCCAGCTTGCGGCCGGTGTACTCGGTCATCGGTCCCTCGACGATTTCGGTTTCGGCGTGCGGGATGTCGAAGGGGATGCGCTCCAACTTGCCCACCAGCGCGACGACGGCAACGTAGAAGGCGATGGGAGTGGTGAGGATAAACCAGAAGTGGGTCGCCTGGTAAGTGAGCAGGTCGGTCAGCCGCCAGCTCTGGGCGACAATGGCGGGCGTGAGCAGCGCCAGCGTGAAGGGCACCTCATAGCCGAAGAGCTGGGTGATGACGCGGCCGGTGCCCAGGGAGCCGAAGGGATTGGGCGAATACCAGCCCAGCAGCACCAGGACGAAGGCCGGGATGGTGAGGAGATAGACGATAACAATGATGTCGCCGGTGAATGAGAACGGCCAAGCCGCGTTCCAGAGCGGGACATAGAGGAATGCCGCAGCGACCGCCGCCAGGCCGAAGAGGGGTATCGCGTTGACGATTCCGCGATCGGCATGGTCGGTGACGATGTCCTCTTTGCCCAGCAGCTTGATCATGTCGGCGAGCGGCTGGTACCACGGCGGTCCCTGGCGGTTCTGCAGTCGGGCGACGACCTTGCGGTCGAAGAAGTCCACAAGAAGCCCGAAGGCCACCAGAAAGGCGAAGCCAGGAAAGATGAGCACATAAAAAAGCGGCATCAGACTTCCGGCATTATCCATAACGCGCTCACTGTCTCTTGCCGTCCATGTTTGCGGCATAGCGGACGGCTGGTTTCAGCACTCGGTTTTGCGTATCCAGGTCTCGACGCGCGGCTAGCGGTCGGTGCAGGACATGCAAGGGTCTATTGAGGCAATGGAGATCGGCACGTCGGCCACGTAGGCGCCCTCCAGCATCGCGATGGCGGCGGGCCAGTTGGCCAGGCTGGGCGTTCTGACCTTGACGCGCGCCGGCTTGTCACTACCGTCGCTGCGCATGTAATAGATAAGCTCTCCGCGCGGCGCCTCGTAGCGCACCACGGTCTCGCCCTCCGGAACGCGCGGCTTGGCCCGCACCTGGATGTCGCCGTCAGGGAGCTTGTCCAGCACCTGACGGCAGATTGAAACGGACTGCTTGGTCTCCAGCACGCGCACGATGGTGCGGCCCAGCACGTCACACAGGTCGGAGGTGATAACATCGAACTCGACCTCGGGATAGGCATCATGTGGGAAGGCGCGGCGGGCATCGTAGGGGACATTCGAGCCGCGTGTGGTGGGGCCGACCGCACCCAGATCGCGTGCCTGCTGCTCGGTGAGTATCCCCACACCCTCGACGCGCTTGAGGAAGGTGCCCTCTTCCGTGGCGACTTTCTGGTAATACTCGGTGCGCTCGTCGAGAACGTCGAGGCCTTCTTTGCACTTGGCGATGATTTCGGGCGTGAGGTCGAACTTGACTCCGCCGATGGTGCTCATGCCGTAGTGGCAGCGGTTGCCGGAGATGGTTTCGAGCATGTCCATGACAACTTCACGGTCGCGCCAGACGTACATGAAGAGGGTATCGAAGCCGACCTCATGAGCCGCGACGCCGAGCCAGAGCAGGTGGCTGTGGATGCGTTCGAGCTCGCAGACGAGGGTGCGAATGAACTTGGCACGCCTCGGCACCTCAAGCTGCAGGAGGCTCTCGACGGCGCGGGCGAAGGTGTTGTTGTGGGAGTGGGAGCAGATGCCGCAGACGCGCTCGCACAGGTACATCCCGCGGACATAGTTGCGGTGGATGCAGGATGCCTCGATGCTGCGGTGCACATAGCCGAGGCGGATGTCCACATCAACGACGCGCTCGCCTTCGGCGGTTATCCTGAAGCTTTCCGGCTCCTTCAGCGCTGGATGCTGAGGGCCTATCGGGAATGTAATCCTGCCCATTTTATTCCTTTTCCTTGTCTCTTTCTGCCTGTTTCGCCAGTTCCTCAAGGCGCAGAGGGAATACGTCGTCCGGCCAGTCATCGGACAACACCAGGCGTGCGAGCTTCGGGTGGCCCTCAAACTGTACGCCGAGCAGGTCGTGTACCTCGCGCTCGTACATCGTGGCGGCCGGTATCGCCGGTGTGATGGACGCGATCTTCGGCGCCGCCTTGGGCACCGATGTCTTGATCGTCACACTGGGCGGCTCGTTTGCGTTGAAGTGGTAGAGGAGCTGGATTACTTCGCCAAGGTCCTGGCCGCTGATGGTTGCCAGATGCCACCAGCCACGGTTGAGCACATAGGTGGCGAAGGCAACGATATCTCCGGCAGGGACGGTAAACACCACTTCGTGAAGCCCCATGGTTCCGGCGTCCTGTATGTCGCCCTGGTACTCCTGACGGACTATGTTGATTGTCTGTTCGGCCAGATCCGGCATAGCTCTTAGCTCCCGACTTGCACCCCTGCTTGCACCGATTCCTCGATGCCGGGGATGGTCTTCTCAAATTCGTGCAGCAGCTTGTCCACTTTGGGATCGAGGACGGCGAGCAGCTTAAGCACGCCGTAGGTAATGGCATCAGGCCGCGGGGGACAGCCTGGAATGTACATGTGGACGGGCATGATCTTGTCCACACCGCCGAGGACATTGTAGCTGCCATCGCCGTAGAAGGGCCGGCCGGAGGCCGCGCAGGTCCCGACGGCGATGACGAACTTGGGATCCGGTGTCTGCTCGTAGATGCGGATGGCCCGGTCGCGTATCTGCCTGGTGATCGGCCCGGTGCAGATCAGAACGTCGGCGTGCCGGGGACTGCCCTGCAGGAGTATGCCGAAACGTTCCAGGTCAAAGCGCGGCATGAGTGCGGCCACGACCTCGATGTCGCAGTTGTTGCACGACCCCCCGTTAATGTGGCAGACCCAGGGGGATTTGCAGATGGCCCAATGAAGCATCTTCTTCAGCATGATAGGGCGACTCCCGAAGGCTGTTAATCGTGAAACAGCATGAATATTGCGGCGGCTCCACCTACCAGCCAGGCGATTGCGAGCGGCAGGTTGACGTCTGAAGGGATCGTCGCAATCATGAGCACGCCGATGTCCAGCAGCGTGAAGACGAAGGCGATGTGGAACCAAGTGTAAGACGGCCTGATGTCAGCGCTGACATTTTCGCCGCAGGCGTAGACTTCGCCCTTACCGGCCGCGGCCTGGCCCGCGGCGGCCATGCTCTTGCCGAGCATGTAGATAAGCCAGGTGCAGATGAAGCAGAGTCCGAACACGACGGCCGGATGGTAGAGCGGGTTTGACATCGGCTCACCTTACCCACGGAGTTGGGCCTGCGGTCGGGCCCCTCCGGTGATGATTAGGCTGCTACTGCAGAACGCCACTGATGAAGCGCGCCGCCGGGTCCACGATGTCGAGACCGAGTTGCGGCTGAACGCCAAGGGCAATGGTCAGCAGCGCCAGGATGAAGATCGCCAGGACCATGCTGGCCGGCAAGTGATCGGGCGCCTGCTTGACCTTCTCGGACATTTCAGGCGCCAGGATAATCTTGTTCATGGCGGGCACATAGTAAAAGAGCGACAGCAGGCTGTTGACAATGACCATGACGATGAGAGCGAAGCCCCAGGGCTCGACGAGGATGGCGGCCTTGCAGATGAAGAGCTTGCTGATGAAGCCGTTGAGGGGCGGCGCGCCGGCGAGGGCCAGTGCGAAGATGGCGAAGCAGATGCCCACCAGGGGGAACTTGCGGCCGATGCCGGCGATCTGCTTGAAATCGCGGCTGCCGACGAGGGCTAGGATAGCGCCGGCACAGAGAAACGCGCCGCCCTTCATGATGGCGTGGTTGAGAATGTGCAGCAACCCGCCGCGCATGCCCTCGAAGCCGGCAAGGCCGGGAATGGCGAATGCGACGCCGACGCCGGCCAGGATGTAGCCCATGTGGGCGATGCTGGAGTAGGCCAACATGCGTTTGAGGTCGGTCTGGACCCATGCCATGAGGTTGCCGCCGAACATCGTTATCACGGCGAGGGCGGGGAGGATAAGACGGAACTCGACGCCGTGCAAGATGCTGAGGGCCTTGATCATGGTGATTAGGCCGGCGGAGATGACGATGCCGGACAGCATGGCGCTGATGCCACTGGGGGCGGCGCTATGGGCGTCCGGCAGCCAGGTGTGCATCGGGACGATGGCCGCCTTGACACCGAAGCCGGCGATGAAGAGGCCGGCTACCGCCAGCGCGAGCTCCGGCTTGAGACCGAGGGCGAACCGCTCGGCCTGCAACTCCGCGAGGCCAAGCTTGCCGGTGTAGGCAAAGACCAGCACGATGCCCAGCAGCGCGATCATGGAGCCCATGGCACTGAGCATGAGGTACTTGATGCCCGCTTCCACCGGCTCCCAGTCGTCCTCAAAGGCGACCAGAGCGAACGATGCGAGACTCATGATCTCGAACATGACGAAGAGGTTAAACAGGTCGGCGGCGAGGCCGATTCCGACCATGCCGGCGGTCATCATCAAGAGCAGCGCGTAGTACTTGCCGATGTTGCGGCGGTGCATGTAGCCGATGGAGAAGAGCGCGACGACGGCGGCGAGGCCGAGGCTGACGATCGCCATGAAGCGGCCGAGGGGATTGTCGTCGAAGGTTGCGAAGAGCTTCAGGCCTTCCTGAGCCGGCGGCGGGGTAGGTCTGGCCATCCGCAGTCCGGGGAGAAGTTCTGCGCCGGGAAGCTGCGCCGTCTGCGGGCCGGTGTCGGCCAGTAGATACATGACGTAGCCTGCCAGCAGCAGCAAGATGAGGCCGACGGCCCCGGTGAGAGCCTTGGTGTGGGAAATGCGCCCGACGACATATACCACCAGCGAACCCGCCAGCAGTATCGCTATGGGAAGCACCAGATCTATCACGCGCTTTTCATCTCCACTAGCCGGCGACTGAAAGTCAACTACCTGCTGACTAACAGCAGCAAGATTATGAGCAGGCCCAGAGCCGCTGCCGCGGCGTTATAGTTGAGATCTCCGGTCTGCATCGTGCGCAGTCCCTGGCAGAAGTCGGTGACCATGCGCACGCCGGTCTTGTAGAAGGCATCGAAGCCGAACTTGGTCTCGACCAGTGCGTCGGCCCAGCGGCCTTCGGCAGAGAGCACCTTGCCCGACCTGGCCCACGACACGCCCAGGATAATCCACACGAGCACGACCAGTCCGGTGACGATGAGCAAGGGGCTGGTAAAGGTCTCGTGGAGAAGCTCGTGGAGCGTGAGGCCGTGGAGCAGGTATACCTGCATGTTGATGGAGGCGTAGTCAGAGTAGTAGCCGATGGCCAGCCAGAAAAGCGCCGCCCCCGCGGCGAGCACGAGCAAGGGAAGGCTCATCTGCCAGGGGGCATCGTGGGCCTCGCCCTCATACACCTGCGGGCCGCTGAAAGCCATCCAGTACATGCGCAGAGAATAGGCGGCGGTAAACAGGGCGGCCGCAATCAGCATAATCAGTGGCACGGCGGCGTAGTCACCGGCCATCACGATGCTCTCAAGCACGAGGTCTTTGGACCAGAAGCCGTTGAGCACCGGGATGCCGGCCAGTGCCAGCACGCCGATAGCGCAGCAGAGCTGCGTCAGCGGCATCTTCAGGCCCAGTCCGCCCATCCGGCGCAGATCGCGGGTGCCGATGGCATGGACAATCGCGCCGGCGCACAGGAAGAGCAGGGCCTTGAAGAGGGCATGGTTGACCAGATGGAACTGGCTGGCGAAGACGCCGCCCACGCCGACGGCGGCCGTCATGAAGCCGAGCTGACTGACGGTGGAGTAGGCCAACACGCGCTTGATGTCATTTTCCAGCAGCGCCAGCAGGCCGGCCAGGAGAGCGGTGACAGCGCCAATCCAGAGTACCAGCGGGCCCCACCACATCAGCCCCAGGAACATCGGATAGGTGAGGGCGAGCAGATAGACGCCGGCGTTGACGAGAGTGGCGGCATGAATGAGGGCGCTGATGGTGGTCGGCGCTTCCATCGCGTCGGGCAGCCACACGTGGAGCGGGAACTGTGCGGACTTGCCCACCGCGCCGAGGATGAAGCCTGCGCCGGCAAGCCCCAGGGCCAGCAGCGGTATCTGGCCGCGCTGGGCCAGATCAATGGTCTCGAATATGT